>Ga0209475_10000169_pt1 | contig 188766 bp, 139 predicted proteins | sample tdDd471_FD_187128 | JGI IMG/M metagenome (GOLD analysis project Ga0209475, IMG submission 187128) | Marine sediment microbial communities from the Atlantic coast under amendment with organic carbon and nitrate - tdDd47.1 (SPAdes)... | ecosystem: Environmental > Aquatic > Marine > Coastal >... | reverse complement strand
GGGCGGTGTTTATTAGTTGTTCGCGGTTTTTGATGTCGAATTTTTCGGCTCTTTTGTTCCAGTTGTATTTTTTTGCTATGTGTTGTATGTGTTTTCTGGTGTAGTTGTTTTGGTTTGCTATTTGTGTTTTCGTTCTACTATGTCCGAGGTGTAGGTATTTTTGTAGTAGTTTGTAGTATTTTTCTGGTTCGTTTTTTTGCTTTTTCATCTTTGCCTTTCCTTTTTGGTTTTTGGATGTTTTTTTTGGATGTTTTTTGCAAAGATATGTTTTGGGTTTGAAATGGTTTAGGAAATGGTTTTAAATGTTTTTTTAAATGGTTTTTAGAGTATTTGGTTTGGTTTTGGGAAGAGATTGTATTTTTGTTAAGTTTTGATTGGTTTTGAGTTAATTGTTTTTCACTTATCGCTTTTGGTAATTCTCTCTAAGGGAAGATAGTTTTTGGGGTTTTATTAAGCTTTGATTGGATGTGCAATGTGTAACCCTCTTCTCAAATATTTCAATTTCTATCTTAATTTAAAACAAATTATCTGAAATATGATAGCTAATGTATGCTAACATAAATAAACCTAAAAACAGTTCATAAATTAATAACTCCAAAAACATACAAAATTCTTAAATTGCCACAAAATAATGTAACAAAATCAAAAAAGTTTAAAAAGGAGTTACCAAATGGATTATTTATTAAATGAAGACCAAATCATGCTTCGTGATATGGTTAGAAAATTCGCTCAAGACAAAATCGACCCAGTGGCATCACACAACGAACAAAATAAAATATTTCCGAAAGACATTATCCAAGAAGCAGGCGAACTCGGATTAATGGGGGTTGCCTTTCCAGACGAATACGGCGGAGCAGGTATGGACTACATCTCATATATGCTTACAGTCGAAGAAGTTTCAAGAGCATGTGCTTCAACAGGAGTAATTATCTCCGCTCACTCATCTTTGGCTTGCGACCCAATCTATAGATTTGGTACAGAAGAGCAAAAACAAAAATACCTCCCGGATATGCTTTCTGGTCAAAAAATTGGTTCATTTTCATTATCTGAATCTGGAGCAGGCTCAGACGCAGGAGCAACACAAACCATAGCAGTATTAAAAGACGATAAATGGATTTTAAATGGTTCTAAACTTTGGGCTACCAATGGAAAAGAAGCCGATGTTTTTGTGTTAATTGCATCAACTGACCCAGGACAAAAAACCAGAGGTGTATCTGCATTCATAGTTGATGCCAACACTCCGGGTTACAGCGTAGGTAAAGTAGAAAGAAAACTTGGAATAAAAGCAACTTCAACTACCGAAATCATTTTAGACAATGTAGAACTTCCAAAAGAAGCATTATTAGGAGAATTAAATAAAGGATTCAAGGTTTCAATGGTAACCTTAGACGGTGGCAGACTTGGTATAGCTTCTCAAGCTCTTGGCATAGCGAGAGCATCAATAGAAGAAGCAATTAAATATGCAAAATCAAGAGAACAATTCGGACAACCAATTGCTAATTTCCAAGCTATACAATGGATGATCGCTGATATGTGGACACAATACCAAGCTGCATGGCTCTTAACTTGGAGAGCATCTAAAATGAAAAATGAAGGATTAACTTATAGTAAAGAAGCGGCTGCAGCAAAACTTCATGCTTCTGAAACTGCAATGTTCTGTGCGAATAAGTGTGTACAAATCCATGGTGGCAATGGATATACAGAAGAGTACAAAGCCGAAAGATACTATAGAGATGCAAAAATCACAGAAATTTACGAAGGAACTTCAGAAATTCAAAGATTAGTAATTGCAAAAAATCTATTATCATAATAATTATTAATAATTAAACCCAAAACACAATGAAAAAATATTTAATTCTAATATTATTCTCTTTCGCTTTAATTTCATGTGGAAAGTCGGATGATAAAACACATTCTAAAAATGAGTCTGTTAAAACAGAAACTCACGATCATCATGACCATGAAGGACACGACCATTCTACTGAAAACACAAACAAAGAAGCACCACATGAACATAAAAATATGGATTTTGGCAATGGTGCTTATGGACTTGTCCAAATAGATGAATCAAATGCAATCTCAACAAATGAATTTGTTAAAATTATGAGTGAAAATGATAAATTCGAAGGTAAAGTTGAAGGAACTATAGATGCTGTTTGTCAATCTGCTGGTTGTTGGGTCAATGTAAAAAAAGATGATGGAACAACTTTTTTGGTCAAATTCAACAAGCATTTTGCAATTCCAAAAGATTTGGCTGGTAAAAAAATCTATTTTCAAGGTACAGCTGAAAATGAAGAAATTTCAGTCGAAGAATTAAAGCATTTTGCTGAAGATGAAGGACTAAGCCAAGAAGAAATAGATAAAATAACTACTCCAGAAACAAAAATTAAATTCAAAGCAGATGGAGTTCTTGTAAAATAGATTATATAAATAGATTATTTTTAAATAAACTATATAAATCTATCCGTTCTAATGAATTAAAAAATATTATTAGAACGGATTAAAACTCTTTAGAACTATCAATTCTTTATCCAAATAAAAAAGCCAGATTAAATTAATAATCTGGCTTTTTGAGTACACTTAAAATTATATTTAAAGTGTAATATTATTAATAACTTATGAAGCTTTAGTTGTAAATAATTCTGATACTTGTCTGGCAGCATCATTGAAATTAGTAGCAACTTTAAAATCAATATCTGACTTCGCCAATATATCAGCAGCAAGTTCAGCATTAGTACCATCTAATCTAACAATCAAAGGAACATTTAGTTCAATAGTTTTTAAAGCCTCAATTATACCATTTGCAACCCTATCGCAACGAACAATACCACCAAATATATTTACTAGTACAGCTTCAACAGAAGGGTCAGAAAGCATAATTCTAAAAGCGTTATTGATAGTCTTCACATTTGCTCCACCACCTACATCTAAAAAGTTAGCGGGTTCAGCACCAGACAGATTAATCATATCCATTGTAGCCATAGCAAGACCTGCACCATTAACCATACAGCCAACATTACCATCAAGTTTGATATAATTTAAACCATAATGCGATGCTTCTACTTCCAAAGGAGCTTCTTCGCTTTCGTCTCTTAATTCCATATAATCTTTATGTCTGAAGATTGCGTTATCATCAAAATTCATCTTACAGTCAAGAGCAATAATTTCATCATCTTCTGTTAATACTAAAGGATTTATTTCTAACATAGAGCAATCTAATTCATTATAAGCTTTTTCTAATTTATATATAAATTTGATAAAACTTTTGAATGCGTTGCCACTTAGACCAAGTCCAAAAGCCAATGCTCTTGCTTGATATCCTTGAAACCCAATGTTAGGGTCAATAGTTTCTTTGATAATTTTTTCAGGAGTTTTTTCTGCAACTTCTTCAATTTCAACTCCACCTTCGGTAGATACCATGATGATATTTCTACCAGTACCCCTGTCCATAAGCATAGAACAATAGAATTCTTTAGCAATTGCTGCTCCATCTTCAATCATCATTCGTTTAACAATCGATCCAGCAGCACCAGTTTGAATAGTTATCAATTTATTATTAAAAGTCGCTTTAGAAATTGCATGAGCCTGACTTGGTAAGTCATCACCAAACAAGACATTAACGCCTCTAACTGGTTTTCCATTAATTACCATCTCTTCATTAGTACTCTTATCGTGCATAATGCCTTTTCCTCTACCGCCGGCATGTACTTGAGACTTGATAACAATTACTTTTGAGCCAGCATCTACAAATTCTTTGGCTGCGGATTTGGCTTCATCAGCATTAAAAACCACTTGATTTTTCAGCACTGGCACATCGAACTTTTTCAACAATGCTTTTGCTTGATATTCGTGAATATTCATATTCTATCTTTTAAAATTTATTTAACATCATTTTACAAATATACGCATTTTGGAATACTAATAAAAGTATTTAATATCAACCAACGATTAAATTTAAGATAATTAATCATCAATTAAACATTATATTTGTAAGTATTTTTTAAGCCAATAATCAAAATAGTTTTATGGGATTCTTCGATAAATTCAAAAAGAAAGTTACTTCCACTGTCGAAAAAGCTACTCAGTCTGTTGAAAAAGTTGTCGAAAAAACAACTGAATCAGTTACTGAAGTTTTTAAATTTAACAAAATTAAAGAAGGTTTGTCTAAAACTAAGCAAAACTTTTCCGATAAATTAAAAAATCTACTCGGCGGAAGAAAAATTGACGATGAACTATTAGAAGATATTGAATCGATAATGCTTACAGCTGATATCGGTTTTTCTACTACCGAATTTATTATAGAAAATATTAAAGCAAAAGTTAAAAAAGAAAATATTGAAGATGCTGAGAAAATTTATTCAATTCTCAAAGAAGAAATTCATAATATCTTAATTACATCTCCATCTTCTGAAAATGATAAAATCTATGCTATTCCTAGAGATAAAAAACCATATACTATTATGGTAATCGGCGTAAATGGTGTAGGTAAAACAACAACAATTGGAAAACTTGCTAATAACTATAAATTAAATGGACATGATGTGATTATTGGTGCAGCAGATACTTTCCGTGCTGCAGCAAACGAGCAATTGGCAATTTGGGCAGAGCGTGCAGGAGTTAGTATAATTCAACAAGCACAAGGAGCTGACCCAGGCGCAGTAATTTATGATACTATAAAGTCTGCTATTGCCAAAAATAAAGATGTAGCAATCATTGATACAGCTGGAAGACTGCATAATAAGGGTGGCTTAATGTCCGAACTCGAAAAACTTACTAGGGTTACAAAAAAACTTAAACCAGATGGTCCGGACGAAGTATTTTTAGTTCTAGATGCTACTACCGGACAAAATGCAATTCAGCAAGCAAAAGAATTTATGAAAGTCTCAGAGGTTACCGGAATAGTTCTAACCAAACTTGATGGAACTGCTAAAGGGGGAGTAGTAATCCCAATAGCCGCCGAATTGAAACTTCCAGTACGTTATATTGGTGTAGGCGAACAAATGAATGACCTTCAAGTATTCGACCCAACCTATTTCGTAGAGGCATTATTTGGCTCTGAAACAGGTGAAGAAACTATTTTAGAAGGTGAATAATATTTTTTCCATTTTTCCAGAATATAATTATCCCCTTGGAGTTAAAGTAATTACAGCTGCCATCATTTCTTCGAGAGATATTCCGCCGTGTTGAAACGAATCTTTGTACTTATTCATATAAAATTGATGTTCTGTCGGATAAATTAAGTATTTATCTTCTTTAGCAATAACATTATTAACTGACATACCATTATATGGTAATCTGAGTTCGGTTATATCTTTTACCTGCATCGAGTCCTTACTGTCTGCTTGAACGTTTTTACCAAATTTGTATCTCAATGAAGTTGAAGTATTCTTATCCCCATATACTTTCACACCTCTTAAACATCTAACAGCTCCATGGTCAGTAGTAATGACAACTTTAGCATTTTTAATCTTTGATATTTGTTTTAGCATTCCAAATAAGCTCGAATGTTGGAACCAAGATTTAGTCAAAGACCTATACGCAGATTCATCAGGTGCAATTTCTTTTAAAATAGCATAATCAGAACGTGAATGTGCAATCATATCGACAGCATTTATCACAATAGCAATCAAATCGTTATGGGTATATTTCATAATATCTTTTTCAATCTTTTGCCCGAATTCAGTTTGAAATATTTTGATAAAGGCTGGTTTTTTGTTCATTTTAATTCTTTTGCGTTCTACCCAAGTCTCTAATAGTTCTTTTTCAAATTTATTTTGTGAATGTTCATCTGATGCATCTTCTACTTGCCAGAAATGTGGATAATGTTTTTTTATGTCATCGGGAAATAATCCTGCGAATATTGAATTTCGGCAGTATGCTGTAACGGTGGGCAAGATGGCACAATGAAAATCTGTTTTGAAAGTATAATAATTTTGAAGTAGTTCTTCGAACATTAGCCATTGGTCGTATCTCATACAATCAACAACAAAATAAAAAACTGGCCCCTTAGTATCTTCTAAAACGGGTTTTAAAAATTTATCATTTACTTCGGGAGATAACACAGGTCGAGAATCTGAGTTTTCTGATTCGCTAAGCCATGAAAAATAATTATCTTCTATAAATTTCGAAAAGTAAGCATTAGCATCCTTCCATTGATTTTGAAGTAAATCTTCCAAACCTGACTCTTCAATCCCATCGATTTCAATAGAATATTTGACAAGTTTTTGATATATTTCTACCCAATCTGACCATTCCATTGGGTCCATTAATTGAGCAGTAATTTGGTTAAAAGATTGGAGGTATTTTTGAGAAAATTTTTCTGTTTCTATTCTTGTTGCTTCTAAAAATTTTTTACAAGCAAGCAATATTTGAGCAGGATTAACAGGCTTAGTTAGATAGTCATCTATCTTTTGTCCGATAGCCTCGTCCATTACATATTCTGCTTCGTTTTTGGTTACCATAACAACAGGTGTAGCCGAATCAATCTCTTTGATTTGAGGTAGTGTTTCTAATCCACTCATTCCTACCATCATTTCGTCTAAAAATACTAAGTCATAATGGGCTTTTTTCACCATTTCAATGGCATCAAATCCATTGGTTGCAGTTTCGACAATATACCCTCTTTTTTCTAATAAAATTATATGTGGTTTTAACAGTTCAATTTCATCATCTATCCAAAGAATTTTTCTTTTTAAAGACATTTTTACTTCCTTAATTTTGATTTTATTCAATTTAATATTAATTTATGAGAATTAAGTAAAAATGTTAATAGAATTCCTTGTTATAATAATTATTGGTGTTTCACTATTTACGAATTGAAAAGAAATAGGTTGCAATTTAATTCCAGACTATTTTATTTCACAATTTTTATTTCACAATTTTATTTCAGGAGACCAAGGACCATAACCAAAATTGTTTCTTGCTCTAATTTTATATATTCCTTCATCTATTAAATCCAAATCTTTTAATTCATCTCCGGAATAAATTTCATACCATTCTGTATTTGTAAGATTATTTTTGAAGGCTAATTGATAAACCGATTTGATTTCTTCATCATTATTATTCAATAAGTTAGAATTCTGAAAAGATTTCTTTTCTCCATTTAGATGCCAAGATATTTTTTTATTATTTTTATCTACTTTTAATTGAAAAATAGTTGGAGTTTTTTTAGTATTGGATATTGATTTAGGCAGTGAAAAACCAAATGTTAACATACGTGCATCTTTTTTTCCCCAACAGGCAGCTATCCAATTATACAGTTTCCTAATTTTAAGAGAATCTAAATCAAATGTTTCATTGACTTTCTTAGTGCTTTGAACCGACTTATTTTTTATATTTAATACAATGTCAAATTGTTCTTTAGCTTGAGTACATAAATTATGCAATTTATCAATCATTTCTTGAGGTAAAATATTTTTATCACCCGATTTCTTAAGTCTTTGATGTGCTTCGATTAAACGTATTGCTTTATCATACCTATCTTCTCTGTTACTGGGTATTGCACCCAATATGCCATATTCAGCATACTGGTTTTTATTATAACGAGTCAAAAGAAGTTCTTTGAGAACAACATATCGTTCATACAATTCCATATCAGCTTCTTGCGAGTAAGCATAATATTTTGATTTTTCTTCTAAGTCTTTACTTTGCTGACTAAGTAATTCTTTAAATCTATTATAAGAATTAATAGCCCAATCAATAGTATCCTTTTCTAATGCTAATTCTTCAGTATAATGAATTAAGTGCTTAGATAAAAGTGATAGCCGAGTTAATCTTAAATTTCTTGTGTCCATAGAGAAACTGTTATTCTCAATAATACAATTCATATTTCACCTATTGTAATTTTACCAACTTCGTTAATATAATAAAAAGATTAATATTGACCAAATTTAATTAATAATTTTTAATTTCGGTTGTCATCTTAAATCTACATTTTTACACAAATACTCATTACTCAACTAATTTAGTAATAATTAGAGTAATTGATAATTATTTTTGATTATATTTACACTTATTATAAAATGAAATTTGAAAAAAGAAAATGTCAGAAAATAATATCAAAATCGTATTACCAGATATACCTAATCTATCAGATTTAGACGTATATCAAAAAGAATTTGGATTTGAATCTTTTAAAAGTGCTTTAAAGATGTCAAGAGATGAAGTTATTAATATAGTTAAAGCATCTGGACTTAGAGGCAGAGGTGGAGCATGCTTCCCTACTGGTTTAAAATGGTCATTTATGCCTAAAGATGATGATAAAATAACTTATTTGGCAGTGAATGGTGATGAATCTGAGCCTGGTTCATTTAAAGACAGACAAATATTTGAATATAATCCATTTCAGTTAATAGAAGGGATTATGATTGCTAATTATGCGATGAATATTAACGCTGCATATATCTACATCCGAGGGGAGTATCACAAATGGGTTGATCTTATGGACTTAGCTGTTAAAAAAGCTTATGATGCTGGATTGCTTGGCGATAAGATGAAATCTACATTTTCTACTGATTTTAAAACTGATATTTATGTACATAAAGGTGCCGGTGCGTATATTTGTGGTGAAGAAACATCGTTAATGAATTCCTTGGAAGGTAAAAGAGCTTATCCAAGATTTAAGCCACCTTTCCCAGCACAATATGGTATTTGGGGACAACCAACTACTGTTAATAATATCGAAACAATAGCAACTGTTCCACCTATTTTAAAAATGGGTGCTGAAGAGTATTCAAAACTTGGAGCTGAAGGTCATAATGGTACTTTATTATATGGTGTAAGTGGTCATGTGAATAAGCCTGGTGTTTATGAATTGGAGACAGGTATGCCTTTGAAAGATATTATTTATAAAGTTTGCGGTGGAGTACCTGGAGATAAGGGAATTAAGGCAGTTATTCCTGGTGGTTCATCTATGCCTCCACTAAGAGGTGATGAAATTGATGTTTGTATGGACGAAGAATCACTCAAAAAGATTGGTACTCATATTGGTACTGGTGGAATTATGGTTATGGATGAAGACACGGATTTAGTTAAAATTACTCTTAGAATTTCGCATTTCTACCATCACGAATCTTGCGGACAATGTACTCCTTGCCGTGAGGGTACGGGGTGGATGGAGAAATTATTAAAAAGAATTGTAAAAGGCGAGGCTGTAAGTAAGGATTTAGATACTTTGGCATCTATTTGTGATAATATAGAAGGTAATACAATTTGTGCCTTAGGCGAAGCGGCAGCTTGGCCAGTTAGAGGATTTATCAAAAAGTTTAGACCAGAATTTGAACAAAGAGTTAAAGCATCGCGTTCATTTGTTGCACCAAATATTGTTCATAGTAAACGAGCTACGGCGGATACATTAATACTGAATAATTAATTTATCTTTTAAAAAAATAGTTTCTTATTTAGAATTAATGGCTTAGTCATATATGAATAAAATTGGCATAATTGGTGGAACTTTTAACCCAATACATAATGCTCACCTATTAATTGCAGAACAGTTTTATGAGCAACTTGGTTTAGACAAATGTTTCTTTGTACCATCATTTCTTTCTCCGTTTAAAGTTAATTCTGAAGAGCGACTAATTTCTGCTGAAATTAGATTAGAAATGGTAAAGCTGGCTTTAGGAAATAACCCTCACTTTATCATTGATACCTACGAAATCGAAAAGGGGGGAGTCTCATTTTCTATTGATACAATTAATTATTTCTATGAGAAATTTAATAATTCGGAATTATATTATATAATTGGTCAAGACCAAGCAAATAGTTTTACCAAATGGAAAAATTGGGAAGATATTGTTGAAAAAGTTCAATTAGTCATTGCCAAAAGAATAGATGATACTCAATTTCCAACAAGGAAAAGAGATAAAATTACTAATGAATTAACTATAGAGAATAAACCTCCAATTTGGATATCAAACACTAATATGGAAATTTCGTCTAAGGAAATTAGAGATAGAATAAAAAAAGGTAAATCGACAAATTATCTTTTGCCTGATTCGGTTTATGACTATATTAAAGAGAATAATTTATATAAATAAAAAACTCTGACTTAGAAAGTTTTGAAAACTTACAAAGCCAGAGCTACTTTCAGGCATAAAAGTAATTTGCAAAATATATGCAAATGCAAAGTAATACCTTTATAATTATATAGTATTAAGTAGAAAGACTGATTTTTCTTTTTTAGAACTTATGAATGAGTAAAACTAAATGAATATCGAAAAAAGAATATACTATAAAAATATGTTAGAAGATGAAATTGAAGAAGTTCAATTTGAAATCATTGAATTAGAGGATATTTGTAAACCAATTCCACCAGATGATGCCTATGGAAGAATATCAAGGATGGATGCAATTAATCAAAAAAGTCGAAATGTAGCTTTGTTAAACAATGCTAAGATTAAATTAGAAAACTTGATTAAGGCATTGGGCATATTGAATGACCACCCAGAAAATTATGGAATATGTGTAGAATGTAAGAAAATTATTAGTGAGGAACGTTTGAGATTTTTGCCTGAAACTAATAAGTGTAAACTACACGCATAATTATTTTTAAATTATAATTTTTTTACATTTATTTATTATATGGTAACTTTTTCAATAATTATGTGTCATTAATAGGCAAGGATAGTTTAATTACTATTTTATAAATTATACAATTATTTTAGGTTATTTATGTCAATTATATACTATTTTCTTCAATTTTGAAATGGTATAATCAATGCTTTTAAAAAGAACATTTTTGTTTTTTTCTTTATTATTTTTCTCTTTTAATATTATATATTCTTCTTCGTTTGAAATCGAATCAGATAAAAATGGAGTAAAGATTTATGCAGACTTTTCTAATGAACCTAATTATAGTAATAATAAATATTATAATAAATATTTAAGTAGAGAATTTGGTTATGCAATTTTCTCATTTAATTTGGTATTACCAAACGGTTATGAAATTAAATATTCTCACCAATTAACTAATGATAATATTACAACTAATTTATCTAAAATATTTGAGACTGGCTCAAAAAATTACTCTATTGATTACAGGGGAATTAGGCGTTTAAATAAGATTTATACTATCAATATTCCACTTTTAACAAAAAATTACAAACAAAAAAATAAGTTTGAATTAAATATTATTTATGACAATGAAATCATTGAAAAAGATGCTGATAGTAAAGAATTAATATTTTTTAAAGATATAATAAATCCAAAACATCTAAATTATTTAAGAGATAAACAGTCCTCAAAAGAGAATTCAGAATATTTAATGGGTAAATATAATTGGTACGATTATACGAAAAAATATATAGAATTTGTAACAAATGAAAAGTCTATCTATAAAGTTAATACTACTGAAATAATTAAATTCTTTCCAGAATATGAGAATAAAAATATTGAGTATTTTCATTTGATAAATGATGGCAATGACTATCCTTTTTATTGTTCATCAAAATTATTAGAAAAAAATCAAACTATTTATTTTATTGGTAAAAAGCAAACAGGCGATAGCACATTTTATAGTCATTACTCAGATTTTGCTAAATTTTATTTTTATTATGATGAAAATACTGTAAGTGAAAAATTGGAAGTGAATGTACCAAATCCTAATAGAGAGTTAAGCAGTGTTTATATAGAGAAGCATTTTGAAGAAGATAAGCTTTATTCTTGGGGAAATGCATTTGATGCAGATATTAATGATTTTGAAGGATGGTTTTGGAGCGAATTGAGTTCTATTTTTGGAGATAAGACTAATAAATTTAGTTTTTTATTACCTTATACTGAAGTAGAAGGTGAAGATTTTAATACTTTAAAAATTAGATATAAAACTAAGTATGAGCAGACTCATAACCATTTTATTTTTAACTTTTTCTTAAATGGACTTAAAGAATCATCTGTTACGGAAGAAAGATATACTGACCATGAATATGAATTACCTTATATATATAATACTTTAGATAATTATTCATTAATAACTACTGAGTTAATAAAATATAATACTGGTAATTCAGCAGATGTAAACGCATTTATCGACTATATAAAATATGAAGGAGAGGTTATCCCAAAAGCTTTGAATGGTAATATCCAATTAAACACTAACGAACCTTCTGATTTTAAAATAGGCATTGATAATTTCACTTCGGAAAGTACAGTATTAATTAATAATGAAAATAAAATTATAGTTTTTAATAATGAGGGTGAAAAAGGGGATTATTTAAGGGTAAATATTGATGAAGATTTGTCTTTTATAGAATTTAATGACTATTCAATTAATACTATTGCGAATTCGATATTATGTATAATTGGTAAAGACAATAGTTTTAATACTTATAAATTTGATAAAGAAGCTGATTTTATTGAGTTTCTAAACACTACAGATGAATATGATTATTTAATAATCTCATCAAATTACAAATTGAAATCTGAGACTTTAGATATTTTAAGTTCATTTGGAATTACATTTGATAATTCCATTTATAATTTTATTTATAAGAACAAAATAGATGATAATAATAATATCAATTATAGTAGTAATTCAAAATATTTTATTAATAAGTTTTTTAAGACTAACTTAGGTTTGAGGTATAAAAATACGGTTAATTTTCCTAAAGGTAAGAATGAGAATACGTTAATATGTGATGAGAATACTATTAAAGAAATTAATATATCAGAACAAAGTATTTATAAAAATCAAAATTTATTTGATGAAACGAACCAAGCAGATGTTATAATATTAACTCATTATGAATTTAAAAATTCGATTGATAGTTTACAAAGTTTTCATAAAAAATATAAACCACATTTATCACAGAAAATAGTATATGTAGATGAAATTTACAATCAGTTTAATTATGGAAAGAAATCACCTAATGCAATTAAGGATTTTTTGAAATACAGTTTAGATAATTGGGCAGAGCCAAAACCACAATTTTTAGTAATAGTCGGAGATGCTTCAGTTGACCCTAAACAAATTTTAGAAAATTCAATTAGTATAGACTATGTGCCTGCTTATGGCTTTCCTACAAGCGACTATTGGTATTCAAATTTGAATGACAATTCCAATAATGTAGATATTATGGTTGGTCGAATTCCTATAAACTCAGATGAAGAGTTAATAGGATATATAAGCAAAATGGAAAAATTTTCAAATATGAAAATTAGTCCATGGAATAAAGATTTCTTGTTTTTAATAGGTGGAAATAAAACGGAATATGGTAATATTAAAAAGAGTACAAAAAAATTCTCTGACTTACTTACAACAAATAAATTTTCAAATGATACTACCTTTTTAAATAATTTGAATAATGACCCAACATCTGAAAAGATGGGTCCGGTTATTAGAGCAGAAATAAATAAAGGAAAAATATGGACTAATTTTTTGGGGCATTCATCATCTGAAGTATTTGATATGGATGGTTGGAGAGTAGAAGGTTTGAACAATGACGGTAAGTATGGTTTTTTGACAACCATATCTTGCAATACTGGTTCTTTTGGATTGGAAACTGATACAAAATGCCGTAATGAAACTTATATTGTTCACCCAACAAATGGGTTTGTCGGAAACTTAGGAATTTCTACAATTGGTTCTTATTTTGATGCTAATTTAATAGAGGATATGTTTGAAGCATTCACAGACCCAAGTTTGAATATTAGAAATATTGGTGAAGTAGTTGCTTATGCAAAGAACAAACTAAGTTTGAACTCTTATGGTTTGACTTTATTTAACTTGTATAATTATTTAGGTGACCCATTATTAGATTTACCGTTTTCTAAAATCAGTGATTATTATTTTGACGAAGAAGATGTGTTATTAAATAATGAAGTTAATAAATTTACTTATGCAGCTACTGATTCGGTTATTAATATAAAGGTAAATATCCTTAATAATGGACCATTTAATGAGGATAGTTTATTTTTAGATGTATTTGATATATTTGAAGGTGATACTATTTTAACTCAGAAAAACTTAGGGATACATGAATTTAATAAATTAGTAGAATACGAAGTAGCTATAAATAATAAGCCGGGAAAACATAAACTAATATTACAATTAAATCCTGAAAAACTTATTTTTGAAGAAAGTTTTGATAATAATATATTGACGATAAATTTTGATGTATCAAAAAACAGTATGCTTTCATTGGACCCATTTAACTATTGGAATATTGATGAAAATATACCTCATTTCAGATTCATTTCTGAAACAAATAAAGATAAAGAAAGTTTAAATTTTGAATTATATGATATTGATGATAATTTAATTTATAATTCCAAAACTGAAGAGATATCATCAAACCAATTATATATAGATTGGATTCCGGAATTAAAACTAATTAACGATTCTTTTTATTATTTGAAATATTCGATTAATGAAAATTCAGCTACTATAGATTCTGATAAATTATTTTTTAATACATATTCGGACTCTACAAGTAACAATGTTTCATTCGAATTTGATGTAAATGCTTTTAAAATAAAAAATAAAATTAATGTTGAAACAGAAAACTTAGAAATTCATGAGTTAAATTCAGAAGAATATATTTCAATTCCAACTATTTACAAAGATGTTTATGTTAAGTCAGACTATAGAAATAGGCAAATAAAAATAACTATAGATGATGAAATATTTTGGGGTTCAAGAAGTGATTACAGAGGTTATGCAGCCCTTTCGTACCCATCAATTATAGGAAAAAATACAGTTAGAAATGCGATTTTTGATACATGGGGAAAAGATAGTGCAACAGCAAGGAATAATGCAAATAGATTTGCTAATTTTTTAACTGATTCGGTAGATGAAACTGATTATATAATGATTACAGTGGCAGATAAAGTATTTCGGGGTCCTTATCATTTTAATGACTCTAATGATGTTGGACATATTACAAACCTTAGGAAAATATTAACAAATTATGGAGCTAAATTAGATACAGCATTCTATACTAGTTTTTCTTGGGCATTTGTTGGACAGAGAGGAGACACTGTTGTCCCAGCTTTAGAAGAATATAAATTTAAAGATACAGCTTCTGTTTCTGGCGTATTGCCTTTTTATTATGAGAATGCTAAAATATCATTACCTCTGCTTGGTCCTTCTAAGAAATGGAAAGAGTTAATTATTGATGGCAAATTAAATAATACTGATGTTGTTTTGAAAGTTTTTGATTTGAATAATGATGAAATAATTTCTTTTGAATTAAATAATAATGAAAGCAAAATTGATTTATCAAGTATTGATGAACTTGAGAACACAAAATATTTAAGATTTGAATTACTATTTTTGAAAAATAATTTAAAAGATAATCCTATAATAAAAAATATTGAAATTAATTTTGAACCATTAGATGAACTTGCTATAAATAAATTAGATGAACAATATAATGATATAGAAGTTATGGAAGCCGATTCGTTAGTTTATAATATAACGATAAGTAATATTTCATTAAGAAATAATGTGGAGAATGGATTGATTAATACATCTACACCTGATAATCAAATTAATAGTTTAGGTATTCCTTATTTGTTAAAAAATTCTGAAATTATAAATGCTATAGAATTTAGTACTTATGGTATTATTGGGGAAAATATATTAAAATTTGAAATTCAAAGTGATGTTAATAAAAATATATCTGATAAAGGTGAGACATATTATTTCAATAATAACCGATTAGTAAGTTTGAATGTATATAGTGATACGATTCCTCCGACATTGGTATTGATGGCAGATAATAAAGAAATTTCAAATGAGAGTTTTGTTTCTGCTTATCCAAATTTCGAATTAAAAATGTATGATAATTCTAATATTCCTATTACTTCAATAAATAATATTGGATTAGTTAGAGTTAATACTTATATAGATAAGGGGGCGGCAACATTTACTCATAATGAAAATTTTGAAGCTGGGTATAAAGCTTCATTATTTTTTAATTCTAAAGACACTTTACAATTCGGAGATTATCATACTAACTCTGTGTTAATTTATGCAACAGATGGTTCTAATAATTCGACATCAATGAGTATATATGTTAACAGAGCAAACTCAGGAAATATTGCTAATTTAATAAATTTTCCAAACCCATTTAATAACCAGACATCGATAAGGATTGACTTTATTGCACCTGAGAATAATTTGAATGCGAGAATTATGATTTTTGATAGAAGCGGTAAAGAAGTTAGGACAATAAAAACAACATTAGATATTGGTGAAAATATTATACAGTGGGACGGAAATGACAACCAAAACAAATCAATTTCAAATGGAATTTATTACTATATGATTTTATTAGACGAAGATTTGAAATTTGAACCAAAAGTAGGAAAAAGTATTTACCTTAAATAATTGTAGATAGGGCAAACAATAAATTTAATAATCATTTAGTTTTTTACTTTGATATTATAATAAATTACATTAATATTGCAAGCTATTTTCGATACTAAATGAATTATATATTATGTTTAAACCATTACCAGATAAATTTACATATCCACAATTAGAAGAAGAGATATTAAAATTTTGGGATGACAATGAAATTTTTGATAAAACCTTAGAAAAAGGGAAAGATTCGCCTTATTTTACTTTTTATGAAGGTCCACCAACTGTAAACGGTAAACCCGGATTACATCATATGATGGCACGGACAATAAAAGACTCTATATGCAGATACAAAACCATGCAGGGCTATTATGTGAGAAGACAAGCAGGTTGGGATACACACGGCTTGCCTGTGGAAATTCAGATAGAGAAAAAATTAGGTATTAAAAATAAGAATGAAATAGAAACTTTTGGAATAGATAAGTTTAATCAAGTATGTAAAGACTCTGTTTACGAGAATATAGAAATGGGGGAGGGCTGGAGAACTCTGACCAAACGTATGGGATATTGGGTTGATTTAGATTCTGCATATATTACCTGTACTAATGATTATATTGAATCAGTTTGGTGGGCATTAAAACAATTTTTTGATAAAGGATTGATTTATAGAGGTTTTAAAGTAGTACCTCAATCACCAACTATTGAAACTCCGCTTAGTTCTCACGAATTATCATTGGGTTATAAAGATGTTAAAGACCCTTCTTGTTTTTTAAAACTCAAATTGATAGATAGCAAAAAAGAAAGTCTAATAGGTAAACAAATAATGGTTTGGACTACAACTCCATGGACGTTGTTTGCAAATGTAGCATTGGCAGTAGGAGTTGATGTAGATTATGTGTTGGTATTTAATAAAAGAGTACATAAACAAACAAAAGAAGAGAACGAAGATTATTTGATAATTGCAGAAGCAAGGCTGTCGGTTTTAGATGGAGATTATGAAATAATAGAGAAATTTAAAGGTAGCGATTTAATAGGTAGTAGATATAATCAAATATTACCTTATGTTGATTTGAATTTAGGGGAACATCCTAATGGTTTGTCAATTGTTTCGGGTGATTTTGTTACAACTGAAGATGGTACTGGAATTGTGCATATTGCACCTGCTTTTGGTGTAGATGATTATGAATTGTCGAAAGAGAATAATTTACCATTTGTTCAACCAGTAACTCCAAATGGACATTTGACAGATGATTGCGGAGAATTTTCTGGAAGAGCTATTAAAAACTTTGTATATGATGACCACAAAGAAGAAGGTGTAGATAAAGATACAGTTATAAAACTTAAACAATTAGATAAGATTTATCGGTCAACTAATGACTACCTTCACTCTTACCCTCATTGTTGGAGAACTGATAACCCAATTATGTACTATGCACGAGAGTCATGGTTTATCAAATCTCCGGAATATAAAGATGATTTGGTGAGATTAAACGATGAAATTAACTGGCAGCCAAAAGAAGTTGGGTCTGGTAGATTTGGAAATTGGTTAAAAGAAGTAAAAGAATGGTCGCTTTCAAGAGATAGATTTTGGGGAACTCCATTGCCGTTATGGGTAAATGAAGAAGACCCGGAAGATATTATGGCGTGTGGTTCAATAGAAGATTTATGCAAAGGTTTGTATGTTTTTGATGATGGAAGAGAAGTTCCAGTAAAAGAAAGTGGTGTAGAGATAGATTTACATAGACCATTTGTTGATAATGTAATATTTCGGATAGATGGAAAAAAATATAAAAGAGTACATGAAGTAATCGATGTATGGTTTGATTCTGGTTCAATGCCTTTTGCACAAATGCACTATCCTTTTGAAAATGAAGAATTATTTGCTAAATCATTTCCTGCTGATTTTATAGCCGAAGGAATAGACCAAACGCGTGGTTGGTTTTATACTTTGCATAATATTTCTACTGCATTATTTGGTAAACCAGCTTTTAAAAATATTGTTGTCAATGAGTTGATTTTAGACAAAAATGGTGTTAAAATGTCTAAATCAAAAGGTAATTCTGTTGACCCATTTAAAGCAATGGATAGATTGGGTGCTGATGCGGTTAGGTGGTATTTATTTGTGAATAATCCACCATGGCGAACAACTTTATTTAATGAAGATGATATAACAAAAACAGTAATATCTGATTTTTTTAGATCAATTACTAATACTTATGCGTTTTTTACATTATATGCTAATATAGATGGTTTTGATGGGAATGAAGACTTAGTGGATTTTGATGATAGACCTGAAATTGACAAATGGATATTATCAAGAATAAATTCGATTCTAAAGTTTTATAAAGAACAAATGGATGAATACGAACTAACTAAAGCACATAGGGCTATTCAAACTTTTGCTATTAATGAATTATCGAATTGGTATATAAGGAGAAATAGAAGACGATTTTGGAAAGGGGAAAAAGATTCTGATAAAATTGCGGCATATCAAACTTTAAGAGAAGTATTAATGAAATTAGTATCTATGATGTCGCCTCTTGCTCCTTTTTTAGCAGAAAGTTTGTTCCAAAGACTTCGTTTAGATAGTGATTCTCTTTCGATACATTTAAGTAATCTACCAGATGTAGATGAACATTTGATTGATTTGAATTTAGAGAATAAAATGGAAATCGCTCAAAAAATAGTTAATTTATCACGCTCTTTAAGAGAAAAAGAAAGAATAAGAACACGGCAACCATTAAAAAGAATATTATTACCAATTCATAATAAAGATGAGCAAAATGATATACTTTCAGTTGGTGATATAATCAAAGAAGAGATAAATGTTAAAGAAATAGAATTTGTTTCAGACACAACTTCAAACATAGTAAGTCGCTCAGCCAAACCAAATTTCAAAATTTTAGGTAAAAAATATGGTAAACAAACGAATATAGTAGCAAACTTCATTAGAGCATTTAATAATGACCAAATATTAGAATTAGAAAGAGGGCAATCAATAATTTTTGATTTTAAAGTTGGTGAAGACAATAAAGTTGCAGAGATAACTTTTGACGACATAGAAGTTATGAGTGAAGACATACAGGGTTGGTTAGTAGCAACTGACCAGGGAGTAACTGTTGCTTTGGATACAGAATTAACAAAAGAGCTTGTAGATGAAGGCATAGTTCGTGAATTTATTAACAGAGTTCAGAATTTAAGAAAAGATTCGGGATTTGAAGTAACGGATAGGATAAATATAGAATATTCGGCACCGGAATCTGTAATAGCTGCAGTTGAGAGTATGTACGAACATATTGCAAATGAAACTTTAGCAATGAATATAACTTTCAATAGCAATGCATCAGGGCATGAAATAGAATTATTAGAGGAAAAAATAAATATTGATATTATTAAATTATAATAATATTATATTTATGGAAAAGTTTTGTTTTGATATTAATTCTTAAAGTATTATTTTATTCAATTATATATTTGAAATGAGAAACTGATTCTGAAAATAGATAATTCAGAGTCAAAAGGAAGAAAATTAAAATGGCAAAAAAAGTTAAAAAAGAAACACAAGATGTCTCAAAATCTCCAAAATACTCTGATAAAGAATTAGAAGAATTTAGAGAAGTCATAGCAGAAGCAAGAGAAGAGGCAATGGACGAACTCCAAATGTTAAAAGACAGATTAGAAGATTTGAACGAGTTTGATGCTGCGGAAGAGAGTATGACGTATTCTATGCACATGGCAGAGCAGGGTTCGGAAGCACAAGAAAAAGAGAAAACCTATGCTCAAATAACCCGTATTCATGAATTTCTTAAAAAATTAGAAGAAGCGAACGAAAGAATTGATAATAAAACTTACGGAATATGTAGAGAATGCGGAATTAAAATTGCGAAGCAACGGTTAATAGCAGTACCGGTTACTACGCTATCGGCTGCTTTCAAAATTCATAAGCAGTGTCCGGAAGATGGAATAGATAAAATAGAACCTCAAAAATAAATTTATGATAGATTATGAAAATAAACGAAATAAAACAAGTGGCTTTCCCCTTGTTTTATTTTTTTTATAATATATCATAAGACAATTCTCTTAGTAATAGAATAAAAAATGAATAATACTATCAAACAAACTGAAACTATATCAGAACTAACTGAAAATAAATCAAGTAATATTTTAAAAGATAATTATAACATTTGTTTATTTTCGGCAAGTATATTTATTATTATTTTAGACCAAATTACTAAAATATACATCAAAGGATTTAATTTATTTGGTTTTGAACATATAGGATTTTTAAGAGGGGAAATAATTGAATCTTATTTCAATGATACAATAATGATTACATTTGTTGAAAACCCTGGAATGGCATGGGGCATTGAATTTGGACCTCTAAAAATATTGTTATCTATGTTCTCATTTGTTGCAGGGGGTGCAATATTTTATTATTTAACTAAAATAAAAGGTGCAAGTTTAGGCGTAAGAATTGGATTTACACTGATTATGTCTGGTGCTTTAGGTAATGGAATAGATAGAGTATTTTACGGGTGGTTTTATGGTTATGAATCATTGTTTTATGGCTATGTTGTTGATTTTATTCAAGTAGATATTCCGGATATGTTTGGGATGACTCATTGGCCTGTTTTTAATGTTGCTGATGCTTCAGTTTCTTGTGGTGTTGTTTTATTATTGTTTTTTAACAAAAAAATTCCTACTTTAGAAAGTGTATTTCCTAAATACTTCAAAAATAAAGATATTGAGAATCAAAAAGATGAAAAAGCAACAAACGATTCGACTGATAATAATGAAGAAATTGAAAAAGATTAGTATTAACATAAATTCTATATATTTTATTTTACTTGCTTTTTTTCTAATAATTTCAAACTCTTTTGCTGAAGTGCAATGGGTTGCAAAAGTCATATCATATTCTTCTCAATATTCGGATAAACAATATTCTGCCAATCAGGTTATTGGCTCGCCTTCAGTTAAAACTGAATTTGGAAGTACACCAACTGCATGGGCTCCTTTAGAAAAACGTTCAATTAATGGTGAGTTTATTCATGTAGAATATTCAAACCCTATCAAACTAAAGATTATCTATATTAATGAAACTAGCTCACCCGGTTCTATATCAAAAATAATTGCTTATGATGAAAGATTTGATGAACATGAGATATATTTGAATGAAAAATTGAATTTTATTGTTGAAGAGTCTCGTTTATTAACTATAGAGTTAAAAACAAAAACAAATTTTAAAGTAAAACAGCTTAAAATATTTTTAGATACTAAAAAAGTTCCTGGTTATAATCAAATTGAATCTATTGGGATAAGTGAAAATGATGAAGATTTTACTATTGAAACAAAAGAAGCTGAGATTTCTAATTTTAAAATTGATAAGATTAAATTAAATGATTATGTTAATTCATCATATTCGGAATTATTACCGATTATTTCGTCAGATGCTAAAAAATTGTTTTTTACTAGGGATAATCATCCTGAAAATTTTGGTATTGAAAGAAAACAAGATATTTGGTATTCGAATATTGATGAGTATGGTAATTTCGGATTGCCGATAAATATTGGAAGCCCAATAAATAATGATGATAATAATTTTGCATTTTCAGTATCAGTTGATGGGAATTCATTGCTTTTAGGTAATAAATATAATGATGATGGTACTACTTCTGCAGGCGTTTCAATTAGTACTTATGATGGTGAAAGATGGTCAAATCCTAAAGAGTTGTATATCAATAATTATAGAAATGATAGTAAATATTCTACATTTTTTCTCTCAAATTCTGGCAAAGTACTTTTGATGTCTTTGGAAGACAAACTTTCAGTGGGAGGAACAGATTTATATGTAAGTTTTTTAAATGATGATGAATCTTGGTCAACTCCAATTAATTTGGGTTCTATTAATACAGCTTCAAATGAATATTCTCCGTTTTTAGGTGCTGATGCGAAAACGTTATATTTTTCGTCAGCAGGATATCCTGGGTATGGAAAAAATGATATATTCTATTCTAAAAGGTTAGACGAATCTTGGTTGAAGTGGAGCGAACCCTTAAATATGGGAGAAGAGATTAATACTGTAGGAAATGACTCTTATTATAGTATTTCTGCTTCTGGTGAGTACGCATATTTAGTTAGTGCATTAAATACAATAACTTATGAAGATATATATAGGATAAATATTCCAAAAGAATTACAACCAGAGCAAGTAATGTTAGTAACAGGAAAAGTAATTGACCAGAAGACTAACAAACCTATGAGAGCAAAAATTATTTATGAAAGCTTAGAAGATGGAACTGAGTTGGGTATTACATATTCAAATCCTTTAACTGGTGAATATTCGATTACTTTGCCTAAAGGTGTTAAATATGGTGTAAGAGCAGAGTTAGAAGGTTTTATTGCAGTTAATGAAAATATTGATACTGATTCGTTAAATTCTTTTGAAAAGATAAGTAAAAATATCAATATAGTTCCATTGGAGAAAGGTCAGAAAATCTTGCTAAATAATATATTTTTTAATTTTGCAGAGTTTTCACTTTTAAAGAATTCATATTATGAATTAGATAGAATTGTTAATCTTTTAGAAAGAAACAAAAATCTTAATATACAAATAAATGGGCATAGCGATAACAATGGTACAAAAGAGCGTAATATGATGTTTTCAATCAAAAGAGCGGAAGCAGTTAAGGACTATTTGCTAAGTAAAGGTGTGTCAGGTAATAGAATTAAATCTAAGGGATATGGAGAGTTGAAACCACTTTCAAGTAATAATACAGCAGAAGGAAGAAGGAAAAATCGGAGAGTAGAATTTGAGATTATTAATAATTAAAAGTAGCATAATCTTAGATTTAGATAATTAGCTGTTAGACTAAAATGTTTTGAAAAGATTATGTGAGTAAATAATATAGTATCCTTTATTGATTTAAACTGATTTTATTTGTAATTTGTAAACAAATAGTAATTAAAAAATAGGATTATATATGAAAAAAACAAGTTTAGCCAAGCTGAGTATTAAAAATGTTGAGTTTTATGCGTATCACGGAGTTAAAGCTGAAGAGAAAAAATTGGGTGGTAAATATGAAGTAGATTTAGATTTGTATTACAATTCCAAGAATGCAATAATTAGAGATGATATTAACGATGCTTTGAATTATGAGGAAGCAATTTTTGGTATTTCAGAAGTTTTAAATTATGATTCATATAATTTAATAGAAACGATGGCGAATGAAATATTAAATATTACAATGGATAAATTTGAATTTTTAGAAAAAGCTACTGTTAGAATTAGAAAAATAAATGTTCCGATGAGAAGAGTATTGGATTACATAGAGATAGAACAATCAATTGAAAGAAATTTAGAATGAAAGTAATTTTATCACTTGGTTCAAATATAGGGGATAAAAAATCATATTTGAAGCAAGCGATTAGTTTAATAAGTAGGAAAGGATTACTCTCGAATATAATATCTTCATCGTTTTATGAAACAGAGCCAGTAGGCTTTTTAAAACAAGATTGGTTTATGAATATGGTAATTTCTGGGGAATGTATTATTTCGCCATTAGAGTTATTTGATGAATTAAAATCAATAGAATTAGATATAGGCCGAATAAATCGAGAAAAATGGCACGAAAGGGAAATTGATATTGATATAATTATATTTGGTAACAAGGTTATAAACTCAGAAATTCTAACAATTCCGCATCAAAGATTTCAAGAAAGAAAATTTGTATTATTACCTTTAAGTGAGATTGAACCTGATTTAATCAACCCAGTTAATAAAATAAAAGTTTCTGATTTGTTGGAATGTTGTTCGGATACTTCAACAGTTCGTAAAATAAATAGTTAGGAAAGTAATGAAAAAGATAATTATTATATTCATAGTTCTTGCTTCACTGTATTTTATAAATTTTAATAATGATAAATCACCTGTGATTGTTGATGATACAGAAGAGATAATAAAAGAACGAGAAAAATATGAATTTATTCGTCTAAGAGATGTAAAAAGCAATACAATTCCGTTGGATATTAATCATCAAATTGAATCTTTATTAAAGAAAAACTTTTATCATAATACGAAAAACAAAAGTGCGTATCAATCAAGCTATAATTGGACAAGGAGAGGACCTTATCAGATAGGTGGTAGGACTAGAGCTTTTGCTATTGATATAAAAAATAAAAATAGAATTTTAGCAGGAGCAACTTCAGGTGGGTTATGGCTTTCAGAGGATGGAGGCAGTACATGGAATAAAATTTCTGACCCACTCCATAACCATTCGATTTCGGCAATTGTTCAAGATACAAGACCTGGAAAAGAAAATATTTGGTATTATGGTACTGGTGAAAGAATAGCGAGCAAGCTTAGATTTGGCAATGGAATATATAAGTCTGTGGACAATGGTATGACATGGGTAAAATTAGTTGCAGCAGATGTCAAAAATGAATTTTCTTGGGACTCAAGTTATGATTATATTTATAGACTTATAATTAATCCTGCCGCTCCAGATTCCTTAGATGAATTATATGTAGCGGGTTCATTATCAGGAATTTATAAAAGTAGTGATGGGGGCGAGTCTTTTCAGCAAGTTCTTGGTTCTAACATAAGTAATAATAATTCTTATGTATCTGATATAGCAGTGTCTGAGACTGGAGTATTTTATGCAACTATGAGTGGATTTAGAACTACAAATAGTGCAATTGACTCTATTAATTATCAAGCAATTTACAAAGGGTTATACAGGTCAATAGATGGAGATAATTGGGTGGATATTACCCCAGATGATTATTCTAAATATTATAGTCGTGTTGTATTAGATATTAATCCTTCTAATGAAAATGAAGTATATTTTTTCGCACAAACTTATAAATCTGGAATTATAACAACTAATTCAAGGGGAGATTCTCTTTATCATTCATTATTTAGATATAATTATATTGATGGTGATGGGGCTGGTGCTGGAGGGAAATGGGAAAATTTATCAGATAATTTACCTAAAACTGGGATAGTTAGACATCAACTTAACTCGCAAAGATCATACAATATGGTCATCAGAGTTCATCCACAAAATCCAGACATAGTCTATTTAGGGGCAGTTAATTTATATCGATATACTAATGCTATTAATGCAGAAGAATGGGAAATAGTTGGTGGAACTTGTATTGATAATACTTGTGATTATTTTTATAGGTACCCTAATCATCATTCGGATGTCCATGAATTAATATTTGATAGAGATAATCCGAATATTTTATATACGGGTACAGATGGTGGCTTACATAAAACTATTGATAATCAAGCAAGTATATTAGAATGGCAATCTTTGAATAATGGTTATGTTGTAACTCAATTTTATGATATAGGAATTGACCACGCTGATAATGGGAATACAAATTTAATAGGTGGGATGCAGGATAATGGAACTGCATTTACTAATAATGAAGATACGGAACATCATTGGACAGAGGTTTTAAGAGCAGATGGTTTTAATTGTGAATTGGCAAATAATAATGAGTTTATAATTACTTCTCAAAACTATAGTATTCAACCTAAAATCAGAATATGGAAGTCTGAACTTGATGATGATGGTAATGTTACTAAAACACGTAGAATAGACCCAATGGGTGGGGAAGATTTCCAATGGAATACTCCTCTGGCATTAGACCCAAAAGATAATAATATTCTTTATATTGCTGGAGGTCGTTATATATGGAAGCAAAAAGACCTATCTGCTATAGAACTTGATGGTTCAAAAGATTCTCTTAGCCAAGGTTGGGTTCGTTTTGATAGCACTTTGGTTGAACATTATGATGACAATGAGAATATATTAAGAGAGACAATATCTGCTATTGAGCCAACTAAAGATGCTACTAATAGATTTTACTATGGTACTTCGTTGGGGTATGTTTATCGAATAGATGATGCTTCTGAAGACAATCCCGAAGTGTTAAATATAAATAATAATATGGTTATTGGGAATAATATTTCGTGTATAGCAACTGACCCTTATGATAGTGATAAAGTATTTGTTGTATTTTCCAACTATAATGCACCGAGTATTTTTTATTCTGAAAATGCAGGAGAGTCTTGGACAAATGTAGGTGGTTCTTTGGAATATGATGGGATTTCTGGTGGCCCTGCAGTGCTTTGGTTAGAGATACTTCCAATTGGGGAAGAAAGGTTATATTTGGCTGGAACTTCTAACGGATTATTTATTACTTCTATTATCGATGGAAATAGCACGCCATGGGAAATGGAGTCTCAAAATTTAATAGGGAATACTTATATTGCGAATATTGATTCACGAGAAAGTGATGGTTTTGTTGCTATTGGTTCTTATGCAAATGGTATTTATTCGGGATTTATTAACGAGTTACCAGCAAAACCTAAATCACCTTCACCTCAGTTCCCACCAGATGGATACAATTCTACTTTAGATACTTTGACTTTTAAATGGGAGAGTGGCAATTCTGGTTATGACTATTTAGAAATTTCGAAAAGTGAAGAATTTACTGAGATAATTTTAAAAGAAAATTTAGTTGATACTGAAATTAAAATATTTGATTTAGAGTTAGGAGAACAAAAATATTTCTGGAGGTTAAGGAAGAAGGGAGCTGGTGGTTTTAGTGATTATTCAGAAATATTTTCATTCACAACAATCCCAAATTCACCTATGTTAATATATCCAGAAAATAAAAGTAAAGAAATTCCATATACTAAGATTTTGTTTCAATGGGAAAATGAGAGTGAATTTGATAATTTCCAAATACAGATTGATGATTTGAGAAATTTTGCTACTCCAATAGTAGATGAATTGTTGGATACAAAATTATATGGTAAGAGTTTAGAAAAGAATGAAAGATACTATTGGCGAGTTAAAGGAATAAAAAATGGCGTTTCATCTTATTATTCAAAAGAATATTCTTTTGTAACAAATGACATAAAATCAGTTTACTTAAATGAAAATGAGTTAAAATTGAAAAGAGTTAAGAGTAGTAATTCATTTTATTTAGAATACGATAAAACTAAAATTCATGTAAGAAAACTGATATTAATTAATCTGCAAGGAAAGAAATTTGACCTTGGGAATACAACATTAATCAATTTAGAAAATTATATTAGAGGAGCTTATACTTTACATATTATTACTGATGAAGGGATTATTCAAAAAAAGATAATTCTTTAATCTTATGTACGAAATTGAATATTTGGTTTTATTATTTTCAATGGCTTCAATGGCGGGGTTTATTAATGTAATGGCTGGTGGAGGTTCATCATTAACATTGCCTATCCTAATATTAATGGGATTAGATGCACCTATAGCCAATGGTACAAATAGAATGGCAATTTTGACAATGACTATTAGTGCTGTATATTCGATGAAAAGAGAGCAAGTCTCAGATTTCAAATTTAGTACAAAAATGTCATTGTTTACTTTGCCGGGAGCTGCTATTGGAGCATATTTGGCAACACTTGTTTCTAATGATGACTTCAAGTCAATTTTAGCTTATGTTATGATTTTTATTATTATTTCTATTTTGCTTCCCAAATCGTTTAAGAAGAGATTTATTGAAACATTTAGTCATTATCCTAAATTAATATATATAGCAATGATATTTATAGGTTTTTATGGAGGATTTATTCAAGTAGGAGTTGGATTTTTATTAATGTTAGCACTCGAATCAATATTAAACATAAATTTAATAAAAGTGAATATGCATAAAGTGTTTATAGTATTGATATATAATATACCAGCTATAATAATTTTTATATTTTCTGACAATGTAGATTATCTTTTAGCGTTAATACTGTCATCTGGAATGGGACTCGGAGCTTGGTTTAGTGCCAAATTGGCAATTAAAAAAGGTGAGAAACTAATAAAAGTTTTTCTTATAATTGCAATAGCGTTAGTTACCCTTAAATTATTTAATATTTATTGATTAAATATATGAAGTTATTATTATTCTTATTATTGATATTTCCAATTCAATTATTGTCCACTCAGCTGTTTATAACTGATTTGAACACTAATGAGTATCCTATTAATGAATTAAACTATTATTTTGTAGATACTACTTTAAATAGTATAGATGACAATATACTTAAAGAAAACTTAATTCTTTCGGAAGATGGGGATTTCGCTAATATAATTTCACATACAAATGCAATAAAACCTAAAACAATTAATTCAAGTCTTCTATTTTCATTAGATGTTTCTGGTTCTATGCAAGGAGAGAAATTAAATAATGCAAGGCTATTGATCAAAAATATTATAAACTTATTAGATGATACTTTAGATGAGATAGGTCTTAATACTTTTAATAATGGTACTTTTTTAAATTCGATATTTACAAATGACTTTGTACAAATTGAAAATAAATTAGATTTGATAAATACTTCTGGTGCATCAAACTTAAATAATTTATTTAATAATTCTCGCTTGGGTTTATTTACAATCATGGAATATGCTACATTTGAGAAAAATATAATTATAATAACAGATTCTGATGACTTGACTGAAAAAAATGAAATAATTGTTCGAGCTAAAAATGAAAATATTAGGATTTCAATTATTGACTTAAATAATTATAGTAATAAAGCTTTAGAGAATTTAGCAAAAAGTACAGGTGGTTTATATATAAATAATTATGATAATAAAACTGCATCAATCCTTTCATATTCGATTATGAAGCATTCTAAACCATCAATTTTAAGATTTAATACTAATAAGTGTTCTATTAATAGAAATTATACTTTAATATTTAACAATAAACATTTTATTGACTATTCTTATAGTTATATAGATGAAAAATTACCAAATTTATTAATTAATCCAAGTGATGTTTTAGAATTTGGGCAAGTAGATATAGGCAAAACAATAAAAAAATCAATTACAGTAACTGCAGAAAATGGTGATATTTATATTGATACAGTTTACGCAGATTGTGATATGTTTAAAACTTATTTTAATGGAAATTTTCTATTGACAAAAGGAAATCAAAAGGTATTTGAAGTTGAATATAATGCTTTCGATGAAAATTATCATATTTGTAAATTAATAATAGAAAAACAATCATGTGAAGATGAGGAATTGATATTGACTGGGGGCAAGAGGAAGCCGAACTCAAATACCAATACTTTACAGATAGCCAACCCCGAAATGAATGAAGTATTGATAGGTAATTCTTTAGATTCAATTCTCTGGACTGGTATTTTGCCTTCAGATGAAGTGATTATTGACTTTAGAGCTGATGAAAACTCAGATTGGGACACTATTGCTAATAATGTTAATGGATTGAAATATGAGAATTACTTAATAGAGAATATAAACTCTAACAAAGCTCAATTAAGAGTTACACAAAAGTATTTAGATGAAAAACTCTCTAATGTTATTTATTTAGATGATATTGGACATGATGATATAATATTTGATTGGAAAAGTAATACTAATTATTTGGTTTATGTAGATAATAATTTAGATTTTAAAACTTGGGATTATAAAAATAAGAATATAATCACTCAATTTTCGAATAGCCAGAAAGTATCCAATCTTAAATGTAATCCAAAAAGTTCGTTATTTGCATTTACTTTAGATAATAATAATAATGAATTATTTGCTTTAAATGCAAAAAGTGATGCAGAAAATCAGATAAACTTTGGGAAACATGATGATAAAATAAACTCTATTGATTGGAATTATAATGGTACTTTATTAGCTGCTGGTATTGCTGATGGAAATGTAAAAATATGGAATCAATTTGACCCAGATTTCAAACCAAATTCGGCAACAATAACTAAAGAGTTTAATAATTCAATTCAAATAGTTGATTGGAGTAATGGTGAATTTGAGGATATAGTAGCGGTTATAGATACTGTTAATTATTTATATTTATATGAAATCAATAATAATATCACTTCGACATTCAGCATTGGAATTTCAGCAAATAAAATTATTGATTTTAAATGGAATAATACGGGTAGTAAGCTACTATATTCTGATGGTAATTACCTTAGGACAGCAGAATTAATTAGAGATGAGACACAAAACGATGAGTTAAGAGTTATAAACAGAACTATAATTAAGCAAAATATTGATAGCTATATATCTGCTAATTGGTCTAAAAATTCTACAAAAATTATTTTATCTACTGCTGATAGTTTGATGATATTAAATGCTTCTGATGGAAGTATAATATCTAATTATAGAGGTCATAATGAAGTAATTAAATTTAGTGATTCTGAAAATGATTTAGTAGCATCATCTTCGAGAAACGAAGAAATACAGATTTGGCATATAGACAGCTTACATCAAATAGGCATATTGCAATCGGATACTGTTAATCTAAAAATAGAGAAATTGAAATTAAATCTATCGGACATAGATTTAGGTACTCATTGTACTGGTTTTGATTTCGATACTACATATTTTAGTGCAATTATAAATAATAATTCACAGATAATTGTAATTGATTCTATTGTAGTTGATAATGATGACTTTGATGAAATATCAATTTTAAATCAATTTCCGATAAATATTAATCCAAGTCAATCTTTAGAATTAAAATTAAATATTAATCCTAAAACTATTGAGAACACAGATATTGACTTATTAATACATAGTTATGGTCAAATTAAAAAAATAACAATTAATCGCAATTTTATTAAGCCTATTCTGGAAATTAATGTTAATAATTTGGACTTTAATTCTGTAAATATTGGTCAAGAAAGCTCCCCACAAACTGTTTCGATTACCAATAACTCTAATAATGATATAACAATTTTTACTAAAGATTATTTTAATTTTGAAAATAATTTTAAAGTAGAAGGATTGGAAGATGAAACTAAAATTAGTGCGAATTCAAGTTTAGATTTTAAAGTTATTTTTACACCAAATGACTTGGTATTGTCAAATGCAATGTTAATAATAACTTCATCTGATATATGTACTCCACTTCAAATAAATATGGTTGGTAATGGAGTAGCACCTCAGATTGCAGGTAAAAAAATGTTTTATTATGGAACAATTATTTGCGAAGATGAAAATATATTAAATTTTGAAATAGATAATCAGGGAGATGGAGTTTTGAATATAAATGAAATAAGCTCTATTTCTGGTAATTTGAGCTATTCTTCAAATACATTCTCTATTAATCCAAATCAAAAGAAAGAAGTTGAAATAGAGTTTAATAAAGACATTGCTGGTTCATACAATGAGTTTGTAGTTGTTAAATCGAATATAAATCAAGATTATTCTACTTCAAATACTTTTATTCTGAAATTTGAGAAAGAAATATCAGATTTTAGTTTATCTTCTGATAGTTTGATTTATCTTGATTTAGATGAGGGAACTCCTTATGAAAAACAATTTGAATTAAGAAATAATGGTAGTATTGATTTAAGTTTTACAAAGAGTGTATTATCTGATTTTCAAGTTGTGAAAATTGAACCAGAAATAATAAAACCAAATCAAACTTCTAAAATTACAGTTAAGTTTAATGGAGGAAATGAAGGTGAAGTATTTTTAGATTCTTTGCTATTTAGTGATGACTGCAATTATATTCAGAAATTATATTTAAAAGCAAATATAGATGCTCGAGGTCCGATATTGTCAAGTATGTCAAAAAATATTATTTTTAAAAAAGTAATTTGCCAAAATGAAAGTATTGATACTTTAGTTACATTTACAAATATTGGAAATAAACCATTAATCATATCAGATATTATTGGGAGTTCAAATTTTGAAGCAATAAATACATCTGATATTATTAATAAAGAATATTTAAAGAATGAATCATTCCAATTAGAAATTAGTTTTAATTCTGATATATTTGGCAAAATAAACGATAATATAATTTTGAAAACTAATGAAGAAAGTCAAAAAGACTATATAATAGAGTTAGAAGCTGAAAGAGATTTCATTGAATTAAAGTTTACTTATGATGACCCTAAAGATGAAATAATTTATCAAAAATCTAATTTTAATTCATTTATTCAAATAAGTGAATATGGAAATTTGGATTATCAAATTAACGGTTTTAAAAATTCAATAAACTTTATAATAGACTCGGTTACATATGATAAAACTTTAAATGATTCATTAGTGTATTATTCGTTTATTAACGGCGAACCTGAAACTCAATATAATGATACGCTTTTAATCTCAACTCCTTGTGGTGATATTGAACTTCCGTTAGAAATATTTGTGAGAGGCAATAACTTTATTGTATTAAAAACTAATGATATTGATGTTGATACTTATGAAGTATTTAATATAAAATTAAATGTGGAAAACCCTAATAATTTAGATATAGGTAGTCCTAAAACTATAGTGGGAAATTTGAAAATAAACCTAACTTCTGCGGTTGTTTTATCAAATGAATACAAGGATAATACATTCAAACAAGATTCATCTTTATTAATTCCTTTTAATGTAAAAATAAATAAATTCAAGGGTATTATTGAAGAAATTAAATTTAGAGCAACTAGGGGGAATACTTCAATTTCGGAGATAAGTATTGAAGAACCAAGTTTTGAGAATTTTGAAAATTATTATATAATAACAGAATCGTCAGAAATGAAAATCAATATTCCGGATAGCGGATTTGTTATTGGGAAGGATTCAGTTTATTTGAACTATATATTTCCTAATCCAGCAGACCAGAAAATCACTATCAATTTTGGGTTAATAGAAAAAGGAAATTATAGTGTTAGAGTATATGATTTTAATGGTAATATGGTTGATGTAGTAAGAAGTGGAAACTTAAGCTTAGAGGAATTAAATGAACAAAACAGTTTCTTAATAGAGTATGACACAAGGAAACTTGCTATAGGTTATTATCAGGTACGATTGAAAACGGCATCTAATATTTATATAAAAAAGTTTCTAATTCAACGCTAAAAATTGCAATTATATTGACAATATTCCTTAATTTTGCAGAACTTTATTATTACAAAACGAAAGAATATTTAAAATGGCAACAGAATATTTCAAAGCTAAGATTTATAATATTATTGACGAAACTCATCAAATTAAAAGATTTCAGTTAGAGTTTACTGACTTAGATGTATTTGACTTTAAAGCAGGTCAATATGTTAAAGTAGATTTACCAATTGAAGGTAAAAAAACATACCGGCAGTATTCGATATCTTCACAACCAAAGGGTGATAATAAAATTGAATTGTTAATAGTGTTTAAAGAGAATGGTGCTGGTACGAATTTCTTATTTAATGAAGCTAAAGTTGGCACTACATTAAATATATCAAAAGCTCTTGGAAGATTTGTTTTACCAGAAAAAATTGAAAAAGAAATAACTTTTATTTGTACTGGTGTTGGTTTAGCACCATTTAGGTCAATGTATTTAGAGTTATTAAATAATTTAAAAACAGATAAAACCGTTAATTTAATTTTTGGTACAAGAACTCTAAAAGATGTTTGTTATTTTGATGAAATTACGAAATTAGCGAAAGATTTTAAAAACTTTAATTACTTCCCTGTATTGTCTAGAGAAAATGGGAATTGGCAAGGTAAAAAGGGGTACGTACATGAAGTATATAAAGAATTATACCCTACTCACAAACCAGCTCAGTTTTACTTATGTGGATGGGATAATATGATAAAAGAAGCGCGAAAAAATTTAAAAGAAATGGGGTACGAAAGAAAGGATATTCTATTTGAAAAATATGACTAGTTTTAATCAACTAGATTAAAAGGAGTATTCGAATTGAAGTCTTGTATGCCTTGTAGGAGCCATATTCCCTACCATTTGGGTGTAATAGTAATCGAATACATTAAAGCCATTAAGAACGACTTTAAAAGGCAAATCCAAATGTTTATACAAATCATAAATTATCCTCAAATCTACTACATGAGCAGGGACTCTCGCTTCTGAGTCTTCAACGATTATTGATAATTCTTTGTCTATAGCCATTACTTTTGAAACATATTTATAATCTAAAACTAATTCGATATAATTTAGTGGTATATATATTTTGCCATTAAATAAGAACTTAGAACGGTATTTAAGATAGTTTATTCCATCGCTTGGTTCATGGTTGATAGGATCTAAGGCTGAAATAGTACCTTCAATCCCTATCATTTTAAATAACAATGATTTTAAGCCAAGTTCCAAGCCTCTTATTCTTGCTTTGGATACGTTATTAAATTGTAAGTTGGTTGCGTTAAACTCAGGATTTATAAAATTTTCAAAATGATTTTGAAATAATGCTAATTTGGTTATTAAAGACAAATTTTTAGTTTCATAACTATAGTTTCCACCAATTTCAAAAGACCAAGAAGTTTCTGGTTTTAATTCTGGATTTTGGATAAGTACTATTCCATTATACTTGATAGTTGGAAATCTTTCTGCTGAGACTGGAGTTCTAAAACCTCTGCCTAAAGATGAAAATAATTTCCAATCATCTTTAAAATAAGTCAAACCAAATTTAGGTGAATATTGAAGTGGAGACTCAATACTATTTTTAGTCATCTCCTTATCGAGTCTAAAACCTATATTTGAATTAATTGAATTGCTAATTTTATACTCTAATTGAGAATAAGCAGAATATATTTGTTGTGAATTATTACTAAAAATATTTGCTGCAATATTGTTATTTGTAAAGCTAACACCATAAGTTAGAAACAATTCATCATTTAGCTTACTATTTAACTGTAATTCTGGGCTAAAATTTGTTGCACCAGAAGTTCTGTAATCTACTTCTGGATTATTTTCTGCATTATTTTTAAAGAATGTATGATAAGTGCTTAAACGAAAAGTTCCAAAATTATTATCATTCAAAATGAAATTATAGTTTCCGCCTAATAAAAATTTATTTGAATTAATTATAACTGATTTGTCAGTTGTTTTTGGCGGTGTGAATGGTTTAGATAAACTTTGCCACCAGCCCCAATCATCTGCTTCGGAGATTGAAACTGAAGCCAAAATATCGATATTATTTTTAGCATTAAGTTTATAGTTAATTTTTGCAAAACCATTTAATAATTGCTTTTTGTCATATTCTCTAAATGACTGCTCATCTAAATATGTAATTGATGTTAAAAATCCTAAATTGTCAAATGATTTTGACAAAAATAGTTCATAACCAGTGTCAAAATGTAGATTGTCAGAATAGTTCCATTCTGTATATTTTGGTTTGGAATAATACCCGCTATATACTTTTGCCTTTAACTTTAATTCTGGTTTAGGGGATTTAGTTATGATATTTATTACTCCGCCAACTGCACTAGTGCCATATAATGCAGAACCAGCTCCTTTGACTACTTCAATTCTTTCAGTTGCATACAAAGGCAAAGCATCGAACTTCATATCTCCATTATCTCCTGATAGCATCGGTAGTCCATCTAAATTTAATGCTACTCGTGAACCGGCACCCCAAGTAAATCCTGAACTACCACGCAAACTAACATTTTCTTTGTTAATTTGAATACCAGGTATGTATTCTAGTGCTTTTTCTAAGGAATTAATAGACTTATTTTCTAATTCATTTGAATTAATAGTTGCAATAGTAATTGGTATTTCTTGAACATTTTGAATTCTCTTATTAGCTGAAACTATTATATCATTAGTTTTAATCGATTTTGGAGAAAGTTTTATGACCAAATCACTTTTATTTTCATTGATTAATAATTCTAATTCGAATTTATTATATGACAGAGAAGATACAATCAGCTTAACTCTTCTTTTAGTTAAACCTTTTAACTTAAAAAATCCATTTTTATCACTATAAGTGCCAATGTTTGTTTTATCAATTCTAATTGTTGCACCAACGATTGATTTACCATCAATTTCATTTTTAATACTGCCACTAATAAAGTATTCTTCTGAAAAAATATTTACTGAGTTAAATAAAAAAGCAAAAAATAAAATTAGAAAATATCTCATAAAATTAGAATGGTTGTTTCGGCAAATTATCAAAATCAACTATAAAATCTATATTGGTAAATGTTGCACCTGATGTTAAATATATAGAGCTTGGTTGTTCATAATTTTCAGTTTCTGTATATACAGAAAGCACTTTTTGATGTTCTAATGAATCAGAATATTGAAGTGCTACTACTAGATATTTTAGTTCAATAGGAGTATCGCTTACTTCAATTGTATATTCATATTCATCAACAAATAATGGGAATGAAAAAAAGTTAAAATAAACATCACCTTTAAGGACTGCATCAAAAAAACTTTCAGGGTCATCAGATTTGAATAGACCAACCCTAAGTGCAAGTGCTTCAGATGAATCTGGCCATGAATCTTTTCCACCTATAAATGTGATTTTGCCTTTTACAAAAGCGGGCAATGAAGGAGGCTTTAAATCACTTTCGCATGAGATAAGAATTATTGAAAAAACAATAATTATACTCATTAGTAATTTATTTTTATTTGATTTATTGATTGTCATCTTCAAGCAAAATAATAAAAATAAAACATAAAAATTACACTTAAAATTAATAAATTCAATTTAATGGTAAATACATAATTCTTTGCAAATAGTATAGCAATAAATCTATACTATTTTCTTAATTTACAAAGTTATATTTAATCACTTTTAATAAAAAAATTAATGATAAACGATTTTGTTATTAAACTACTTCACTTTGTTCCGAAACCAATAGTTCGGATTTTTGCTAATAAGTATATTGCTGGTGAAAGGATTGACGAAGCGATAAGTAAAGTAGAACAGTTAAATTCTAAGAATTTAAGAACTTCAATAGATGTATTAGGTGAATATGTTACTGACAAGCAACAAACTCTTACAGAATTAGAACTTAGATTAAATGTATTAGATAAAATAAAAGAATTAAATTTGAATTCAAATTCTTCAATCAAACTTACTTCATTGGGATTAGGATTAGATTTTGATTTTTGTTATGAAAATACGAAAAAAATAGTTCACAAGGCAAAAAATTTAGGCTCATTTGTACGTATCGATATGGAAGATTCTCCATTTACTTCGAATACTATAGAGGTATATAAAAAACTAAGAGAGGAAGGATATGATAATGTTGGGTTGGTAATTCAGGCATATATGCGTCGTTCATTAGAAGACGTTCAATCTTTAGCAGATTTGAAAACAAGTTTTAGGCTTTGCAAAGGAATTTATATTGAACCAGAACAAATTGCATATAAAGAATTTGATGAAATTAATGCTAATTTCAAGTTATTATTAGATTATATGTTTGATAATGGATTATATGTTGGTATTGCAACTCATGATGATGAACTAATTAATTACGCCATTGAGCAAATAAAATTGAAAAATATAGATAAATCTAAGTATGAACTTCAGATGTTGCTTGGGGTAAGAGAGAAGAAAAGAGATGAAATTTTAAAATTAGGTCATCCAATGAGAATTTATGTATCTTTCGGTAAGGATTGGCATGGATATACGATGAGAAGATTTAAAGAGAATCCACAAATAGTGGGGCATATTTTAAAAGCATTATTTGGCTTAAATTAGATTAAATTAGATTACATCTCGCAATTTTCTGTATGTATTTATAATTATTTTATTTGGTATGATTAACTTTACTTTAATAATTCTTATATTTTTTAACTCATTTTATGATGCAAAAAGCAATGAGAAATTATTTGATGAAGATATAATCGATATTGGAACTTTTAATATTGCTTGGCTTGGTGATGGTGATAATGATAAAATAAAAAGAACCGAGAATGATTATAAAAATATTTCTTTTATAATTAATCAATCAGGAGTTGATTTATTAGCCCTTCAAGAAATAGAAAATAATATAGCAATACTCAGGTTATTAAAATATTTACCAAATTGGAATTACATTATAGGTACAGAAGGTAAAAATCAAAATTTAGCTTATTTGTATAAAAATGGAATTAATGTTAAAAAATCAGAAGAGTTCTTGGCATTAATAGTTAAAAAGGATAAAACTAGACCTGGATTAATGGCTTACATTCAAATTAAGAATTTTGATTTTTATATAATGAATGTACACTTCAAATCAACTTCCAGATATGACAACACGAAAGAAAAAAAAATAGAATCATATTACCTAAGACAAAAACAATCAAAGGTGCTAAAGCGATGGGCAGACTCAATTTTAGACGGAGATATTGATGATGATATAATTATTTTAGGAGATTTTAATGACCATCCCAATAGGAAATTAGATAATCTTAAACCGCTTAAAAATCAGTATATGGAGTTTATTACAACTGATATTACTTCATGTAAAGACCCGAATTGGGACTCCATTGACCACATAGTACTAACACATTCTGTTACAAAAAGAAAAATTCCATTTTCTCAGAGAATATTTAATCATTATTTTAGTTTTGAAGATTTCAAATCTAAAAAAGTTTCTGACCATTGTATGGTAATTTTTAGTGTAGATATTAAAAGTAAGGATAATGATTGATATGAAACAAATTTTATTAGCTACGAATAATCAACATAAGGTTGAAGAGTTTAAAAAAATGCTTAAAGAAGCAAAAATTGATTTAATTGTAAAAACGCCAAAAGATTTAGGATTGTATAATTTTCATGTAAACGAAGATGGAGATACATTTTTTGAAAATTCAAGAAGGAAAGCTATTTCATATTATTATGAAACTAATATTCCTTGTTTAGCAGATGATTCTGGACTTGTTATTGATTCTTTGGGTGGAGAACCGGGGATATTCTCTGCCAGATATGCTGGTGAGGAAAGCAATGATAAAAAAAATATTGAAAAAGTTTTAGAAAAATTAAAAAGTGTAGAATTTAGAAAAGCAAGTTTTGTAGCAGATTTATGTTATTATGATGGGAATAAAAAAACAAATTTTCATGGAGCATGTGATGGAACAATTACTGAAGAAGTACATGGGGAAGGTGGATTTGGCTATGACCCTATTTTCATGCCTTTAGGTTATTTAAAAACATTTTCCGAACTGGGTAACAATGTAAAAAATGAAATCTCTCATAGGTCTGTTGCATTTTCAAAATTTATAACATTTTTGAAAGAAAAATTAAATAATGAATCTATTTAAAAATAATGTAATTATTGATGATAATAAAATTACAGAAGCAAATAGCCTTAAAACAAATAGTTTAAATAAGATAGCTACGATAAATATAAACGGTAAAAACCAAGTTTTTGATAATTCTTTTTTTATTAAAGGTTTTATAGATTCTCATGCTCACATCATGCATACTGGAAAACAGTTGAATGGACTTGATTTGAGTGAATGTAAGTCTGATGATGAATGTATTGAAAAGTGTATTAATTATAAAAATAGACAGGGGGAATGGTTAGTTGCACGTGGTTGGAATCAAGAACTTTGGGAAGAAAAAAAATACCCTTCAAAAGAAAAATTAGATAAATTTTTTCCAGACACGCCAGTCTTTTTAACAAGAATAGATGGTCATGCTTATTGGATGAATTCCAAAGCATTTGAAGTGTGCGATATAGATAAAAATACAATCTCTCCTAAGGGTGGAGATATATTATTAGATAAAAATGGAGAGCTATCAGGAATAATATTAGACAATGCTTCTGAATTAGTTTATAAACATATTCCAGAATTAAGTTATAATGATAAAAAACAATATATATTAGACGCTATTGATGAATTTATGAAGCATGGAATAACTGAAATTCACGATATGGATGTTGATATTGACTTGATTGATATTTATAAAGAATTAGAGAGAGAGAACAAACTAAAAATTAAAATTATTTCTTATATCAGGGGTTTTGATAATAAATATTTAGAAAAACATATTATTCCTTATAAGTCTAAAATGTTAAATATAATTGGATTAAAATTTTATATGGATGGTGCAATTGGTTCGAGAGGGGCAGCCCTTCACGAACCTTATAACGATGATTTGAATAATAAGGGAATACTTTTAGAAGAAGTTGATAACTTTTATCAAAAAATTAAAACTGGAGTGGAAAATAATTGGCAAATTGCAACTCATGCGATAGGTGATTATGCAATGTCATTAGTATTAGATGTTTATGAAAGAATTAGAAATGAATTTCCAAATGCACATCTTAGAATAGAACACGCTCAAATGATAAAAAGAGAGGATTTGATTAGATTAAAAGAAAATAATATATTTTGTTCTGTACAACCACTTTTTGCAAAATCTGACGAGAATATGGTATTTGAGAGAATAGGCGATAGGGTTAATAATTCTTATCTTTGGAAAACATTTATTGATAATAAAATTATAATTGGAGCTAGTTCAGATGCACCTATCGAATCTATTTCAGTAATTGAATCATTAAAAGTATTGACTGACACTGATATAAGCTGGCAAAAATCTGAAAAGTTAACTTTTGAAGAAGCTATTGACTTATATACTAAAAATAATATGATTTTGTCTGGTTCGATAAATAATCATCTTAATAATAAAGATATTGATGAGAAGTTCACTTTGTTGGAAGGTAAGGAAAATGACTTGAATACTTGGAAAATCAAAGGAATAATAGCCAATGGTTGCTTGCATATAATTTAATTCTAATTCTTATTTGTTATTCCTTTTTATCTTTCCTAATTTTGTGAATATTTATACGTAAATAATTGAATAAATTAATAAAATATTATTTCATAAGAATTAAAATAAAGGAAAATGATGGATAAATTTAAAACAGAAATGCCATACGACTTTAGTATAGAGCAAAATACTGCTAATATGAAAAAAGCTTTAGAAGATGTTAGATCAAGATTTGGCAAGGAATACCCAAATATAATTAATGGTAAAGATGTTTTTACAGATAGAAAAACAAAATCTTTCAATCCATCAGACAAAGATGAATTAATTGGTACATTTCAAAAAGCAGGGCAAGACGGAGCTGAAGATGCAATGAAAGCAGCGGAAGAGGCATTTAAAACATGGAAATATGTACCTGCAAAAGAAAGAGCAGAGTATGTGTTCAAAGTTGCCGAAGTAATCAAAAAGAGAAGATTTGAAATTGGAGCATGGATGATTTCTGAAGTGGGTAAAAACTATTTAGAAACTGATGCTGACGTTTGCGAAGCTATAGACTTTTTAGAGTTCTATGGTAGAGAAATGTTAAGATATTCTGAAAAACAAGGTCTTACTCCATTTCCCGGCGAAGATAATGAGTTTTTCTATATACCATTGGGAATTGGGGTTGTAATTCCACCTTGGAATTTCCCATTTGCAATTTTAGTAGGTATGACTGCTGCAGCATTTGTTACTGGAAACACAGTTGTTTTAAAACCATCATCTGATAGCCCAATGATGGGATGGCTTTTTGCTGATATTCTAAGAGAAGCTGGACTTCCAGATGGAGTAGTTAATTTCTTAGTTGCCTCTGGTGCAGAAGCTGGTGATTATTTGGTAGAACATCCAAAAACTCGTTTTATTTCATTTACTGGTTCTATGGAAGTAGGTTTAGGAATTTATGAAAAAGCTGGCAAAGTAAACAAAGGTCAGATTTGGCTCAAAAGAGTAGTTGCCGAAATGGGTGGCAAAGATGCAATGATAATTGATAAAGATTTCAAAGATTTAGATTTTGCTGCAAATCAAGTTGTAGCTGCGGCATTTGGATTTCAAGGTCAAAAATGTTCAGCATGTTCAAGAGTTATAGTTGATGAGGCTATTTATGATGATTTTGTTGGAAAATTATTAGCTGAAGCTAGAAAACTAAATGTTGGTAACCCAAAAGATAATTATAATGTTGGACCTGTAATTAATGAAAAAGCATATAATTCAATATTGAAATATATCGAAATAGGGAAAACTCAAGGTAATTTATTAATGGGCGGAAACAAGGCTGAGGGCAATGGTTGGTATATCGAACCAACAATTATAGAATCATCTAAAGATGACACAATTGCTAACGAAGAAATATTTGGTCCGGTCTTATCAGTAGTTAAGTCTTCAGGATTTGATGAGTCAGTTGAGATATTTAATTCGACTATATATGGCTTAACTGGAGCTTTGATGACTGATGATGAATCAAAATTGGAGAGAGGAAGAAATGAATTACATTGTGGTAATTTATATTTGAATAGAAAATGTACTGGTGCTTTTGTTGATGTACATCCATTTGGTGGATTTAATATGTCGGGAACAGATTCCAAAGCTGGTTCAAGAGATTATTTAGGTTTATTTATGCAGGGTAAAACTGTATCAAGAAAAATATAGTATTACATTTATTAGAATCTATTAAATTAGAGATAGTTAAAGTCATTTGTCAATTGATAAATGACTTTTTTTTATTATATTTGTTAATAGCTATATTTTCTAAGTATTCTAATTAAGTAATGGAAAAAAATATTCACGATATATTATTTGAAAAATTTGGTTATAAGGAATTTAGAAAAAACCAAGAAAAGATAATTAAAAATGTAATATCTGGGGAAGATACTCTTGCACTGATGCCAACTGGTGGTGGTAAATCCATGTGTTATCAATTGCCGGCATTAGTTTTAGATGGTGTTGCTATTGTAATATCACCTCTTATTGCATTAATGATAGACCAAGTGAATGCTCTTAGGATTAATGGAATTAAAGCATCTTATCTAAATTCTTCTTTGAGTATTGAGGAAGAAAGGCGAGTAATAAATGATTTGAATAATAATGAATTAGACTTATTATATATTGCACCTGAACGTATTTTTTCAAGGAATGGTGAATTTATTAATTTTCTAAATACATTGACTATTTCATTGTTTGCAGTAGATGAGGCACATTGTATTTCTCAATGGGGGCATGATTTTCGCCCAGAATATAGACAGCTTTCATTTCTGAAACAATCGTTTCCTGATATTCCTATTATTGCACTTACTGCTACTGCTGATAAACGAACTCAAGACGATATACTTCAAAGATTGAAGCTCAAATCTCCTAAAATTTTTATATCTAGTTTTAATCGTGAAAATATTATTTATCATATAAAGCCTAAAGAAAAATCATTTGAAAAATTAGTAGTTTACCTGAATAAACATAAACAAGAGTCTGGTATTATTTATACATTGTCCAGAGCTTCCGTAGATTCTGTTTCTGAAAAATTAAAAGATAAAGGATTTTCAGTATTGCCTTATCATGCAGGTTTAGCTGCAGATGAAAGAAGAAAAAATCAGGAACTATTTGTTAAAGATGAAGTTAAAATTATAGTTGCAACAATAGCATTTGGAATGGGTATAGATAAATCTAATGTGAGATTTGTTATTCATCTTGATTTGCCTAAAAATATTGAGTCATATTATCAAGAAACTGGTAGGGCAGGGAGAGATGGTGTAGCCTCCGACGCAATTTTATATTTTAGTCGTAATGATTTTATGAAACTAAAAAGGTTTGTTCTTATAGATGACAATACTAAACAGTCGGAGTTGATGTTAAATAAATTACAACAATTAGTAGATTTTTGTGAAGCAAAAAAATGTAGAAGACAAATCTTATTAAATTATTTTGGGGAAGAACATCCAGGGAATTGTGGTTCATGTGATTTTTGTTTAACTACGCATGAATATTTTGATGGTACTGTTATCGCACAAAAAGCATTGTCTGCTGTTTATAGGCTTGACCAAGCTTTTGGACAAACTTACGTAATTGATTTTTTGAGAGGTTCTAAAGCAGAGAGGATAAAACCTTGGCATAAAAATATAAAAACTTACGGTATAGGTAAAGATATTTCTAAGAAGGAATGGCAACAGTATTTCCGAGAATTAATCGAATTAAAATTATTAAGAATAGAAGAGCACAAATATGCAATTTTAAAACTTACTAATAAAAGTATGGAAGTACTGAAAGGGAATATGAAAATAGAATTAATAAAAGAGGATAAAATATATGAATCAGAAATCGAAGAAATTAATTATGATATTAAAATATTTGAAATATTAAAAGTACTTAGAACTGAGATTGCTAAATCTGAAAATGTCCCTCCTTATGTAGTTTTTTCAGATAAGACTTTAATCGAATTATCTCAAAAATTGCCAACAAAAATAGATAAATTACTGTCTATTTCTGGATTTGGAGAGGTTAAGACTAAGAGATATGGGCATAAAATAATCTCGTGTATAAATGAATATTTAGCAGAAGAAGATATTGAGATTGAATTGACTGGACTTAATAATACTCAATATTTTGATAATTCAATAAAAAAGGATAAAAAAAGAAAAGTAAAGACAAATACGATAATTCAGACACTAAATTTATGGAATGAAGGGAAATCTATAATAGAAATATCTAGAGAAAGAGAATTAAAAGAATCAACTATAGAATCTCATATTGCTTCTTTAATAGAATTAGATTTAATAGAATTATCAGAATTTGTAGCTACAGAACGAAAAAATATAATCCAAAATGCGATAAAACAGGTAGGTGGCGAGGCACTTACTCCAATAAAAATTGAATTAGGTGATGACTATTCATTTGGAGAAATTAAAATGGTTTGGGCAGATATAAAAAAAGAAAATATATAGTTTAATCAATCTTTGTAACTGGAAAATCGAAATTTATATCTTCTGTTTCTTCTTTATAATTACCATTTGGCAAAGTAAATGAGAACTTTGTACCCTTACCGAGTTCACTATCTACTGTTAAAACCCCACCATTTTTTTTAATTAATTCATCACATAAAACAATACCTAAACCTGTTCCTTTTTCTTCGTTAGTACCAAGAGTCGAATAAGATTCATCGATTTTAAAAATCTTTTTCATTGCTTCTTCGTTCATCCCAATACCGTTATCAATCACACTTATTGATACGTAATCATCTTTAATCTCATTACCTGTAACCGTAACTGAACCACCTTCGTTTACAAATTTGATGGAATTTAGTATCAAATTTCTTAGTACAGTTTGAACCATTTTTACATCGGCATAAGCAAGTAATTTATCATCAACTGCATTTGTTAATTTAATTTTCTTGTTTTCTGCACTTAATTTTGCAATATTAAAAATGTTTGAAACAATAAAGTTCAAAGGAAATGAAGTTGTTTCCATTGGCATTTGATTTCGTTGAATTCTACTCCAATCTAATAGATTTTCTAATAATTCGTATAAATTAATTGCAGAATCATGTATTTCGCCAATTGTTTCAATAATTTCTTCAATTGACATTTTCATTAAATCAGATTTTAATATACCTAAATAACCTAAAAATCCGTTAAATGGAGATTTCAAGTCATGTGCAATTATAGAAAAAAATCTGTCCTTACTATCATTTGCTTTAATTAATTCTGCTGTAATGTCTTTTTCTCTTTGTATGAACCTTAGATACAATGAAACCAATCGAATTAATTCAATATTGCTAAAAGATTTATGCAAAAAATCAATTCCACCCAAATCTAAAGCAAATTTAATCATCTTTTCATCACGTTCTTTTGCAGTTATAAAAATAATAGGAATATCTTTAATTTCTAGAGTATTTCTAATTATTTTTGCTGCTTCGAAGCCTGTCATTTCAGGCATGTGAACATCCATAAGTATCAAATCAAAAAGTTCAAGTTTACATAATTCTATACCCGATTTAGCATTATAAGCTGATTTAATCATTAAATCTTTATTTTTGTTTAACACGTGAGTAATTTTATTATGCACCAATTCTTGGTCATCTATAATTAATATTTTGTTCATCTTATTTTTCTTAATATTCCATATTATTTTAAGTTTTTACTTTTAATTACTACAATAAATTAGTAATTAATTCTATCAGGGTAAAGATAAATTTCCTAAACTATCGATTAAAAATAATTGAAAATTATATCCAATTTTATCATTAGCTGTATTTTTATTAGATAGATTATCAAAGTATATAGTATCACTTAATATTTCATCATATTTTATATCATTTATTTTTTCTTTTAATATAGTAGTGTCTTTATTTATTAATTCACCAATAGCTACAAATTTTCCATTTCCACCTTCATTTTTTACAGTGTAGAATATTTTAAATCTGTCAGTACTATTAACATTAGCGTTAATAAAACCTTTATCAATTAGTACTGGATTAACTTTTTGATTAAGTTTTTTTGTTTTATCAATGATGAAATAAATTACTATAATATTGATTGCTAAAACTATATAGATAATGTACTTACAACATTTCTTTTTTAGAAAGTATTTCTTGTAAAATTCACGCATTAATTTTAATAATTAAATAATAGTAATAATTAATTGAAATATTATTATATTGCTTTGATATAGAAATCAATCAAATATAATGAAACAAAACATAAATAAATACAATTTTTTTCAGATTGCCTCTTGTTCTCCTAAATTAGAAGTTGCAAATCCTCAATTTAATTCTAAAGAAATAATAGAATGTATTGATAAAGCAGCTCAAAACAATTGTGATTTTATTTTATTTCCGGAGCTTGCAATTTCATCTTATTCAGCAGCTGATTTGTTTAATTCATCGGAGTTAATTAAGAATTCTTTAGATTCATTGGCAGTTATATTAGAAAAAACTAAGTCTTTTGAGATTATTTCAATTATTGGGATGCCGCTAATAAATAATAGTGTTTTATATAATTGTGGAGTAGTATGTTATAAAGGAAATATACTGGGAATTACACCTAAGTCTTATTTATGTAATTACAATGAGTATTATGAAAATAGATGGTTTACTAGCGGAAAAGATATAAAGAATCAATTCATTAATATTTTAGGAAATTCAATTCCATTTGGTACAGACTTAATTTATAATATTAAAAATACTGAATTGAATTTTGCTATAGAAATTTGCGAAGATTTATGGTCTGTAAACCCTCCAAGTAATAATTATACACTCGATGGAGCCAATGTTATATTTAATCTATCTGGTTCTGATGAATATTTAGGCAAGTACGAATATCGTAAACAACTTCTTTCTTCTACTTCTTCTCGACAAATCAATGCTTACATTTATGCAAGTGTAGGGGCATGTGAAAGTTCTACTGATACTACTTATTCTGGCTTCTGTGGGATATTCGAAAACGGTAAATTATTAAAGGAATCTAAAAGATTTACTTTTGAATCTCAGATGATTATTGCTGATTTAGATATAGAATTATTATCAAATACTCGGCAAAATAACAAAACTTTTTGTTCTGCAATTAATTTTAATAATAGTCTAATAAGTATAGATTATCCAATAAGAGATAATTCTGGTGAGTATCGATTTGTTCACCAGTTTCCATTTTTACCAAATAAATCAAAAGAAGAAGTATTCTACGAAGAGATAATTTCTATTCAATCTACTGCATTAGCAAAAAGATTATTGCATATCGATACTAATCAAGTTGTTATAGGTATTTCGGGAGGGCTTGACTCTACTTTAGCCTTGTTTGCTGTATTAGAAACTTTTAAAAAATTACAATTTGATATTAAAGGCATTCATGCTTTAACAATGTCAGGCTACGGTACAAGCAATCACACGAAGTCAAATGCTATCAAACTAATAGAAAAATTGGGTGTTTCTACTTATGTAATTCCAATTATTAATTCCGTAGAATTGCATTTAAAAGATATTAGTTATGATGGTAATAATGATGACATAGTTTTTGAGAATGCACAGGCGAGAGAAAGAACTCAAATTCTTATGGACTTTGCGAATAAAATAAAGGGTATTGTTATTGGAACAGGAGACTTATCCGAATTAGCTCTCGGATGGTGTACTTATAACGCTGACCAGATGTCAATGTATAATGTAAACTCTGGAGTTCCGAAAACATTAATACCATTTATAATCAAGTGGTATTCAAATCAAATAAATAATAAAGTTATTTCTGATATTGTTGATAGTATCATCGAAACACCAATTAGTCCAGAACTTCTGCCAACTGTTAAAGGCGAAAGTAAACAAAGTACGGAAGAAACGATAGGTAAATATATATTACATGATTTCTATCTTTACTACTTTGTAAGATTAGGATTTGGGATTAAAAAAATATTTCATTTATCTACTCTTGCTTTTCAAAATAATTATACGAATAAAGAGTTAATAGATACATTAGAGATATTTATAAACCGATTCTTTGCAAATCAGTTCAAACGTTCTTCTATGCCTGATGGTCCAAAGATTGGTACTGTTTCACTTTCTCCTCGTGGAGATTGGAGAATGTCTTCTGATACGAGCCCAGAATTATGGCTTAATGAATTAAAAAAGTTAAAAGAAGAACAAGGTTTAAATTAATATTTTAAAATAATATAGATATAGGTGAATTAAAAAATGGACTTTTATAACGAAAATAATCCAATTAGAATAGTTTTGGCAGATGACCATGAAGTAGTCAGAGCTGGCATTAAAAGACTCTTGTCTATAGATAAAAGTATAAAAATAGTAGATGAAGCAGCGAATGGAAAAGATGCATTAAACTTAGTTGAATACCATTCTCCTGATTTATTACTTACTGATATAATGATGCCTGTTATGGATGGTATAGAATGCGTTAACCAATTGAATAAAAAAAAATCAAATGTAATGACATTAATGCTAACTGCATTTGAAGATAAAGAACACTTAGACAAAGCAATTGAGGCAGGAGCTGACGGTTACCTTACAAAAGATGTTTTAGCAAAAGAACTAATTGAGGCTATTAAAACTATTATGAAAGGGGAGAGGTCGTTTAGTAAATCAATTATTAAACTTCTTCAAAATAAATATGTACCTTCGGAAGTACAAGAATCTGCAACTGTTTCTATTTCTAAAAGAGAACAAGAAATTCTTAATCATGTTGCTATGGGAAAAACGTCACAGGAAATTGCTGAAGCTCTATTCCTAAGTATTCGTACTGTGGAATCACACCGCTATAATATAATGAAAAAATTAGATGTTAAAAACACTGCTGGGTTAGTGCGTTATTCTATTACTCACCCAGAAATATTAAAATAATTAAATAAATCTAAAAATTATTACAATATAATTACGTCAATATATTTCTCTATTAATTAAAAATCATTCAAAAAATAACTATGAAGTACTTATTTATGAATATATATTAATGAAATTAACACGCTTTATCAAATTCTAAAATACTTATTTTTTATAAAAAAAAGTAATTTTAAGAAATTTTGATAAAGAAAATGATTTGGCATAATCTTTGATTGCTTACAATTGTTACAAAAGCAGCAAGAATTTATGACATTATTTTAATTTTCAGTACTTATACTTAATAATAATTATGTTTATTCACATAATTTTATATCGACAAAAAGTACGCAAACTTAAATAGATTTATAAAAAAATTATTCTTTAATAAAAAGGAAGAAGTAATGAAAAACTTTCCTAACAAAATAAACTTAATTATTGTACTACTACTTAGTACTGTAATTACTGCCATGTCCCAGAACTATTCTCAGACTGGTACGTCATCTACTTTTTTTAACATAGGTACTTTCACCTTTGTTAATTCTGGTACTTTCTCAACCGATGGTGATGCAGTAGGCCAAGTTGATAACAACTCTGGTACTATATCATTTATGGGTTCGGACAACGTATTTACTGATAACTCTTATGACCCAGCGGGTGCAAATGCTCTTGGCGTTACATCAAATCAAAGAGTTACTGGTACAGTTGCTTATAGTGGAACAGCCACTCAAAACCTACAAAATAGATATTATACAGAACTAAATATGAATAATGCTGGTGAAAAAGATTTCCCAGATAATTTATTCGTAGGTGGTACTTATACTATTGAAGGTAATAGTGGAGACAGAGATTATGACGCAAACTCTGGTACCTTTACTTATGATGGTGCAGCTCTTCAACCTATAGCAGGTGAAAATGGAGCTACAAATTCATATAATCACTTATTTTTTGATGGTGCTGGTACTAAAAGATTAGATAATGGTAATACAGCTCAAGCAAGTGGTTCAATCACGATGCTTTCTTCAAATAGTGGTGGTGTTTCTATTCGTGGTTCATTACTTGGAGATGGAGACTTTACTCAAGAAGCTTCAGCTGGTGAATTTGTTATAGAAGGTACAGATGGCAACGCTTCTGCAAGTTTCGGAGCAGGTGCAGTATCTTTAGGTGCAAATGTTTCATTAAATAATGATGGAAACGAAGCAAGGTTTAGAACTGGTTCAGGTGGTACATCAATAGCAGCAGCAGGTGTTGTAACTGTTACTTCAGGTACCTTCCACGTTGAAGATGGTTCTTTAGATTTAGCAACAGGTTCATCTAATTCATTTGCATTAGTTGATGATGCAAATGCTGCTATTTCAGTGGGTTCTGGACAAACCTTCACGGTTAATCAAGGTGGTTTTGCGAACGCAAGAGCAGTTGGTTCAAGAACTAATATGTATTTTGATGATGCATCTACTGTTGCATATTCAGATGGTGGTAAGGTTGTAATTACTGATGCTACTAACCAATATGGAAACTTAACTTTTGACGGTTCAGGAACAACTACTGTTGAGACAGATAATAATGAATTTTTCATGTCTGGTAATCTATCAGTAAGAGATGCGAACTTAGCATTAAACTATGGAGGAGCTGGTCTTTCAAATACATTAACAATGACAGACGAAGATGCAACTGCATCTTATGGAACTGGATTTGAGGTTGTTGGTCTGATGAAAAGAACAAACAATAACGGAACTGACATTTCAACAAGTAAAACACTTACTATGAATAATGCTGCAACATCAATTGACTTATCAGCGGTTACTGGATTAACAGAAGTAGCCTTAGATGTACGCCCAAGAGGTGGTACAGATAAAGCTGTTACTGGTTTCTCTGATTATGATGATTCAAGAGATATTGATAGATCTATGAAATTTTACTATACAACAACTGGCGATTTCGATGCAAATATATCTTATGGATATACTGATGGAAATAATGGTACTTATGATGAAACAAGCAGTTTCGCAGGTGCTGGTCAGGCTGCTATATTAGCAGGTATGAGATTTAGAGAAGACAATGGTGATAATACATCTGGTAAAGTATCTACAGGTAATTCAATATATAGAAATACAGCAAATGACCCATTCAATAATGTATATTTAACCGGTATTAAACGTTCTGGTGATAACACTGCTACATCAGGTGCTTTAGCAACTGTTGAAAATGGTGGATTAGTGTTCTTACGTGGTGGTCCAACAATCTTTATCTCAATTAGTCATGGTAGATGGTCAAATCCAGGAACATGGGATGAAGGCGAGCAACCAAAAGAAACTGACATTGCAGTTGTAAGACACAACGTACACATTGGTTATCAAAGACTTACTGATGCTAACTCATCAGTTGATGAAAATACTGGAGTTACTAGTGGCGATATATCACAAGGTATAATTTCTAAAATTATTATTGATGATGATTATGATAACTTGACAAAAACTGACAACGCTTCTTTAATGGTTGGTGGAAATGTTACAGCTAAAATCGTTGAAGATGCAACAGTTGATGGTATATTTGGTGCCGGTTATTCAGGTGGTTTAACTAATAATGAATCACAAACTGCGGCAGTAGCAGCTCCTGCTTCTATTAATGCAGATGTTACGGATAATACGCCTACAAACAGTGGATTTGTAGTATTTGGTGGTGCAACTTTCGAATTAGAAGGTTCATTCCAAAACAACAACTTCGGTGTTTATAACGGTGGTAACGTTAGAGTAGGAAAATAATAACTTAACTTAATTCACCCGATGGAGAAGCATTCATCGGGTGAACTATTTTTAAACTTTTATAATCTATTTAATGATATTTAATTAATGAAAAAAATCTTCTCCATATTGTTTTTTTTTCTCCTATTAGCAGGGTTTAGTGAAGTATTTTCACAAAATCATTCTAATAGTGGAACAATTACAAACTATGGAACAGGTACATTTATCATTAAAAGTGGACAATTTGACAATAATAATCTAATTAATAATGAAGGTGAAATAAAAGTAGAAAAAAATACCTTAAATAGCACAGGGTTTATTAAAAATGACTCAGATACAAAAAAAGGTAAGATAATAATAACTAGTACTGGTGGGACAATTCTAAAGCAGGACTCGATAAATGGCTATGTCGAATTTAACAGTGAAGCAGAAAATAATTATCAAGTAATTCCAATACTTAATTACGAAAAAATAAAGCTAAAGGGAAATACTAAAAGAATTCAAAAAGATTCAGCAACAGCAGTAAAAAATATATTAAATGCACGTTCACTTTTTGTAACAGAAGATGGTACTCAAGTACAAAAAATGACTTCAGATGTTGAAATAAACTCTAATAAAAGAACGGAACACGACGGTAAATTTTTAAATGCAGTAAATGCACCAACAATTAATTTTCTATTCAGAAGTAATACAGACTCTTTAAACTCATTAGTAAATGGTACAGGAGAATTCAGAGAATTAGAAATTGATAATCCAAATGGTGTTGATATAACAAGAGGTGGTTTTAAAGTTAATTCAAAATTAATTTTAAAATCTGGCAAATTAAATAATAGTACAACAGCTAATTTCAAATTGGCAGACAACGCAGAGATAATTATTCACCCCGAAGGTAATTACCCTGCTAATTTGAAAATGGCTGATCAAACTTCTATTGACCGATATACTAATAGTGCTTTAAATATAAAACCCGAATTTGAAGGCAGGGTAAATGTTTCTTATAAAGGGGGAGGTCATATTGTTACAACTGGTGAACTTCCAGACCAACCGAATATACTTGAAGGATTAGAGATTGAAAACGTTGATGGAGTTACATTATCACATGATATGTACCTTGCAGATAGAGCAAATATATATTCTAAACTAATAACTGAATCAGATTCATTAGGCAAGTTTCAAGCAATTATCCAAAATCCGGGACAAGTATTAAATTTTGATTCGGATTCCTCAGAAATAGTTGGTACTGTTGCTCGAATGGACTTAGAAACTAATCGGAATATACTTTTTAATAATCAATATACTTATTTGAATTTTGCAAAAGATTCAAACGACTTACGTTCAGATAATGGATTGATAGATACAGTAAAAGTAAGAGTTGTAGAGAATGCAGATTGGGACACCCAAACTCAGTGGGGGAATGTTGATATTCCAGACTCTGAAAATAAAGTTAAAAGAATATTTGATATAACTGCAATAGATGAAAGTAATAACACAGAAATAAACTCAATTTCTAAAGGGGTTACTTTTGGTTATGCTTGGAGAAATTCTGGAAGAAATAGAGAAACTCCTTCATCAACCGAAGTAAACTTTAATGAATTGGTCTTGCTTAGGTTGTTTGTTGATGGAGATGGTAATTATAAATGGACACCACAACTTGACACAATAAAAGGGCAAAACGATGGAGTTTGGGCTCATAGCGAATCAAGAATTGATGGTACACTTGATGGTCATTTCGGATTAGGTCTTTCGCCAATAGACTTTTTAAGAATGTTAGCAAAAGTAGTTTTAGAAGGTCCTTATAATCAATCTACTAAACGAATGAATACATCGTTGCAAGACTCTTCTTATCTTCCTATACAAAGACCTCCAGACGTATATCCTTATAACTTAGACCCAACTAGAGAAGAAATTGATTTGGCAACATTACCAGACTCAACTGTAGATTGGATAGTAGTTGAATTTAGAGAAAATTTATATGATATAAATACAGACGAACAAAGATTTTTCCGAACATGTTTACTTCATGCAGATGGCTCTTTAATGGATTTTGATGGGAATAAAACGATATTATTAAGCACAAGCAACACAAAATCAAATTCTAATGTACTATTTGATACTACTGGTGAAAATGGTGGGTATTATATGGCAATTAGGCATAGAAACCATTTAACAGTTGTAACAGATGAAAAAATAGATCTTAGATATTATGACTCAGATTCTTCAGTGATAGACTTTTCTAATGATTTAAGTATGATTGCCTCTAAGAATCTAAAATTATTAAATAATGATAATGGAAATCCTGTTTGGGCGATGTTAGGAGGGAATGCTGAAAGATTGAATTTCGATGGACCACCATTGCCTGAAGGGTATGATAATTCTTTAATATATATTGATGAAGTAGATTATCAACAGATATGGGACCATTTAGGTCAAAAAGGATATCTACCCTATGATATAAAAATGGATGGAATTGTAACCACCAAAGATTATAATACTTCATGGAACAATAGAACCAAAACAAGTATAATAAAGGGTGGTAAAGATGATTAAAAAATATTTTCTTGCCACTTTGCTTTTAATAGGAACTTTTGTAACCTTTAGTAACCAATCGTACTCTCAAGAGAGAGATACTTTAGCAGTAATAAAAATATTGAATACTATTCCAGTTACACCCAAGGAATGGACATTTGATATACATATTCAACGCTCTGATGATTTTTGGCAAAAATTTGTTAATGCAACTTTCGAATTTCAGTTATATGACTATGATTTAGAACAATATCAATCCTTTAATCCAGAAGATCTAAGTTTCGTAATAGATTCGAGTGATTTACCTGCGATTGTTAATAACAAACGAAGTTTAAGATTTATAACAGATTCCTTTTATGTAGAATCTAAAGTAGATACAAACGTATTTAGAATTTGGTTTGATGGTCCAGACTCATTGTTTAATATAGAAGATATACCTAAAGTTAATGGAAATGATGAAACTGTACTATTAGCAAAAGTTAGGATGATTGCAAGTAAAGATTACAAACTAACTCGCTCGCCGGTATTAAAATTTTCATCTCCAGTATCATATTACCAAGATGTAGCTTTTAAAAATGTTAAAATTGACACTATAGATAATATTATATACTATGAACATGATAATATTTCATTATACAACCCAAATAGTAATTATATAGTAGATTATAGAGAAGACCCTGATGAACCTTTTGCGTTCAAGTTTAGAGATATTAACGCAACTTATGTGGGTGATGAAAAAATCAATGTAAATTTTTCGACGCGTAGGGAAATCTGGCAAGCAGGTTTTAAAGTTAAGCGAATGGTATTACCACCATTTACTGACAGATTTGATAATTTAGATTTCAATGCTGAGGGAAAACTAATTGCTTCTTATAATCAATCAGATGGACAAGATGTATATGAAGAAAGTTTAATTTCAAACTATACAAAAGTCTTAGGTGATGACTATGCAATCGTTGATGGAGATGTAACTAAACGAGGAAGTATTTATTGTTATCAAGTTTCCTATGATGACAATGCAGAGGATAATCAAACAAATTGGATACTTGGTACAAAATGTATAACCGTACCAAATGCTGTCATTTCTTATGCTTCTGCACAACCAAATCCTGTTGTTTATGATACTCAATTAGAATATTTCGTAGAAGATGAAGTGAGCATGCTAATAAAGATTGTAGATGTAGAAGGAAGAATACTTAAAGAAGTAAATGAACCTCATTTGACTAAAGGCAGACATTTTTTACATTTGACTTTTCCAGAATTTTCATCAGAAGGACTTTATACAATTATGTTAGTAGCAAGACCTTATGAAAATAATGACCCAATGGTAAAAGAGTCAACAGCATTAATTAAATTACAGAAAATAAATTAAATTATTTATAAAACAAATAATTTTCTTTAAATTAGTACCAATTACATTGATATATCGAATTATATATAATATTTACGCTATATTATTAGTATTAATAATATACTCCTTTCCACTACATTCTCAAGGAGATGTGGGTGCTATTAATGATTATTATATATTAGATAACAGCGATACATTATTAGTAACTCGGATATATGGAGACCATTGGTATGGGCTATCAGGGGGCCTGGAATACAACTTATTTTTAGGTCAAATAGAAACAACCCCACCGAGTAATCAAAAAGAAGAAAGCCTTAGAAAAGACCCATTTATATACGAAGATATTGTGAATAACGATAAATTATTAAATAAATTCTTGGGATTGCAATACGAATGGTTTGGTCCACTTAAAGAATGGGGTATTACTGGTAAAGTCAACTTTTATAATACAAGGTATTTTATTAGTAAATATGATGAAAAACTTCAAGTAGGTGAAAAAGATGAAGAAACAGATTATACCTTAGAAAATAGTCTTCAATTTTGGCAAATTTCCATAGGTGGTAAATACAAACTGCCTTGGATAGGTGAAACTTTCCGAGCAATAGGAGGAATAGACTTTTCCTTTTTGAATTCCAATGAAATTGAAGAAGTTAATAATACAAAGTCAGGAGCTGATATCTCTGTGAATTGGGAAAATAGTGAACTTCCAGAATTAGCACCTTTTAGAATTGGAATGAATTTAGGCTTAGAATTTGAGTATATTGTAACGGATATAAATAATGGAACTAGAGTAAAATTTTCACCTTTTATTACAGCTCATTTAGACCCAATGTCAATTTCTTCTGAAAACAACACAAGCCTTGGCTTTGTTAGTTTCCGAGCAGGAATTGGTTTTAAGTTTGGACCAGATAACAAGTCTTATGATACTCTTCGTTATGACCCTAATGCAAATTATCAAGAGTATTTAACACAAATAGATAGAAGTCAGAATATTAATTTTGAAGGTTTTTTAGTAGAAAATAGATTACAAGCTACAGATTTGGCAGTATTAGAATTACCAGAAGTATTTGACCAAATGAAAGAAGAACCAGAATTTGCAAATAATAATCAAACTGAAAAATCAAATATCAGTGAAGTAGAAAATAAACCTGAGAAAAAAGTTGAATTTAATAAGCAAGAATCATTTACTTTTAAAAATAGTAATTCAACAGCAGTAACTAAGGAGTTAAAAGACAGATTAAATGATTTTCTAATAGAACTGAAAAAAGACCCAACTGCTGAAATAAGAATAGTCGCTCACACTGATAATACTGGTACTCCTGCAGACCAACAAAAACGTTCTGACGCAAGAGCAAGAAAAGCAAGGCTTTATCTCCAATCAAAGGGAATAGCAAGAAGAAGAATACTTGCACAAGGTGTAGGTGCTCGGCAACCAAAAACAAGCAATAGAACAGAACAGGGTAGAAGAGCAAATAGAAGAGTTGATATTAAAATAATTAAAAAATAAAAATAGATTAATTATACATTAAAATTCGAACTAATTACTAAACATTTTGCTAACTGAAATAATTTAAAAAAAATTTTACTTTTTTCATTCCAATATTTTTATATATCTTTATATTCGCAAATATAAAAAAATATTTATAAAATAAATATGGTTGAAAAATGAGTAATACAATTGCTGTTATCGAAGACAACGACCCCATCAGAAAATTATTCTGTACTATTCTTAAAAAAACTAATTATGAAATAGATGAATATGCTAATGCCGAAACTGCATTAGAAGGATTACAAAAGAAAGATTATGTTGGCGTTATTATGGATATTTTATTACCCGATATAAATGGAACAGATTTAATTGGTCAAGTAAGAAAATTTCCAAATTGCAAAGATATTCCAATTATTGCTGTTACAGGATTTGCACAAAATCAAGATGAACAAAAGTTCTTAGACCTCGGTTTTGATGCATATATAGCAAAACCAGTTAATACAGCTGCATTTACTGAAGAAGTCAAAGAAATAATAAATTCTAAAAAATAAATTCTTTTATTAAACACTTAAATTATTTAGGGTCGTATAATGGGTAATAATTCTTCTTATGAAAATATATTAAAAGATGCAACTTCTGATAAGGAAAAGAGTATTCTTTTTAATTTTTCGAAAACATATCCTGCTTATATAATATTAATTGTTACACTTGGTTTAAGTTTTTATGCTCAATTTTTTGTTGAAGATGTGATTAATTCAAAATATGAAGTTGAATTTGAAAAAGCTATTAAATCAGTTGAAACACGAATCAAATCAAAATTTGATACAAAATATCAAATACTTACCTCAATAGATGGTATTTTTAAAAATTCTTATGTTGTGAGAGATGTTTTTGAACTTAATAGTAAAACTCCAATAAGTACATATCCCTCGATTAGAGCAATTTATAAAATTAGTCAAGTAAATCCTGACGAGTTTGATGAATACTATTATGATTTGCGTTCCCAAGGTTATTATGACTTAAATATACATCCCAAGACTGAAAAAGAAGATTATTTAATATCTGAATATGTTGTTCCATTCAAATTGAATAAAGATAGATCCGGATTTGATTTTAACTCAGATGAGAGAATTCTTTCATCAGTTAATAACGCTTTGAAAAGTGGTAAAATTGAGATGACTCCGGTTTATAAGGTAAGACCAGATACATTAGGTTTCTATATCTTGAAAACAATTTATGATTTGGAAGTAGACGATTATGGCAGCCTATTGGTAAATGACAAAACAGAAGAAGAAAGAATAAATAATTATTCTGGAGCTGTACTGTTAGAGCTTGATGTTGATAAATTTTATACGAACGCTATAGGAGAAGGTATTGCTACTGACTCATCAATTGTATTTGAAATTATCGATACTGATATCCAAAATAAAACAGCTTATCAAGTCTTTCAATCAAGAAATTATCATCTCATAAAGGATAATTATAAAGCAATATTAGATAAAACAATTACATATACTGAAGCAAATCATGAATATCAAATTAGATTTATGACTGCACCAAATTTTGGTAGTGAACTTGATCATTATCTTCCACTATTAACTTTAATTGGTGCAATATTAACTTCATTCATATTATTTGCATTTATTATATCAGTTATTACCTCTAAAACAAGAGCTCAAAACTTAGCTGACTCAATGACTCGTTCACAGAGAAGAATATTAGATGCTTCCCAAGATATGATTGCTGTATTAGATTTTGATGGTGTTTGGAAGTCAATGAACTCTGCTTCTACACAAATATTCCATATATCTTCAGACGATATCGTAGGGAAACGAATTGATGATTTATTTGTAAATCCTGCTGATACTCGGCATTTTTATAGGTTATTAGAAACAGATGAAGAAGATTTTACTGAAATTATGGATTTATATATGGTTTCAGAAGCTGGACATGAGAAATGGATAAATTGGAGTTTTAATGTATCAAAAACTGACCAGCTCGTTTATTGTATTGGTAGAGATGTTACATCTGATAAAGAAGCGGAAGAAAAACAAATTATTAGAAATAAGCAAGTGAAATTGGCTGAGCAGTTTGCAAAAGAAGCTAATGAATCCAAAGCTTATTTTATGACAAAATTATCTCATCATCTTAGAAATTCACTGACTGGGATATTAGGTTATTTGCAACTAGTAGATGAAAAGGTATATGAAACAGAAGAAGAACATGACGAATTTATTAAATTGGCAGAGTCTTCATCGGAAGAAATATTTACTTATGTAAATGATATTCTTGATATGTCATCAGATAAAGAATCAAATGTTGAAGTTGCAATTAATCAAGTTGGGATGGTAATGGGACCATTAAAAGAAAAATTTAAAAAAGGAAATAGAAAAGGCAAATCCATAGTAGATTTTGAACTTTTAGATGAAAGTCATGATGCTAAATTTGTAGCAAATAGAGAATTAATAGATGAAACATTAGTAATGATTTTTAATACATTATCCGTAGATTTGGGTGTATGTAATGTCCAGATAAATGCAATGGAAAATTCTTATGAAAAAGCAACTGAAATACAGTTCTTAGGTTCAGAAAATCCATTACTCGAAAGAATGATTCCAATTTATAAAGAACATAAAGCCGATATAATCGATACACTTGAAAAAGATTTTCATGATGTACTCTTACATTTAGCCGTTATTGAATCAAATATTAGAAGACTTAATGGGTCTTTTGGTGTAGAAACTTTTGGTGGTGAAGACGGTAATGTATTTATGATAACACTACCACTTAGTCCTAATTCAAATTAATATTAAATAATTTTTTGTTTAAAAACCATCTTTACATAATTCGTTAAGGTGGTTTTTTCATATAAATTATAAAAATTCAAAAATATTTTATGATTACACATCACATAAAAATACCAGAAAAAAATCATTTTGATTTAGAAGATAGCAATATAGAAGACATATTAAATGGTAAAATATTTATCTTTCCAACAGATACTGTATATGGAATAGGGTCAATTTATGATAATGAGAATTCGATTAAGAATATCTATAAAACTAAAGGTAGAGACTTTAAAAAACCGTTAGTTTTATACCTTAATTCAGTAGATGAAATTTATAAATATGTATCAAAAATAGATGATAATATGAATGGTTTTCTAAAGCAATTTTTACCGGGTGCTTTGACCGTAATATTAAAAAAAAATCCAAAGTTACCTAAATATATCAACTCAAAATTAGATTTTATAGGAATCCGTGTTGTAGATAACTCTTTTTTAATGAGTTTAATTGAAAAACTCGGAAAACCAATTGTAGGAACATCTGCCAATTTATCTGGACAAGAATCAATTAAAGATGGTTCAAAACTAATGCAAGAATTTCAATCTAAAATTGATTATATTTTCGATATGGGAATATGCAAAAACCAAACAGAATCTACTATTATTAAAATACATAAAAATGAAATAGAGTTGATTAGAAAAGGAGCAATACCTTTTGAACAAATCAAATCTGAATTTCAAAATTATTCAAAACAAATAAAATATTAAAATGATAGAAAAAGAAATTATAGTTCAAAATAAAACTGGTATTCATACAAGGCCGGCATCAAAACTTGTTAAATTAGCCTCTAAATTCAAATCTCAACTTTTCATATCACGAGATGGATTTCAAGTTAATGGGAAATCAATTATTGGTGTTATGACTTTAGCAGCTGAACAAGGTTGTAAATTGATATTCAAATTTGATGGTCCAGATGAAGTTGAAGCAGCTGAAGCGATTGAGAGCCTAATAAATAATAAATTCGATGAAGTGCTATGAGTGAAATAAGTTTAAATGGGATACCTTCTTCTTCTGGAATATCAATAGGTAAAGCGGTTATATTGGATATAACTCCAAGTAATATTGCATCTGTGAGAATTCAAAAAAAAGAAATTCCTAATGAACTAATTCTGTTTATTAATAATATTAATTCGACTATTAAGAGCTTTGAAAAGCTAATCAAAGAGCTTTCAGAAAAAGATGAAATTGCAAAAACCATTCTCGAATCAAATATTATGATTGTTTCTGATGAGTTTCTTAAAGAAGCTATTATTGAAAGTATTGAACAAGGCTATTCTGCAGCATTTTCTATTTCAAAAGAATTTGAAAAACAAGAGGAATTACTTCTCAAAACTGATGATAAGATACTAAAAGAAAAGGCAGTCGAATTAAAAAATATTAAAATTAAATTATTAGAAAAATTTAATACAAAAAAAGCTCAAGATTCATTCGATGAATCATCAATCATTATTTCTAAATCTGTTACAACCTCTGATTTATTTAGATTTAGGAAATATAATATTGCAGGTTTTATTACGGAAGATGGAGGGTTGACTTCACATGCTTCAATATTATCCCGTTCTTTTGATATACCATCAATAGTTGGAGCAAAAGATATTTGTCAAAAAGTAAAACCAAATGATGAAATTGTTATTAATGGATTTGATGGTAAAATTATTATAAATCCTAATATTCATACAAAAAAAGATATTTTAAATAAAATTAGTATCATTACTAAACATAAAAAAGACCTTGGAAAGTTGGTTAATCTGAAAACTAAAACTAAAGATAATAGAGAAATCACATTATCTGCGAATATAGAAATAAAAGAAGATGTTGGAAAGGCTATTTTAAGTGGTGCAGAAGCAATTGGATTGGTGCGAACTGAAAATACATTTAATTTGAATAATGATTTATATGATGAAAAAGCACAATATGAAGAGTATAAAGCAATTTTAGAAGCTGCATATCCAAAAAATGTTACATTTAGATTATTCGATTTTGGTTCGGACAAACAAATTGATGATACTCATTCAATCGAATCAAATCCTGCACTTGGTTTAAGGGGAATTAGATTTCTTATACAAAATCCTGATATTTTAAAAATTCAACTAAGAGCTTTACTAAAAGCTGGAGTTAATAAAAATCTTCAAATAATGATACCTATGGTAACTACATTATCTGAGGTTAATTTTGTTAAGAATTCTCTAAATGAAATATCAAATAAATTGAAAAAAGAGAAAGAAGAACATGTCTCTAACTGTCCATTGGGAATTATGATAGAAACTCCAGCTTCCGTATTGTTGAGTGATTCTTTTGCTAAAAATATTGATTTTTTTTCAATAGGAACTAATGATTTAATTCAATATCTCTTAGCTACTGACAGAGTAAATGAGGATGTTAGCAAATATTATGATATATTTAGTCCGGCAATCTCCAAAGCTATTTTTATAGTAGTTAACAACGCAAAAAAACATAATGTCAGTGTTGGACTATGTGGTGAATTAGCTGGAGATTTGAGATTTACTAAATTATTGATTGGACTAGGGATAAAAGAATTGAGTGCAACAAGTTCTAAGTTATTAGAAGTAAAAAATCAAGTATTAGCTAATACTTATACTGATGCTATTAATTTCGCAGATCAAATATTAAACATAGATGATAGCAGTGAAATAGAAAAATTATTATCTAACTTATAAACACCAATTAATAAATTAAATTAATATTATCAATCAAACGTTTTTAGTTACTCAAAATTGAAATTATTAAAATTAAAATATTTAAAGGAACAAAATGAATAATTACTTAATTCCAACAGTATTAGAACAAACTAGTAGGGGAGAGAGAGCTTATGATATTTATTCGAGATTATTAAAAGAAAGAATAATTTTCATTGGTACGGCAATTAATGATGACATAGCAAATGTTGTAATAGCACAACTATTATTTTTATCAAGTGAAGACCCTAATAAAGATATAAACTTATACATAAATTCACCAGGTGGAAGTGTAAGTGCTGGTTTGGCAATTTACGACACAATGCAATTTATCAAACCTGATGTTGCTACTATTTGTATGGGAATGGGAGCTTCAATGGGGCAAGTATTGGTTTGTGCTGGAGAAAAAGGTAAAAGATTTTCTCTCCCAAATGCAAAAATAATGATGCACCAACCTCTTGGTGGAACTCAAGGACAAGCAACTGATATTGAAATTTACACAAATGAAATGCTTAGAGTAAGAGATACTTTATATGAGATAACTGCAAAGCATACAGGAAAAGATGTCAAAAAAATTAAAAAAGACTCAGACAGAGACAATTACATGACTGCTCAAGAAGCACTTAATTATGGATTAATTGACAAAATATTGACCAAATCCTCTGATGCTAATATAAATAAGTAAAAAGTATAAAGGGATTTGAATTTATTTTATAGTATTCTTATCCCTTTTTTCTTTCTATTTTAACATTTATTACTTATTTTAAAAAAAATAAAATTTTAATTCATTATTTAATTCATTATTTAATTTATAAATATTTTCATGGACGATAAAAAAGTAATATTTGTTACCACCTTAATAGCCTCAATGCTTCACATGGCTAATGTTGATGGAGAGTATGCACTTTCTGAAAAAAGATATATTAATAAAATTAGAAATAAATTTAATGAATATTTTGACCAAATTGAAAAAGTAATCAATGAATTGGAAAGAGCTGATAATCAATCAGAATTCATACTAAATCTTCTTTCTAACTTTCGGAAACATTTTTCAAATAAAGAAATTTTCGATTTACTTGTCCATTCAGCAAAAGTATTAACTATTGATGGGAAAATAGAAGAAAAAGAAGAATATCTAATGAAATCTTACTTATTAGCCTGTGATTTGCCTACCGAATTATTTACAAAATTAGTTGAAAGAGTGGAACCAGAACAAGAAAATGAAATATAGTTTTTTTAACTATATGAATATTTAATTTTCTAATTTCTTATCATCTGTCATATATTTTCCTTTCTTAGAGCCTTTATACATCTCGTACTTATGAAATTTGCATTCAATTGCACCATTATATAAAGTTAACTTTTTAGAGGGTTTCAATCCTATGTACTTAATTAAATCTTTATTTCCACTCAGTACCCATGCTTCGTAACCCTGATAATATTGCTTCATAGTATCACCCATCATCTTATAAAACTCTATAAGATTGTCCCTATCTAACCTCTCTCCATAAGGCGGATTAATTACAAGCATACCAGTATCTGTAATTGCATGACTTTTTTCAAATTCTAATCTTTCTAAATCAATAATCTCTTCAAAACCAAAACTACGTATTGAGCCTTTCGCCAAATCTAATGCTTTCCCTGAACTATCTGAACCAAAAATAAATTCTTCTCCATTATCAAGACTGATTATGTTGTTTTTAGCTTGATTATAAATTTCTTTCCAAAGTTTTTTATCATAATCTTTCCATTTCATAAATCCAAACTTCTTCCTTCTGTATAACGGTGGCATGTTTGTAGCAATCATAGCTGCTTCCATTAAATTTGTACCGGTGCCGCACATTGGGTCTATAAATGTACTTTTACCGTCCCAACCAGATAATAGGATCATACCAGCAGACAATACTTCATTTAAAGGGGCTTTATGACCGGGCAATCTATAACCGCGCCTATGTAATGATTCGCCAGAGCTATCCAAAGATATTGTAAAATTTGTATCGTTAGCATGAACATTTATTCTCAAATCCGGGTTTTCTTTATCTATTGATGGACGCTTTCCAGTTTTTTCTCTAAATTGGTCAACAATGGCATCTTTTATCTTTAATGCAACATAATGTGAGTGTTTGTGTCTTTTTGAATTGATTACACTATCAATAGCAAATGTCGAATCTTCGTTGAGATATTCACTCCAATCAAAATTCATTATCTTTTTATATAAACGATTTTCATCAAATGCTACGAATTCATAAATAGGTACTAAAATTCTAAGAGCAGTTCTTAGATGTAAATTAGACTTATACAATACATTTGTATCACCTTCACATAAGCAAGCCCGCTTTGATATTCTAATATCTTTAGCTCCTATCTTACGCAATTCTTCTGATAAAATTTCTTCTAAACCAAAAAATGTTTTTACTATTAATTTCAATGTATTATTCTTATTATTAATTAATTTCTTATTACTTACTTTTTAAAACTCAAGATTACCTTAGTTCCAGTGTTATGTATAGAATTGACCTCAATTTCACCTTCATTCTTCAACATATATTCTTTGCATAATATTAAGCCTAACCCAGTACCAATTTCAGAATCAGTCCCTTCTATAGATGACATCTTATCTATTTGAAATAAATTATCCATTCTTGATTGTTCTATACCAATTCCAAAATCTTCTACAATTACTCTATAAAACTCATCTTCTTCAATTAAGCTAATATTAATTTTTCCACCTTTGTTTGAATATTTTATAGAATTATGAATAACATTTCGAAATATAGCTCTTACTGTGTGTCCATTCCCTTTTATAGTTAATTCTTTATCTACTCTATTATTTAATATAATAGTCTTTTTTAGTATCCTATGTGAGAATAACAATCTTATATCTTCAATTATAAAATAAATGCTCAAATCTTGTTTTTCTAAAATAAAATCTCCTCTCATAGTATATGACCATTCTAAGAGATTGTCTAAAAGTACCTTGATATTCTTAGATGTTTTTCCTAATTCTTCTAATGTTTCTAAAATAATTGGATTATCAATTTCTTCTTTAAGGATGAATTTAATTAAAGTTGAAAAGGATGCTATTGGAGATTTCAAATCATGAGCAAGTATTGAAAAGAATTTATCTTTACTTTCGTTAATTTCTTGTAATTTTTCTTGAGTTTTTATTAATTCTGTAATATCATTTATATATGTTACAACTCCATCTATTTTATTATTTTCATTATAAATAGGACTTAATTTTTTTTCAAAATAGTAAATATTATTTCCAATAGTTTCTTTATTAATATTTTCAATTTCTAAACCATTTAATGCTTTTTTTAAAGAAGATAAAATTTTATTAGTATAATTAGATTTTGTAAATAACTCTGAAATATTGTCGCCAGATTCTAATACTTCATTACATAGCTCAGAAAATAAACGTTTTGCATTTTTATTTATTACCTTCAAATTAAAATGATTATCTATAGAGAATATATAAATATTTTTGGAACTCTCAATTATCGAATTCAAATAGTTGCTATTGTTTCTAAGTTGAGCTACAACTTCTTTATATTCTCTTATATCACTCAAAGTGATTAGATTGCAAGTTTGTTCGTTAAAGACTACTATGGATGTTCTTATTTCTACGTTAACACGTTCTCCATCAATATTAATTAATTCAATTTCGTATCTATTAGAAAATGTCTCACCATCAAACCTTCTTTTAAAATTTTGACTAACTAATGCACGATATTCTTCAGCAACTGCATTAATTGGATCTACTTTTATTAATGTATCATAGTCATATCCTAATATTTTTGGTAATGTTTTGTTAACATAAACTGTTTTGAAATCTTTATTAAGTATCAATATTCCAGCAGATGTATTTTCCATAATAACTTGAAGGTTTTTCTGACTCTCAATCATCATTTTATCAGAATATTTCTTTTGAGTTATAAACTCAGTAAGTCTTGCAATTTTATTAATATTTTTATTTCTAATTGGAAAAGTTCTATCGCGTACCCAATGAATTTTACCAGAATTATGCTCTATCCTATACTCAATATCATAAGAGCCATCCTTTGCTTTAGTTTGATATTCATTCCGGACATATTCTCTATCGCTTTTATAAACTTTATCAATCCAGGAGTCTTTATTATCAACAACGTCTCCTATTGATAAGTCAAACATCCTTGCAAACGATTGGTTTATATATAATACCTCAAACGTAATACAATCTATTAGCCAAAAAGTCTCATTTATAGTTTCTGTTAATAATCTTACATTTTCCCATTGATTCATTAACATACTGTTTTCGAAACTAAGTGTAGAAATTTCAGATTCTAATTCTTCATTTCTTAACTCTAATTCTTTAATCCTTTCTTCTAAAATATTTTGGGTATTACTCATTTCTATTTATTTCTTATAACAATTAATTTTTTATCATCATTTTTGAATTTATCATATCCAAATATATCTAAAATAAACAATTCAATCTCAATATCAGGATAAATTGATTTTGCTTCTTCAATTTCTTCACCTAAATCACCACCTTTTAATAATACAATCTCTCCAGTATTTTTTAATAAGGGTTTTACCCACCCATAAAGTTTAGCAATTCTTGCAACCCCTCTTGCGAAAATTACATCAATATTACCTTTGTATTCTTGTTCTTTAGAAAGATTTTCAGCTCTCGAATTTACAGCTTTAATCTTTTTCATTCCAGTATGTGAAGATAATAATTTTAACATCTTTACTTTTTTTGAAATGGAATCAACTAAAGTCATATCTAAGTCAGGTCTTGCAATTTTTAATGGAATACCCGGTAAACCACCACCTGAGCCAATGTCCAAACATTTCGCTTTATGCTTTGGATTATAGTATTTAAGAATAGACATAGAATGAAGGATATGCCTATCTAATATATTTTCTTCGTCTTTTCTTGAAATCATATTTATATTTTGATTCCAATAGATTAATTCTTTGCAGTAACGTTTTATCTGCTCTCTTTGCTCTTCATCAATCATTATCCCATTTGCCGAGCAAATAGTCCAAAACTCTACTAAATCCATATTCTTTAAACTTATTTGTTATTTATAATAAATATTAATTTTATTAGACAGGAATAATAGTCTTTATGCCTGTCCATGTCCTTTTAAAACACACCATACAGTTCTTACAACTATTTCGATATCAAACTGTATTGACATATTTTCTATATAATAAAAATCATCTTTTAAGCGATTTTCAATTTCTTCATTATTAAGTTCATGTGCTTCATATTTAACTTGCCACCAGCCTGTTATGCCCGGTCGAACCCTTAATCTTCTTTTATAATAAGGAAAAACTTCAGAGAATTGTTCTACAAACTTTGGTTGTTCTGGTCTTGGACCGACAATACTCATATCACCGATTAGTACATTCCAAAATTGAGGAATTTCATCTATATGTGTTTTTCTAATAAATCTACCAAATTTAGTAATTCGAGAATCTCCAACTTTTGTCCATTTTTGAATATTCTTTTCATTAGCTGGTTTCATTGACCTAAACTTGAATATTTTAAATACTGAGCCATTCTTCCCTACTCTTGGTTGGGTATAAAAAACTCCACCAGGGGATTCTAAAAATATAATAAGAGAAATAAATAACCAAAATGGTAGTCCTATTAATAATACAATAATGCTAAATACGATATCAAATATTCTCTTAGCTGACTCTTCCCATGACTTCATAAGTTTTGGACTTATCTCATAGAATGGTATTCCATACATATTATGAGCTTTTGTTTGACCTGTAAATATATTATACATACTCGGTTCGATTTTAATTCTTATATTTCTATCGTAACAAGCATTTACTAATTCAAACATTTTTTCATTTGTAAGATTATCGTTGGCTAATACAACTATCTCCGGTTGATATTTATCCAATATTTTATTGAAATTATCCAATTTGCCAATAATTTTTTCTTTCTTTGATTTTTTAATTTCATTACTACTATCTGAGTCATCATCACTGGTCAAAATACCACCAATAAAATCAAATCCCCATGTTTTTGCCTTCCTCATACTTTTACTAAGTATATAAATTTTATGCCTATTCCCAACTATGATTGTTTTCATGGAAATAATTCTTTTAAAACGTAAATACCTTTGAACTCGTCTAATTATTGTCCTAAAAAGTAACAACAAGAAATTTAACATTCCAAAATAAATTAATACAGCCATACGTGGAGGTTGGTTTGTATTCATTATTATGAAAAAATAAAAGACAGCAATTCCTAAAAAAGTAATTTTTAATAAAACAAAAAACTCTTCAAAAGGAGACCTTTCATACCAATTTTTATATAACCCTGCAAAATAAAAGAAAGTAACCCAATAAAAATAAAAAACTATTGAAGCTATTAAATAAATATCTAAATCAATATGAATAGACTTTCCAAAAAATCCACTCTCAAATATCAATAAATTTTGAATAAAAAAACTCAAAGAGATTGCTATAAAATCTGATATTAATTGTAATACTACAGGCCAAGCCTTATTACTAATTCTTTTCGATTTTTTATTAATATTTTCAGTCTCGTCAATAATGATATTAAATTTTAATTAATTTGAATTCTTCATAATCTTATGGTAAACGTTAATATGCTATGCTTATTTTCATTTCAGCTGTTTATTTTTCAACAATATAAGGAGACATCCACTTTTTTGCTTCTTCTAAGTCTATATTCTTCCTTTTTGCATAATTTTCTATTTGGTCGATTCCAACATTCCCAATGGAGAAATACTTTGCTTCTTCTTTAGCAAAATATAAACCTGAAACAGAAGCTGCTGGATTCATCATATAAGATTCTGTTAGGCTTGCTCCTATATTGTCTTTTACATTTAGTAATTTGAATAAATAATCTTTTTCTGAGTGGTCGGGCAACGATGGGTAACCATGTGCTGGTCTAATTCCTACGTATTGTTCTTTCAATAAATCATTGATTTTTAAGTCTTCATTTTCCGAATAACCCCAAAACTCCTTACGTAAGTAAACATGCAAGTATTCAGCAAATGCTTCTGCTAACCTATCTGCAACTGACTTAACTAATAAAGAAGAATATGAGTCATGTTTTTCTTCGTAATTTTTAACTAATTCATCACAACCTACTCCTGCAGTTACAGCAAATGCACCAATATAATCTTTTATACCAGATTCTTTAGGGGCGATATAATCAGATAAAGACAAATTAAATTCTCTTTTCTTTTTCATTTGTTGGCGATAAGTATAAAATACTCCAACTTCATTGTTATGGTCATCTAACAAAACTATATCATCATTATCTGAATAAGCTTGAAATACTCCTAAAACACCGTTTGCTTTGAGTAAATCATTTTCTATAATTTCATCAATTAATTTATTAGCGTCATCAAATAATTTTTTTGCTTCTTCGCCTAATGTTTCATGTTTAAAAATATCAGGATACTTACCTCTTAATTCCCAAGTTAAAAAGAAATAAGTCCAATCTATATAACTTTTGAGTTTTTCAATTTCAAAATTTTTAAATACTTTAATACCAAGGTGTTTAGGTTTATAAATATGCAAGTCATTAAAATCAAGTTTTAACTTATTTGCTTTAGCCTCTTCAATTGACACCATTTCCTTAGATTTCATTTTATTTCTATGAAATTCTCGTAATTTTTCATATTCAATTTTAAAATTATTTGTAACCTCTTCATATTTGGATTTATTTAATAAATTTTGTGCAACCGGAACTGATTTACTTGCGTCTAATACATGAATTACTGGTTGGTTATATTCTGTGCCTATCTTAACAGCAGTATGAATTTTAGAAGTGGTTGCTCCACCAATTAATAAAGGTATTTTCAGACCTACATGTTCCATTTCTTTTGCAACATTTCGCATTTCATCTAAAGATGGTGTAATTAATCCACTTAAACCAACAATATCTACCTTATTTTTTATAGCTTCATCGATAATTTTCTGAGTTGGTACCATTACCCCCAAATCAATTATTTCAAAATTATTGCATGCAAGTACAACGGACACAATATTTTTACCTATATCATGAACATCACCTTTTACTGTAGCTAATAAAATTTTTCCGGCAGAATTTGAGCTTCCAACACTTAACTCTTTTTCAATATAGGGAATTAAATATGCAACAGCTTGTTTCATAACACGAGCAGTTTTGACTACTTGAGGCAAAAACATTTTGCCATCACCAAATAAGTCGCCAACAATACCCATTCCCTTCATCAATGGACCGTCTATTACGTCAATTGGATTGGAATAATTTTGTCTTGCTTCTTCTGTGTCTTCAACAATAAATTCATTAATTCCTTTGATTAAGGAATGAACTATTCTCTCTTCGACATTATAACTTCTCCATTCTTCAACTTTTGTTTCGCTTCCTTCTTCAATATTCATCTTTTCAGCAAAATCTACTAACCGCTCTGTTGCATCTGCTCTTCTATTTAATAATACATCTTCAATTAGCACTAACAAATCTTTAGGTATCTCTTCATAAACTTCTAACTGGCCTGCATTAACTATTCCCATATCCAATCCGGCTTTAATAGCATGATATAAGAATGAAGCGTGTATAGATTCTCTTAGTTTATTATTGCCTCTAAAAGAAAATGAGATATTACTTATTCCGCCGCTGACTTTAGCTCCATCTAAATTTTGTTTTATCCACTTTGTTGCTTTTATAAAATCAACTGCATAGTTATTATGTTCTTTCAACCCAGTAGCTACAGTCAATACATTTGGGTCAAAAATTATATCTTCTTTGTCAAATTGTACTTTGTTAATTAATAAATCATAAGCCCTCTTGCATATACGAATTTTTTCTTCGTAAGTGGCTGCTTGACCTTTTTCATCAAATGCCATTACAACAACAGCAGCACCATAATATTTAATCATTCTTGCCATTTTCAAAAATTCTTCTTCACCTTCTTTAAGTGAAATCGAATTTACAATACCCTTCCCTTGTATATTTCTCAAACCAGTTTCTAATATTTCCCATTTAGACGAATCAATCATTACTGGTACTCTTGAAATGTCTGGTTCTGAAGCTATAAGTTTTATAAATTTAGACATAGCTTCAACTCCGTCTATCATACCATCATCCATATTAACGTCAATTATTTGAGCCCCATTTTCGACTTGTTGTCTCGCAACAGAGAGGGCTTCTTCATATTTATTATCTTTTATTAAACGTTTAAATTTTATAGAACCAGCGACATTAGTTCTTTCTCCGATATTTACAAAATTTGTATTCTGAGTTATAATTAAAGGTTCTAAACCACTTAAAAACATCTTTGACATTTCTTAACTTTCATTTTAAAAATAATACAAATTTAGCCAACAATATCCAATTTATAAACTATATTATAATTAATTAAACAATTAAAATAACTTATAATTATTATATGAAAAATACGTCAAAACAAGGATAAGTAAAAATTCCAATAATATTATTTCAAAATATGAAATACATAAAAGTGCGGAATGCACATCTTAATAATTTAAAAAATATAAATGTTGATATTCCGCGTTCAAATTTAACAGTAATAACTGGTGTAAGTGGTTCTGGTAAATCTACCTTAGCATTTGATACTATCTATGCTGAAGGTCAAAGAAGATTTGTAGAATCTCTTTCATCTTACGCTCGTCAATTTCTTGAAAGAATGAATAAACCAGATGTGGACTCAATTGAAGGTCTTCCGCCAGCAGTTGCTATTGAACAAACTCCTCCTTCTAAAAATCCACGCTCTACTGTTGGTACATCCACTGAAATTTATGACTATCTCAGAGTAATATTTGGAAGAATAGGTAAGACTTATTGTGAAACTTCTGGAAACCTAGTAAAAAAGGATTCGCCAGAATCTGTAGTTAAAGAATTGATAAAATGGTCTGAAAATACAAAGTTTTATATTCTGTTTAAAATTATTGACAATACTACAGATGTAAAAGGGGAAGTAAAAAAATGTATTGAAAATGGTATATTTCGTGCAGTAAATTCAACTGACTTTACTATGATGGATATAGAGAATGAAGAACTACCCAAAGGTGTAAGACCTGATGATTTCTATATGTTAGTTGATAGGTTGATTTTAAAACATGACAATGATAATTTAAGTAGGCTTAATGACTCAATTGAATCTGCATTTACACTTGGACACGGCAGAATATCAATCTATAATTTAGACGAGAAAAAAGTTTATAATTTTTCAAATATCTATGAAGATAGTGAGTCAGGAAGACAATATTTAGAACCCGAACCAAAACTATTTTCATTTAATAATCCTTATGGAGCTTGTCCAAAGTGCCAAGGATTTGGTCGAACTATTGATATAGACCCAGAACTTATAATTCCAGATAAAACTCTTAGTTTAGAAAAAGGTGCAATTGCTTGTTTTAGTGGTAATTCGCATTCGACACACCTTAATGATTTAATTGATATTACAAAAAAAAATCAAATTAGAAGTAATGTACCCTATGCTAAACTTAACGAAGTTGAATTAGATATAGTATGGAATGGAAAAGATAAATATTGGGGGATTAATAAGTTTTTCAAGGAAATTGAAGATAAAAATTATAAAGTACAAAATAGAGTTTTATTGGCAAGATATAGAGGATATACAACTTGTTCATCATGTAAAGGTTCGAGGCTTCGCACTTCAGCACGTCAAGTTTTTGTAAATGATAAAAATATTCCAAATTTATCAGAAGTATCATTAGAAAAACTTAATGATTATATAAATACACTAAAACTATCAAAATATGAAAATGAAATTATAGGACAAGTATTAGATGAAATCAAATGGAGATTAGGACTTTTAATTGATATAGGCTTAGAATATTTAACACTTAATAGATTAACTCATACATTATCTGGCGGGGAATTTCAACGTATAAATCTATCTACTGCCTTAGGTTCTTCTTTGGTCGGAACATTATATGTTTTAGATGAACCATCTACTGGTATGCACCCACGTGATACAAATAGATTAATTAAAATACTTCATAAACTTAGAAATATAGGCAATACAATTATTGTAGTAGAACATGACCCAGACATTATGAAAGAAGCAAATTATATATTAGATATTGGACCAGAAGCAGGAGAAAATGGTGGTAATATAGTATTTGAAGGTTCTTATAAACAATTGTTAAGAGATAATCTTTCTACAACTGCTCACTACTTAAATGGAAAAAAAATAATACCAATTCCTAAAAAAAGAAGAAAGGGTAATGGAGAAAGTTTACTTGTTAAAAATGCTACTGAAAATAATTTGAACATTAAAGAGGTTAAAATTCCATTAGGTACTATGACATTGATAACCGGTGTATCTGGTTCAGGTAAATCAACTTTAGTGCATGATATTATTTATGGTGGTATTAAAAGATTTCTAGGTGCATATAATGGAAAAGTAGGAAAATTTGAAAAGATAGAAGGGATGGATAATTTTAACGATATTGAAATGGTTGATCAAACTCCTATAGGTAAGTCTTCACGTTCCACTCCAGCTACATATACTAAAGTATTTGATTATATTAGAGAAGAATACTCTAAGACACAAATATCGAAACAAATGGGACTTAGACCAGGTTACTTTTCATTTAATGTTGATGGTGGTAGGTGTGAAGCATGCGAAGGAGAAGGTTTAATAACTGTTGATATGCAATTTTTACCTGATGTAAAGCTTCCTTGTGAATCATGTAATGGGACCCGGTACAAGAGAGAAACTCGAAATATTCTAATAGATGGCAAATCAATTGTAGATGTTTTAAATATGACAATTAATCAAGCTACAGATTTTTTTCAATTCAATAAAAAAATATCAAATAAACTTGAAATATTACAAAGTGTTGGTTTGGGTTATCTTAAATTAGGTCAACCAAGTACGATGCTGTCAGGTGGAGAGGCACAAAGAATTAAATTAGCGGCACATTTAGAATCAAAAAAAGGTGAAAACAATATTTATATATTTGACGAGCCGACGACGGGACTTCATTTAGATGATATTTCTAAATTAATTAAATGCTTCAATCAATTAATCGAAAAAGGTCATACTGTACTTATTATAGAACATAATATGCACATGATTGCAAGTGCAGACCATATAATAGATTTAGGTCCGGAAGCTGGAGATAGTGGGGGAGAAATAGTAATAACTGGAACGCCTGAAAAAGTGGCTAAAAATAAAAAATCATATACAGCTAAAGCATTAAAAGAATTTTTTAATAATTATTCTAATATTATAAAAAATACTACAATATGAAAGTAATAGATTCAGGTATGCCAGACGAAAAACTATGGAATAGTTTCTTTAATATAAATCTTATATTAGAAAAATTAAATATAGATGATAATGTAAATAATTTACTTGAAATTGGATGTGGTTATGGCACTTTTACTATTCCTATTGCCAAGAATATAAAAGGAAAAATTTATGCTATAGACATTGAAGAAAATTCTATTAAATATGTCTCTAAAAAATCAGAAAAAGAGAAAATTGATAACTTATCAACATTAAAAATTGATATTTTAGAAAAATATAATGATATTAAAGTTCTATTAGATGATAAAGGACATACGATAGATTATATTTGCCTATTCAATATTTTACATCATCATTCTCCTAATGAATTTTTAGATATTGCTCATAATCTTTTGGTCGATAATGGAAAGGTTGGTATTATACATTGGAGAACTGATATAGATACTCCAAGAGGTCCTAGTTTAGAAGTTAGACCGAATGCTGATAAAATTAAAACTATATTAGATAAAAGTAAATTTAAAATCTACAAGGATGATATTTATTTAGAACCTTATCATTGGGGCATGGTATTACAGAAAAAATAAAAAAGCAAATACATTAAATTAATATTGTATTTGCTTTATATCTAATTTTTAGATTAATATTAACCTTATATTTTCCATCTCATTGCTAATGCTGCAGAAAAGTGAGAATCTGGACTAATTGTAGAAATTATATCATACGTGGATAGATAAACATCGAACATAAATGTTTCATAACCAATACCTCCAGACCATCTGAATTTTCCATTTATATCGTTTGAAATACCGGTCATTACCCTTGGAAAATATCCACCATAATTGTAATCAATTCCTAAAGAGAATTTCATCACATTACTATTTGTTCCGATTTCATTTGTTCCGAAGTCTAAATCCAAATATGTATTTAATTCACTTTCCATTCCAGCCCATTTGCTAATAGGTGCCATAAAACCTAATCTAAGAGTTGTAGGTAATGACATTGAAATTTCTGATGTACTTAATGTAGAGTCATGAAAATCAGACTCTAATTCATCTAATTTTTCTTTACTTGACAAATCATTAAAATCTTTTATAGTTTTTGTTAATAATACTTCTTCTACATTCTTATTAAAGTTAATTGAACCGATATCAGTCATCGAAAGACCTAATACTAATCCGAAATCCATTTCAGCGACTAAGCCAAAACTTAATCCAAATCCAGAACCTATATCAGACATAGGATTAAAGCTAAATTCTTCTTCAGATGTTTCCCTTCTTAAATTTAATCCGCTTGGCTCAGACACCAATAATCTTGCATTTACATCTAAGTCAATTGCATTTTCATTTGTAGTAAAAACACGGGTGTTGTCCATTGAATAATTCAAATATACATTGCCCATTAAGTATTTAGCTTGAGCTCCTACGTTCAAATATCTAATCATACCTTTTTCTGAATCTATAATATTATAAGCATAACCAAATTCTAAAGCTCCATAAGAAACTACGTTTACATTCAATTCATTAAATGAAAACTCCTGTTCTTTTTTATTGCCATAAAATAGTAATTCTGCTAAATCCTTAGGAACAGATGCTTTAAAAGACATATATTCCTGAAAACTAATGGAAATAGCTCCGATTTCTTTTCCTAAAAATATTCCAACACTAAAAGGATTAATATTAGCATTAGTGAATATACTACCCAAACCATCATCTGAAACATCAAAATTACTTATTAAGATTTCTTTGTCGGATTCACTCAAATGTACTTTATTTTCACCATCAAAATATTTATTGATGTGTTCTATTTGAATTGCAGATGAGGCTCCTAATTGGAAGTTTGGTATAGAAAAATGAATTAAGTCATTAGTATCAGCCTTCGAAAATAGAGTTGCAGGGTTTTTAGTAGAAGAGTAATACCCTGCGAACATTGTATTTCCAGCATTTGACATTCCTAAAATCCTTGCATTCCCAATTCCATAATTACCAGTATTTGAGTATATTAAATTAGAATCTAAAAGACTAAATACAACAAATATTAATATATATATTATAATTTTTTTCATATTCACTCCTTATAAATCTTCAATATTATATTTAATTGTTGCATAAGCTTTTATTTTAACCCATTGTTTTGGACCAAAAACAGCAAACTTTTCTTCATCTGTAGTCATTAAAATCATGTCAATTTCAATATCTTTTGTGTTCAGTAAGTGTCCTATTTCTATTTCGTCTAATTCAAACTCAGTTTCTGATTTTACGGGTGTTAAATCCATTTTCCCAGATTCGGTTATTTTCCCTCCAGGAATTTCTAAATCCTTTGTAAATAATACGTTTCCATCTTTATCTACAAACTTTGCTACGATTTCCTCTTTAGTTGGAATAGTGTTGGTTACTAAAAATGTAAGAACTATGTGTTTAGAATTTTTAATATGAGTAGTATCTTCGCCTATATCAAACTCCTCTATATGAGTATATTCTAAGGTATCAATTCTTAGAGCAGATTTAGCATTAAATTTTACTTTAATGTCAATTCTATCTTCATCTGTTATTACTCCATTCTTATCATCAGGATTCATTATTACAGGAGATGAAATATGTAAATTGTCAGGTAAAAATGAAAGAAATTCTGAGATATTACTATTAGAGTTGTCAAATAATTTATAAAAATTACCATTAGTAAAAGTTATTTCTCCCAAATTTTCATTTCCAAATTTGTCAGTAAGTGGGAGGTCTAAACCACTATTTCTTTTTCCATTAATTTTTAATGAATCAAATTGAATTTCAAATATTTCTTGATTTTCATATTTGGAAACGTATTCGGCTGATAATTCTAATTTTGCATTTCCTAAAAATATGGAATTTCTCATATCTACAATGTCATCTGTTAAAGGTAGTTCTACATATTCACTCATATCCTCTAAGCGTTGAGGTGGTAGATTTCCTGTGATATAAGAAAATTTTGAATCAGTAAACTCAAAATTAAAAGAAATTTCATCTGCTGAAGGATTGTCAGAAAACATTTCGCCTCTGATTAATATTTTTTCTCTATCTGTTGAGCTGTACGAATAATTAGCCATATCTGCACTAACAATTTTATTTTGTTGCGAACCTAACATATCAACTTCCATTTTTAATGGGTTTGAATTATTATCTTTCAATTCCATAAATGTTAGAATAAATTTAACATTTTCGCTCGAACCATTTGATGCTTTTATAATAATTTGACCTTGTGTCAAATATGCACTGTCTATTTTAGTGCCATTGGAAAAAGCAACATAAATACTTGTGTCAGATGTTTGAACCGGTATTTTGAAATCTTCATCGTAAATTCCATCAAACTGCCCATCTATAAAGTCTGATAACTGAAAAGTTCTTTCATATTCCTCAGAATTCAAAGCATATAAATAGTCATCACCAACCTTATTTATACTTATATTAGAATCTAATTTAACAATTTCTTCCAATTCATAAGTCTTCTCTGTAAGAGGTATATTCAAATCAACATCCCAAGAAGGCAAGTCAAAATCGTTTGGTAAATCGACACAAGAACTTGTGAAAATTATACCTATAATAATTAATCCTGTAAATACTTTCATTATTCCCTAACTTTATTAAAAAATTTACATAAAGCAATATAACTCTAATTAAACAAATGTACAAAAAAAATCAAAATTTCATTATGGTGTTATTGTCCAAGATGCAGTTATTTGCAAATAATTACTAGACGATGGGTACAAATAAGTACTATAATAATCCATCCCCAATAAAGATTTATAGCTCACTTTCAAATAAGCATGACCCAATTTTATTAAAACAAAAACATCTAAAATATTTGAATTTCCTATTTCTTCACCCTGTTGAATAAACCCAGTATTTGGAACAAATGTTTTCGGTTTAAATTTAGTATTATAAGTATAATTAAACCCAATTTTAGCGTTTGATCTACCTCTACTAAAATTCCAATTCAATCCAATTTGACTACTTAATTGAGGTACATATTCAATATCCCCAAAATTTGTCCCTAATTTGAAATTAGTATTTACATAATCATCTGTATAAAATAACTTATTTAATAATTTATAATTACTAAAAATATTAAGCCCAAAAATATTTATATAATTATCATTATTAGAGTCAATTTCATCAGAATTAATATTAATTAACAATGGATTATTTATTTTTCTAAAATAAATAGAACTCAAAAAATGATTTTGTTTATATTTAAAATCATATTCAAATAGCCCTAAAAAATGTTTTTCAACATTATTTGCTATTAAATAAGACTTCTCGGAATTAGAAACGTCAATTCGGAATTTATGTTCACTTAAAATATATTTAAAATTTGTACCATATACAAAACTTGTATTGTCATATTTACTAAAAAGTCTAACACCAGGTTCGATTACAATTGAACCAAAATCTAAATTTAAAATACTATATAAAGAATAATCATTAAAAATACTTTTTTCAAAATTAAGAGTTCTTGCTTCGTGTAAAATATATTTACCGCCAAAATCTATACTATAGTTTTTATTTAACTCTAATTGACTGCTGAAAGATATTCCAGAATTTCTATTAATAAACTTCTCACGTTTATTGATTAATGAATCATTATTAGTTGGACTTTGGGTATATAAAAGTAAATCATATTCATTTTCATTAGTAAATAAGTTTAAATTGAATTTATTTGAATAATAAATCCCAGAATAAGTCAATAAAAAGTCAGTTTTAAACAACCTTTGGTTAGAGTTTGAACCATAATTTACAAAGGCATCATTAGGATGAGTAGAAAAATTATTACTTTCATCTACTGATTGCAATTTATCTAATCCACCATTCAAACCATTAAATAAATTATAAAAATTATAAGATAAACTCAAAGTACTACTGTCATTTATAAAATAACTAAGCTTTGTCCTATAATTCAAATTTTTAATCCCACTATTGTTATAAATACCATCACTATTCATATTTTTGAAACCAATAGTTAAACTTAAATTGGGTAAAACATTTTGACTGAATATGCCATCAACTCCGATGAGACCACCAGCTGATTCTGATAACCATAATCTTGTGTAAGGTAAAGATGAATTATGGTTTATTTCAACTATATTTAATAAATATCCATTAGAATAATCAGACCGTAAAATAGCAGATGAACCACTGAATATTTCTATTTTTTCAAAATTCTCTGGAGAATAAATACTTGTAAAATTAAATCTATTATCATTTATTAGATTATCAGCACCATTAACTAAATAATTCTGCGAATTTGATACACCAAGGTTATAAAGCAGAGAAGGAGTAGAATTAAAACCCAGAATAATTAAAAAAGAATTTGTTTTGTCTCCTAAAATATCAAAAACATCTAAATAATTTATTTCTTGAATATCAACTTTGCTAATATTCATTTCATTATTCTTAAAATCTAATGTGCCATGATATTTATTATATTTGTTAAAAATGATAGAATCAGCAATAACTTTATCAGTATTAAGACTATCCTTTGAATTGATTTCATTGAAATTATCTAGAGAATCTATTTCAAATTTCATACTAATAAGAGTATTAGAAAATAAAAAACTGCATATAATAAAATATGCAGCTTTAAAATATATTTTTATAATTAATTTCAATATAATATGTCTTTTTAATAAACTCTTAAAGTAACTTAACGAGAGTTATCATAAAAGAGTTTCTTGTTCTCCCTCATGAGAAGGTTCCTGTTTTTCCATCAATTCATCATCATCATCTTTGTTAACTATAGTAATGTCAGCAATTGATGCTCCTTTATCTAATCTAATGAGTTTAACTCCTTGTGTATTTCTACCTATGGTTCGTATTTCAGAAATAGATTGCCTAATTAAAACTCCTTTAGTTGTAATAACAACTAAATCTTGAGTATCTAATGCTGGTAATAGACCAATAACGTTTCCGGTTTTAGGAGTTACATTCATTGCTATTACACCTTTTGCACCACGTTTAGTCAATCTGAAATCTTCATATTTTGTTCTTTTTCCATAACCATTTTCGCCAACTACCAATACTTGAGTATCAGGGCGTTTGATTATTATCATAGACTGAACTATGTCTTCACCTTGTAATTTTATTCCTCTAACGCCAGCAGCAGTTCTACCCATTGCTCTGACATCTGACTCTCTAAATCTACAAGCAATACCACTTTTTGTACCTAAAATCACATCACAAGTTCCATCAGAAATATCTGCAGAAATTAGTCTATCACCATCGTTGATAGTTAAAGCAATAATTCCATTTTGGCGAACGTTTTTGAAATTAGATATATTAGTTTTTTTAATTGTACCTTTTTTAGTACACATTATTACGTATTTATCTTCTTCATCAAAATCAACTACTGGCAAATAAGCTGTTATATTTTCATCTGGAGATTTTTGTATAATATTAGCGAGAGAGCGTCCTTTCGCCTGTCTCGAACCTTCTGGTAGATTATATACTTTTATTCTATAAACTTTCCCTTGGTCTGTAAAGAATAATAAATAATGGTGTGTTGCAGCTTGGAATACATGTTCGATAAAGTCTTCATCATGTGTTCCAGTTCCAGATGAACCTCTACCGCCCTTATTTTGTCTTCGATAATTTGATACTTTAGTTCTTTTTATCAAACCATTATGACTGATAGTAACAATAACGTCTTCGTTAGCAATCATATCTTCTACTGAAAAATCTTGAGCATCATGGACTATTTCGGTTCTTCTTTCGTCACCAAATTTATTAGATAATTCTACTAACTCTTCTGTGATAATACTTAATTGTAGTTCTTTTGAAGCTAAAATTGATTGTAATCTTTCAATTGTTTGAAGTAATTCTTTATATTCATTTTGAATTTTATCACGCTCTAAACCAGTCAATCTTTGTAATCTCATTTCCAAAATTGCTTTGGCTTGAACTTCAGATAGAGAAAATTTTTCTTGTAAAGCAACAGAAGCTATAGCAGCATCAGCAGAAGCTCTAATTGTTTTTATTACTTCATCTATATTATCTAAAGCTATTATAAAACCTTCTAAGATATGAGCTCTTCTTTCGGCAGCTTCTAATTCAAATTGGGTACGCCTTACAATTACTTCATTTCTAAAAGTAATAAAGTTTTGAATGGCTTGTTTTAAATTTAAAGTTCTTGGTCTTCCGTTCACTAAAGCTAAGAAGTTAACACCAAATGTAACTTGCATTTGTGTATGCTTAAATAAATTATTAAGCACTACCATTGGGATTGCATCTCTTTTAAGTTCTACTACTACTCGAAGTCCTTGTCTTCCAGATTCATCACCAACATAAGAGATCCCCTCAATTACTTTGTTTTTTGCTAATTCAGCAATTTTTATAATCAAATTAGCTTTGTTTACTTGAAACGGAAGCTCATCAACAATAATTTTAGCTTTATTGCTTTTTTCATTTTCTTCTATTCTTACTTTTGATCTAATTAAAACTTTTCCTCTGCCAGTTTCGGCGGCATCAATAACACCTTTATAACCATAGATAATCCCTCCAGTTGGGAAATCTGGTGCAGGAAGATATTTCATTAATTCAGGAATTGTCAAATCTGGATTCTTTATTAAAGCATTTATTCCATTGACAATTTCTTTTAAGTTATGCGGAGGTATATTAGTAGCCATACCAACGGCAATTCCACTAGCACCATTTACTAACAACGCTGGTAAAACTGCTGGGAGTACTGTAGGCTCTTTTAAACTTTCATCAAAATTCAACCTAAAATCAACAGTATCTTTATCAATATCTCTCAACATTTGTGTTGAAATTTGTGCTAATCTAGTCTCAGTATATCTCATAGCAGCTGGCGGGTCGCCATCAACTGAACCATAATTACCTTGTCCGTCAACTAAAGGGTATCTCATATTCCAATCTTGTGCTAAACGTACCATTGCATCATAAACTGAAGAGTCCCCATGAGGGTGGTACTTCCCTAATACTTCACCAACTAATCTTGCTGATTTTTTATAGGCTCTGTTTGGGTGTAAACCCAATTCTTGCATTGCATATAATATTCTTCTATGTACTGGTTTTAATCCGTCTCTAACATCAGGCAATGCACGAGATACAATTACCGACATCGAATAATCAAGGTAAGAGTCCTGCATTTCGTCTTCAAGCAGAGTTGGGATTATTTGTTCATTTCCTAATAATGCCATAAATATTCTATTTATTTAATTTAATATTATTTAAAAGTTATTATCACCATTTATAAAATCATTATCAATCAAAAGATTTAAGAAATATTCAATATGAATATAAGCTAATATCTATTAGAGTTTCAATAACTTTTTATCGTTACAAATATACGAATTATTATTAAGGTAATTTAATAGTGTTTTCCACAATTTTTATTATTAAAAAATTGAATATCACCTATAAATTAACACAAATTTTAAATTGATATTTTCATATATTTGGATAACTAAATTTTATAATATTAATATTACTTATAATCACAAATGAATTCATACCAAAAACTAAATAGTCTATTAAAAGAAAGAAAAAATTATTTATGTGTCGGATTAGATACAGATTTGAATAAAATTCCAGCTTATTTTCCAAAAAAAATAGAATCAATATTAGAGTTTAATAAACTAATAATAAATGCAACTAAAGATACTGCAATTGGATATAAAATAAACTTTGCTTTTTATGAAGAATACGGAGCAAAAGGGTACGATATAATTGAGCAAACATTAGATTATATCCCAGATGAATTATTTACAATTGCAGATGCAAAAAGGGGTGATATTGGTAATACATCTCATTCTTATGCTAAATCTGTTTTTGAAAAGATGAACTTCGATTCAATTACAGTTAGCCCTTACATGGGAAAAGATTCTATTCAACCTTTCCTTGAGTTCAAAGATAAACTTGTTTTTATCTTATGTCTAACTTCAAATCCAGGTTCAAAAGATTTTCAAACATTAATTGCAGATGGCAAGCCAATTTACAAACACGTATTAAACAATTCATTGACTTGGGGAAATACTGAAAATATAGGTTTCGTAGTTGGAGCTACAAACCCAGAGCAATTAAAAGAAATTAGGGATATTGCAAAAGAAAATGTATTATTAATACCTGGAATTGGAGCTCAAGGTGGTTCGGCTTCTGAAGTAATTAAAGCAAATCAAAATGGTCCGGCAATAATTAATTCCTCACGTAGTATTATTTATGCTTCTGATGAAGATAAATTTAATAGAGATGCTTCCGACAAAGCCGAACAATTAGCTGTAAATCTTTATTATGACTATTAATTTATGAATGAAAAACAGTTACAAATAAAGTTGAGAGAATATTTATCAAACCCTGGATTTGTTCATAAAAATCAAGCAGGGGAGACCTTCCAAATACTTTCTATTGGCAGATTAAATGTTCATGAAGGACCAGATTTTATAGACATAGCTATTCTTAAAGATGGTATGATTTACGTTGGCGATGCCGAATATGATATTAAATGTTCTTACTGGAAAGAACATGGACATTACAAAGACCCAAACTTTGAAAATGTTATTCTTCATATTATTTCTGAAAGAGATATAGAAGAATTTCAACAATTTGATACTTTGCTTGTTAATACAAATGAACTGATAAACGTAGATACAAATAAACCATTAAAAACAGATAATCATTCACTCGAAGACCTTCAGCAATATGCCTTGATTAGAATATTAAGGAAATCTTATAATGCCAAAAAATATTTGAATTCAACTGACTTAAGACAAGCACAAATTAGTTTATTAAAAGATTATTTTGAAAGATATTTTTCTCGGAGAAGACGACCAATTTATAAAAAGGAAGATACTGATATTTATATAAATAAAATTATAAACTCAAATGTATTAGAATTTATAAAATGTATTAAAGCAAACGAACCTATTAATATTATCAATGAATTAGAAGATTTATTAGATACTAATATGTTTGATGAAGGTGCTAATTTCAGAAGGGAAATTATTTTAAATGCAGTTTTGCCACTTGCTGTTTGCCTTTCTAATTCTAAACAAAGGTCAGATCTTTTTGTATGGTATTGGTCAACCAAAGCATTAAACCAATATGGCAAATTAAACAGAAGATTTCCAGAGCTTTCACAAAAATATCTATGGCAGCAGCAAGGTATGCTCGAACTATTAAATGAAATTGGAAATAAAGATAGGGTTGCAGAAATAAAAAAAGAATATGGGTTTGCTTCTATTCTTGATTTTTATTCCTATGGAAACATTAGATAATAAATTATTTTCGCCATTTTATTGATTGTTTAAATATAAAATATGGCAAAAATTTAATTAGTTGAGATAAAAAATACATTCTTTTGGGGAATGTATAAATCCTTTTATTCTTTCTAATAGCATTTATTATTTTTTTGGCTGCTAATTCTGGTTCCATTAAAAAAGGCATTTTATAATTATTTTTATCTGTCAGGGGTGTTCTGATAAAGCCAGGTCTAATTGTTATAATTTTAATATTTGAATTACTTAACTCAACTCTGAAACTCTCCAAAATATTTGATAATGCAGATTTAGATGAGCTGTAAACACCACCACCCGGAAATCCTCTTACATCAGCACATGAACTTATTCCTGCGATTTTACCTCCGCCATTGCCTTTCATCCAAATTGTTAATTCTTTAAGGAAATAAACTAATCCAAATAAATTTGTTTTATAAAGACTTTCAAACTTTTCTATTGAAAAATCTTCAATCCAATTTGGCTCACTAATTCCAGCGTTTAAAATTGCAATATCTATTTTATCATAGTTATTTTTAATATACTCGATTGATTTAACAACCTCATCATAGTTTCTTACATCTGCTGAATATACTTCACATCTTACTTTATTATTTGCTTCTATTTCTTTTTTAAGATTTTCTAATTTTGATATATTACGAGCTATCAAAAAAATATTATTGCCTTCTTTTGCATACCTTAAAGCCAATGCTTTCCCAATACCTTCACTACCACCAGTAATTAATATATTTTTGCTCATATTTATTTATCTAAAATCGTTTGTAATAATTTAGGTTTAAATATTTCAATAATCTTTTTTTCTTGTGATTCATAAGAAATTTTCATAGAGGCTCGTTCACAGTTTTCTTTATATTTATTTCTCAAACCCTCATCTCTAAGAACTTCTATTTGCTTAGAAATCTCATTGTAATCCAAATCTTCAGGTATCATTATCCCTAAATCATATTTTTCGTTTTCCTTTCGCATTGCAGGTAAGTCAGTAATTAATGAAGGAATACCAGCCATAGCATATTCAAATAGTTTATTTGGCAAAGCAAATTTATAAGAAAGTGAAATAGGTTCAAATAAACAAATTCCAATATCTGCAGAACAAGTCCATTCATGCAGCTGAGCATAAGGAACTTTCCCTGCAAAATGAACACGGTCTTTTAAACCCAATTTTTTTGATGCAACTTCTAATTGATTCATCATGGGTCCATCACCAAAAACCACTAAACAAACATTATCAGTAACCTTCAATGCTTTTAATACTGGTACCAAACCTCTACCAGGTAATATTTCTCCTTGATATATCAAAATTAAATCTGTTTTAGGAATTTTAAACTTATCTCTTATTATATTGGATTTTATTATATTTTTATATGGTGGCAAGTTTTTGATTACATGATATTTATAACTATTTTCAAAATAAGTTTTAAGATATTTCATGTCATTCTCGCCAGAAACAACAATTTCATCTACTGATTTAATATATATTTTTTCTGCTTTTGAAATTGCCATCTGTTTCATACTGCTATCAGACAAAGGACCTAATTCAGAGTAAATCTCTCTCGAATCATAAATAAAATATTTTCTTTTTGAAGTTGATATTGAAAATAAATCTTTTGAAACAGGTAGCGAGTACATATCACAGGCAAAATATATCTCTGAATCTATACTTTTTTGGTGCGTTTTAGCATCAAAAATAAATTTACTCCACCTTATCCACGCTTTTTTACTATCTGACTTTGCTACTGGATAAAAATCTACTCCTAATGCTTTAAAAGAACGCGAGGTAGCAGAGTCGCCTAATGCAATTAAACATATACTAAATTTTTTTTTCTTTAAAACTTTTAATAAATTTAAAGTACGAGCATCTGTAAATGGTTCCGAAAAACTTACTAAACAAATTTGATATTTCTTTCTTGCTTGCATTTTTACTATTTATTTATTTAAGGAAAATATTATTTAATATTCAATAGTATTTAAAATATTATTTGATATGAAAATTAAATATTTTACAAATTAAGCATACTATTTTTATTAATCAAATCACTTAATTTGTCTATTCATTAAAATAAACTTATTTTGTAGTTTAATTGAAAGTATAATTTCAATTATTTTTTATTTATTTATAATTCAAATAGAGTATTTATGGACTTCGGAATTAACAACATTATATTTATTATCGTTTTTGTTGCTGCAATTGCTTTTCTGACAAAAAATGTTTTAAAGTTAGTTTCATATTTAAAATTAGCTAAACCTGATAATAGATTTGACAATCCTGGAAAAAGAATTACTAATACATTAATTAATGCTATTTTCCAAAAGAAGATACTACGCGATAAAAAAGCAGGACCAATACACGCAGGTATATTTTGGGGTTTTCTTATTTTATTATTTTCAGTAATAAACTCTATTTTAACTGGTTTTGGGCTCCATGATGTTTTAAATTATTTAGGTCCTGTTTTTTCTATTATTACTTTTTTAACAGATTTATTTATCTTTCTTATAATCACAGCCGTTATTTTTGCACTTCTTAGAAGATTTGTATTTAAAGTAGAGCGTCTGCATAGAGAAGGACATTCACAAGGTGAAGCTGGACTAATTTTATTGATGATTTTAGTAATTGTTTCATCATTATTATTAGAAAATGCCTCTCTTATAGCACAAAATTTAGATGCTGATTGGGCGTTCCGTCCATTATCTTCTTTAGTTGCTTTTATTATACCAATTAGTTCTGCTAATATTATCTACAATGTTTCATGGTGGATTCATATTTTAGTTATTTTAACATTCATGAATTTTTTGCCTTATTCAAAACACCTACATGTTCTAACATCAGTAATAAACGTCTATTTTTCTAATTATGAACCAACAAATACACTTCAAACAATAGATTTTGAAGATGAAGATAATGAGATGTTTGGTGTAACTGAGATTGAAGACTTTTCATGGAAAACAATTCTTGACTCTTATACTTGTACAGAATGTGGAAGATGCTCAAGTGTTTGCCCTGCTACGACTACAGGAAAAACTTTAGACCCTCGTGAAATAATGGTTCAAATAAGAAAAAGAACATTAGACAGAGCTCCAATCTTAGTAAAATTACAAGAGCAAGAAAAGTCAGTAGAAGAATATGAAGAAGCAGAATTATCTCCAGAAGAAAAATCTGTTATGGAAAAATCTTTAATCGGCGATTATGTTAAGCCTGAAGCATTATGGCAATGTACTTCATGTGCTGCTTGTATGCAAGAGTGTCCTGTTATGATAGAGCATGTTCCAGCTATTATAGATATGAGACGTTCCTTAGTAATGATGGAATCTGAGTTCCCTAACGAATTGCAAACACCTTTTAATAATATTGAAAACAACTCTTCTCCGTGGGCATTTCCTACAGATGCGAGAGCGGATTGGACAGAAGGTACTAACGTAAAAGAAGCAGCCGAAAAAGAAGAATTTGATGTGTTATTTTGGGTCGGTTGTGCCGGTGCTTTTGATGATAGAGCTAAAGATATATCTGTTTCATTTGCTACATTAATGGAAAAAGCTGGTATCAATTTTGCAATTCTTGGCAAAGAAGAACAATGCACTGGCGACCCAGCAAGAAGAGCCGGTAACGAATACTTAGCCAATAGCTTGATTGAAATGAACATAGAAACATTAAATAATTATAAAGTAAATAAAGTAGTTGCAACTTGTCCACACTGCTTTAATACTCTTAAAAATGAATACCCTATGTTTGGTGGGAACTTTGATGTTGTACACCACACAGATTTTATTAAAGATTTAATTAATTCAGGTAAAATTACAGTAGATGATGCGGTTAAAGAAGAGTTTGAAGTTGCTTACCATGACTCGTGTTATATTGGTAGATATAATGGTATTTACAATCAACCAAGACAATCGTTGATGAAGCTTCCCGGCTTAAAAATATTAGAACCTGAAAGAAATAAAGATAAGGGATTCTGTTGTGGTGCTGGTGGTGCACAAATGTTTATGGAAGAATTAGAAGGTAAACGAATAAATACTGAAAGAACAGAAGAATTACTTGCAACTGGAGCAAAGACTATAGCTGTTAATTGTCCATTCTGTATGACTATGATTACCGATGGTGTTAAAGCCAAAGAAGCTGATGTTAAAGTGAGAGATATTTCAGAAATTATCCTCGAACAAATAAAGTAATGTCTAATTAGTTAATAAGTTAATTAAAACAAACTAATACAAAAGCCTTATAGCTGCAAAACTATAAGGCTTTTTTAATATATCTAAAATAATATTATCATGAACGTAAAAAATTATCTTATAAATTTTCTAATTCATATATTTTCTCTGCTTCGAATAAATTTACAAAAAACTTATCAATATCTTCAAAATTCTTTTCTGCATTATTTGTTATAAGTCTAAATGATACATGCCCTTTGATAAAGCAGTAATTAGAAATACTATCCCCAATTTCAACTAATTTATTTCTTACATCTAAATTTTTCTCATTTATAATATCTTCATCATAAATTATTCTAAAATTTACATTTAAAGAAATTGTTTCTGCCATCAATTCCAATCTTGGATGATTATTTATAATATTTGTTGCGTATTGTGCTAGTTCAAATAAATGATTGATACGCTTATTATATCCTTTATCTCCATAATATTTCCAAGCAAACCAAAGTTTCAATGAATCAACTTTTTTTGCACATTGAATAGAATAAGTACCCAAATCGTATTGGTCATGTTCATGCTCTCGGAATATATAGTTTGCATTATGAGTATGAGTTGCTTCAACTAAATATTTTTCTTCATTAACTAAAATAGCGGAACAAATAAGTGGAACATTCATCATTTTATGTGCGTCCCAAGTAAACGAATCGGATAATTCTGAGCCATCTAACAAAGTCTTGTGTGTATCACTAAGCAGAACAGAGCCTCCCCAAGCTCCATCAATATGAAACCATAAATCATATTTCTTTGCAATTTCATTAATTTCTTTAATTGGGTCGAATGCACCTAGTTCTGTTGTACCAGCAGTAGCAACAACAAAAAATGGTTTTTCTCCACTTCCTTTCGATTTTATTATTTCGTTTTCTAATTCTTGAGGAATCATTTCACCTCTTGAGTTTGATTTTACTTTCCTTAGATTATCTATACCTATACCCAATACATTTGTAGCTTTTTCAAATGAATAATGTGATTGTTCTGATACAAATAGTGTAATATTTCCGATAGCAGCCATACCTTTAGTTTTTACTTCGGGAAAATATTTTTGCCTTGCACAAACCATTGCCATCAAATTTGCATTAGACCCACCAGTAAGCATAGTTCCTCCCCCTTTTTTATAGCCAATTTTACTCGACATTTTTGCAACTAATTCACGTTCCATCATCGTACCGATTGGGGAGACCTCATAAGTATAATTAGATGTATTTACAGTAGCAGCTAAATATTCACCAATCAAAGAGGGCAAACTAGTTCCGGCAAAAAGTTGATTAGAATATTGTTTAGAACTTGAATGAACAGAGTATTTAAGATATAGTTCAATTTTTTCTAATAATTCCTCATCAGAAATTCCTTCTTCTTCGATTGGAAATTTGATAATATCATTTAATTCATTTGGTTTTTTGTTTATAACTACTTTTCTATCGCCAACATCATTTAAGTATTCATCTATTATTTCAAATGTTCTATTAAGTAGTTTTCTATCACTTGTTTCCATATTGTCCTTTGCTTTCCTATTTTTTATTTCTACAATCTATTTATTAATTTATTTAATATATCGTTTGCTGCTTTTGGGATTACTGTACCTGGTCCGAATATAAAATCTACACCATTTGAATATAAAAATTCATAATCTTGTTTTGGGATTACTCCACCAGCTACAATAATAATATCTTTAGCACCAAACTTCTCTAATTCTTTTATTAATTGGGGAATTAGTGTTTTATGACCAGCAGCTAAAGATGATACTCCAATAATGTGAACATCATTTTCTACTGCTTGTTTTGCAGTCTCAGTAGGGGTTTGGAATAAGGGTCCAACATCGACATCAAAACCCAAATCAGCGAAGGCTGTGGATATAACCTTTGAACCTCTATCATGACCATCTTGCCCCATTTTTGCAACAAGTATTCTTGGTCTTCTTCCTTCCAATTCACTAAATTTGTCTGCTAAATCTCTTGTTTCTTTCAATTCATTTTCCCTCTTGTATTCATTGAAATACACACCTGAAATGATTTTATTATTTGCTTTATGCCTTCCTGAAACTTTTTCAATTGCTAGTGATATTTCGCCTAAAGTTGCTCTTGCTTTAGCTGCTTCTACAGATAACTCTAATAAATTTCCATCTTTATTTGCAGCATTTTCTAAACGCTTTAAAACGTCGGCAACTTTTTCATTATCCCTATTTTGTTTTAATTCGTTTAAACGTGAGATTTGTTCTTCTCTAACTTGATTATTATCAACTTCTAAAATATCAAAATTACTTTCATCATTAGTTTGAAATTTATTTACTCCTACAATAATTTCATCACGAGAATCTATTTTTGCTTGCCTTTTCGCAGCAACTTCTTCAATCCTCATTTTAGGAATTCCATTTTCAATTGCTTGAGCCATTCCACCAAACGAATCAACTTCTTCAATATGTTTCCAAGCTCGTTCCATTAGTTCGTGAGTCAGTGTTTCAATATAATAAGAACCACCCCAGGGATCAACAACATTGCATATCCCAGTTTCGTGTTGCAAATATAATTGTGTGTTTCTTGCTATTCGTGCAGAAAAATCTGTGGGTAATGCAATTGCTTCATCAAGTGCATTAGTATGTAAAGATTGTGTTCCACCAAATACTGCAGCCAATGCCTCAATACATGTACGAGTAATATTGTTATAAGGGGCTTGTTCTGTTAAGCTCCAACCAGAAGTTTGGCTATGTGTTCTTAGTGCCATTGACTTCGGATTTTTTGGATTAAATTGTTTCATCAGCTTTGCCCACATTATCCTGGCGGCACGCATTTTTGCAATTTCCATATAAAAATTCATTCCAATTCCCCAAAAGAATGAAATTCTCGGAACAAAATCATCAATATCTAATCCTGCATTTATTCCAGTTTTTACATATTCTAAGCCGTCAGCTAAAGTATATGCTAATTCTAAATCTGCACTAGCCCCAGCTTCTTGAATATGATAACCCGAAACAGAAATGCTATTGAATTTAGGCATTTCTTTAGCAGTATATTTGAATATATCTGAAATAATTCTTAATGACATAGAAGGAGGGTAGATATAAGTATTCCTTACCATATATTCTTTCAGAATGTCATTTTGTATAGTGCCAGATAATAATTTTTTATCAATTCCATTTTCTTCGGCTACAGCTATATAAAATGCTAAAATTGGTAAAACTGCTCCATTCATAGTCATAGAAACTGAAATTTTATCTAATGGAATTTCATCGAATAATATTTTCATATCAAGGATAGAATCTATAGCTACTCCTGCTTTCCCTACGTCTCCTTGCACTCTATCGTGGTCAGAGTCATAACCTCTGTGTGTGGCTAAATCAAAAGCCACAGATAATCCTTTTTGACCTGCTTTTAAATTTCTTTTATAGAATGCATTTGACTCTGTTGCAGTTGAAAAACCTGCATATTGTCTTATAGTCCATGGTCTTGTTGCATACATTGTTGAGTAAGGACCTCGTAAATAAGGGGGGATACCTGAATGATAATTCAAATGTGAAAAATTACTAAGGTCTTCCGAAAAGTATTTTGATTTTAAAATTATACCTTCATTTGTTTCAAAAGTATTAGATGTATTGCTATTCGATTTATTATGATTGTCAGCATTACTTGATATAAGTTCACTAAAATTCATATTTGTTAGATTATCAAACATTAGATTGTCTCCTCCTTTAAAGTATCTGTTAAATTAGTGAATAATTTAATGATATTTTGACCTTTATTTATAAATCCAAACAGACCTAGATTTAAATATCTTTGTATATCCTCTTTAGGATACCCAACTATGAATAATAACTTATTGGTTTTTGAGGCTAAATGTTGTGCTAATTCAGGTATAATATTTTTATAAATATCATCACTTGTTGAAACAATAATTATTCTATTTTCAATCAAACTAAGTGTTGTCAAAGCGTCTTCTAAAGTTTCGAAGGGAGCTAATATTTCTATATTGAATGATAATATACTGAAAAGTTCATTGGTGAAACCATTTCTAAGTTTATAATCATTTTTATCTCCAAAATTTGCAATTGTAATGCCTAAATTAGAATTATCAACTTCTTTTCGTAATTTTTCTATGATTGAAGAATAATTATTATCATGATAATATTGATAATTTTTATTATCATCATTTTTAAGATTAGTCTTAGTATATTTATTAACCCCAATTATTGTTTTTTTTCGACAAGAAAAATCTTCTAATTTAATGTTTTTTATATCTTTAGCTTTTGTATTGTATATATTGGTTTGCTCTTCTTCATTTAGATTATATAAGGATTGAAATTCTGTGAATGATTTATCTGCTAATTCTAAAGTTAGTTTTTCGATAAAGAATGAACCCCCGCTTGCATCTAAAACTTTATCAAAACCTGATTCATGTTTTAAAATATAATTTATATTTTTTGAAATTGTTTTAGAAAAAGTATTTTGATTGTTACCATCGTAAGGTGAAACAATTACGCCGTTAATACCAGCTATTATTGAAGATATTAGTTGAGTTGTTTGCCTTAAAATATTATTTTCAATATCTAAATTAGAATAAAATAATTTGTTATTTTCAACATAAATCCTGTATTTTATATCATTAATATTATATTTATTTAATATTGAATTAAAAAGAAGTTTAAATGCTCTTATTTTGCTAATTTGATTATAGAATTCATCCGAACAAGTAAATTTAAAATATATAATATTATTGTTTTTTTCTTTATCATTTCTAATAGATTGTATTTTTTTTAGTCCTTCTATTAGGGCATAAGCAATCTCTAAAATTGAATTTGAACCTTCATAATAGAAAGAAGCAACATCAATGAAGTCATATTTGTCTATTTCGCTTTCGTCTAATAACTCCCAATTATTATTTACATTTTTATTACTTAAATGAAAATTATTAATAATATTTGAATAATCAATATAACTTTTATTCTTAACGTAATAGGGATTAATATCAATCTTTTCGTAATATTTAGATTTAAGTTGTTCAACAGTTAAATTTTTTAGAGAATTGTTTGCAATAACTTTCCAGTCTTCAAGAGATTTTTGCTCAAATTCTATATTTTTTAAATCATTTATTGTAGTCATTAATATATCTTTAAATTAATATTACTCTATCATTAAGAAAAGATTAATCAAAAAATGTCATTCTAAATTATTAGAATGACATTAATCAATTAAACAAAAATACAAAATTTCAGAGACTTATTAAATGATTAATACTGCATCACCATAAGCTAAAAACTTATAGTTATTTTTAATTGCATGTTTATAAGCATTAAAAATATTTTTCCTTCCAGCAAAAGAAGCTGAAATTAATAATTGAGGTGATGCTGGTTCTTGGAAATTTGTAATCAACCGATGAACAACTCTAAAATCATATAATGGATAAATATATTTATCAGTCCAACCTTTATTGGGTTTAACCATTCCAGTTGTCATAACTGAAGATTCCAAAGCTCGAACTACAGATGAACCACCTGCATAAACATTTTTCTTTGCTTTTAATGTTTTATTAATGGTCTCACTTGCTTCCGAACTTATTTCAAATAATTCGGAATACATTTTATGCTTAGTTATATCCTCAACTTCAATGTTCTCAAATATTCCTTGTCCGATATTCAAATTGATTTTGGCTATTCTTACACCTTTGTCTTCGAGGGCATCTAAAACTTCTTGACTGAAGTGAAGACTAGTTTTAGGTGGAGCTATTGATGATAAATAATTTTCATTTGCAAATATAGTTTGATAAGTTTCTTTATCATGTTCATTTGGAGAACGCTTTATATATTCTGGGAGTGGCATTTCGCCAATTCTCTTAATTATTTTAAACAAATCATCATCATAAGAAAATCTAACAGTTCTGCCACGAGAAGTGGTGTTATCTACTACTTCACAATAAAATCTGCCGTCATCGAAATATATTTTATTACCAATTCTGACTTTTCGGGCTGGTTCAACTAAAACATCCCAAATTTTATCTTCAGAATTTAATTCACGCAATAACATTACTTCAATCTGAGCATTTGTTTTTTCTTTCTTCCCATATAATCTTGCTGGGAAAACCATAGTTTCATTTAATACTAAACAATCCCCTTTTTGAAAGAAATCAATTACATCTGTAAATTGTAAGTCTCTTATTTCACCAGTATCTTTCTCTAATACCAACATCTTAGCCGAATCTCTTGGGTCAGCTGGAAATTTAGCAATTGAGTTTTTCGGAAGTTGATACTTATACTCAGAAAGTTTCATACTATATTTATCCTATTTTAATTTTAATATATTTTCGCAAAATACTAATAAATAAATATTAATACAATAATTAGTTTATTTATATATACATTTATTTAAGATGTTGCTTTTTCCATATACTCATACATTCTTTTCAAAAAGTCATTTGGTGAAGTCAAATTACCGTCAAGAAGTGAGGCACCATCATATAATTGATTAACGGCATCTCGTAGTCCAATACTATTTCCTTCATTTTGGAAGATGTTTTTAATATTTTTGATTAGTTTATGGTCTAAATTAATTTCCATTATTTTTTTACTTGATGAAAAGTTTTTATCCATCATCATCATCATTTTTTCCATCTGTGGGTCCATTCCTGTTTTACCTGCTACTAATGTTACAGGTGAATCTACCAATCTTTTAGATTCGATAACGTCTTCAACTTTATCTTCTAAAATTTCTTTAATTGTCTTTATTAGGTTGTCTGAATTTTCTTTTGATTCTGAATCTTCTTCTTCCTTTTTGTCATCGGTTTTATTTATATCTAAATCTGCTTTTTCGATAGAAACTATTTTTTTACCATCATATTCCATTAGATAAGGAACTGTAAACACATCTGATGGGTCAGTTAATAATAATACTTGAATATCATTTTTCTTGAAGTATTCTAAGTTTGGATTTTTTTCTAATACTTCTCTGACAGTTCCAGCAACATAATAAATTTCATTCTGATTTTCACCCATACCTGATATATATTCGTCTAATGATATCAACTCACCTTTTGGTTTATGAGTAGATTCATATCTTAATAATTTCAAAATCTTATCTTTATTTGTAAAGTCACTATTAGAACCTAATTTGAAAAGTGGACCAAAGTTTTTATAAAATTTATCATAATTTTCTTTATTCTCACTTGCCAAATCTTCTAACCAACCTAAAATTTTTGAAGTTAAAATATTTTTTATTTTTAACATCACTGGGCTAGACTGGGTTACTTCTCTTGATACATTTAAAGGTAAATCTTCAGTATCAACTACTCCTTTAACGAATCTTAGATAATCTGGTAATAATTCTTTCGAATCATCTTGGATAAATACTCTATTGGAATATAAATGTAAGCTGTTTTTTACGTCTTGGTTTAGGAGAGTAGGGGGTGCAGTTTCTGGCAAAAATAAAATTGCTTTGAAATTAACGTTTCCTTCTATTTGCACTACAAGTCTTTGCATTGGGTTTTGAAAATCGCCTGAAACGAACTTGTAAAATTCGTTATACTCTTCGTCGCTCACTTCGTCTTTATTTCTGTGCCATAATGCTGTAACATTATTAATTTTTTCATCGCCCAAATAAACTGGGAAGTCAACAAAGTTAGAGTATTTAGTTAAGATTTCTTTTATTTTCCAATCTTCAGCAAATTCTTTGTATTCATCTTTTAATTTGAATGATATTTTAGTCCCACGTTCTTCTTTTTCGAATTCTTCTATTTGAAATTGGTCTTCACCATTTGAAACCCATTTTAATCCTACTGAATCTTTATCTGCATTTCTTGTTTCAACTGTTATTTCATCAGTTACCATAAAAGCGGAATAAAAGCCAACACCGAATTGGCCAATCATATTAGAATCTAATTTACCTTTGTTTTCGCTAATTTGTTTTATAAAGTCTAAAGTGCCGGATTTTGCAATAGTACCTAAATTATTAATCAAATCTTCTTTATTCATACCAATTCCAGTGTCTTCTATAGAAAATAATTGATTTTCTTTGTCTAAGTGGAATTTAATTATTAATTCGGAATCTGGACTAATTATATTCTTATCAGTTAATTGTCTAAACCTTATTTTGTTTAAAGCATCTGAGGAATTTGAAACTAATTCTCTTACAAATACTTCAGGGTGTGTATAAAGTGAATGAATGATTAGATTAAGCAATTGCTTCATCTCTGCTTTGAACTCATAGCTTGTTTTTGAAGCTTGTTCTACGCTCATAAATTTTACCTATTTTTTTGATATTGATAATAATTAATGTGCTATCAACGAAAAATTATCGTAAATATTTCAACATAAAATTAATAATATTTTTAGTTAGGATAAAATTATATGCTTGTTATCATTATTACCTACATCTACTCTACCGCTTTTTAGAGTTTTGAATATATGATTAAAAACTAAGCCTGTTTTTCTGTTGTAATCTAAAAAATAAGTATGTCCCATTGGGTTGTCGTAGTCATTATTGAAATTATCACAATCTATTGCATATACGTTAGATTGAACTTTTTTCATGTCTTCGGGACCTGTATGTCCTAATCTTCTTGATGCTACCATATTTTTTAGGTTTGATACTTTGCTTGACCTTAGTGCCAAATCATCTGAAGCGAAATATACACTTACATTTCTTGAGGCTTGACTGATTAATCTTCCAGAATTTCCTTCTTCTAATGATTCGTTGACAATATCGGCGGCTAATAAAAATGTATTTCTGAATAGGAGTGGAACACCATTAGCCAAATCATATTTATCCCATTTACTTAGAGTTTCTCTTAGTACTCTATTGCCCATTGAATGTGCTAAGATATTAATCCTTTTAAGACATGGTTTGTTTGATGGTGCTAAGTCTCTCCAACTCATAAATTTTTGCAGTACTCTTGCAAATGAAAAAGCACTATTATCTGCAGCTTTTTGGTCGTCCCAATAATCTTTTACAATACCACAGTCATTATCACACGGCCAAATTAGTGGAACTACTTCGACTAAATTTGGGTCGAATTTGTCAAACATTTCTTGTAGTTTGATAGCTCTTGGAAAAATGTCGTTTTCTGGAAGGTTATTGAAGCCATGAATATAAAATAATAGTTGATTTTTATTGCTTTCTTTTAATTCATTCATAAGGTTCATAGAGCCTATTTCGATATAGTTACCTTTACTATTTCGTCTGCAATAATATGCTGAATTTGATGGAGCATTTTTATTTAAGTCAAATTTATATGTTCTACCAATCTTTGTTCTTATTGAACCTTTTGGTTCTCTGTTTGTTATAAATAGCATAAATACTCTATTTAAATTAATAAACAATAAAAAAACTTAATTATAATTCAAATATAAAAAAAATTACAATAAAATAAAAAAAAACTTGTTTCTTAGATTAGATTAGATTAGATTAGATTAGATTAGCGATAAATATATGTAAAAAATCAAATTAATATAACATAAATGGGATTAATGGATATGATAAAATACAAATTTGCAACTATTATCATTTTAATTTCTTTATTAAGTTTTTCTTGTGAAAATGATTTATTAAATAATAATTCTAATGAAAAACAAGAGCAACATTTTCCTGTTTACGGAGGACACTCATCATATACAGATGACAAAATATTACAGCAATACAATAATGGTAATCTTACCGGTGTAATAGAATTGCATTCTTTGCAGCGCAATGATTACACGATAAATTACTATAATGGCCAGTGGACACCTGTCGCATATGATGGTGTTAATACAGAAGGCTATGCAGGGTTAATCGATAATAATTTGAATCCACTCACTGTAGCAGATATAAAAATTAATAATGGAATATTAAAAGAATACGATGCTGGGGCTTACGGACATAGAGGTCCTTATGAATTTGATTTGAATTTTGGTGTTGGTTATAATTATTTAGAAATAGATTCAAATGAAGCCTTCGACCACTTTAAAGACTCAATAATATTTTCAGATCCTATACATTTGATTGGTATAAATAGGGGTGATTCGGTTTCAATTTCTGACACACTATTTTTTGCAATGGACTGGTGCCATTAACGCAAGTATATTTAAACTGAGAATTTTTATTAATAATTCTGGTGAAGACATAGATGTAGGTGATAGTGGTGGTATGAGTTATTATTTTTCTACTCCTAATGCAGCAACTGCTATACCGCCATATCTGATTGATTATTTAAGAAAATATAGCTTTCACGATATTTCACTTTCAGCTTATGAAGTGCAATATTTACCAACTAGCTCTGGTAAAGAAATTGCCATAATCGGTAGGTCAACATATAGAACTACTGTTATTCTAAAAGATTAGAAATATTAATTTTACATCAACTCTTATACTTTAAAAACAAATGCTTCTACACTTAATTGTGGGAGCATTTGTTTTAAATATCTGAGCAATCAAACTAGTAGTAAATAATACTTTCAATAAAAACACCCTAAAAAAAACGCCAAATATATTTATTTGGCGTTGGAGAAAATTGACTAATTTATTTGTATTTAAGTAATATTATTTCTAATTATTAATCTTTAAATATTTTGTAGGCAGCTCCAAATTGGAAACTGTTGTTTGAAATTTGTAACCCTTCGTAGCCTACATAAGGTTGAAATGAATTATAATTATAACCGAACATTAATGATACATTTTTTGTTATGTAGTAATTAGAGCCTAACATTAATCTGCCTATCGAACCTTTATCTGAAAATCCACCAGAAAATTGAACGAAAGGGTGTATTTTTTCAAAGCTTAATTCGGAAGGAGCGTAGCGTAACATCATAGAATAGAAATTGAAGTTTGGATAAGATGTTGTGGTAATCCAATCACCAGCCAAGTCTTGAATTTCATCATACATTATATGGTTTTCTCTTCTAAAATCGAGACCAACAGAGAAATCTTGGCTTAGGTCAACTCCTGCTGCAATTCTAAAATTATTACCTGTAAAGTTAAAAGAACCATTATCTGTATTAGAAAGTGAAGCTAAACTCACTTCAACATTGACATTTACGGGTAGGGAAATAAAATCAAAATTTAATCCGCCATCTGGTAATTCGCCTTTATATCTAGTTTCATTATAAATACTTTTATTTACTTCAAATTTGTTATTTGATTTGTTGTTGGATAGACTTAAAGCTATTAATTGATTAGAAGTATTGTCATTATTTGTAATTAAATCTTCAGAATTATTTTGTAGTAAATTTGAATTAATTATCTTGTTTATTGCTTCTATAGAATGTTCATCGCTCAAATGATTTTCATAATCTAAAATCACTTTTTTATCGGCTAATGCCATTAACTTTTCATTTCCAGTTAATTTATCTGGATTGTTTGAGTAGATATATCTATCTCTGTAAACTATTTTTGAGTTATCTTTTTCTATTTCTCTGGTGGTGTAAATCGTATCTTCAACGAATGCAGTAGAGGTATGTAAATAATTTTGCAAATCATTATTTGCAGTATCATTATTAGAATTTTCATTTCCAATTACTCCGGCAGTCATTAGCCCAAAGTAAGTAGCTACTGCCACTAATGAAGTTGAAGCAACTCCATAGATGGCTTGTGAGTATTTGGCAAAAAATGTACCCAAACGCGAGCCATAGCTGGCAACTCCGACAAGAGTCCCCGCAATTCCTAACTCTGTGAATATTCTCACAGTAGATTCCGCTCTTGGCACAAAAGCCTTGATGTCACGTTTTACTGAATTCTTGATTTCTAATTGTTGCCTAAACTCATCTCTGAGGGTTGAATCGCTAGATAAGTCTGCAAAAATCGAAGGTTCATTTTCGATTGGCAGAGAGCCGTCTAACAATTCCGATATTATTTGTTGCTTTTCCATAAAATACCAGGAAAACTCTTTAAATAATTAATAAATTTTTACTTTTTTAAAGGCAAGTATGCCTAAAATTTTAATATAAAATCAAATAAAAAATACTAAAACATTATCTATATTTTCTATCTGCTTCTAATTCGTCTAAATAGGGTTGCAATATTTCTTTTATTTTCTGTTTTGCTCTAAAAACTCTTGTTTTAGCATTAGGAACAGTTATTCCTAATTGTTCAGAAATTTCATCGTATTGCATTCCATTGTATTCTCTTAATACAAATGGTTCTCTGTAAGAAGTTTCTAACAGGTCTAAAGCCATTGTGATAAGTTCCATAAGTTGAACGTCTTCATATTTAAAGGCATCATTTTTTAAATATTCTACATCTTCGATAGGAACTGTATTTTTTTTATTTCGTTTTTGGTTTAAACATAAATTACGAGCAATTGTAATCAAAAAACCGGGAACATTGGTTGTTGAGTTATTTATATCTACTTTTTGGAAGAACCTAATAAAAGTTTCTTGGAAAATGTCTTCGGCTTGGTCTTCATTAGAAAGAACTCTAAGGCAATAGGCATGAACATTTGCAGCATAACGGTTATAAATTTCTTTAAAGGCATAACCTGATTTGCTGTTTTTTTTGCAAATTACTTTGACTAATTCCTTGTCGCTATATTTTCCGAATTTATCTTTCATTACCCTAACTGTGGAAAACCATTGATATAAATAACACATGAACGTTAATTGTGTTTCAAATATAAAAATATTTGCCAACAATTCCTAAACAATTCGTTTCAATTCAATATTTTTTTTTAATTTATGAAAATTTATTTTAAAATCAATAAAAATGTATAAATAATTTAACAAGGAATTATATGAGTAAACTTAGGCAACCTAAAGGGTTGATGATGTTGTTTTTCTCAGAAATGTGGGAGCGATTTAGTTTCTATGGTATGAGGGCATTATTAACTCTGTATTTAACTATGGAGCTGTTTAAGGATATGCAGGACCCTGAAAAGTCTGCACATGCTTTTGGAATTTATGCAGCTTATGGGGCGTTGGTATATGCAACTCCTTATTTGGGCGGTATAATTGCAGATAAGATATTAGGATTTAAGCGTTCTACTATGTTAGGTGCAGCTTTGATGGCAATTGGTCACTTTACAATGGCAATTGAAACTGAACCATTTCTGTATATATCTCTTGCATTCTTGATTGCAGGGAATGGTATGTTTAAACCAAATATTTCTTCTATGGTTGGTGGTCTTTATGACTCAGAGACTGACCCAAGACGAGATGGAGGTTTTACGATATTTTATATGGGAATAAATTTAGGGGCATTTTTAGCACCGTTGGCTTGTGGTTATTTAGGTGAAACTTATGGTTGGTCTTATGGATTTGGATTAGCTGGGATAGGTATGTTAGCTGGTTTGATTACTTTCCAACGCGGACAAGGTGTATTGGGTACAAATGGAGACCCATCAGATTTAGAGAAAATACAGAAGCCTTTTATGCTCGGTATTAGTTTGGAAAAGGTAGTTTATATTGGAGCTTTTCTTTCGGTTGCAATTTTTGCGATGATGATTCAGTATTATCATATAGTAGAAATAGGGATACCATTTTTTGCTGGGATGGTAATGTTAATTTTATTTGTACAGTCGTTTAGATTAGGCTCTGATGAAGCTAAACATAAGATGTGGGTTATATTGATTCTACTTGTATTTACGACATTCTTTTGGGCATTTTTTGAGCAGGCGGGTTCTTCGATGACATTGTTTACGAATGAAGTTATCGATAGAAATATTATGGATTGGGAAGTACCTACTTCATGGTTTCAGTCTGTAAATGCGGTGTTTATAGTTATGTTTGCAAATTTATTTTCGATGATGTGGATTGGTCTTGCATTAAGGAAAAAAGAGCCACGTACGGCAATTAAAATGGCTATTGGATTAGGTTTATTGGGAGTTGGTTTCTTGATAATGTCATTTGGTGGTTCTCATTTCTTATTTATTGAAGGTAACAATGTTTTAGTACCAATTGCATTTATAATTTTAGGTTACTTACTTCATACATTTGGAGAGTTATGTCTTTCTCCTGTGGGTTTATCAATGGTTACTAAGTTAGCACCTAAGCACATGATGGCTAATGTATTTGGTGCATGGTTTTTATCGTCTGCATTAGGACATGTATTTGCAGGGTTTGTAGCAGGAATGACAAAAGCTGTTGACACCAGTTTAGAGAAAGGACAAGCGGCTATAAATCAAGGTTTAATCACTACTGATGACCTTTCTGGAATGTCTTCGGAAGTGATTACTAAAATGGATAATCTTGCTGGATACGTTGATATATTTTGGCAGATAGGAATATTTGCAATAATATTAGGAGGGATATTGGTATTAATTAGTCCAATAATTAAGAAATGGATGCATGGAATACATTGATATTAATGATGGTTAGTGGAAATAAAAAAGGAACAGAATTTAAACTCTGTTCCTTTTTTTATAATTTATGAGGCGATTTATTTTTTATAATCAACCATTCTTGATATGTTGCCTGGCATAACCTGAGAAATTGGGTCTTCTGGGTCTGCTTCTTGTGAGGGCATCATGGATTTAACTATTCCGAAACCCTTTGCAAGACTATAAGTATTTACAAATGTTTGTTCTATAGCCGGAAATGGAATGGGTAATGGCAAACCACCTTTGAGTTTAAATTCCATATTGACATTGTTTGTAATTTCGTTAATTAATGTTTCAACAGTTTCGTTTTTATCTCTAATAATGAAATTTTCATTTGCTTTTTTCTTTCCACTCATTGTCATTTTTAAGGTCATTTCTACTTCGAGGTTTTGTCCACCAATTGGAAGCATTGATTCAATACCTTCTATAGTGTATTCGAAAGCATTCCATTCGAATTGAGTGAAAGAACAGATTTTTATCCATTGGGGTTCGAAGTCAAAATTAGGTATAAAATCTCCGGTATTTTCTTCGTTACCCATATTAAAATCTTCCATATAAAAATACATAAAATCGTCATCCTCACTAATGTAAACAGTGTCTCGTTTTCCTGTTTCTTCATCGTAATCTTCTAGAATTGTTGCTTGTTTTCCAGATAGTGTTGTATTTCCGATTATTGTTTGTTCAGTTTCTCTTGCTTCACCTGTTTCGTTGTTATTTTCATCTAATTCATAAGATTCGAAATAAAGTACTGTACCAGTACTTGGAGTATAATTGTTGGTGTTATCGCCACCTCCGTCATTATTGTCATCGTCATCACTGCACGAGACAAAAAATAGCATTAGTAATAATGATAATGCGGTTATTGAGAATTTTTTCATAAATCTATCCTTATATAAATTAAAAAATGTGGTTGTAATTAATTTTAACACATAAGTTACTAAAAAATAACAAATTTAATGTTATGTTTTTTTTAGGTTAAGGTTACACGAGGTGTCATATTTTAGATATATTGTTTTGTTTCTTCGTTGATTTTTGGAGTTTTTGGGGAAAGGTTACACTTGGTTGCATATTTTACTTTGTTTTAATTTTTGGGTTTGTGGGTGGTTTAGAGATTGCCACGCTATCGCTCGCAATGACGGGTTTTTTTTTAGGTTACATGAGGTGTCATATTTTAGATATATTGTTTTGTTTCTTCGTTGATTTTTGGAGTTTTGGTGGAAAGGTTACACTTGGTTGCATATTTTACTTTATTTTAATTTTTGGGTTTGGGGGTGGTTTTGAGATTGCCACACTATCGCTCGCAATGACGGTTTTTTTTTGAGGTTACACTAGGTTTCATATTTTACTTTGTTTTAATTTTTGGGTTTGGGGTGGTTTAGAGATTGCCGTGCTCTCGCTCGCAATGACGGTTTTTTTTTGAGGTTACACTAGGTTTCATATTTTACTTTGTTTTAATTTTTGGGTTTGAGGTGGTTTAGAGATTGCCGTGCTATCGCTCGTAATGACGTGTTTTTTTTGAGGTTACACTAGGTTTCATATTTTACTTTGTTTTAATTTTTGGGTTTGGGGTGGTTTAGAGATTGCCGCGCTATCGCTCGCAATGACGGTTTTTTTTGAGGTTACACTAGGTTTCATATTTTACTTTGTTTTAATTTTTGGGTTTGGGGGTGGTTTTGAGATTGCGACGCTATTGCTCGCAATGACAGGGTTTGAATGGGGTTACAGGTTGTTACATATTATTTTATTTTGATTTTTTATCTGGTTTTTCTTCTTTGCTCTGAATAGGGAGGGGTTGATTTTTGGTTATTTGATTATATGGTTTTGTGTTTAATTCAAATGTATGTAATTGTTTTGATAGAAAGAAATAAATGGTTTTAATAATATTTTAAAATAATTTTTTAGAATTATGGTTGAATAAGGAAATTATTAGGGTGGTATTAAATTTTATTTGTATTTTTGTAGTCTGTATTCGAGTGCATTTCAATATTAAATGCAAGTGATAGCTCGATATAGGTTGTTGTTTTTAAATATATTAGGTTTTTCCAATGTCAAACGAGATTTCAAATAATCCTCAAAATCCAGCTGAAGTAAATTTAACTGATGCAAAAATTCAAGAAATAGATGTAAATGCTGAAGGTCAGAATATTACGAGTGAATCGAATTCTGATGAATCAACTCCTGTTGAAACTTCTTCTGTAGCGGAAGCTATTTCTGATTCTAATACACCAGTGGTTTCTACTTCTGAAACTGAGACTGAAAATAATGCAAATTCGGCAGAAGGGGTAGAAAACCCTGTGAAAGCGAGTGCAGGAACAGTTGAGGAGAAGATTGAAGAAGTCTCAACATTAAAAACTGAAGTTAGTTCTGATGCAGAATTAGAGAAAAAAATAGATGAAACTATTGTTGAATCAAAGGTTGAAAGTCCGGTTGTTAATTTTGATGAGGTATTAAAAGAGTTACAGGAGCTGAAAGAAGCGAATAAGACTTTGGAAATCACTATTGATGAGAAAGTTAGGGGTGGGTTTAGAACTAAGTATAAAGATTGTCCTTTGTTTTTACCTGTTTCTCATTTTTCTATGGAAAGAAATCCTTCTGAAAAAGTATTAGATGATGCTGTAGGAAAAACTTTTGAAGTGCAGATATTTGATATAAAGAATGAGACAAAGACTGTAATATTAAGCAGAAAAGCTTTGATTGAGTCGAAAGTATGGGACAATATTAAAGTTGGCGATAAGGTAGAAGGGATAGTATCTTCGACACCTAATTTTGGTATATTTTTAGATTTGGGGGGAGTTGAAGGGCTTATTCATATATCGAGACTATCTAAGGCTCATATTAATAATCCTAATCAAATCGCAAAAAAGGGTGATAAATTAGAGGCGATGGTAATAGAGGTAAATAAGGAAAAAAATAGAATTGCATTGAGCAGACAGGAATTAGAGCCAAACCCTTGGGAAGGAATAGATGAGGAATTTCCTTTGAATACTACTCAAAAAGGTGTTGTAAGAAAAATCACAAATTTTGGTGCTTATGTTGAAGTTAAGCCTGGGGTTGATGGATTATTAAGAACTGGAGAAATGTCTTGGACTAAGAGAATTTCGGATTTGAATGAAGTATTGAAGGTTGGACAAAGTATTGAAGTTTTTGTAAGTGGAATAAATATTGACAAGCAAAATTTGACTTTGTCGGTTAAGAGATTATCGGATAATCCTTGGACGGAGTTAGAGACAAGTCTTCCGATTGGTTCTACTCAAAACGCAATAGTATCGATGATAAATGACAAGGGTGTAATTTTGACTTTGGATAATAAAATAGATGGTTTTATGCCTAAATCGAAGTTGAGACCGATAATGGATGGTAATACAGTTCCTTATGATTTGGGGCAAACGGTTGAAGTTACAATTTCAGAAATAATTCCTGACCAAGAGTCGTTGATTTTAACTCCATTAATTGAACAAGAAGTAATGGATAGTTACAAGAAGTCACAAGAGAACAGAAAAAATAGAGGAAAAGGAAGAGAAAGAAGTGGCAGAGGCGGAGGACGTAATGAGCCAAGACCGGCAAATATGCCAACGGCAGAAAATAATAATTTTGCCCTTGGTGATTTGCTAAATAAAGCTGCATTAGAGAAATTATCGAATATTAAATAATTTGATTTGATTAAATTACTTTATATTGAAACATTAATTAATAAAAACCGATATAGTGAATTATCGGTTTTTTTATGAAATATATTTTTGATTGATACGATATTAGTTTTTTAAAGTTAAGGCAAATATAAATAGAATTTGAATTTTAAAGTTTACATATTGTTTAAGTTGGTTATAACATTGATTTTCATTAGCACTCATATTATGAACGCAGATGATAAGGGGCAATCGCCGACTTCATCGGAATTAGAGCGTTATTCGATAAGTCAAGACTCAGCATATTATAAAGCACTTAATGAAAAAATACCCAATTTTTTAAGGATAGAGAGGGCTTTGATTTTAGAAGAGATTTTAAATGATAATAATAATTTAAGCAGTTTATCGAAGGCGGAGTTGATTAGGCAGAATATAAATTCGATACCTTCTAAATATTTAGTACCAAATCCTGTAGATGTTGTTCATCACGATGAAGCGATATTTGAGTCGATGGAAGTACCATTTATAAGTACAATTCCTAAATATGGTTTTAAGATACCTATTGCTGATATTTTAACAATGGTAGGTGTAATGGAAGATGTATCACCTGCGATTAGGTATAGGTTGGAATATAAAGCGGATATTGAAATAGTGATATATTCGATAAATGCGGCGGTTATAGCAACTATATATTCTGGCGAGCAAATAGCGGGTGAGCATATAAGGACTTGGAACTTGAGAGATGATATGGGTAGATTGATGCCTACTGGTGATTATATAGCTGAGGTAAGGATTGGGAAGGAAAGATATGTTAGAAAAAAGATTAAAATTCCTTAGTTAGAAAAGATATGATAATGAAATTAAATAAGAGTGTTTTAATATTATTTATTTGTTTAATGTTTTCATGTGATGATGAAGGTGTTGAAAGGGAATATCCATTTATAGAATCGATTTCTGATAGTACGATATTTAGAAATGAAGTGTTGACAATATATGGTGCAAATTTCACTTTATTTTCAGAGGTTTATTTGTCTTTGATGAATTTGAGTGATACGATAATAATTGAACCGAGTGATTGTTTGCAGTGGGAAGATGGTATGATAAAATTTTCATCTGATAGTATAATAGGTTTGTATGATATTGGTGTGAGGTATTTGGATACTATAACAAATTTGGTAAGTTGTAGGATTATTTCACATAAGCCGATAGAGACGGTGGAAGTACCTGCTGGTGTATTTACGATGGGAATTGAAAATGGGATGGCAGATGAAATTCATACAAGAGAAGTTATGATAAGCAAACCATTTTTGGTTTCGATTTATGAGATTCAGCAGGATTTATATGAGTTGATTAATAATGAAAATCCTTCGATAATTAAATCGGGGCAGTATCCAGTATGTGGAGTTGAATGGGAGGATGCCGTTAAATTTTGTAATAGGTTATCGGTGGTAGATAGTTTAGTTCCAGTATATGATATTACTGATAGTAAGGTTTTGATGATTGATAGTGCAAATGGGTGGAGGTTGCCAACTGAGGCGGAATGGGAATATGTTGCTGTTGGCAATAATCAAGCTTATGAGTTGGGAGATGTGGCTTGGTATAATCAAAATTCGGGGTATAAGGTACATCCGAGTGGTTTGAAGTTGGAAAATTATTATGGTGTTTATGATATTATTGGGAATTTGTGGGAATGGTGTTATGATTATTATGATAGTCATTATTATCAGAAAGAAGAAAATTTGGATCCGAGCGGACCGGTGAGTGGTGAGTATCATGTGTTTAGAGGTGGGGCATATAATAATGGAAATTATTATTGTAGGCCGAGTTATAGGAATTATTTAGAAAAAAATTCTATTGAATTGGGTTCGATAGGGTTTAGGGTAGTAAGGAGTTTATGATTAGGGGTTTGAATCTTATTTTTTATTTTTTGTTATTAAGTTTAATTGTTGCTTGTAGTGATGATGAAATTAAAAGAAATTCGTTGTTGGGAGATGGGGGTAGAAATAATGAATTTATTGATAATTCACTTGGATATAAGCAGAATTCATCACAGGTTAAATTAGAGTTGGAAGATAGTTCTGGGATAATATTTTCACCTTTGCTATTGAGTTCTTTTGAATCAATTATTACTACTTATTCGGGCAAAGTATATTTTTTAGCGAGTTCGAATGTAAAATGGAGTTATAGTTTTGGAGGAGATATGGCGGTTGTTTCTCCGGTATTAGATGATAGGCATAATTTATATTTTGGGTTGAGGAGTGGAAAGATTGTATCATTGGACAAGAGTGGAAAGAAAAGGTGGGAATTAGATTATGAGATTGAGGGCAAATTGATGCTTATGAATAATTTGTTGTTGATGGATTCGAATTTGGTGGTTAGTGATAATAGGGGTGGAGTTAGTGTTTTAGATTTAGATGGGAAACTGATTAATAGATTTGAATTTGATGATTATTTATATCATACATTTCCGAGTATGGGAGATAATTTGATTTTGCCTATTACGAAGAATGAATATGGAGAGACTGATAGTGTAATATTTAAGAATATAAATGGTGATGTGGGGTGGAAGTATGCTTTGGAAAATTCGAGGATAATTTCTTCTCCTGTGGTAGCGAATGAGGTAATTTATGTGCCGTGTACTTATGGAGATAATATGAATAATTTAGGAATAGTTTACAAGTTAAGTAAGGGTGGAGAGTTGCTTGGGAAAATTGAATTGAGTACAATACCGAGATATTTGACTGTGGGAGGCGATTCGACGGTGTTTATAGGTGCTTATAATATTGGGTTGGGGACAAAGAGTGAAACTGGATTGTTTGGTTTTGATTGGCAAAATAAGTTGATTTGGAAGAAGTATATCAATGCAAAAATAGTTTCGCCAATTTATGTTTATAAGGAATTGTTATGTTTTCATGGTGATGAAATTGGGAATGGGATGTTTATTTTTAAGAAGAGTGATGGTAACTTAATAAAGGTAATATCGTTGCATGATAAGGAGCAAATTAGTAATATACCGGGAGTATATAATTCGAATATAGTATTTAGTTCTACTGAATCGAATAGTTTGATATATATTTTGGATTGATAAGCTGATAGTCAAAAGATTATGTTTTGACTATAAAGTATAGTGGATAGGGTATATTATTTTTGTGGTTTGTGGTGGAAGTTTATTAAAATTTGAAAGACATTAGGGCGTATGAAATTATCATTAATTATATTTTTAGCATCATTATTTTTTCTATTTCTTTTGATGGATTATTATGTATTGAAGCATTGGAAGTTGTTTGTAAAAAGGAAGAATATGTCTAAGATGTTTATTAAAATTCCTTATGTGATAATGTGTGTAATGGCATTATTAAATTTATGGGTAATAGTATATAGGCTAAGTGTGGCTGGTTCGAATTCATTTATAATGTATGTTTATGCAATGGTTTCTATCTGGTATTTGCCAAAATTATTGATTATTCCATTTTTGAGTATATCTAGTTTAAAAGATTTTGTTTTGAGATTTGTTTTTAAAAAAAGGGAATTATCATCGAAGCAGGAATCTAGGAGAGAATTTATTAAAGGTGCAGGGTGGACATTGGCATCTGTACCTTTTGTGGCGGCTTTGAATGGAGCTATTAATACGGTGTATGATTTTGAAGTGATTGAAACAGATATTCCAATAAAGAATTTGCCTGTTGAATTAGAAGGGGTTAAAATTGTGCAAATTTCTGATTTTCATGCTGGGTCTTATTATTCGGACAAGCCTGTTAGGATTATGAGGGAAATAATTGAAGGGTTAAGTCCTGATATTATGGTGATAACTGGTGATTTTGTCAATTTTCATCATTATGAGTTTAATCATGTTTATAAGGAATTTTCTAAATTTGAGGCTAAGTATGGAGTTTATGCTTGTTTAGGCAATCATGACCATTATGTTAAGGGTAAAGAGCATGAGGAGTTGAAGAATGTGATTGGGAATGCTGGGATTGATATAATTATTAATGATAATAGGTTGTTGGAGATAAATGGTTCTAAGTTGAATTTGGCGGGGGTTGATAATTGGGGGAGAGGTCAGACTTATGGTGATTTTAAGGGGACGGAAGCAAAAACTGATGGTAATTATCCGACTGTATTGCTTTGTCATGATCCATCGAATTGGAGGCCGAGGGTTAGAGATGAAATAAATATAGATTTGATGTTATCTGGGCATACGCATGGTGGACAGATTGGATTTGAGTATGAGGGGATTAATCTTCATCCTGTGCAGATGGTATATGAGGAGTTTGCTGGTTTGTATAGTTATGGCGATAAGCATTTGTATGTTAATAGAGGGTGTGGGGTGGTTGGTCCTCCGATTAGGATAGGGGTAAGACCTGAGATTAGTGTTTTGAGATTGAGGAAGAAAGTGGGAACTGTATAAAAAAAGTGTAGGGACAGTGTTACTGTCTCTACACTTAAAAATTCAAATTGTAAAATTATTAAAATTTGCAAGCTACTGGGGTTTCGCCGGAGTAGTCATAAAATCCGATGCCATTTTTACGGCCGAAATGTCCAGCGGCTACTACTTTTTTCAATAGTGGGCATGGGCGATATTTGGAGTCTCCTAAATCGTTATGGAGAACTTCGAGGATAGCGAGACAAGTATCGAGTCCGATTAGGTCGGCTAGGGTAAGAGGTCCCATTGGGTGTGCGAAACCTAATTTTGCGACTGTGTCGATGCCTTCTACGTTTCCAATTCCTTCCATGAGTGCGTAACATGCTTCGTTGATGTATGGCAATAATATTCTGTTAGCGATGAAGCCTGGATAATCATTTGCTAATACTGGTACTTTTTTTAGAGCTAAGGTAGTAGATTCGATTATATTATAAACTTCGTCGGAAGTGTTTAGACCTCTGATGAGTTCGACTAATTTCATAACTGGAACTGGGTTCATAAAGTGCATGCCGATGACTTTATCTGGTCTTTTTGTTTGGGCTGCGATTTCGGTTATAGAGATAGTAGAAGTATTAGAAGCTAAAATAGCATTGTCATTAATTTTTTCGTCTAATTCTTGGAATATTTTAAATTTGAGTTCTTTATTTTCTGAGACAGCTTCGATAACTAAATCAACTTCTTCACCATCGGCGATAGAAGTAATACCTGTGATTCTTTTTAGAACTTCTTCTTTTGTTTCTTCGGTGATTTTCTCTTTTTTAACCATTCTAGAAAGGTTATTAGCAATAGTATCTAAGCCACGTTGAAGTGAGGTTTCTTTTAAATCACATAAAAAAACTTCGTAGCCAGTTTGAGCAAAAACGTGAGCAATTCCGTTCCCCATAGTGCCTGCACCGAGAACTAATATTTTATTTATTTCCAACTTAATACCTTTTTGTAATTGTAAAAAATAATATATACAAATTTATAAAAACAAAATTTATTAGTTGAACAATAAAGAAAAATTGAGTAAATTTATAGCATTATTTATTAATTTAATTAAGAATTATCATGTTAGATACTTTTAAGGCTCTAGTTGTTAGAGAGAATGAAGACGGAAATTTCGCAAGAAAAATAGAGAATAAAAAATTTACTGATTTGCCGGACAATGATGTATTGGTAAGGGTACATTATTCGGCATTGAATTTTAAAGATGCTTTGTCGGCAACTGGACATAAGGGTATATCTCGAGTTTATCCACATACACCAGGGGTTGATGCTGGTGGAGTAGTAGTTAAGTCCGAAAATGAGAAGTTTAAAGAGGGAGATGAGGTTGTAATTACTGGGCATGATTTGGGAATGAATACTTCTGGCGGATTGGCGGAATATGTATCTGTGCCGTCGGAATGGGTTATAAATTTGCCTGATAGTCTTAGTTTGAAGGAGGCGATGATTTATGGGACTCATGGAATAACTGCGTCGATGTGTATTTATGAATTACAGAAGCAAGGTATTACTCCTGAATCTGGAAAAATCTTAGTAACAGGTTCTACTGGAGGAGTTGGTTCTATGGCTGTGGCATTATTGGCTAAGGAGCGTTATCATGTAATAGCAGCAACTGGTAAAATGGATAAAAAAGATTATTTGCTTGGAATAGGTGCAAGTGAAGTGATTAATCGTTCGGAATTGCATGATGAGTCTGGGAAACCATTGCTTAGGTCGAGATGGATTGGTGCAGTAGATACTGTTGGCGGGAAGACATTATCAACTGTAATTGCTCATACGGGTCAGCATGGTGCTGTTTGCTGTTTAGGTTTGGTTGAGTCTGATAAGTTTTGCACTACGTTATATCCGTTTTTATTGAGGGGTCTTAAACTTATTGGGATTGACTCAGCGGAGAAAGGAATACAATTAAAACGTTATTTATGGAATCAATTAGCTTTGGAGTGGAAACCGAAGATGCTATTGGAGATGGCAAGAGAAGTAAATTTAGAAGATATTGATAAGGAGATAGATTTGATATTGAAAGGTGGACAAGTGGGTAAGGTATTGGTGAAGTGTAAGGCTGGTTAAATTTTATTTACTTCATAATTTATCTTAATAATTTATATTCATCACGGATAAGTTCTTCGTCTAAGTCTGATAGCTCTATATTTCTTCGTGCCATTACGATTTTTGCTACGTTTATTGCTTTATCAACGCGGTATGTTGGCGAATCTTTTTTTCCACCCCAGACGAATGAGGGTAGGTAATTAGGAAGGAATCCTTCTTTGACCAAAATTCCACAAATTCCTGCAACTGTGCCGGTGTTAAACTGAGTATTAATTGCGGATTTGGTATGGTCTCCGCATAATAATCCTAAAAACATTTTGTTTGTTTTGATTTCATCGTTTCTTAATCTGACTGTTATGTTAGAGTATGTATTTTTCAGGTCGGAAGTATTTGTATCTGCACCGAGATTTACCCATTCGGATAGGAATGAATGACCTAAGAAGCCATCGTGTTGTTTATTTGTATATGCTTGAATAATTGAGTCTTCTATTTCTCCGCCAACTTTACAATGTTCGCCAATTGCTGTGTTGTAATAAATTTTTGCACCTATTTTGATTTTGGTGTTTTTTCCTATGTATGCTGGACCTATAATAGTAGATTGGGGCATTATTTGGGAATTGTTATCAATGATGATGGGGCCTTGACTTGCGTCTAAAACTACGGAAGGCGAAATTTTCACTTCGTTTCCTATAAATATATTATTTGGGTTAATAGTTATAACGTTTTCGTAATAATTATTGGAAATATTGTCTGAAATCAAGTTGAAAAATTTTAGATAGTTTATATCATCGGAAATTGTATCGCCTATATTATATATGTAATCCCATAAATAGCTATTTATTTTAATATTTGTTAGGTTTATTTTATTTATTGTTTGATTTTGAAAGTGAGTTGAAATATCATTATCTTCATTTATATTGAAATTTTCTAAGTCGGTGTTTTGATGAAAATAATAGCCTATGGTGTTGTCGTTTAGAATTAGTTTAGAATTTATTTTACAATCAATTAGTTGTTCTATGAGAGTATTTAATAATTGAGTGTTAAAATCTAAATTGGAATAAAGGAAAAGTGCATTTCCTTTGACAAGTTTTTTATTGGGAATATTATATTTTTTAAGGAATGTGTTTTTCTGTTTTGCTCTTCCTTTGAAAAGTAAATTATTGCAATTAAATAATTTTTGAGCTTTTTCGAATATTTTGAACGTTCCGGTTCTTAATTCCCAGATGGGATGTAGAATTGAGAAAGGGTAGAAATTATCTACGTTTTCAGGTTCGAGTAATATGAGGTTATCAATATTCAAAAATTGTTAAAAGTTTGACTAAAAATCATTTATTTTTCTCTTAATTTCTTTTAATTTCTTTTAATTTTCTTTGGAATTTTTTTCTTTTAATGCGGCTTTGATAAAGCTAATAAAAAGTGGGTGTCCGCTTACAGCTTTAGATTTTAGTTCGGGGTGGAATTGAACTCCTACGAACCATGGATGATTTTTAATTTCAACGATTTCAACTAATTTACCATCGGGAGATAAACCGCTAAGAATCATACCATTTTCTTGCATAATATCTCTGAAATCGTTGTTAAATTCAAATCTATGGCGGTGTCTTTCTGATATTTCTAAGGATTTATAGGATTGGAAAGCGAGAGAGTCTTTTTTAAGAATGCAAGGGTAAGAACCGAGTCTCATAGTTCCGCCTTTGTTTTTGACGGATTTTTGGTCTTCCATAATATCAATTACATTATAGTCATTTTTTATAAATTCGGAGGAGGTTGCATCTTTTAGATTGCATACATTTCTAGCGAATTCGATGACTGAACATTGCATACCGAGGCAGATACCAAAAAATGGTATATTGTTTTCTCTTACAAATTTTACTGCTTCAATTTTTCCTTCTATTCCTCTGTCGCCAAAACCTGGAGCTACTAATACTCCATTATAGCCTGAGAGAATATCGTCTACGTTTTCATTGGTGATAGTTTCGGAGTCTATCATAGTTAGCTCAACATTAGAGTTATTAATAGAGCCTGCGTGGATGAATGCTTCTGTAATTGATTTGTATGAGTCAGGATATTTTATATATTTTCCGACTAAGGCAATATTGACTGAATGTTTTGGATTTGTAATTTTTTTAACAAATTTATTCCAATTTGAAAGGTCAATTTCAGTAGAGGGCAAGCCAAATTTATGGAGGATTGCGTCTCCAATACCTTTTTTTGCAAAATTAGTTGGAACTTCATAAATTGTAGAAACATCTCTTGCTTCGAAGACATATTCTTCGGCGACGTTGCAGAATTGTGAAATTTTTTGTCGAATGTCTTTTAAAAGAGCGTGTTCGCTTCTGCAGAGTAGTAGGTCAGGAAGGATACCGTATTCCATTAGGTCTTTGACAGAGCGTTGAGTTGGTTTGGTTTTTACTTCTTTTGCAGAGCTAAGATATGGAACGTAAGTAAGGTGAACGTTTATAGAATTTTCTTTGCCTAATTCGTGGTTCATTTGTCTTTGAGCTTCTAAGAAAGGTAGGGATTCGATGTCTCCAACTGTTCCACCGATTTCGATGAGTACAACGTCCATTTCACCATGATAAGCTCTCATTTTAGCCTTTATTTCGTTGGTGATGTGGGGAATGACTTGGACAGTTTTTCCTAAGTATTGACCTTTTCGCTCTTTTGTGATGACAGAATAGTAGATTTGCCCTGCGGTAACACTACTTTTTTTTGAGAGAGAAACATCGAGGAATCGTTCGTAGTGTCCGAGGTCTAAATCAGTTTCTGCACCGTCATCAGTAACGAAAACTTCGCCGTGTTGAAGCGGGTTCATTGTACCTGGGTCAACATTTAAGTATGGGTCAAGTTTCATAATAGCTACTTTGTAGCCACGCTGTTTGATAAGGAAACCGATAGAGGCACTTGCTATACCTTTGCCTAATGATGAGAGGACACCACCGGTAATGAAGATATATTTTGTTTGTTTTTTATTTGAATTGTCTTTGCTCAAGTTAATATTCTATATTTTTAGTTTACTGATACTATTTTTTAATATATTGTATATAATAAGTTTCAAATTTAATTATAAGCAATGTAATCTACAAAGTTAAGTTTGCAAAATTATTAACAATGAAGATGTGCAAATTTAATACTATTAATTTACGAAATCATTGTTTAAATTGTAAGCCCTATTTTAAACATTTATATTTTACATTTAAGGATTATTGATGCGTATAAAGAGTATTTATTATTTAATAATATTTTTGATTATTGGAATTATGGGTTGTGGGAAAAAAGAGAAGGAATTGATAAATAAGAAAGAAATATCGTTTTGGCATTTTTGGAGTGAACCAAATCAGAAGCAGGCATTGAGTGAATTAGTAAATGAATTTGAGAAGTTAAATAATTGCAAAGTAAATATGAGTGAACTTAGTTGGAATGATGGGAAAACTAAGTTATTTGCGGCATTTAATTCGAATACGGGACCTGATGTGTTGGAACTGGGTTCGGATTGGGTTGCACAATTTTCTTCGTCTGGTGTATTAGCTGAAATAGATAATAAGGATATTAATATTAATAAGTTCATAGATTTTTCTGCGGAACCTTCTTTTTGGGCTGGGAAAATTTATGCAATTCCATGGGTAGTAGATACGCGAGTGATATTTTATAATAGGACTTTACTTGAGATGGTAGGTGTGAATAACTTACCAACGAGTTTTGAAGAAATGTTAGAACATTCAAAAAAGGTAAATGACATGGAAGGGTATTATGGTTTTGGTACTAATGGAGCGGATAAAAATAGGTTGTATAAAAAAGTTGTTACTTTTATTTGGTCGAGTGGTGGGGAGGTAATGGATGAAAATAGTTCTTTATTAAATTCGGAGGAAAATGAGAGGGCTTTTTCTATGATTAGAGAGTTGAGTAAATATTCGATTATAGAAAATCAGAGAAATTTAGATGAGTTATTTGCAAAGGGAAAGATTGGATTTACTATTTCTGGGTCGTGGTTGATTAGAAAGATTGATGAATATCGAAGTAAAGCTAATAATTTTGAGTTTGGGGTGATGGAAGTACCGAAGTTTGATGGAAAAGAGGGAAAATCATTTGCTGGTGGTGAATATCTATCAATTAATAAGAAGACAAGAAATAGAGAATTATCAGAAAAATTGATTAAATATTTGACAGATGGAAAAACTTCTATAAAATTTTGTAAAAAAATCAATGAAGCAGGGTTTCCTGCCGATAATGAATTTAATGAAGATGAATATTTTACAAAGCAGAAATATAAGAGCGTTTTTTCTGAGCAATTAAAAAATGCTAAAATGACACCTGTGCATCCGAGATGGTTAGATATTCAGGATATAATAGAAAGTTTGGCGGAAAATATTATATATAAAAAAGTCGATATAAGTGAGGAGCTAAGAAGTAGTTCTGAGAAAATCGATGAAATATTAAAGAAATAGTAAGTTTAATAAAGGGAAAATGTGAAAATTCTATGGCATTATTTTTGTGAATAATCAAATATTAGATTAATAAAGTTATCAATTAAAAGATGAATTAAATGATTAGAATAGTGAAGAAAGTAAAAAATCAATATTATCAAAATTGTAAAACCTTATTAAATTAAATTAATTTTTTATATATTGTCAAGAATTATCATGCAATTTTGGTAAATATTAATGGTACTTAGTTACATAATGTTTGTAGGGGGCTTCGTATTGCTTATATACGCAGCTAAGTTTTTAGTAGAAGGCTCTACATCTATAGCAAGAAAACTCAATATAGCAGACTTAATAATAGGTTTGACTATTGTTTCATTTGGGACATCGGCACCTGAATTAATAATCAATTTGATTTCTGGTTTTAATGATAAGGCAGATTTGGCAATTGGTAATATAATGGGTTCTAATATTTCTAATATTTTATTGATATTGGGTGTAACAGCTACTATAACTTCTTTGAAAGTACAGAAGAATACTATACTTTCGGAGATACCATTTTCGTTGATGGCAGCATTGCTCTTTGGATTTTTGGCTAATGCAAATTTATTTAACGAGGGAGCGGAGTTAAAAATATCACAGATGGATGGATTTGTATTGCTATTTTTCTTTTCGCTTTTTATGTTATATATAATATTTATGGCGAGGCAAAATCAAGATATTGAAACAGATGAAATTAGTGATTTCCCTATGGGAAAGGCGATAGTATATGTAATAATTGGAATGCTGGGTTTATTTTTTGGTGGAAAATTTGTAGTTGATGGAGCAATAGATATAGCAACGTCTTGGGGGATGAGTGAAACATTTATAGGCTTAACAATAGTGGGTGTAGGAACTTCTTTGCCTGAGTTGGTAACATCAATTATAGCAGCGTTGAAGAATAATTCTGATATAGCAGTAGGAAATGTAGTTGGTTCAAATATATTTAATTTATTGTGGATTTTGGGAGTAACAGCAACGATAACTCCATTGCCATTTAATAAAGCAACTAATACTGATATATTAATGATAATTTTAGCGAGTACAATATTAATTATATCAATGGTTATAGGTAAGAAGTATGTAATTGAACGGTGGCAGGGAGTGTTATATATATTAATTTATGTGGCGTATATCGTATTTTTATTTCAAAGAGAAAGTTTACAAGGGTAGAATAAGGTTTAATTATTTAATTTATATACTTTTACTTCGTCTTCGGTCATCACGCTTTTTCCTTTGAAGTAGTTGTTTTTATCTTTTCCGAAGAATCCTATGTCTTTGCCGTCAATATCATAAGAAATTGTTTCGAAAGTTTCGTAGTCTGCACCTTTTATTATTTCTCCGTTATAGAATACGTGTCCTTTGTCTTTTGCGTATATCGTTGTGTTATAAACTTCAAACGATTCTGTAGAAGCATCTTTAATTAAATTATATTGACCAAATTTATTGTAATGGTAAACATTATTTTTGTCTTTATAATAGGAACCGCCTACGTTTAGGAATGTGTTTTTGTCAATTATGTCAGCAAGTTCAATTTTATCAACCTTTCCGAGACCTCTTTTGAATGCACCCTCGATTAGAGTATTGTCATCTGGGTCGTCAGTTTTTGGTTTAAGAAATAGGTTTCCGAATTCATCTTCGTATAATCCATCTCTGATATGTTTTGAGCCGGGGAACAATTCTTCTTGCTCTTCAGATAATTTTTCATCTGGAGTTAGAATTTCTGGTTTGTCTTTTCCTCCATCTTTGTCTTTGCTGCCATCATCTAAGAATTTGGAACAGGCGGTGTTTGTTAGAAGATAAATTGTTAGAAACAATATTAAATTTTTTATATTTTTCATTTTTTAGGCTCATATAATATTTAGAATTAAATATATTTTTATACTATGTTGTAGTATCGTTTATTGAAAAAAAATATTATAATATTATAATTATTTATTGTTAAATTGGATATCAATTATAGAATAGAATAAATAAGGAATAATAAAATGGCTGAAGAAATTGAAAATGTTCCTAATCAAAATACTGCAACATATAAAGAAATAGTATTAGAACCAGAAGCATTTGCGAGACTGATAAAAGTTAAAAAATGGATTTATTTTTTATCAATATTAGGGTTTATAAGTATAGGTTTTATGGTGTTGATGGCATTAGTCATTATATTATTTGGGTCGGTATTTTTTTCAGAAATACCGGAAGCTCAAAATTTTCAGTATTTCAGTATTTTATATTTAGTTGTTGCTGTTGTTTATTTTATTCCTTCAAAGTATTTATATAATTTTGGGAAGGGAATTACTCAGCTGCAATCTACACATGATAGTTCTAATTTAACTTATTCAGTAGTAAATATTTCTAAGATGTTTACATTTATGAGTATATTTACTATAATAATGTTTACACTTTATCCTATAATAATATTAATATTTATACTATCTATGGAAAATTTCCCAATTAATTATCCTTAATTATGAAAAGAAGAACGTTTTTTAAAACTACGGGATTATTGGCTTTAGCTTCTAATTTGAAGATAAAAGCTAAGGTAGATGTTAGTAATTCTAAGCCTATTGTTATATCTACTTGGAAACATGGAGTTGCTGCAAATACTCAAGCTATGAGTATAATTAATGATGGAGGGAACGCACTTGATGCAGTAGAGCAGGGCGTAATGGTACCGGAGTCTGACCCAGAAGTAACGAGTGTTGGATATGGTGGGAAGCCAGATAGAGATGGTAATGTTACTCTTGATGCTTGTATAATTGACCAAAATGGTAATTGTGGCTCTGTGGCTTTTTTGCAATTTATAAAAAATCCTATTTCAGTTGCAAGGAAGGTAATGGAGAAAACTAAACATATAATGCTGGTGGGGGAAGGAGCTTTGAAGTTTTCATTGCAGCATGGTTTTAAAAAAGAAAATCTTTTAACTGAAAAGTCAAAGAAGTATTGGGAAAAATGGAAGTTGGAAGGGAATTATGATACTAATATAATTAATGAAGAAAACCATGATACGATAGGATTATTGGCAATAGATAAAATGAATAATATTTCTGGTGCTTGCACGACATCGGGACTTTCTGGGAAGTTATTTGGTAGGGTTGGCGATTCTCCTATTATTGGTGCTGGGTTGTATTGTGATAATGAGGTTGGTGGGGCTTGTGCTACTGGTGTTGGGGAAGCTGTAATTAAAATATGCGGTTCTTTTTTGGTAGTAGAATTAATGAGAAATGGTTTGTTGCCACAAGAGGCGTGTGAGGAAGCAGTTAGACGGACAATTAAAAAATATGATGATTATAAGAATATACAAGTTGGTTTTTTAGCTATAAATAAAAATGGAGAATATGGTGCATATTCTATTCAGCCTGGGTTTCAGTATGCGTTAACTATTAATAATAAGACGGAATTATTAGATTCGGATAGTTTTATAAAATGAAATTGAAATTTTCAAATTTAGAATAAACTTGAAAAATGAATATTGTATTAATAGGGTAAATAGATAAATGTTTTCTTTAATATAAGAAGAATATGAGTTAATTTGTTGTTTTATGATGTACAATTTCGGATAAATAAAGAATGCTTAAAACGCCAAGAGGGACAAAAGATATATTGCCGGGAGAAATAGAGAAATGGCAATTTATTGAGTCTAAATTTAGAGAGATAACTGAAAAATATAATTATAAGGAATTGAGAACGCCTATATTTGAGACTACAGAAGTATTTTCACGTTCGATTGGTGAAGAGACTGATATAGTAAATAAGGAGATGTACACTTTTTTGGATAAGGGTGGAAAGTCAATGACGTTGAGACCGGAGATGACTGCTGCTTTGGTTCGTTCAGTTATTCAGAATAATTTATGTTCGCAAGGAGAGTTGCAAAGACTTTGGTATTATGGTCCATTTTTTCGTTATGAAAGACCACAGAAAGGACGATTTAGACAATTTCATCAATTTGGAGTTGAGTGTTTAGCGAGTGAATATGCGGAGTCAGATGTAGAGATTATATCTTTGGGAATAGATTTGATTAACTCATTGCAATTTAAAGATTATACTTTGATAATAAATTCGCTTGGGAATAGAGAATCAAGGCAAGTTTATTTGAATCATTTAGTTGAATATTTTAATGATAATAAGGGTAGTTTATCTGAAACATCACAAATAAGATTGGAAAAAAATCCACTTAGAATATTAGATTCGAAATCTGAAGATGATATAAAGGTAAATCAGAATGCTCCATTTATTGATGATTATTTTGATAATGAAAGTAATGAACATTTTGATGAAGTTAAGAGTATGTTGGACTATTTGAATATTGATTATCGGTTGGATAGGAGATTAGTAAGGGGGCTGGATTATTATAGTCACACTGTTTTTGAGTTTCAGTCAAATGTATTGGGGGCTCAAGATTCTTTTGGCGGTGGCGGTCGTTATAATAGTTTGTTTGAGCAGCTTGGAGGCAAGCCTACTCCTGCGATAGGGTTTGCAATGGGAGTAGAAAGATTGTTATTAATACTTGAACAAATAAATAATAATGAACAAAAATCTTGTTTGGACGTTTACATTGTTAATGCTGGGATTGACAACAGAAATGAAATAATGAAATTAGCAGATAAATTGCGTAAGAATTATTCTGTAGTATTTGACTTGAAACGTAAGAATATAAAGGCACAATTTAAGGAGGCTAATAAATTAAATTGCAAATATACGGTTGTATTAGGTCAGCAAGAAATTGAAAATAATGAGCTTTCAATAAAAAATATGGAAAATGGTAATCAGGTTAAATTGTCTTTGAGTAGTGAAATAGATTTAGATGATATTAATTGGGAGTGAGGCTGGCATTAGAGTATATTATCATTAGAATTTATGTTAGAAGATAAAATAAATAACAAAGAAAAATGACAGGTTAAATGTTAAAAAAGATAGGGTATAGTTTTCAGAAAATACTTTTAAAGCCAGGAACAAAGTGGCAATTAAAAGTATTTTTTTCGTTTGCATCTTTATTGATAATTTTATTTGTGATTTTGATTGTGCAATTTTTATCGTCTAATTTGATAAAAAATGAGAAGAATTTACTTACACTGTATGCTTCTACTTATAAGTTGATATTAAATGATAATAATGTGATAAAGGATATTGGACCTTATTTCGAGATTATAGATAGTTTGAATAAGAATATAAGTTTTCCTGTGATAATCACTGACGAGAAGGATATGCCAAATTATCCATTTAAACAAAATAGTTTAAATGTTAGTATTGATACGAGTTTAACGGTTGAAAAGAAAAGAAAATATATGATAAACAAAATATCATATATGAAGACGGATAATAGGCCGATTGAAATTAAGAATAAGAATAATGAAGTGATTATGAAGATTTATTATAGTCATTCTAATTTGGTGGTTTATTTGAAATATTTTCCTTATGTGGCAGTGTTGTCAATAGCAATTTTATTAATAATTGGATATTTTTCATTTTCTAATATTCGGCGGAATGAGGAGTCAAAAATATGGGTTGGAATGTCGAAAGAAGCCGCCCATCAGTTGGGGACTCCATTATCGAGCTTATTGGGTTGGATGGAAATATTAAAAGTTAGTAAGAATGAGCCAGATGCTATTGTAGAAACTGTATCGGAAATGATAAAAGATATTGATAGATTAAATATGATAGCTAATAGATTTTCTAAGATTGGTTCTGTTCCTCAGTTAAGAAATGAAAATGTTAATGAGATAATAAGGACAGCGGAGAATTATTTTTCAAAGAGATTGCCGAATTTGGGTAGAAAAATAAAAATAAAAGGTAATTTTAGGGAGCAAAATTATATATTAAAATTAAATGCTGAATTATTTACTTGGGTGTTAGAAAATCTAATTAAGAATGCAGCGGAATCTATAGAAAAAGAAGATGGAGTTATAGAAATAAATTTAGAGGTAAATCAACATTTAGATAAGCTACTTATAAGTGTTAAAGACAATGGTAAAGGAATGACTGCAAAAGTGAGAAAAAGAGTTTTTGAGCCTGGATACACTACGAAAAATAGAGGTTGGGGTCTAGGTCTTAGTTTGTGCAAAAGGATAATTGACCAGTATCATGATGGAAGGATAATGGTATTACATTCTCAAGTTGGACATGGGACAACTTTTTTGATTGAATTGCCTTTACCGGAAAATCATGTAGAATTTGAAGATATTGATATTTAATTTTAATAGAAAGAGTATATTAATTAAATTTGCAGATTGTATTTATTGAAATAGTTGATAAAATTACATATTAGATAATAAAATAAATAGTAAAATAAAGCATAAGAATAAGAATGAAAGATAGAATATTAGTAACTGGTGGAGCTGGATTTATAGGCTCAAATTTTATACATTATTTGATGGGCAATAGTGATGTTGAGATAATAAATCTTGATTTTTTGACTTATGCTGGAAATTTGAATAATTTGAGTGGTTTGGAAGGTAATAAGCGATATAAGTTTTATCATGGGGATATTTGTGATAAGAAATTGGTAGAAAAGATATGCGTTGAAGAGAATGTTAATGGGATAATAAATTTTGCAGCGGAATCGCATGTTGATAGGTCGATATTGGACTCTACGCCATTTGTTGAGACTAATGTAAAAGGGACAGTAGTTTTATTAGATATAGCAAAAAAATTAGAGATTCCGAATTTTTTACAGGTATCTACAGATGAGGTTTATGGCTCTTTGGGAAAAGAGGGGTTATTTACTGAAAGCACTCCTATAACTACAAATTCTCCATATTCTGCATCTAAAGGTGCGGCTGACCACTTTGTTCATGCTTATGGGCATACTTTTGGAATGAATGTAAAGATTACGAGGTGTTCAAATAATTATGGACCAAATCAGTTTCCGGAGAAACTAATACCATTGATGATATTAAATGCTTTAGATGGAAAAGATTTGCCTGTTTATGGTGATGGTAAAAATGTTAGAGATTGGTTGTATGTTGAAGACCATTGCTCTGCGATATGGACGGTTTATACCAAAGGTAAAACGAGGGAAGTATATAATATTGGTGGGAAGAATGAAAAGCAAAATATTGAAATAGTGAATCTGTTGTTGGACATATTGAACAAACCTCATTCTTTGATAAAATATGTTAAGGATAGGCCTGGTCATGACCAAAGATATGCAATAGATAATAATAAAATTCAAACTGAGTTGGGTTGGGAGCCATCATTGACTTTTGAAGTTGGGATAGAGAAAACTGTGAAGTGGTATTTGGATAATTTGGAATGGTGTAGGAATATTTTGGACGGAAGTTATATGGACTTTTATGAATTACAATATGGAAATCAGAGATAGTGAAAAAAATAATATCAGTAGTTGGTGCAAGACCAAATTTTATGAAAGTGGCTCCAATTCATAGAGCTTTTAAGAAATATGAAGATGTAGCGAAGCATATTATAGTTCATACTGGGCAACATTATGATGCGAAGATGTCTGATGCTTTTTTTCAGGATTTGGAGATGCCATCGCCAGATTATTTTTTGGGAGTCGGTTCTGGTTCGCATGCGGTTCAGACGGCAAAAATAATGGTTGAATTTGAAAAAGTGTTGATAGAGGAAAATCCTGACATGGTTTTGGTTGTGGGTGATGTAAATTCTACGATTGCTTGTTCATTGACTGCGGTAAAAATGGGAATAAAGACAGCACATGTTGAGGCGGGGCTTAGATCTTATGATAGGGCGATGCCTGAGGAAATAAATAGGTTGGCAACAGATGCTATATCAGATTATTATTTTATAACTGAAAAGTCAGGAAAGGAAAATTTATTAAGAGAGGGGTATGACAATGAGAAGATTTTTTTGACTGGTAATAATATGATTGATTCGCAGGTATTTGCTTTGGAGAAGTCTAAGGGTTCGATGGTTTTAAAAAATCTTGGTTTAGAAGAGAAGTCTTATGTTTTATTAACCGTTCATCGCCCATCAAATGTAGATAATAAAGAGCAATTAGAAATTTTATTGGATACATTTGATTTGATTTCGAAGACTAAGAAACTAATATTTCCTATGCACCCGAGAACTATTAAGAATTTGAAAGAGTTTGGGTTGTATTCGCGTATTGAAGATAATTCGGAGATTATTTTGATGGAGGCATTGGGTTATATTGATTTTCTGGCGTTGATGAAGAACTCATTTTTTGTAATGACGGATTCGGGCGGTATTCAAGAAGAAACTACGGCTTTAGGTGTTCCTTGTTTGACGTTGAGAGACTCTACGGAAAGACCTATAACTACAGAGATTGGGACAAATATATTAGTGGTGCCTTCGAAGGAGAATATATTAAAGAATGTGAATAATTATTTAGATTCTAATTTTAAGAAAGGTGAGTTACCGGAGCTATGGGACGGTAGGGCAGCGGAAAGAATGGCAGAAATAATTATAAATAAAATATTGGTTAATTAATGAAAAAAATAAATTTAATTATATTTTTATTATTAAGTACATTAATTGTTATGGGTTTGAATGCTCAAACGGTTGGTGAATTTGGGACTGATATAGATGATATATTGGGAGATAAATTAAAATCGAAGACAAATTCTTTAAATAAGTTAGACCCGAATGAGATGCCAGTTGGCGATGTGATAGATGCTGATTTATATGTAGTTGGTCCTAATGACAGGCTTTCACTGAAAATAATTCCTATTGCTGACCAAGAAGAGATACTAAAAGTAACTGCTGATGGTAAAATAGCATTGCCACGTAATTACGGTGTAATAGATGTTAAGAATAAGACATTGAATGAAACTATTGAATTAATATCGGAGAAAATAAATAAAAGCAATCCTGAAGCAAAAGTTTTTGTTTCCTTGCTAAAACCGCGAATTGTTTTGATTTCAGTTGAAGGAAATGTTAAAAATATTGGGACCTATAATTTACCGGCTTCATATAGAGTATCGACGGTTTTAAAGATTGCTAATAGCAGTGATAGTAAAAATAATTCGACTGCGGCGATAATAAAAAGCGAGAAGTTATTTGACAAAGAAAAGGAAAAATTATCTAATTATGAAAATTCTGGTATGACATTTAAGAAGACTTATTACCAGAGAAATATAAAGGTATTTAGTAGAGATGGGTTATTGAGAGAGGTTGATTTATTAAAATCAAAAGTTGAAGATTATGAGAAGTATGACCCATTTATTAGGGAAGGCGATAGGATTGTTGTTCCTTATGATAGAGAAGATTTTCCGACGATATCAATAAGTGGTGAAGTAAACTCGCCAATGATGTTACATTATAAGGAAGGTGATAAAATTTCTGTTTTATTGAATAATTCTTATGGTTTTACAGAATATGCAGACATGGATAATGTGTATTTGAATTATGCTGATGGTAAAAGAGTAAAATTAAAATTTGATGAGAATAATAATTTAATCAATGATGATATTGTTTTATCTTCAGGCTGTATAATAAATGTGGGTAAAAAAATAGTAGAAACTAATGATGAAATTGGTGTGGTGTCAGTGATGGGTGAAGTGATGAATGCAGGTAATTATATAATCCATAAGGATAAAACGAAGCTAAGTGAAATAATAAAACAAGCTGGTGGTTTTTCGGAGGATGCATACTTGCCATTGGCTAATATAATTAGAAATGATAATAAGAATTCTATTTTAGATGACCCAATGAAAGACTATTCATTGTTTTTTCAGAATTCGGATTTGACGGTAGAAGATACGATGAGATTTAATCTGGATTCTTACTTGAAGAAGCCTTATGTTACAGTAGATTTTGTAAAATTATTTAATAATGATGAATTAAGTCAGGACGTTATTTTACAAAATGGAGATATAATTAGGATACCTAAAAATCCGAATAGAGTATATGTATTTGGTAGAGTGAATAACCCTGGGTATGTTCAATTTGAGGAAGGCAAATCAATAGATTGGTATATCAATAAGGCGAATGGATTTACTGAAGGAGCAGATATAGAAAGGGCGAGAATAATTCGAGCAAATACTAATGTATGGATTAAACCTGATGAAAATATAGTGGTAAAAGATGGTGATATGATTTATATTCCAAGTCCTCCACAATTATCAAAAACAACTGAAGTTATGCAAAACCAAACGTATATTTCGGTAATTACAGCATTGGCAACAGTAGGGTTTTTAATAATTCAAATTGTTAGTTTATCTACTGCCAAATAAGACAAAAACTAGGAAAAAACAGAGACTAAATGAAAATATCTTTGAAAATCATATTAACTTTGATATTAAGTTTTTTTGCACAAATTACATTTACTCAGGTGGAACATGTACATATCAAACATCCAGTTTATGATTTTTTACTTAGGGCTGAGAATAAGGGTTATATGGAAAATAATTCTTTAGCTTCATTGCCTTTACAAAGAAAAGAAATTATTGAGGTGCTGAGAGGTTTAGATGAGAATAAATCAAAATTAAGTTCGAATGAGCTAAAGGTTTTAAAGATATATTTAGATGAATTTGATAATAGTGAACGAGCTGTATGGGTTTATAGTGAGTCAGATAAAAATCAAATTTTTTTTTCTAATTTAATTGGTGATGATGAAAAGTATATTTATCATTATATGGATAGTGTTCATAGTGTTAGTTTGAAGCCTGTTGGGAATTTAGATTTTAGATATAAAGAGTTTGATGATGGAACTAAAAATGCGATTTTGGCAAATGGCGGACTTCGTTTATATGGTACATTATCGAAGAGATTTGGTTATTATTTGCAGGTTACAAATGGAAGTCAATTGAGTGGTGAAAAATCGCTGACTTTAGAAGATGGAAAGTATCGAGGGAATATTAAGTTTGATGAATTAGATAGTGATTTTGATTTTACGGAATCACATTTAAGATTTGATTATGATTGGTTTTATGCTTATGTGGGAAGAGAAACAAGGGTATTGGGTGCAGGTTTAAATTATAGGGCTTTTTTATCAGATTTGGCTCCTCCTATGGATGCGTTTGCTTTTGGAGCAAAGTTTAGGACATTTGAGTATAGATATACTCATTCGAGTTTGTTATCGGTTTATGATTCGATTGTCGGGGTTGGATTTAATGCACAAATTCCACAAAAATATTCTGCAATGCACAGGTTTTCATTTAGACCTTCTTGGGGTGAATTTTCATTTTGGGAGCAATTGATTTATTCTAACAGGGATTATGATATAGCGTATTTGAATCCGTTAAGTTTTTTTAAGTCGTTAGAACATGCCTTGAGGGACAGGGATAATTCGATTATTGGGTTGGATATGACTTTGAGACCTTGGGATAATATCCAAATTAAGTCTTCATTTTTATTAGACGATTTGATATTTTCTGAGATAGGAACGGGTTATTGGTCTAATAAGGCGGCTTATAATATAGCTGTAATAAGTTCGTTGCCTTTTGATTTAGATGTTGGGTTGGAATATGCTAAGGTAGAGCCTTATACATTTACTCATTTTAATCCACATAATACGGTAACTAATGATAGTGTTTTGATAGCTGGTGATTTGTTGCCAAATTCGGATAGGTTATCAGCTAAATTACAATATTGGTGGGGAGGCAGGTATCCTATTAAATTAGATATATCATATATGAGACATGGGAGCAATATATATGATAGTGATAGTTTATATTATAATGCTGGTGGGGAATTATTTGATGGGCATAGACATCCGCAAGATGCTTATAGATTGGATTTTTTAAGTGGTAATGTAGTTGAAACTTTGTCTTTGAATTTGTCTGCTGGAATTGAATTATTTAGGGGATTAAATTTTCATATCTTTTATACTTTAAGACAGGACCATGAAAATGAAACTGGAAAGAGTGGTTCTAATAACTATATTCGAGCTAATTTGAGTTTTTATGAGTTTTAAATAAGTTATTTTATAATACATGAATAATAAAGTATGATACTGCGATATTATAATAAAAGCCTTTGAAAATTGTTTCAAAGGCTTTTTTCTTAAAATAAATATCTGTAAAGATAAATCTTAACTTAAATTAAACTGCAACTTCTTCTATAGCAAGTCTATCTTTATTAAGTCCTACCCAGAATGCGTTTGTACCATCAAGCATTTCTTTTCCAGCTTTAACAAAGGGTTCTTCTTGGAATCTTTCATCAAAGTATGTTTCTTCTAATTCGTGCATTGTATGAGCTTTATGTTGTGCTTCAACTTTATCGTGCCAAGTAAAAAAGGCAAGTGGAAGTTTAGGCATTTTGTCTTTTCTGAATTTTGAAAAACCTTCTACTAATTGACCCCAGAAACCATCTGCTGCCCAGTTCTCAACAGCAAATGAGGCACCTTGAGCTTCGTTGTAGTCGGCAGAGCCGTAAATTCTTTCTAATTCATCGCAGAAGAATAAAGTTGAATCTGTTCCATGCTTTCTTTTTCCCATTTGGTTAAATTCTAAATCGAAGTGTTTACCCATTTGGCATAACCATTCAAAATGAGCGGCTCTAAATTTGAAGACACCTTTTTCTACTGTACCTTCTGTTGAAACTATGTCTGGGTCACCTTCTCGTTCTTTATCAGTAACTGCATTTGGGGTAGTTTTTCCACTGTTGAAAATAACACCGAGTTCATTCATTAAGATTTCTTTTGATTCTCTTGACTCTTCTAATGTATCTGCGTTGATAACTTTTTTTAATTGAGCTATTAGGAATAAATTAGAGAATACTGAGAACTGAATAATAAAGTGTTTTACGTGTTCTACGCTTAAATCACCATTTGCATACCACTTACAGTATTCGTTGTTAGTAATAACTTCATGCGTCATAAATTCGTTATTTAGTCTATTAACGAATCTAGCAAATTTATCGTATTGTTGTTGTGTAATATCACCATCTGCTAATTTTTTGTCGATTCTTTCGCTTACTATTAATTGCATATTGATACCTTTGTTTTAATTATAATTATAGAATATTTTTTTAATTGATTATTTTAAAATCTTTTGTATAAATTATGTTTTTTTGTAACAATAAATATAGTGAATAATCTTTATATAAACAATAGTTTAGACTATATTTTTATTGTAAAGTATTTTCAACAAAAGATGAATAAAATGAGTAAATATGATATAATAATACCAAAACTATTTGGAAATGAAGTTGTTTGTGGTGTTGTTGAAGCAAATTATTCTGAAAACAATACAAAGGGGATTTCATTTAAAACATCTGATTATTATTCGTTAGATGAAGTAGGTAGAAATATAAGAAAAATAATAGACTTGTATCCGGGTTATAAATTTATTTTTCAAGAGCAAACACATAGTGATATGATAAAAGTGATAAATGAAGATGAAATAGAAGATAGTTTTGTAGAAGGAGAAAATTCTATAATAATTGGTAATTCGGATGCAATGATTACGGATTTGGATAATGTTATATTATCGGTTTATGTGGCGGATTGTGGTGGGGTTTTGATATATGAAAAAGTTAATAGATGTATTGCAGCAGTACATTCTGGTTGGCAAGGAAGTTTAAAAAATATTGTAGGAAAAACAATAATAAGAATGGGTGAGGAATATGGGAGTAGAGCAAAAGATTTATTAGTATATTTATCTCCTTGTGCAAGTGTTGATAATTTTGAAGTTGGAGATGAATTTAAAGAATATTTTCCGAAATCAGTTAGGGAATTTAATGGAAAGTTGTATTTTAATAATAAGAAGGAGATTAAATTACAATTATTGGAAAAGGGAGTAATAGACAAAAATATCGAAATTTCGAGTTTGTGTACAATTTCGAATAAGAATTTGCATTCATTTAGGCGTGATAAGGAAAAATCTGGTAGAATGGCAGTTTTTATTGGAAAGGCATAGGTTTGGCGAATTTATTCTTCTAATAGCTTAATAATTTCATCGTATAGTTGTGATGAGTTTGGGCTGATGAATTTTTGTATTACTCCATTTTTGTCTAAAAGCATTAGAAATGGAAAATAGTATATATCATAGTAATAGCGTAAACCAAGTTTATTAGAGTTTTCGAAAATGTTTATAATATTTTTATTATCTGTGTCTATTTTATTAAATTCTTCTGTTCTGTAATCAACGCGGATTGAAATAAATTTAAAATTTTTACCACGAAGTGCATTTGATATTTCGTTTAGTTTTGGTTCAGCTATTCTGCATGGTCCACACCATGAGGCATCAAAATCAATCATCACGACGTTTCCTTGTAGGTCTCTTAGGTCTGTTTCTATGTCAGTATTTGGGTTCATAATGAAATTAAGAGGTTTTTCACCTATTTGAGGTCTTTTAACTTCTCCGACTACTTCGTAATTATAGACGATATTAGCGTCAGTATTATCTGGAACATTGGTTAATTCTGAAGTACATGATAAAAAGATTGAAAGTATAGAAAAAAACAGGATTGAATTAACTATTCTTACTTTATTTTTAGTTATAATATTATTTTTCATTGTATTTATTTGAATATTTATATGAATTTTAAATTATTTATTGAATTGAAAGTTAAGACGAAGGAAGTTTAAAAATAGTTTCATTTGAAATTAATAATATTGTTTTAGGTGTGGATTAAGTTTTTAAATCAAAATTGTATTATATTCGTTAATGTAAATTGCAGGATTATAAAATTTTGGAAAAATGAATGAATCAGTTTAATTTTCGTTCTCCGGGCGGATATTCGATGTTACCACCAGTTATTAAAGCACTAATAATAATTAATGTTGGAGTATTTTTATTTGAAATACTGTTAAATAGTTCATCAATAGTAATAGATGGAATTCATTTATCGTATTATATAAAGGGTTGGTTTTCTTTAATTCCAATGGATGGGATTAGTTATGGGGATTCTTTTACAGTAAGTTTTTGGCCATGGCAATTAATAACTTATCAATTTTTACATGGTGGCTTTGGACATATATTTTTTAATATGTTCGCTTTATGGATGTTCGGAGTGGAATTAGAAAATAGTTGGGGAAGCAGAAGATTTTTAATATTTTACTTATTAAGTGGAGTAGGAGCGGGATTAATTCAATATTTTGTTGCGAGTTCACCGACAATAGGAGCATCAGGTGCTGTATTAGGTTTACTTGCGGCTTTTGGTTATTCATATCCAGATAGAAAACTAATGATATTTCCTTTGTTTATACCAATTAAAGCAAAGTACTTTGTTGTTGGTTATGCGCTTATAGATTTGATTTCTGGATTTACAACTAGTGATGATGTTGCACACTTTGCTCATGTAGCAGGTGCAGTTACTGGATTTTTATTAATGAAATATGGGGACCAATTAGGAATTTATGGTTTCTTTGATAAATTTATATCATCATTTAGTGATAGGGGTTCAAGTTCTTCGTCGGACTATAGTTATCGGCAGCCTACTGAGGCAAAGGTGCATAAGATGAATTGGGGAGAGAAGGTTAAAAAGAAAGAATACCAGCAACCAGAACCACAGAGTAAACCAAGTGGAAGGACTTTTATAATTGAGGGAGAAGAAGTTACTCAAAACAGAATAGATGATATATTGGATAAAATATCGGCTTCTGGTTATCAAAATTTGACAGAACGAGAGAAGTTCATATTAAATGAAATTAGTAAAAGACTTTAATAAATATATATTTGATTTTAAAAAAAATAATTTGAAAGTAAATTAAAAAAATGATTAAAAAATTAGATTTGATTGAAAATAATGATGTTATTCTTCCTAAAAAGTTTTTTGAGAGAAGAAAAACAAGAAGAGTTATGATGGGTGATATTCCTGTTGGTGATGGAAGCCCAATAACTGTTCAAACAATGACTAAAACTAAAACAGCAGATATTAAAGCCACAGTAGCACAAATAAAAAGATGTGAGGAAGTGGGTGCTGATATAGTGAGAGTTACTGTAAATACAAAGGAAGCGGCGGAAGCAATTGGAGAGATAGTAAAGCAAGTAAAAGTTCCTATTGTTTCAGATATTCATTTTAATTATACTTATGCTATGAAGGCAATAGAAGCTGGGGTAGCAAAAGTAAGAATTAACCCTGGAAATATTGGGAAAAGAGAAAGAATTAGAAAAGTATTAGAAAAGGCGAAAGAGTATGGGACACCGATAAGAATTGGTGTTAATTCTGGTTCATTGGAGAAGGATATTTTAGATAAATATGGTTATCCAACTGCGGAAGCATTGTTTGAGTCAGCTATGCGTCATGCTAATATTGCAGCGGATTATAACTTTGATGATATAATTATTTCGGTAAAATCTACTTCAGTACCATTGATGATTGATGCTTATAGATTAATAGCTGAAAGGACAGATATTCCTCTTCACTTAGGAGTTACTGAAGCTGGAATTCCAAAATTTGGGACTATCAAATCTGCAATTGGAATTGGAACCTTATTAGCTGAAGGTATAGGTGATACGTTGAGAGTGTCATTAACAGATGAACCGGAAAGGGAAGTAGAAGTAGGACAAGAAATATTGCGTTCATTGGGTTTGGTACAAAGGAATGTAGAAATAATATCATGTCCTACCTGCGGTAGATTAGACGTGGATTTATTTAAGATAGTAAATGAGTTAGAAGAAAGAACTAAGCATATTAAAAAACCAGTGAAAGTAACAGTTTTGGGTTGTGCAGTAAATGGACCAGGAGAAGCACAAGATGCTGATATAGGGATAGCTGCAAGCAAAGGTAAGGGATTGTTGTTTAAACATGGTGTAGCAGTAAGGCATGTAAAAGAAGATGAGATTGTTGATACACTTTATCAAGAAATTATGGATTTTGAACCAAAAGGCTAATATGAAATATTTACTTATAATTTTATTTTGTTTATTTAATTTTACTAATGCTTATTCTCAAATATATAATGAATTAGTAGATGAGATTATTCAGAAAACTTCTTTGGACTCCCTTGTAAAAACTGTTAGAGAATTAAGTGGAGAAGATTCTACTATAATAAATGGCGATAAAACAAGAATAGTCCATCGAGTAAATAAAATTGGAAATGAATTGGCTGGAGAATATTTGAAAGAAAGACTTGAAGGATATGGCTTAGATGTCATTGAACAAGATTTTTTGAAAGATGGAAAGAATATTTATGCTGTTAAATTAGGCACTGTTTATCCTGAAAAATATTATATTCTTTCATCTCATTATGATTCCGTACATGATTTTTGTGCTGACGACAATGCAAGTGGGTCATCTGTAGTAATTGAAGCCGCAAGAATACTAAAAGATTATAATTTGGATTATTCATTAGTTTTTGCTTTTTGGGACAAAGAAGAAGAAGGATTATTAGGCTCAAAATACTTTGCCGAACTAGCTCAAACCATTAAATTGGACATAAAAGGGTCATTGGTGCATGATATGTTAGGTTATGATGGGAATGAAGATATGTTGTTTGATATTCATACTTCTGATTCATCAAATTCGCATGAATTGAAGGATTATGTGATTAATATGTTGGATTTATATGATAGTCCATTGGTGCCGAGCGTAAAAAATCCGGGAAGTGATAGGTCAGACCATGCTTCTTTTTGGTTTAATGGGTATAGTTCTATTTTGTTTGGCGAGGCTTTTTTTAGTGGCGATGGTAATCCGTATTATCATACAAATCAGGATAGGATTGATAAGTTTAGTTTGCCTTATTATCTTGAATTATCTAAGTTATCAATAGGAAATATTGCATCATTGGCGGGTGTTAATTCGAGAAGTGATTTTAATAGTTTGAATGATGATAATTTTAAGCAATTTTATATTGAAGTAAGCCCTAATCCAGTTAGAGAATTAGCCATAGTAAATTTTGAAGCAGATGAGGATAACTATGGGGAAAAATATCAAGTAATAATTTCAGATATTATGGGAAGAGAAATTAAAGTTATCAAGGAGGGGATAATTTACAGAAATAATAATTTTTCTATTGATTTTGGTGATTTAGAAGTAGGTATTTATATTCTTTCTGTTAATTATGGGAATGAAATAATGACTTATAAACTGATTAAAGAATAGATTTATTTTAGATAGTTAATATCAAAATAATATATTAACGAATTCGTCTATGGAGACTATGAAACAATATTATAAAACATTGATATTTATAGCTATAGGCTCATTATTGGGATATGGTTATTATTATTATTTTGGCTGTACAAGTGGTTGTACTATTAAGTCTAATGAACTTTATATGACGCTATATGGTGCTGTATTTGGATTGATAATTGGCTTTCCGAGTAAGAAAAAATCAAAAGAAGATAATAATAATATTGAAGCAGAAGAATCTGAAAATGATTAGTGTAAAAATGGTTACAAATGCGTAATAATATTTTATAAGTATTTTTATATTTATTAAACCAATTTAAAAATCATTATTGATTAAATTTGTATTTTTACAAATTCTATAAAATATAAATTGATAATATTTTCTACAGAAAAACTTTCAAAAACATTTAAAGATAAAGATTTATTTGATGATATTTCCTTTGGAATTTCTGATAATGAAAAAGTTGGATTAATTGGAAGCAATGGAGCAGGCAAAACTACTTTAATGAAGATTATAGCAGGTTTAGAAACTGCTGATTCTGGTCAAGTTGTATTTAATAAGGAAGCAAGTTTTGAGTTTTTACAACAGATGCCAGAGTTCAACACTTATGATACTGTGCTTCACTCAGTAATTAATTCGCGGGAAGACATAGCTTCTAATTTAGAAAAATATTATGAATTATGTAAAAAGATGGAGACTGAGCATAATGATGAATTACAATTAGACTTAGAAGAGGTATCACATCAAATAGAAATTTTAGATGGTTGGAATCATGAAAACGAATGCAAGAAGATTTTAACACAACTTGGAATGCAAGAATTATTTGACAGGAATGTGATGGAGCTTTCTGGTGGTCAAAGGAAGAGGGTTGCTTTAGCAAAAGCAATACTAACAAAACCAACTTTATTAATTTTAGATGAACCGACTAATCATTTAGATGTAGATACTGTTCAGTGGTTGCAAGATTACTTAATGGGAAAAAAGCAAGCTTTATTGTTTGTAACGCATGATAGATATTTTTTAGATGCTATTAGCACAAAAATCATAGAAATTGATAATCAAAAGCTATTTACATATCCTGGAAATTATGAACAATATTTGATAAATAAGGAATCAAATCAGGAGGTAGAAGCGGCTGTAATAAATAGGAAAAAGACTCAATTGAGAGATGAATTAATATGGTTATCACGTGGAGCAAAAGCAAGGCGGACTAAGGCTAAAAGTAGGATAGATTGGATAGACGATTTACAGAATGACACAATAGTAGTCAAAAAAGAAAAATTTGAAATAGAGATGGGAACTGCGAATTTAGGCTCTGGTAGGGTGTTGGAGGTTTTACATATAGATAAGACATTGGGTGATAAACTATTGATTTCTGATTTTACGTATATTGCTAAACCGGGAGATAGGATTGGAATAATTGGGCCAAATGGTTGGGGAAAATCAACTTTACTTAAAATAATGGCTGGCGAAGTACAGGCTGATAAAGGTAAGGTTATGATTGGGCAAACTGTACAAGTTGGTTTTTTTAAGCAAGAAATTGAAGATTTGAATGATGAAATGACAATAATTTCTACGATTAGGGAAATTGGAGATTTTATCAAGGTAGGTTTTAAAGCTGAGCAGAAGATTACAGCAGAGTCTATTTTAGAAAAATTTCTATTTCCGCGACATAGGCACAGAGCTAAAATTCAGACTTTATCGGGAGGAGAGAAAAAAAGAATTGCTTTATGTAGAATATTAATGAAAAATCCTAATATACTGCTTTTTGATGAGCCAACTAATGATTTTGATATTCATACTTTAAATGCTTTGGAGAATTTTTTAGATGATTATAAAGGTGTAATTATTTCTGTGTCGCATGATAGAGCTTTTTTAGATAGAATGTCGGACTTTATTTGGTGTTTTGAGGGTGAAGGTAGAATAAAAGAATACCCGGGAAATTATAGTGATTATTTAGAACGAAAAGAAAATACACCTAAATTAGAGACCAATGAAAAACAAGTTAGAAATAATAAAGTTAAGACTGTAAAGAAAAATAAATTATCATATAAAGAAGAAAGAGAATTAGAACAGTTGGAAGAAAAGCTGCCGGAATTAGAGAAAGAGAAAGTTAAATTAGAATCCGAATTATCGTCTATAGACCCTATTAATTATAAAGAGTTAGAAGAATTATCTAATAAATTAAAAGAGATGAATGAATTGATTGATGATAGTGAATTTAGATGGTTAGAATTATCTGATAAGGCAGGGAATTGAGTGCAATTCTTTTATTTATTTTAATTATATTATAATTATATTTCTAATATTAATCTTTTAATATCATTGCTAATGCCATTGAAATTCTTTCAACTGGTTGATATTCAATATTTACTTTGTTCATAATGCTTTTAAAATTGTTATTTGGAATTACAACTTTATCAAAACCGAGTTTAGAAACTTCTTTAACTCTTTGTTCTATAAGCGAAACAGAGCGGACTTCACCTGTAAGTCCAATCTCACCAATTATGGCAGTTTTTGGGTCGATAGTAATATCTTTTAGGGAACTTACTAAGGCTGCTGCTACTCCTAAGTCTATTGATGGGTCACTGATTTGGACACCACCTGCGATGTTTACAAATACATCGTGTTTGAAGAATTTTGCACCTAATCTTTTTTCTAAAACAGCAATTATCATTTGTAATCTTCTGGAATCAAAACCTGTTACGGTACGTTGAGGCACACTAAAGCTAGTTGGAGTACAAAGGGCTTGGACTTCTAATAATATAGCTCTTGAGCCTTCGACTGAGGCTACGATAGCAATTCCGGATTCTGCTTCTTGGCGTTCGGATAAGAATATTTTAGAAGGGTTAGGGACTTCGTCAAGTCCTTGTTGAGTCATTTCGAAGATACCAATTTCGTTTGTCGAACCGAATCTATTTTTAATTGACCTAAGTATTCTATAAGCATAAGTTTTGTCTCCTTCGAATTGGAGGACTGTATCGACGATATGTTCTAAAATTTTAGGGCCTGCGATTGCTCCGTCTTTGTTAATATGACCAATTATGATAATAGCTTTATTTAATTTTTTTGCTAGGGACATTAGTCTGGAGGTGCATTCTCTGACTTGGACTACTGAGCCTGCGGTTGATTCGATTAATTCGGAATGGATTGATTGGATAGAATCTAAAATAATTACGTTGTTTTCGGAGTTTTTAATTGCTGATTCGATTGTTTCAAAATTGGTTTCTGCTAGGACTTCTAAGTTTTCTGGAATATTTTTAATTCTTAATGAGCGGTATTTGATTTGTTTGAGGGATTCTTCTCCTGTGATATAAAGTGGATTATATTCTATTAGGTCTCTACACATTTGAAGCATTAGGGTTGATTTTCCAATACCAGGGTCTCCGCCAATCAATACGAGTGAACCGGGAACTATACCTCCGCCTAAAACTCTATCAAATTCTTTTATTTTGGTTTGTATTCTATATTCTTTTTCGGTTTCTATATTTTGTAGAGTAACTGTATTATAATCTAATGATTTTAATGATATTTTTTTCTTATTAGTTGCAACCACTTCTTCGTTAAGTGTGTCCCATTCACCACAATTATTGCATTTACCTTGCCATTTGAAGGCGGTTGCTCCACAATTTGAACATTTATATATGGTTTTGGTTTTAGCCATAATTAGCCATTATTTAAGCTATGAGTAGAAAATGTTTTGAATAATAATAATGTCCTCCAAGTTTTATGGAGGACATTATTATAATATTAAAAATCAAGAAGAAACATTTTTTAATGCATCTACTACTTTGGTTGCGATTTCTGTACTGACTCTAAGTTGTGCTTCATTAGTTGAAGCTCCGATGTGAGGAGTAACAGCAACGTTTGGATGGTTGATTAATTCTTTTTGGTCTTCACCTGCTGGTTCGGTTTCAAATACATCTATTGCAGCGGAAGAAACTTTGCCTGAGTTTAATGCGTTTAGCAGTGCTTTTTCGTCGATAGTTCCGCCTCTGGCACAATTAATAATAACAACGCCATCTTTCATTTTTTCAAATTCTTTGTCGGATAGAACTGCACCGACTTCTTTTCTGAATGGAATATGAAGTGAGATATAATCAGATTTTTCGATAACGTCGTCGAAAGTACCGAGAGTTACATCTAAACCATGTGTTTCATTATATTTATTATAGACTAAAACGTCCATCATTAAGCCTTTGGCTCTTTTAGCAACTTCTTGTCCGATGTTGCCAAAACCAATAATACCTAAAGTTTTTCCAGTAACTTCTCTACCGGCAGCAAAATCTTTTTTAGGCCAATTACCATTAACCATTTCGGCTTTAGAGCGGTGTAGAAATCTACCAATTCCCATAGCATGAGCAATAGTAAGTTCTGCAACTGAGATACTTGAGGCAGCAGGTGTATTAAGTACTTCTATTCCTTTATCTTTGGCGTATTGGACATCAATATTATCAAGTCCGACACCGGCTCTCGCAATTACTTTTAAATTACCTGCATCAATTACATCTTTTCTAACTTTTGTAGCGGAACGAACCATTATTGCATCATAATCTTTAATGTTGCTAATTAATTCTTCTGGTGAATAAAAATGTTTAACTACTTCGTGTCCGGCATTCTTTAGAATTTCTTCTCCTTGAGGAGCGATGCCGTCTGAAACTAAGATTTTCATAATAATGAGACCTTTTATTAAAAAATTGTTTTTTAAATTCATTGCTAAAATATTACACATATTCTAGTACAAAAATACGAAATAAGTGTCATTAATAATAATGGGATTGTATTTAACAGAATTATTATTTCAATTAATTCTATTAAATAATATTTTCATAATTTTGTTTATTGTTAAAATGAGAAAATAAGATATGTTTAAAGAGAAAATTAAAGGAATTACAAGTTTAATTTCAATATTGTTATTTATTTGTTCAATTAATTTGAATGCAGAAAATGAGAATAAAATAAATAAAACAGTTCAATCTTATTTGCTAAAAAGTGAATTTGATAAGGCTAAAAATTATCTTGATTCGTTGAGTAGTATTTATTCGGATAATATTGCAATAAAGTATAATTTGGCGTTGTATTATTATAGTCAAAAAGAGTTTGCACAGGCAAAAACGACTTTGTTAGATTTGATTGAGAATGATGGAGTGAAAGATATACATTACCAGCTATTGTCGAGGGTTTATGATTTGATGGAGGATGGTAATAAGGCAAATGAGTATATTTATGAAGGAATAAAGAAATTTCCAAAATCTGGAGCTTTATACTATGAATTAGGGCTTATAAATTTATCAGATAATATAAGGTTAGATGCTATTGAAGCATTCGAAAAAGGGATTTATAATGACCCGAAGTATGATAAGAATTATTACCAATTAGCTAAGATTTATGCAAATTCTGACAATATAATATGGTCTATAATATATTCGGAAATATTTTTAAATATAACTATTGATGTAGAAAAGGCAAGAGAAATTAGTAAGTTACTTTATGAGTCATTCCAATTTGCAGTTAAAAAGAATGATGATGGTATGTATTTTAGTTTTTATTTAGATGAGGATTCGAATAATAAGATAAATCCATTTAAGTATAATTTTGAGAAGATATTTAATTCATCGGCTAAAGAAATTTTAAAAAATCAAAATAATCTTTATATTGATGATTTGATAGGAATTAGGAAGGCTTTTTTAGTTAATTGGTTTAAAAAGGGTTATAATATACATTATCCAAATATATTATTTGATTATCAAAAGAAGATATTGGATAATTCATCATATACGGCTTATTCATATTCTATTTTGAGCGAGGGAGATTCGCAGGCTTTGGGTATTTGGTATAAAAACAATAAAAAGGAATTTAGTGAATATTCAAAATGGTCAGTTGGTAATTCACTTAAAATAGATGAAAATCATAAATTTTCAATAAAACAATATGATGAGTATTAGTTTTTAATGAAGAATAATAAGAAGAAAAATATATTATTTATGACTGCTCGGCTTCCATTTCCAATAATAGGTGGGGATAGGCTGAAGCCTAATTATTTGTTACGACATTTGGCAGAAAATCATAATGTTACGTTGGTTTCTTTTTATCAGGGTAAGAGTATGCCTGATGAATATAGAAAACATTTTGAAGACATGGGAATTGAATTGAGGGTTGTAGAGTTATCTCCTTTAAAAACTGCTTTTAGGATATTGCCCAGGGTGTTTACTAAGCCTTTAGAAATATTATATTATTGGGATAATAAATTTCAAGAAATTGTTGATGAAGTTTTGATGGAAAAAGCTATTGACTTATCTTTTGCATTTTTTATGAGAACAGCTGAGTACATTAAGAATAAAGATATAGCTAAAGTTTTGGTAGCGGAAGATTGTAGAACTATATATCAGAAGCGTTCTTATGAAGAATCTAATAGTTTAAAGCAAAAGTTTGTTCGATGGTGGGAATGGAAAATGCTATCAAGATATGAACCTAAAATATTTAATTATTTTGATAGGGTTACTTTTGTTTCTGAAGAGGATATAAACCATAGTATTGAAATTAATTCTAAGCCTGAATATAGGTTATTAACGAATGGGACTGATATAAATAAGTTTATTGTTGGCAATAATAATAAAAGAAAGGATATATTATTTGCTGGTAAATTAGATGTATGGGCGAATGAGTTGATGGTGAAAAGGATAGTTGAGGATATCTTTCCTAAGATTAAAAGTGTATATCCAGATGTAAAGTTTAATATTGTGGGGGCAAATGCAACGTCTGGAATTATATCTATGTTAAGTGATGATGTTATTTTACACGAGAATGTTCCCGAGATGATTCCATACTTGCAAAATGCTGCTTTGTTCTTACACCCACATGCGGGAGGTTCAGGAATCCAGAATAAGTTGTTGGAAGCGATGGCTTGTGAGTGTCCTGTTGTTACAACACCGACTGGTAATCAGGGAATACATGGAGTAGATGGTAAGGCGATAATGATTGGTAAAAATGCGGAGGAATTGGCTGAGAAATCTATAAAGATATTGGCTGATAAATCAATGGCTGAAATAATTGGTGAGAATGCACGTGAATTAATAGTAGATACGCATTCTTGGGAAACTGTGTATAAATCATTAGATGAGATAATTGAAGAAGTTTTAGAGAAAAAGGAACAATAAAGGAAGATATGAGAAAATGTGTTTTTTTTGATAGAGATGGTATTGTTAATATGCGATTGGTGGGGGATTATATTACTAATCCTAAAGGGATGAAATTATTAAAAGGATTTACTGATTTACTTAAATATGTTCAGGAGATTGGTTATTTAACAATTTTAGTTACTAATCAACAAGGTATAGGTAAGGGATTGATGAATGACGATGAATTAAATGAAGTTCATGAATATATGCAAGAAGAAATTAGAAAGACTGGTGCAAGACCTTTTGATGATATATATTATTGTGGGGAAATGGATATACATAATCCATGGAGGCGAAAACCAAACCCAGGTATGTTTGAAGAGGCAATTAAGAAATGGGATATAGATGTTGATAAATCCTATATGATAGGGGATATGATTACAGATGCTATTGTATCAAAAAAGGTAGGGTTAAAATCTATATTATTAAATACATTGATTAAAAATGTAGATGAAGCGGATTATGAGGTTGATTCTCATTATGAAATTATGGAAATTATAAAATAATTGAAACACGGTTTTTATTTCTACGTAATTAATAGAAAATCAATTATTTACAAAATGAGAAAAAATATGGCACAAAGATTATATCGTTCAAACAATCAAAAAGTTATTGGTGGGGTATGTGGAGGAATAGCAGAATATTTTGATATAGACCCAGTATTGATAAGAGCATTGTTTTTAATTTTAATTTTCGGAGCGGGGGCTAGTTTGCTAATATATATTATAGGTTGGATAATTATTCCACAGTCTCCTTTTATTACAACTGCGGAGTTTGATGCTGGATATAAGCAAGCTCAGGGGAATGAATATGGAAGTGAAAGTGTAGGAAGTGATAATTATGAAGCTGGGAATGTTAATTATGAAGGTCAGTTTAATGCGGAGAGTTCAAGTAGTGAAAAAAGTTCTCATAATTCAGGAAATATGAAGAGATATTTTGCCTTTACTTTGATAGTAATTGGGATATTGATATTATTTGAAGAATATATGCCTGAGTTTTCATTTGAATGGGTTTTTCCAGCATTATTGATAGGGACTGGTGCTTTGATTTTAATAAAATCTAGAGGAATGGGAGAGTCGTAATGAAATTATCTAATTTGTTTTGGGGAAGTCTATTTATATCTTTCGGTATATTATGGATAAACTATTATTTTGATATTATTAGTATCAATTTTGAAGGAATTGAGAGTTATTGGTCAGTATTATTTATTTTGATAGGATTGATAATATTAAAATTGTCTAAGGTAATTAATGTTGTTTCGACAATTATAGCATCGCTTTTTATCTCGTTGATGTTGATAGGATTATTACAAAGTAATGATGACTTAGATATTAATATTAATTGGAATACTGGTTGTGTAAGTGAAATAATTGATGAGTGTGATGAGATTGATGAATAAAAGTACTAATTATTTAATTTGCAATCTCATCAATTCTATTTTTTAAAATAGTTTTAAATTCTTTAGTTGTTAATCCATTACCAAAACTTTTAAACTCATCTTTCGGATATATGACTTTTCCATTTTTTATTGGATACATAAAGCCGGTATGAGACGGTAAAAACAAGTTTGAAAGAGATATATATTTAAAGCCTCCCTCTTCACAGATGGGATGATATTCTAAAAATATTATATATTCACTGTTCTCCCTTATCCAAGGCGTGCCATCATCATTTTCCATTTTAATATTGGGTGCTTTCATTGTAGTATCATCTAAATTAGTAAATACTCCAATAATATTTTTTCCTCTAAATTGCTCTATAGCATACCCAAATTGAACACATTTGTTTTTTGAGAATGTAGTTGTTTTTTTGAAAGTAAGAACATCATAATTGTTACAATCTAACTTAAATTTTCCTTTAATTACATCTAAAATTTCACATTCTGAAATTATTGCACTTTTTGCAATTAATGCACTCGAATCATATCTTTCATAATTTTTAATAACTTTTACATGCAAAATATGATGTGTTTTTAATAATATTTCATCAAATTGAGGCTGCTCGGAAAATTCAATAGACTTATGAATAATTATTTCTTCTAATTTATTTAAATAAGTACCATAAGGAACACTATTCCAAGTCCATAAAAAATAATTTAATGGGTCGTAATCAACAAGTTTATAAAAAGCTCTTCTGATAAATTTCAAACTATCACTCATAAATGATTGATTATCTAAAAATCTAGTAAATATTATATTATGCACATTCAATATCAAACTATCAAATGTTTTATAGGCATCTAAGATATCATCTGGCATACTACTATCTATTGGCGGTATTTGTTTTAAAACACTTACTTTATATGTTTGGTTGTTAAACTCTGGAAAACAAGGTGGATTTTGACTAATCACTTTAAGACTAGTATCTATTCCCAAATTAACTGTAAAAATTAAAACAATAATAAATAATGCTACTTTCAAAATAATTCCTTATGAATAATTCTAATAAACTATTTTTATTATATAAAATTGTAAAAATATTCAATTTTATTCTTGTCTATTAAAATTTAATCATTTAGTTTTGCGAACTCAAAAAACTTTAAAACTTTTTTAAGTTTTATTCGTATTGATGGTTTTCAAAGTTTTATGTAAAAAAGTAATAAATAGAATATATTGAAAATTAAAAATGATAATAAAGATTATAGGATAAATGAATTGTGAAAGACAGAATATTAGATATAGCAAGAGAGAAATTTATCAAGGAAGGTTATTCGAATGTAAATATGGATGACTTAGCTAGGGATTTGGGAATGAGTAAGCGAACAGTATATGAGCAGTATGAATCAAAGAAAAACTTATTTTTAGAGGTAGCAAAAGCTACTTATGAAGAGGCAAATAGGGATTCTGATGAATTATTAACTCGTATGGCAATAGAAGATAATAAATATCATTTTTTTGATGAGATTAAAAATCTTTGGGAGTTAATAATAAAACATTCGAAATTATTTAATGCAAATTTCCAAGCTGATATAAGAAAGTATGCTCCAGAGGGCATGACATATTGTTATGGGCAAAAACTGAAGAACGATGAGAATTTTCAGAAAATATTTGAAATAGGTATTAAAACTGGAAATATTAAACCAACTATGAATAAAGATATTTTTTATTTGGTTTATTTTTCGTCGATGAAAAATTTATTACATCCAGAAATAATGGCAGATCTTTCGGTATCAACCAAAGATGCTATTGAGCAAATTTATGATGTAATTATGTTGGGAGTACTCTCGGACAAGGGTAAGAAAGAATATAATAAAACTCTCCATAAAGAAGATAATTAAAATTAGAAAATAAAAATTTAAATCACTTGTTAGGCAAAAAATAAATGCAGACAAAAATATTAATAAGCATTTCATTATTTATCATAATGTTTTCGCAAGCATATTCACAGACTGAAGTAACATTAGATGAAGCGATAGAAATAGCATTAAAGAAGAATTATAATCTAAAAATGGTTAGGTATAACAAACAACAGGCAGATTCGAAAGTAGATGAAGCTTTTGGGCATGCACTACCTTCGATTAATGTTTCGGGTAATTTTACAAGGGCATTAGATAAACAAAATATGTTTTTCGGAGAAATGGATCCTACAGGTCCTTTTGGCTTGCCATTTTTATTAGCAGAATTTCATAAAGATGAACCGATAATTCAAGAGTTATTAAAAAATTCAGCTGAGAGTAGCTCTGAACCAATTGAAATTGGTTCAGATAATGCATTTAGTACCAGAATTGAAGTAACTCAAACATTATTTGATTATAGTGTTTTTACTGGAATAGGGTCATCGAAAAGATACTCGGAAGCGGCTTCAGAAGCTTTGAGTGATGAAGAGATGAATACAGTTATGATGGTAAAAAAATCCTATTATGGAGTATTATTGGCTAAAGAATCTGTTGATTTGATAAAATCGAGTATAGAAACGGCGACTAAGAATTTGAATGATATAAAAATTATGTTTAAAGAGGGTTTAATCTCAGAATATGATTTGATTAGGACAGAAGTGCAGGTAGATAATTTGCAGCCTGATTTGTTAAATGCGGAGACAATGTATAAAACTTCTCTAAATAATTTTAATTTAGTATTGGGTTTGCAAGAAAGTGAGAAGGTTTCGACTAAAGAAACATTTTCTGATTTGAAAATCAGTTTAGATGTACCGGAAATTGATGGTACAAAACAAAAGGTTGTAAGTAATAATAACCAATTGAAGTCATTGGATTTGCAAATGCAAGTACAGGAAGACTTTATTGTTTTATATCAATCTGAGTTTGTTCCGAGGTTCAGTTTATTTGGCAATTATTCGTATATGGGAAATGCAAACGATGGAAATGAATTTACAAATTTTTCATCATCAGAAGTCGGACTAAGAATGTCTATTAATTTGTTTAATGGAATGCAATCGAGCAATAGGGTTGAGCAAGCAGAAATAGATTTTATGAAAGTGGAAACTCAAAAAACTATGTTAGAATCTTCATTGATTAATCAAACAGATGACATACTTGGCAGAATGAATACTGCGAAGAGAAAGATAGAATCTGCGGAGAAAACTGTTAATCAGGCTAAGAGAGGTTATGAAATAGCTAAAATGAGATATGATGAAGGAATTGGTGCATTATTAGAGATTAATGATGCTGATATCGCTCTTAGACAAGCAAAATTAAATAAGATTAGAGCTGATTATGATTTTCTTTCTGCACAAGCAGAGTTAGAAAAAATATCAGGTAAATAAATAATTAAGAAAATAAATAAGTAAATAATAAAATAATTAAAAGGTAAAAAACCGTAATGGGAACTAAAGAAATATTAAAATACTCAATTGCATTGATACTTGTTTTTGCGATTGCAAGTTGTGGTTCGGAGCAAGTAGAGTTAAGTAAAGAAGATACTCTAAAGAAATTAGAGATAGAGAAATTGGGTATTGAAAAGAAAATAATGGCTTTGAAATCGGAATTAGGAGTAAAGGAAGAAATAAAAAGTATTCCAGTACAAACTGAGATGGTAAAAAGTTCGCAATTTAAGAGATTTGTGAATTTGCAAGGTATAGTTGAATCAGACCATAATGTATTGTTAGCACCAAAGACAAATGGAGTAGTAACATCAGTTAAGGTAAAGGAAGGCCAATATGTCAATAAAGGAGATTTATTATTGACTTTGGATAATGCAATATTGAATAAGCAAATAGAGGAAGTAGAGCATCAATTAAATTTTGCAAATACATTATTTGAGAAACAAGAAAGAATATGGAAGAAAAAAGTTGGTTCTGAGGTTCAGTATTTGGAAGCAAAGAATAATAAGGAAAATCTTGAGAACAGATTGAATACTTTAAAAGAACAATCAGATATGAGTAGATTATATGCTCCATTTTCAGGGGTGATAGATATGATTTCGCCCAAAGTTGGTGAGGCGGCAATGGCAGGAATGGGTGCTATAAGATTAGTATCACAGAAGAATTTGAAGATACGGATTGATTATTCGGAAGCATATAGTTCAAACTTTAAGAAGGGAGATATGGTAGAAATATCTTTTCCAGATTTGAAATTGGAAAAAATGAATTTCAAAATTTCTTCGATAAGTCAATCAATTGATAGTAAGAATAGGTCTGTAACGGCTTATGTTGAGATACCTTCAAAATACAAGGAGATTAAACCGAATATGATTTGTGTGGCAAGGTTAAATGACTATACAAGAGATAGTGCATTAGTTGTGCCAGTTAATTTGATACAGAAAGAAAAAGATGAGGAGTTTGTATTGCTTAATAATAATTCAAAAGTAATTAAAAGAAAAGTTAAAACAGGACCATCATATAGGAATAGTATCTTAGTTGAATCTGGATTGTACGAAGGCGATGAGTTAATAACTGTTGGTTTCCAATCTGTTAATGAAGGCGATGATGTTCGTATAAATAATTAATATGTAGAATAATACATTTAATAATTTATAATAATAATCAATTTTCAAAATTAAATAAGAAAATAAAATAGATGAATTTTAAACAATTTAAACCTACTTCATGGGCGATAGATAATAAGGTTACGATATTTGTATTGACTGTTATTATCACCCTTGCAGGAACAATGGCTTATAATCAATTGCCAAAAGAGCAATTTCCTGAGATAGTGATGTCTCAAATATATGTGAGTACAGTTTATCCGGGTACATCTCCTACGGATATGGAGAATTTGATAACGAGGCAGATAGAAAAGAAGTTAAAATCAATTACTGGAGTAAAAAAGATAAAATCTACTTCAATCCAGGATTATTCTTCAATAGTAGTAGAGTTTAACTCAGATGTGGAGCCGGAGATAGCTAAACAGAGAGTTTCAGATGCTGTTGATAAATCAAAATCGGACTTGCCAACGGATTTGGACCAAGACCCAACAGTCCAAGAAGTTGATTTTTCTGAATTTCCTATTCTAACTATAAATGTTTTTGGGACTTTAGATTTAGATGAGATTAAGAAATATGCTGAGGAAATTGAAGATAAGGTAGAGACTTTAACTGAGATTACTCGGGTAGATATGATAGGTGCATTGGAAAAAGAAGTGCAGGTAAATGTAGATGTATTTAAGATGCAGCAAGCAGGAATAAATTTTAATGATATTAGCAATGCGATTGCGAATGAGAATATAAATTTAGCAGGTGGTAACTTAGATATAGGGAGGTTAGAACGCACGATAAGGGTAACAGGTGAGTTTGAAAATGTTCAGCAAATTGAAGATGTAATAGTAAAAGGCTCGAAGGGTAATACTATGTATTTGAGAGACTTTGCTGAGGTAAAATTAACTCATGCCGACAAGGATTCTTATGCAAGATTGAATGGAAAGAATGTAATTTCATTGAATGTAATTAAACGAGCTGGAGAGAATTTGATTTCAGCTGCGGACCAGATATATAAAATTATTGATGAATTGGAAAAAACTAAGTTTCCTAATGAGCTTAGCGTTGTTTTAACTAATGATATGTCCACAAATACTCGTACGAGTATCAATGAGTTAATTGCATCAGTAATAATGGGTTTTATATTTGTTGTAATAGTATTGATGTTTTTTATGGGAGTAAAAAATGCGGTATTTGTAGGGTTAGCTGTTCCGCTTTCATCAGCACTTTCATTTTTTATAATTCCACAACTTGATTTTACGTTTAATATAATTGTAACATTTTCATTTTTATTGGGATTGGGGATTGTTGTTGATAATGCAATTGTTATTATTGAGAATACATATAGATTACATTTCAAAGAAGGAATGGAGATACATGCAGCTGCAAAAAAAGCAGCAGGTGAAGTATTTATTCCTGTATTGGCCGGAACTGCTACTACTATAGCACCATTTTTCCCATTATTATTTTGGCCGGGAATGATGGGTAAATTTATGTATTTTATGCCGGCTGTATTGATAATTATCTTGACAGCATCATTATTTGTTGCATTTATTATCAACCCTGTTTTTGCGGTACAATGGATGGTACCCAAAAAGAATGTTAACCAATCGAAGAGATTTTGGACTATACTGATAACAGCTGGGATATTTGCAATATTATTTTTGATGGGTGGATATGCTGGCGAGAGTGAAGCATTAGCTGCTCAAACATTAGCAGAACAAGCAAATAAGGTTTTTGACCCTATTAATTTAGAAAGTGCTAGAACAAATATAATGTTTGGGAACTTGCTTGTTTGGTTTGTTTTAGTTTTATTAATAAATAGATACATATTAACTCCTTATATGGTTAATCCATTCCAGAAAAATGTAATTCCATTTTTGATGAAGATGTATAAAAATACTGTTTCAAAGTTTTTAAATACACGAGGAATAATATTTGTAAATGCTGGAATATTTGCATTGATAATGATATTTATTTCATTATTTGCTATTAGACAGCCAAAGACTGAATTTTTTCCACAATCTGACCCAAATATGGTAATGGTATATATAGAGTTACCACTTGGGAGTAGAGCGGAAGTTACTGATTCGATTACGTCTATTGTAGAAGAAAAGGTATTTAATATATTGGGAGAGAATAATCCATTAGTTAAGTCAGTTAGTTCAAATGTTGGGATTGGAGCGGGAGACCCACAAAACCCTGACCAATCAGTGAAACCACATAAGGGTAAGGTAACAGTATCTTTTGTAGCTTATAAGGATAGAGATGGGCAGTCGACAAATGATATTATGAGTAAAATTAGAGATGATATCAAAGGACTACCAGGTACTTCGATGAAAGTTGAGAAGGAGAATAATGGTCCACCTACTGGAAAACCTATTAATATAGAGATAAGTGGTGATGATTTGGAAGAATTAAATAAGATAAGCAAAGAATTTTCTGATTTAATTTTGAAAAAAGCAGGTATTAAGGGTATAGAGAATTTGAAATCGGATTTGGAATTAGAAAAACCGGAAATAATTCTTAATATTAATAGAGAGAAGGCAAATTTAGAAGGGATAAGTACAGGGCAGATTGCTTCTGCTATCAGAACTGCTCTTTATGGTAAGGAAGTATCTAAGTATAGAGAAGGGGAAGATGATTATGAAATACAATTAAGGATAAAGGAAGACCAAAGAGGTGATTTAACTTCATTGATGAATGTTTATTTGACTTTCAGAGAGCCAGATGGTAAATTTAGACAAGTTCCAATTTCTGCATTTTGTGATATATCTTACGAGAACAATTATGGTTCGATTCATAGAATTGGATTAAAAAGAGTAGTAACATTATCTTCGAATGTTTTGGCAGGATTTAATGAAAATGAGATCAATGACCAAATCAGGGAAGTTGCAAAAACTTATAATTTGCCTGAAGGGTATGAAATAAATCTTACTGGAGCACAGGAAGACCAAAAAGAAACCCAAGATTTTTTGGGTGTAGCATTTATGATTTCTGTATTTATGGTATTGTTTATTTTAGTGGCGATGTTTAATTCGACAATTAAAACTGGAATAATATTAACGACAATATTCTTTAGTGTAATAGGTGTATTTGGTGGTATTATATTATCAGGAATGGAAATATCAATTATGATGACAATGGTTGGTATGATAGCTTTAGCTGGGATAGTTGTTAATAATGGTATATTGTTAATAGAGTTTACTGACGAGTTGAAAGAACAGGGCTTGAAGACAAGAGATGCTATAATTGATGGTGGTTCAATTAGGTTTACACCAGTAATATTGACAGCAGCATCTACTATGTTAGGTTTGGTTCCGCTTGCAACTGGTATGAATATAGATTTTTATCATTTATTAACTGAATGGTCTCCACATATAAATTTTTATGGTAATGATAATACTGCTTTTTGGTCGCCATTGTCTTGGGCAATAATATTTGGTTTGTCATTTTCTACTTTTATAACATTATTGGTAACACCAACTTATTATTATTGGCAGTATATTACAATTTTGAAATATAAATTTTATAGAAATAGGGGACACTCGATACCTAAATCATTTTTCTATTATTTGTTTAAAAAACTGCCACGAATTGCTTAAAGTACGTAGAATGTAGTAGAAAATGAGATTATATTTAGCATCCGAATTCAAATAATGATTTCGGATGTTTTTTATTATAGATAGGAATTAATTTCTTAATTTGTAATATATGAAGATGATATTTAGAATATTCACTTAAGATGAAAAAGTATATAGTATATGATAAAAAAGTTTAAAAATAAATTTTTTAATGAAAAATCGAAAGGTAAAGAAAAATTAATTTCTATTGAAGATGGAGATAGTCCAACAGAAATATCGAAAAAAATTAGACAAGTCAAAAGAAATGTATCACAACATTTTAATTTAAAAAATGATTCTGTATTGATTACTCCTTATTGTGGTTATAAATTTCATTTGAATAATTTGAGTTTGGAAGATGCTAAGAAGATGTTTGATTTTAATAATCTTAATCATTTAATTAATGTAGATATGATTATTAGAAAAAATATTTACTCTCCGGAAGTAGAGAAATATTTGAAAAAAGCGAGACCTAAATATGAAGAGAGAATGGCGCAAGCAATGGAATCTGAGGCTTTTATCAAATTAGACCAAAGCTCGAAGAAGGAGTTTTTAGAAATTGACAAATCAAATTTTGTTAGACATTATATTGAATTTAGTCCTCAATTATTTTATTTATTAGAAAAGCCTACAAAAATAGAGAAGTTCAAAGAAATACTAAATGAATTTGGAATTGAAAATTTGGAGTGCTTTGTTAATTATTATCATAAGTTAAATGAAGTAAAAATTAAAAAGAAAAAAGATAAGTGGAGCGATAGATTTAGTGATTTGGTAGATAAAGAAGTTTTTTTATGTGGTGAAGACATACCTATTGCAGAGTTATTAGATTTGATAAACTTAGCTGATTTGAATTATATATTATTGCCGATAAAATCTAAGACAATTGAGAAAAAAAATGAGGCATTGCCTATATTAGAAAATCGTTCAGATGCTTATGATTTATTATCACAAAAGATTCCGATTGAAGATTGTTATTTGTTGAATTTCAATAATAAATTTAATGATAAAAATAATGCTGTATGGCTTATAGAAACTCTTCAATATTATGAAGCTTATGAAGATATAATATTTAAGACTTTTGATAAGGCTTTTGAATGTAGTATGGGGTTAGCTGATAAATATATGTATATATATAATTCGTGTTGTAGAAAATCATCACATTTGAATGGAGAGGAGCTTTATGCAGAAGAAGTGCCTGTTTTGCCACATCATCCAGGTTGCAGTTGTTGGTGTGAGGTAAAAAATTCTACGGATTTGGTTATGAAATTATAAATTAATAATATCTAATAAAAAAAGTATTTTTAGCATTAAAATCTAATTATTTCTAAATCATTATTTCGTAAATTGCGTTTAATTCTTTGTCCATTAAATGATATTTTTAGATGAGTGATTCCATTAAGCACGAATGCGGTATAGCCCTCCTTAGATTATTAAAACCTTTGAGTTATTATAAAGAGAAGTATGGTTCGCCATATTGGGCAATAAACAAAATGTATTTATTAATGGAGAAGCAACATAACCGCGGACAAGATGGTGCTGGATTAGTAAGTTTAAAAATTAATGTAGAACCTGGAACAGAGTATATAAGTCGTGAACGGTCGGTTGATAATAGACCAATTATTGATATATTTAATAAAGTGACTAATGGAATTAATGAAGCTATATCAGAATATGATGGCGATAAATCAAAAATAAGTGATACGAAATGGTTGAAGGCAAATGTTCCGTTTTTAGGGGATATATTTTTAGGTCATTTACGTTACGGTACTTATGGCAAAAATAGTATAAAACAGTGTCACCCATTTATACGTAGAAATAATTGGATGCACAGGAATTTGATTACAGCTGGTAATTTTAATATGACTAATGTTGATGAATTATTTGACCAGTTAGTCAATATCGGGCAGCAACCAGTAGTAAAGGCAGATACTATAACTATATTAGAGAAAATAGGTCATTTTTTAGACGAAGAAGTAGCAAATATATATAATGATTTAAAATTTGATGATATATCTAAAAAAGATGCTTCGGAGCTGATAGAAAAAAGGTTAAATATTCAGAATATTTTGAAGAAGGCATCTAAGAAATGGGATGGTGGGTATGCAATTGCTGGAATTGTTGGTCATGGAGATGCTTTTGTATTGAGAGACCCAAATGCAATAAGACCGGCATTTTATCATAAGAATGATGAATTTGTTGTTGTAACTTCTGAACGACCGGTAATACAAACTGTCATGAATGTTGAGTTTGATGATATACAAGAGATTACTCCTGGTTCAGCTTTGATTATAAGAAAAGATGGGTTTGTTGAAGAGCAGAAGATAATGGAGCCGAAAGAAAGAAAATCATGTAGCTTTGAAAGAATATATTTTTCGAGGGGTTCTGATGCAGATATATATAGAGAAAGAATAGAGTTAGGTAAAAGAGTTGTACCACATATATTAAAAATGATTGATAATGATTTAGCAAATTCTGTGTTTTCTTTTATACCAAATACTGCTGAGAATGCTTTTTATGGTATGTTAGTCGGATTAGAAGATGAGTTGCAAAGAGTTCAACAAAGAGAGATTTTAAAGTTAGGTTCTAATATAAATGAAAAAGATGTTAGTAGGATTTTAAGTTCGAGAGTAAGGCATGAAAAAATCGCCATAAAGGATGTAAAACTTCGTACATTTATTACTGAGGATACGAGTAGAGATGAGTTAGTTGAGCATGTTTACGATATAACTTATGGAACGGTAAAACCAACTGACAACCTTGTTGTGATTGATGATTCGGTAGTGCGTGGTACTACATTGAAAAAGAGTATAATCAAGATATTGGATAGGCTTAAACCTAAAAAAATAGTTGTTGTGTCTTCGGCACCTCAAATTAGATATCCGGATTGTTATGGGATAGATATGGCAAAATTAGGAGATTTCGTTGCGTTTAAAGCTGCAATAGAATTGATAAATGAAACTAGGAGACATGATATTTTAAAGGAAGTATATGAAAAGTGTGTTGCACAGGTTGGGTTAGATGATGAAGAAGTTGTAAACTATGTAAAAGAGATATATGAGCCGTTTACTGCTATTGAAATTTCAAAAAAAATAGCTGAGTTAATAACAGATGACAGTGTAAATTCTGAAGTTGAAATATTTTTTCAAACTATAGAAGATTTGCATGCTTCGTGTCCGAATAACAAAGGGGATTGGTATTTTACGGGAGATTACCCTACGCCTGGGGGAAACAGGGTTGTAAATAAAGCATATATAAATTATTATTTGGGAAATAATTTACGAGCTTATTAATTATTAATATTAAAAATGGAAATATATGTTAATTTGTATGCCAAATATTGTATTGGTGTGGTTTGTTGAATTGGTCTAATTATTACTGGTTATTAGAGTTACAATCGCTATTAAATATTTCTGAAATAGGCATAGTTTTTGCGTTTACGAAGTTATAATATTAATTAAAAAACTTGAAAAATATAATAATGAAAAATTTAACTCAGAAAGAAATTTTAAATTACTTAGGTATAGGTGTTCTTATACTTATTTGTGTTGGGTTTCTTAGCTCATTTGCTTTAAAAATTACTGGTAATAGCGAAGAGGCGGTATTAGATTCTGAAAATGCAAAAGATGATATAAGCAAAGTTATACAAATAAATATATTGAATGCTTGTGGTGAGAAGGGTTTGGCGGCGAGCTTTAAAAAATATATGAGACAAAAAGGATTTGATGTTTTGGAAATAGGCAATTATCACAGCAATTTAAAGAAAACAGAGATAGTTGACAGACTAAATGATATGAAATCTGCATTTAAAGTTGCTGGAGTGCTTGGGGTTAATGATTCTCTTGTATATTCAAGAATTGATTCGTCGTTATATCTTAGAACAACTATAATAATTGGTGAAGATTTTAATACTCTTAATCCTTATAAGATGTAAAGAAATGATTAATTATTTTACATATTAAAAAATGATTATTACTATTTATTTTTTCAATAATAGGATGGATTAAATTAATTCTTATTGAGAGAAGGTTGTTATTTTTATATAAATTATATATTCTTTTGTATTGAAGCGTCCTCTTGTTAAATTTGCATATAGATTTTTTACAAAACTCCAAAAAGAGGATTTTATTTTGTCTGAAACTTTAATTCAAACCAAAGAAACTGACTCCCTTAAATTAGCTGTTTTAAATGGACAACTTTGCCAAGATAAATTAGCAGAAGATGTATTACTTATAGATTTGCAAGAAATTGAGTCATCACCTGCAAATTATTTCGTTGTTGCATCGTGCGAATCAGATGCTCAAGTAAGAGCGATTACAGACTATATAATTAGGACTGCAAGAGATTATAGACTTATCCATCCGAAGGTAGAAGGAGTAGAAACTGGGGAGTGGGTGATTTTAGATTATTTTGATGTTGTATTGCATGTCATGTTAAAAGATGTTAGAACCCGATATAAGATTGAGAAATTATGGGGAGATGCTAAATTTTTCTCTATAAATGATGACGCTGAGACAAAAGAAATTTCTTTGGACAGTGTTCTTGATATTTACCAATAAATTTTAATTGAAGATAGATAATGGAAAAAAAGTATTTAACCGATATATTTTCTAAGGCATTAGTTAAACTTAATGTTGATGCAGTTGAGAAATTAGTATTTGAGACTCCAAAAAATAGTGAGCATGGAGATATATCGTGTAATATTGCTATGCAATTGGCAAAGGAGTTAAGGAAAGCACCAAGAAAAATTGCAGAGGAATTAGTTGATAAATTAGAATATAATAGAAATGAAATTTCAAAAGTAGAAATTGCTGGTGCTGGTTTTATTAATATAAAATTTTCTAATACTTTTTATCCAAATCTTTTTGAGTCTATTAGGTTACAATCTGATAATTTTGGAAGGCAAACAGATGGAGAAGGTAGGAAAGTAAATGTTGAGTATGTTAGTGCAAACCCAACTGGGCTATTACATTTAGGGCATGGACGTAATGCTGCAATTGGTGATACAATCTCAAATTTATATGAGTGGATGGGCTATGAAGTAACTCGTGAGTATTATTTTAATAATGCGGGTAACCAGATGAATAATCTGGCAAAATCAATTTATGCAAGATATATGCAAAAGTTGGGTGAAAATATTGAACTACCAGAAAATGCTTATCATGGAGAATATATTATCACAATTGCGAAGGAAATAATTGAAAAACACGGAGACCAATATAAAGAAGGAACTTATCAAGACATAACTGAATTAAAGAAATATGGTGAGAATTGGAATTTTGAAAAGATAAAAGAAACTTTAGAGAAGATGAATGTTCATCAAGATGTATATTATAATGAGAATACTTTATATACTTCTGGTAAGATAAAAGAATTGCTTGAGGAATTAAAAAGTAAAGATTTATCTTATGAAAAAGATGGTGCTGTATGGATGAAGTTTAGTGAATTGGGACAGGAAGCAGACCGAGTAATTGTAAAAGCAACTGGTGAGCCTACATATAGACTTCCGGATATAGCTTATCATATAGAAAAATATAAAAGAGGATTTGATAAGATAATAGATATATTTGGTTCTGACCATATTGCAGCTATACCTGATGTCATTTCAGCTATTGATGCACTTGGTTATGATAAAGAAAAGATTGAAGTTTTAATATATCAATTTGTTACGTTAATGCAGGACGGAGAGCAGGTTAAAATGTCTAAACGTTCTGGGAAATCTTATACATTAGATGAGTTAATAGATGAGGTCGGGGCAGATGTAGTAAGATTCTTTTTAATAATGAGGAGTTCTGGGACGCATTTAGAATTTGATTTAGGATTGGCACAAGAACAATCTGATAAGAATCCTGTGTTTTATTTGCAATATGCTCATGCGAGGATTTGCTCGATTTTTGAGAATGCAAAATCCCAAAATATAAAACTTGATACAAATTTTGACCAAAATCATTTGGTTGATGAAAATGAAATAAGATTGATAAAACAAATCTTAAAATTACCAATGGTAATAAAAAATTCATGTGATAAGAATGAATCACATCCGATAGCGGAGTATTTGCGTGAGACGGCTTCAGCATTTCATTCTTTTTATCATAATTGTAAGATATTGGGTGTAGAATCTGGGTTAATGCAGGCAAGATTAAACTTAGCTTATATGACGAAAGTTGTGCTTAAAAATGGATTAGATATAATGGGAATTACATGCCCAGAAAAAATGTAAATAATATTAAATAAAGGAATTAACACAATGGCATTTCAAGGTTTAGACTTTTTTAATTTAGATGAATTATATACTGAAGAACAATTAATGATTAGGGACACAGTCCGTGATTTTGTAGATAATGAGGTAATTCCGATTATCGAAAAGCATTATATGGATGGTACATTTCCAATGGATATGGTTGGGAAAATGGCAGAATTAGGATTGTTTGGATTAAAGACAGCTGAAAAATATGGTGGTGCAAATGCTGGATATCATGCTTATGGTTTAGCTATGCAGGAGCTTGAAAGGGGAGACTCAGGTTTCCGTTCATTTGCATCTGTACAAAACTCATTAGTTATGTATCCGATTGAAACTTATGCAAATGAGTCGATTAAGGAGAAATGGTTGCCAAAATTAGCGACTGGGCAAGCAATTGGTTGTTTTGGACTAACTGAGCCTGACTTTGGTTCTAATCCATCTGGAATGATTACAAATGCTAAAAAAATTGAAGGTGGATATTTGCTTAATGGTGCTAAAATGTGGATTACTAATGGTAGTTTTGCAGATATAGCTGTTGTTTGGGCAAAGTTAGACAATAAAGTAACAGGATTTGTTGTAGAAAAAGGAATGAAGGGTTTTTCTGCTCCAGAAATGAAAGGCAAACATTCATTGCGTGCATCTGTAACTTCAGAATTAATTTTTCAAGATGTTGAAGTTCCAGAAGAAAATAAATTAAATATAGACAGTATGAGGGGACCATTATCATGTTTGAGCCAAGCACGTTATGGAATTTCTTATGGTGTAATTGGGTCTGCGATGGCTGTTTATAATTCATCTGTCGAGTATGCAAAATCAAGAATTCAGTTTGACAAACCAATAGCATCTTTTCAATTAGTGCAACAAAAATTGGTGGATATGATGACAGGAATTAGCAAAGCACAATTAGTTGCATGGAGGGTAGGAGAGTTAATGGAGAAAGGGGAGTGGAGACCGGAACATATTTCATTTGCGAAAAGAAATAATTGTAAAGTAGCACTGGATGCAGCAAGAGTTGCAAGGGATATACATGGAGCAAATGGAATTTTAAATGAATATCCAATAATGAGACATTCTGCAAACTTAGAGTCTGTCATCACTTATGAAGGGACTTATGACATACATACTTTAATTCTTGGGAAAGATATTACTGGTATTCAAGCATTTATGTAATTTAACAACACAAAGATTATGGCATTAAAAAATAAAATTCTACCATCTATATTAGCTTCTGATTTTGTTAATCTTGAGTCGGAAGTAAAGAAATGTGAAAACGCAGGAGTGGATATATTACATCTTGATATAATGGATGGTCATTTTGTACCGAATATAACTTTTGGTCCTCCTGTTGTATCGGCGATAAATAAGATTACAGATTTGCCTTTAGATTGTCATTTGATGATAGAAAATCCAGATTTGTATATACCAGATTTTGTAAAGGCTGGTGCTGATATGATTTCGGTTCATGTAGAAACCGTAAATCATTTGCATAGGACTTTGAGTTATATAAAAGACTTTAATGTGAAAGCTGGGATTGCCTTAAATCCGATAACTCCATTGGATTATGCTTTTGAGGCAGCAGAATACTGTGATTTTATACTTTTGATGTCAGTTAATCCTGGTTTTGGAGGTCAGTCATTTATTAAGTCTTATTTGAATAGGGCTAAAGCACTAAGAACATATTTAGACAATAATAAATTTAATCATGTAGATATAGAAGTAGATGGTGGCGTTAAAATAGAAAATGTAAAAGAAATAGCGAATGCTGGAGCAAATTTATTGGTTAGTGGCTCTGGATTATTCAAAGGTGATTTACATGAAAATGTAATACAGATGAGGAAACAATTAGATTAAATTTTAAAAAGTTTATGATAGAAAATTAAGTTATTAATTTTCTATCATTTTATAAATTTCGTCTAATTTTGGTGTAAGGATAATTTCTGTTCTTCTATTTTTAGCTCTAATTTCTGGTGTAGAACCATCTTCGATTGGGAAATATTCAGATCTTCCGGAAGCAATTATTCTTTTTGGATTAACTTCACCGGTTTCTTCTAAAAATTTTGCTACTTCGGTTGCTCTTAAAGCTGATAAATCCCAGTTATCTCTGAATCTTTTATTTCCGCCACCTTTTACAGCTTGGTTATCAGTATGACCTTCGATTAAAATATTTATATCTACTTGGGTATTTAATACAATGGCTAATTCTTTTAAAGCATCACGACCTTCTTTGTCAATCGAAGTAGAGCCGGAAGAGAATAATAACTGATTGGAAAGGGAGACATAAACTTTTCCGTTGCGGATATCTACTGCTAAACCTTTATCTGCAAAACCAACTAAGGCTTGGGAAAGTGAATTTTTCAGAGAGTCCATTTTGGCTTCTCTTTCAGATAATCGTTTATTGATATCGTCAATTTGTCTTTGTTTCTTAGCTAATTTAGATTCCATTTCTATTCTATCAGCTTGAAGGGATTCTATATCGTCGAGTAGGGATTTAGTTTCGTCTGTGGTTCTATTTTTTAGTTTATTATAATTTTCTTCTAATGAGATAAATCGAGCTTGTTGTTTATTTATAGTGGCTCTGTTTTTAGCTATTTCTGCGTTCAGATTATCTATTTCAGAAATTTTATTATCAATTACTTTTTCTAAAGAATCATTGCTTAGTAATAAAGAGTCTTTTGTGAATACAACTGCATCGTGTGTAGATTGGGAAACACAAGAGCTTAAAACATAAATCAGTAATGAAGAAATAAATACTTTATAAAATATTATGAGTGGTATTTTCATATTGATAAGTTCCAAATTTTTTAATTATGATTAGTGCAAAAATAAAAGTTCACGATATTTTGGTAGTGGCCAAACTTTATCATCAACTAACATTTCTAGTTTGTCTGCATGTTTACGGATAACATCAAAATATGGTTTAACAGTATCGTAAAAAGCACATGCAGTATCGTATTCGGTACTTAGTGTATGAGCTTCTTCTTTTGCTTTAGTCATCATTGTTAGATTGTCTATCATTCCTTGCAGGTGAGTCGATATTTCAGTTAGTTTAATTTTATTTGATTTTGCTTCTGTATTTAGACCAATATTTTGCAGCCCATTAACATTTTTAATTAGTTTATTTTGGTAAGAAACAACACTCGGAATTATTTGAGTGTTAGCTATTTCTTCTACTAATAAAGATTCAATTTCTAAGCGAGAAGTATATTCTTCTATGAATACATTGAAACGAGCTTGCAGTTCTCTTTCATTAAAAATCTTATTTCGAGTAAATAATCCTTTGGATTTATCTGAAATATAGGCTAATAGGGCTATTGGGGTAGAACTAACATTTGGTAACCCTCTTTTTTCAGCTTCGTCAATCCATTCTTGAGAATACCCATCTCCATTAAATATAACTTTTGCACTATCTTTTAAATAGGACTTCAGAATTTTATTGATAGCTTCGTCTTGTTCTGTTCCATTTGAAATTAGGTTATCAACTTCTACTTTAAATTTGAGAAGCTGGTCAGCAACTATAGTATTTAATACTGTCATTGGGTTAGAAACATTTACAGAGGAACCGACAGCACGGAATTCAAATCTATTGCCAGTAAATGGGAGTGGAGATGTTCTATTTCTATCGGTAGAATCTTTTTGAATTTTTGCAATTCTTTGTAGGTCGATATTTATTTCTTCACTTACTTCAATTTCTGAATCTAAATCATCATTTAAAAACTTTTTAAATAAATTAGAAATATCATCACCTGTAAATACTGAGATAATTGCAGGTGGTGCTTCATTTGCTCCTAGTCTATGTTCATTACCGTGTGTTGCAATTGATGCTCTTAGTAATTCGGCATGTTCATCAATTGCTTTTATAAAATTAATAATGAATGTAATGAATGCAATATTTTTAGAGGGTTCTTTGCCTGGGTCAAATAAATTTATTCCAGTATTTGTAGCTAATGACCAATTATTATGTTTACCAGAGCCATTAATTCCAGCGTAAGGTTTTTCGTGAAGTAAAACTCTTAATCCATGTCTTTTTCCAATTTTAGACATCATTTCCATTAATAATTGATTATGGTCTGCTGCAATGTTTACGGATTCGAAATGAGGGGCTGCTTCATATTGGTTTGGTGCTACTTCGTTATGTCTGGTAATTAATGGGATACCCATTATATAGCAGTCTTTTTCCATATCTATCATAAAGTTTTGAACGCGTTCGGGTATGTCTGCGAAGTAGTGGTCATCTAATTGCTGTCCACGAGCAGAGGCATTTCCGAATAGTGTTCTACCACATAGCACTAAGTCTGGTCTTGCATTATAGAGGTTTTCATCTACTAAAAAGTATTCTTGTTCCCAACCGAGATTGGCTTTTACACTTGTAACATTATCGAAAAAATACTTGCAAACATCAGTTGCAGCTTTATCTAACGCATAAGCTGATTTTAAAAGTGGTGTTTTTAGGTCTAATGATTCTCCGGTATAGGAAATAAAAATTGCAGGAATGCAAAGGACTTTACCATATTCTGTTTCAGATAAAAATGCGAAAGAAGTTGGGTCCCAAACTGTGTAACCTCTTGCAGCGTGGGTTGTTCTAAGTCCACCATTTGGGAAACTAGAGCCATCAGGTTCTTGTTGTACTAAAATTTTACCATTAAATGATTCAATGGGTCTTCCTTTTTTGTCTAATTTGAAGAAGGAGTCGTGCTTACCGGCAATTCTTCCTGTTAATGGTTGAAACCAGTGGGTGTAGTGAGTTGCTCCGTTGTCCATAGCCCAATTTTTCATACCGACTGCAACAAAATCTGCTGTTCTTTCATCAATACCTTCATTATTTGCAATAGCTTTCATCAGGTTGTCATAGGCATCTCGCATCAAATATTTTTTATAGGCGGCATAATTAAATACGTTTTGGTTAAATAGCTCTGTTATAGATTTTTCTTTTACTGCAGTATCAACTTTGACTTCTTCTCTTGATGAAGAAATGTTTTGTAATCCACTAAGTCGGATAGACATATAGTCCTTAAGTATTATTAATAATATTAATCTTTTTATGGTTTAACCATAATTACAAAATTAAAATATATTTTTATTATATTCAATTACTAATTAAAACAATTATTAACACTTTATAGTACTTATATTTAATATAGTTTTCAACAAATTAAACTATATCAAATATAAAATCAATTCTAATTTTTTATGATTTTCTATTTTTGTAAATTGCAGATTGATTTTAACCACATATTACATTAAAAAGTTGAAAGAATTAGCTATTATTATACTTGCCGCTGGTCAGGGCAAAAGAATGAAAAATCCAGAACTTCCTAAAGTTTTAGTCGAGCTAAGTGGGAAGCCGTTGATAGGGCATGTAATTGAGCAAGCATTAAAACTAAAGCCAAAGAAAATTGTTAATATAATTGGGCATTTTAGAGAAAAAGTAATTGATTATGTTGATGGTTTGGACATAAATGATAATTCTTATGCTGTTCAGGAAGAGCAATTAGGTACTGGTCATGCAGTTAATATGGCAAAACCCAATTTATTAGATTTTAATGGTGATATACTTATCTTATGTGGTGATGTTCCATTGCTTCAATCAAATACGCTATATAGTTTTATAAAAGAGCATAATAAATCGGGGTCTTTGCTTAGTGTTTTAACTGCAGATACGTCTAATCCTTTTGGATATGGTAGAATAATAAGGGGAGAAGATGGAAGTCTTGAAAAAATTGTGGAGCAAAAAGATGCTACTGAAGAAGAAGCGAAAACTAAGGAGATAAACAGTGGGGTTTATGTAGTAAGCTCAAATTATTTATTTAATTCATTAGCAAAAGTAAAGAGTAATAATGCACAGAATGAATATTATTTGACTGATATAGTCAAGATTATAAATGAAGAAGGACATAAAGTTAATGCTATCAAGGGGGTTGGGTTTGATGAATTGATGGGAGTAAATTCGCCGGAGGATTTAGAAAAAGCTGAGACATATTATAAGGAGAATTTAGCAAAATGATAAAAGGGATTAATCACATAGGCATAGCAGTTAAAGACTTAGAAGAGAGTATTAAAATATTTCAAAAACTTTTTGAATTTAATGACGTACATACTGAGACGATAGAAGACCAAAAAGTCAAAATAGCTTCATTTAAAGTTGGTGAAGTAATAATAGAGTTAACACAAGCAATTTCTGATGATTCGCCAATAGCAAAGTTTATTAACAAAAGAGGTGAAGGGATTCATCATATTGCTTTTGAGTCTGATGATGTAAATAATGAGTTGACTAGGGTAAAAGAATTAGGCATAAATCTTATAGACGAGAATGCAAAGCCAGGAGCTCATGAAAAGTTAATAGCTTTTTTACATCCGAAATCAACAAATGGAGTTTTGATGGAATTTTGTCAAAACAACGATACAAATAACAAATAATATAGTAACATGCCAAAATTAATACTTTTAAGACATGGTCAGTCTGAGTGGAATCTACAAAATAGATTTACAGGTTGGGTAGATGTAAACTTATCTCCAAATGGGATAGAGGAAGCAACTTCAGCAATTGAGTTATTGAAAGATATAAAAATAGATTATGTTTTCACTTCAGTATTGCAAAGGGCAATACATACCGCTGCCATAATATTGGAAAATATTGACCCAAATAGTGATATTCCAGTGCAACGTTCACAGGCATTGAATGAAAGGCATTATGGGGATTTACAGGGTTTAAATAAAACTGAAGTAGGAGAAGAATATGGAAAGGAACAATTGCATATTTGGAGACGTTCTTATGATACTCCACCACCGAATGGAGAATCATTAAAAGACACTAAAGACAGAGTATTGCCATATTACAGAGAATACATTGAACCATTATTAAAACAAGGGAAGAATGTATTAGTGTCTGCACATGGCAATTCATTGCGAGCTTTGGTCATGTATTTAGAAGATATTTCTAAAGATGAGATAACGCAATTAAATATTCCGACAGGAAAACCATATATTTATCATTTTGATGACAACTTAAATATTATAAGGCACGAATACATTGAAAATTAAAATTTATCTTATTGTTTTATTATTTTTATCATACAATTCTTATTCTGATGAAACTGATTTAATGAAAATCATGCAATTGGAATTAGATAGGTCTTTTAATGAACTGAAAAATCAGGAAATTAAACCTTATTTTATTTCTTATCAAATTACGGAAAATGATAATTATCAAATTACTTCTTCCTTGGGAAATACGATATTAAGTACTGAAATTAAAAAAAGAACGCTTGATGTTGATTTGAGGGTTGGTGATTATACATTTGATAATACTCATATAATAAGGGGTTCAGCTTTTCAATTTGGTTCGAGTGGTGGGTCTGTTAGTTTGCCATTTGAAAATAATGAAATGAGTATTAGACAGAAAATATGGAATTTAACAGACAGGCATTATAAATCAGCAATTGAAAGGTATGGGAAAGCTAAAACTAATAAAGCTGTAAAAGTAGAAGAAGAAGATTTATCTGATGATTTTTCGAAGGAGTCAAATGAAATATATACTAATGATATTAAAAAAATAAAATTTGATAAGGAACTCTTAGAGAATAGATTAAATAATGTTTCTCGTTATTTTAGGTTACATCCGTGGATACTAAGTTCATCAATTAATCTTCAGATAGACAATATTACAAAGTTTTTTGTTAATACGGAAGGTACAAAAATAAGACAAACACAACCATATATTAGAATAATGATTAATGCTAATACTAAGGCTGATGATGGAATGACATTGCCATTATATAAATCTTATTTTGCTTATTCGATAGATAGTTTGCCGTCTGAGAAAATAATGCAAAATGATTTATTGGAAATGGTCAATATATTAGATGGATTGAGGAATGCTCCGGTAGCAAAAACTTATTCGGGTCCAGCAATTTTATCGGGGGAAGCTGCAGGCGTATTTTTTCATGAGATTTTTGGTCATAGGGTTGAAGGGCATAGAGAAAAAGACCCTAATTCGTCTCAAACGTTTAAGCAAATGATTGGTAAAGATATTTTACCTGATTTTATTAATGTAGTATTTGACCCAACAAAAAAGATATTAAGAAATCACGAAATATCTGGTTTTTATAATTATGATGATGAGGGTGTGAAATCACAAAGAGTAGTGTCAGTTGAAAATGGGATATTTAAAGGTTTTTTAATGTCTCGTTCACCTATAGAAAATTTTCCAGTATCAAATGGACATGGGAGGAAGCAAGCTGGATTTAAAGCAGTAACTCGTCAGTCTAATTTAATTGTAGAAGCAATAGAAACAATTCCTTTCAGTGAACTTAAAAAAGAGTTAATAGAAATTTGTAAGACAGAGGGGAAAGAGTATGGATTATATTTAACTGTAGTTCAAGGTGGTTTTACCTTTACGAGTAGAACAATTCCAAATGCTTTTAATGTTATGCCTTTAGTTGTATATAAAATATATGCAGATGGTCGTCCAGATGAGTTGGTGAGGGGGGTTGATTTGATTGGGACTCCACTTATGACATTTAAAAATATTACTCATGCTGCAGATGACATAGGAGTTTTTAATGGTATTTGTGGTGCTGAGTCTGGAGGAGTACCAGTATCCGCATCGTCTCCGAGTTTGCTTGTATCAAATATTGAAGTACAAAAAAAGAAAAAATCACAAGCAAAGCCACCAATATTAGATGCACCTGATATATTTAAAACGCCTTGATTTGCTTTGTTAATTAAATTACTTTCTTAAACTATGGATATTCAAAAATGAAAATAGTATTCAAATTATTTTTAACATCATTAACTTTCATGTTTCTTAGTCTTTCGGTTTATTCTAAAACGATAGCCGATGGAGAAATTATAAGAGCAATGAAAGATGAAATTAAAAGGTCAATGAATGAATTAAAAATAGAGTCTTTGGAAAAACCATATTATATTGAATATAAATTAGTGTTGAATAATCCAACAGTAATTAATTCTACTTTAGGGTCGTTGAGTGATATAACTAATCGTCCATATTCGAGGTTAAATGTTCAAGTTAGAGTTGGGGACTATAGTTTTGATAATACAAATTATTTTGATATAGGTCTTGGATTTTTTGGTTCGAGTGATGATGAAGAAAAATACAAGAATAGAAGTATAGGACAGGAATTTGATTATTATTCATTGAGGAGAAATCTATGGTTGGCAACTGATGCGGCATATAAACAGTCGGCAGAATTATTCGCCAAGAAAATCTCAGCTTTGAAAAATCGTGCGAGGAAAGATACAACTCATGATTATTTGAAGATGGAACCAGTAAAAAGTTTTAGGAAAGAAGAATTTCCAAACTTTGATAAGAAATATTTTACTGAATTGGCAAATTCATTATCTTCGTTATTTTTAGATTATGAAGATATTTATAGTTCGGAAGTGTTGTTTGAAAATGTAAATAAAACTACATATTATGTTAATAGTGAAGGTGTTGAGTATATTAAATCATATTATTATACTTCTATGGAGATTGTAGCTGCAACACAAGCAGACGATGGTATGCCATTGTCAAATTATGACACTGAGTTTGCAAGAAATCCAAAAGAATTTCCGTCTAAGTCTGAATTAATTAAAAAAGCAAAAAATGTTGCATATATACTTTCTGAAACAAAAAAATCTAAACCTTTAGATGATTCATATTCTGGTCCTGTGATATTTACAGAATCGGCGGCTTCTGAATTATTTGCACAAAATTTTGCTCCTAACCTTGTAACTCAAAGGAAAGCAATTTCTGACGGTGGGTTTGTTGGAGATGAGTCAGGGAAAGCATTTCAATCGAAAATAGGGGGTAGGGTCTTGCCTGAATTTTTGTCTTTGGAAGCAAATCCATTGCTGAGTAGTTATAAAAATAAAGATTTAGTTGGGCATTATTTGATTGATGATAATGGGATTAAATCACAAAAAGTTAGTTTAGTCGAGAATGGTTATTTAAAAAACTTGCTCTCTTCTCGTATTCCTACTAAAAGGGTACGAAAATCAAACGGTCATAAGAGAGGTGGGGCTCCAATGGTTTCTTCGTTATTTATGACTTCGAATGAAGAGAAGTCATTAGATTATGAAACCATGAAAGAAAAAATGATAGAACTATGTAAAAATAGGGAGCTACCTTATGGCATAATTGTCAAAAAAATTATGAATAGAAACGTTTTATATACTACTTTGTACCGTCAAACTATGGGACAAACGAATATACCGAGAGGTGCTGGAAAATTTGTACCTACACAGATGTATAAAATTTATCCTGATGGCAGAGAGGAATTAACAAGAGGTGCAAATGGTAATGGATTTACAGTTCGCTCGTTTAAGGATATAATTTTTGTAGGCGATAAGCCGTTTGTTTATAATTATCTTGCACCTGCAGTAGTTTCTCCTTTTGTATCAGGTGGAGACCAATATATTCCATCTTCAGTAATTATTCCTGATTTATTATTCGAAGATGGGGAAATAAAACTGTTAGATGATGATTTTAAAAAGCCTCCTTATTTGCCAAATCCATTAGTTAAAAAATAAATATTCGTATATTTGAATAATATTTGATTTAAAATTAAAATAAGTTGCAAATGTGACTTTATTCTTTAAAATAATTCTTAATTTATGAAAAAATCATACTCAGAATTGGTAGAAGAAAATAATTATTCTACTAGCTTATTAGTAACGGCATTGCTTTTTAAGCATAAACTATTTATAATTTTCACTACTTCAATTATAACAATTGCTTCTTTGATTTATGCTTTAAATATTGATATATATTACTTATCAGTTGTTAATGCTGTTCCGCCAAAGTCATCAGGTTCGGCTTTTGAGTCGGCTATGGGTAATATATCATCTGCTTTAAAGGATTTTGGATTAAAAAGTATGGGTGGTGGAGGAACTGATGATTATACTTTTATGGTATTGCTTAATAGCAGGACATTAATTGACTCGGTTATATATCAATATGATTTAAAAAATCGATATGAATTAGAAGATGAGCCTATTGAAAAAGTTAGGAAAGTATTTTATGAAAATTATCTTCCAAATGTAGAGGAAGATGGAAATTACACTATTTCAATTTGGGATACTAATTCGGATACTGCCGCAATAATAGCTAATGATATAATAAAAATTGCTAATGGATTGGCACAGGAGATTTATAGAAAAGAAACTAAACACAATTTGAAATATATAGAAAATAGATTGAAATCTATTGATAGTCGTATTGCATTGCTAGCAGATTCACTTAATAATTATTCGAAGAAATATAAGGTGTTTTCTATAGAAGACCAAGCAAAAGATTTTAGTGAAATGCTAAGTGAGTTAAAAGTCAAACAACAAAGCTTAGAGCTGTCATACAAAATGAGTAAATCTTTATATGGTGAAAAAGATTATAAAACTACATTGAAAAAAGAGCTTCTTGATAATATTAATTCTAAGGTTAGAGAAATAGAAGAAGATAAGGGTTATATGGGAAATTTCAGTTTAAATGATATTTCAAAGGTTGGGTTAGAATTTTTACTTTTGAAAACAGAGCTTGAAACCTTCTCAAAATTTAAGGCTATATTAATGCCTACTTTTGAAAAGGCAAAATTAGATTTGATTTCGAAACAACGAAATTTATTTATAGTTGACAATGCTATAGCTGCGGAGAAAAAAGATAAACCGAAACGTGCTGTGATAGTTATTGGTGCATTCTTAGCATCGTTTACACTTGCTGTTATGTTAGTATTATTTGCTGATAATATTAAATCATTTAAGAGAAAGTATAGAAATTTAGAAAATAATATATAGTGGAAAGTCTTAAATCATATAAGATTAGATTTATTGAACAATTTAGAGAGAACGGCAAGATTGGTTTATTATCATCAGTAATTACTGCTTTATTCTGTTTAATTTTGTTTTATGTGATTGCTGAGTTTGTTGGTGCTGTTTATACTCTTGGGTTTGGTTTTGCTTTATTTTCAATTTATTTAATTATCAATAATTTTAATAGTTGGGTATATCTTTATGTGTTAGCATTGCCTGGTTATTTATTTTTTTCGGCAGAAGGAATAGGTGCTGAAGATATAATTTATATGTTTTTATATAATATTGGTTTATACTATTGGTTTTTCCATGAGGTATGTATTAAAAGAAGAAGGATAGTTGAAGACAGAAAAGATTGGTTTTTATTATTTGTATTTGGAATTATAGCCCTACACCCCATAGTAGCTTTTTTTAATGAGGTATCGTTTTTAGATGCTTATCGTGAATTTGCAATTTCATCTTTGGTATTATTTTATTTTCCGTTGAAATATTTGATAAAGAATGAAAAAGATTTTAAAAGATTTATTTTAATATTGGTAATAATAATAATATTTATTGATATTATGCAACTCTATCGAACTTATGACGCGTTTAAATCTGCAAAACAAGTGTGGGAGCTATCTAAAGCTTCGAGAATGAACCAGACAATAATTAGTATGGTAATATTAATTTCATTGCCATTGACTTTATATACTAAATCATTGAAACATAAAATATTAGGATTTATTTTTGTTGCTTTTAATATGGCGATGTTAATTTCTACATTGACACGTTCATATTGGGTGGCTACTTTTTTAAGTGTACTTTTTATGATGATATTTTTTCCACCGAAAAAAAATATTATGATAGTATCAACTGGAATATTAAGTATAATTATAATATCGACACTTAGTTATTTGGTATTGCAAGATAAGGCAGTATATGCTTATAAATTATTTGAAAAAAGATTTTCTTCTATTTATGAGACAGGAATAAGAAAAAATCAATCATTAAATGCGAGAACGGTAGAATATGAAGCAGTTTATAAAAGAATTAATGATTATCCGATTGGTGGTTCGGGAGCGGCAAAAACTTATGCTTATTATAGTCCTATAGATTTGGAAAAATGGGAATCTGCAAATATTCATAGTACTTATATTTCGCTTACTTTTAGATATGGTTTTATAATTGCATTTGCTTATTTATTAATATTTGCTATATACTTTTTTGACGCTTTGATTGCTATTTACAAATCAAAAGAGTCATTTTATAGGTATTTATTAATTGGTGCATTAAGCACTTGGGTGATGTTTGTATTGACTAATTTTGCTTCATCATTGGTCTTGACAAGGGAAGGGGTAGTTGTTATGTCGATTTCATTAGCATTAATAACAACGGCTAAAAATAAATTAGAAAAGAGTAATAGGGAACTTATTTCATAATTTTTTCTTATTTAAACAAAATACTCATTTCTTGATTATTAAAGGGTGCATTTTTGAATAACCATTTGAGATGAGTCTATAATAATAAACACCTGAATTCAAATTAGAGATGTCTAAATTATAGGAATGTTGGCCTGCCGATATGAATGAGGATTTCAAAACTTTTACTAGCTCTCCATTTGAATTATACAAGCTCAAATCAATAAAAGCATCAAATGATAATGAATAATTAATATTAGTGTTATTATTTATGGGGTTAGGTGTAATTTTTTCTAAATATATATCAAATGTTGACAAAGTGAGTTTTCTTTTATCTTCGGCGCATACTTCATTAATAATAATTTGACCGATAGTGTCTGATGAAAATGTAAAGCATTTAGAATCTTCGGTTGAAATATCAATTTCTATATTTGGATTGTAAGTAGAATCGGATGTAAATAAAGTTAAAAATTCAAATTCTGCTAATTCTTCAATGTCCTTAAATTTAAAATCATTTATATCTAAGTAATTCATAGAAAAGCTGACTATTCCATCATTAGAATTGATATTTGGAGTAGAAATAATATAATTATTTTTTAAATCTTCCTTAATTTTTAAGCTATTATCTACATAAGCAAAAGCTTTTTTATCATATTTGAAAGAAACAAATAAATCGACATCATTTAAGAGTTCTAAATCTTCACCTTTTAATGTGATACCACTTTTAACTACTTGGTTTACATTAGCATTTTGAGACAGTGGAGTTAATTCTATATTTGATTCGTATTCTAAAGTTAATAAGTTCAAATCGAAAGTGTAAGGGTCGATATTATTCATTTGTTTGACAACTATTTCATATTGATTTTCTCCGAACTCTATTGGGGAATATTCTATTGGAATAATTAAAATGGAATTGGCATCTACAGTAAAAACATTTGATAGGTAACTAACATCTATGTTTACAATATAATCTTCACCTTTTCCTGTCTTGTCTATTAATTCAATTGCTTCAAAATTAATAGCATCATTGCTGAAATTTTCTATATTGATTGTGGTAGAATCATGTTCACCTGGGCAAACTCTTAAATCGTTTTGATCTAAGCTAACCTTTATTGGGTTGCTCCTGCCCATTCCTTCTAATTTAATAATTTTGTTTTCTAAGGCATTTGAATTTATTTCAATAACTGCTGAATGTTTGCCTTCAAATTCGGCAGAAAACTCGATTTCAAACTCTAATATTTGACCTATATTTAATAAAGTATCTTTATGTGTTGAAATTATTTTGAAACCATTTTCTTGTAATTCAGATGTATCAAATTTAAGAGAATAAAAACTTAGTGGGTGAGCGAACTCCCAATTTTCATTTGTAATGGTGAATTTTTTTCGTTTAGTGTTGTTTTCAAAGTTTAATATAGATGTGCCAAAGGATAAAATATCTTTGTCAATTTTAATTTTTGGTGCTACTCCTCTTCCCATGAATTTTGAATATGTGATAAAAGTTTTACCTTTATTAATACTATATGTCAAAGAATTTTTATAATTACCTACTTCTTGGGGATTAAAATATGCTTGGTATTTAATTATACTGTCAGGAGCAATATCAATATTTAGAACTTTGTCAATTTCAAAATTGAAAGGTGAATTTGATTTTTTGTCGTCAATGATATCAATAACTTTTATAGTGTCAATACCCTTATTTTTAATAACAATGCCGTTATTATTGTTTTTAATTGAGTATGGACCTGATGGAAATTTTTGGCGATTAATTAATTTACTACCCCAATTATAATCACTGCTTATAAGTCCTGATTTTATACCGTGAACTTGTAATTTTGCTATGCTATCACCAGCTATTGAATTTGAGTAAAAAATAATAGAGTCTAAAACTATCTCGGGTTTTATAGGAGTACAGATTACTTCATAGACTTTAGTATGATAGGGTTTTAAATGTAGAGTATCTTTGAAAAATATAGGGTTTATATTGTGTTTATATACTGCTTTATTATATACTTCATTGTAGCCATAAACCTTTAATTCGACACCACTGTTATTTTTTAAGCTAAATGATTTGCTGAGATTTTCGCCGAGACTAATTCTACCAAAGTCAATATCACTTACTTCTATTTTAGGATATTCAACGATACCTGATACTGTAACCAATTCGGAACTAAAGCAACTATCACCGATGATAATTTTGTCTTCAAATTTTCCATATTCATTTCCAAAAAAATTAATTTCAAATATGATTTCACTGTTTGGTGGGATTATATATTTATCTTCAATTATTTTTCCGTTTATACTAATATTGAATAAATTATTATATTTCTTTACTTCTAATGTATTTAGCTCATAATCACTTTTAGAATTGTTTGTTATTTTGATTTTTTTTGAAGAATTACCATTTAGATTTATACTTTTAAAATTTATTATTTTAGGTTCAATGATTAAATTTGGTGCATTGTATTCAATTTTAGATATAATAGTATTTCTAGATTGGTCGATTGTAATGAGTTCAGCAATTGCATTTATTGCTTTATTTTTAACATTCAATTCCCATAATATTTCAGTATTATCTTCATTTACATAGGTTTGTTTGTATTCAAAATTATCTTTTTTATTAATTATATTTCGATATAATTTTGTTTCATCTGTTGTTTTTCCATTGAATTGACCACAATTTTCTATCCAAGTAGTCTTGGGTGGTTCATTGTCTAATAAAGTAGTTGCTTCGAATTTATAGCTACTTGCAAAACCATAAGATTTGATTGTAGAAAAACCGTAGGAATAAACATTAAATTTTGATGTGGATTTTATAAAATATTCTTTTCCAGAATTAACATTTAGTTCAACGATAGCGAGATTAGTTGAGACTTTTTCGTTGTATGATATGTCAAAATCTGCAATAGGTTTCCAAATAATATTTTCTTTATCTTTTATTCCTATTAATAAATCTTTAGGAGTTTCACTATTGGAGTCTAAATGATAAACAATATTAATGAAATTATTAAAGCCTGCATTTTCATTTATTGGTGTGAATACTTGAGTAAAATTCACCATATTTTCTAAGGGAGACAAAGTCATCATAAAGGGACCACCTTGGACAATATTATCATTGTCTTCGGCTGTACCTGTATTGTATAAAACAACTTTTATAGGCTTGTCAGCACTTAATTTGTATGATTTTGGAGCATTTGTATTTCTTGGTATTTCAATAAAAGCTTCTCCACTTACTCCACCGGATTTAGTAAGAACTGTAACCAATTGGCCATCTCTGAATATTTTAGTTTCTTCTTCTTTGGCAAAAACTCTAACTATTGGTTCATAACGTCGAGAGTGTAATTTGGGAACAATATATTCTGTTCCCCAATACTCTATAGGTAATTCCATATCTGTGATATAATCGCATAATTGATTATGAGTAGGAATATTTGCACATTGATTTCCAGAAATAATTGAAATAGGTTTGTTAGAAGTAATTTTAGAACCACTTAAATCATCTCCGTTATCTAAAGATGAGAATAGCCAAATATCACCTTTGTTTAAAGTTTTAGATTTGGTTGTATATCTTCTATTTGGGCTATTTGAACTATTAAAAAGAGAATTGCCGCCGAATAAAATATCAATTTCTGTTTGGTCTTCTGTGGCAATAATTGCAGTCATTGATGGAATTGATTTGTAGTCATCATAGCTATTTCTTGAATCGGTATATGATGAAATAATATATTCATTTCCCAAAGCATATTTAGGAATTCCTTTGAATCCATCAGATGTACTATTGAAATTAGAAATTAAACTAACTGAAAATAAATGTTCTGACTGAAGATAAAGTGAAGAGTTTTCGAAAACAAAATTATTAACTTCTTTTTCTTCGACATATTTACGGTATGGCTCTACGTATTTGGCATCTATTATATATTCTTGACTTTCAAAAGCAGTAAGTTTTATTGTATCTAAATAGCCGGTAGATTTTATTTGAATGATAATTTCAGTGTCAAAATAGGAGTTAAAAATTAATCTAACTTCTTTTGTACCGAAATTGTTGTCACTATGAAGATTTGGCAGGGCAGTTAAATAGAATTCATTTCCATATTCTGAATTGACTAAATTACCATAATCAATATCATTTTGACTTAGTAGTGTAAAGTTAAAGCAGAATGCTAAAATAACTACAGAATATATGTAAGAGTTTTTTATTTTCATTCAATAATCATAAACGAATTTGCCAAATAAAATTGTTTCTTATTAATAATGACACATGATAGCAAATATTGTCTCAAATATAATAATAAAAAATTAATTCAGTTAAATTTGATTTTCTTGTAAATTATTTATAAATTTGATTTTATCAATAAATAAAATAAAAAAGGTTTTATGTCAGAATTAACAACAGAAGGAATAATATTTATAATAGTTGGTTGGGGTGGAGTTTCTGCCTTAATGATTAGTGCTTTGACTAAGGTACTAAAAAGTGGCGATAATATGGAATGAAAGCTTAAGTAATTTAATCTATACTATATTTATCATATTTAGAGACTAAATCGTCTTAGATGAATGACATTGAATGAAAAAATAGCTCAACTACCATTGAAACCAGGTGTTTATTTATGGAAGAATAAAAATGATAAAATTATTTATGTTGGAAAAGCTATAAAACTACGTAATAGAGTACGCTCTTACGTTCAAGATAATCGTCCTCGTGATGCTAAAACTAAGGCATTAATCCAGCATATTTCAGATGTGGAAGTGATAGTTACTGATAATGAAGCAGAAGCTTTAATATTAGAAGATACATTAATTAAAAAACACAAGCCTAAGTATAATGTACTTCTTCGTGATGATAAAACATACCCTTATGTGAGAATAACTAAAGAGCTTTACCCAAAAGTATTTCAAACAAGAATAGTAGTTAAAGATGGTTCAAAATATTTTGGACCTTTTACTGATTTGACTTCTTTGAAAACTATACTTAGAACTCTTCGTAAATTATTTAAACTTCGCTCATGTGATTATAGAATAACAGAAGAAACTATAAGGAATAAAAAATATAAGACTTGTTTGGACTTCCATATTAAAAAATGTGATGGTCCGTGTGAGGGATTAATAAGTCCTGGTGATTATGAAGAACACATAAAAAAAACAATCAAAATATTATCTGGAAAAACCAGAGAGGTTGAGAAACAATTAGAAAAAGAAATGTTTGAAGCATCAGAGCTAATGGATTTTGAGAAGGCAACTCAGCTAAGAAATAAACTTACTACATTAAAGGAGTATTCATCAAAACAAAAGGTTGTCTCTGCGAATTTGATTGATAGAGATGTTTTTGCTATTGCACGATTTGAAGACCTTGCTTGTAGTTTAATTCTAAAAATTAGAGAAGGTAAACTAATTGGGAAGAGGCATTATATTATTAAAAACTCTGAGAATCAGACGGATTCGGATATAATTAGTCGAACTTTACAGAGGTGGTATTTAGAAACAGACTTTATACCAAAGGAAATATTTTTACCGTGTGAGCCACATGATATAGAGTATATTAGTAGTTTTCTTGCAGAAAAAAAACAAAAGTCAGTTTCAATTAAAATACCTAAAATAGGTGAAAATAAAGAAATGGTAGATATGGCAACTACTAATGGGAAGTTTATTTTAAAAGAATATAAAATTGCTTATAAAAACCGTGAACAAATTGTTCCGAGGGCTGTGCAATCTTTACAAAGAGATTTGAAATTAAAAAAATTGCCACGACATATTGAATGTTTTGATAATTCGCATATACAAGGGACTGATTTAGTTTCTTCGATGGTTCACTTTGCAGACGGGAAACCAAAAAAATCTGAATACAGAAAATATAAAAATAAAACTGTGCTTTCCAATGATGATTTTGCTACAATGAGGGAAGTAATTTATCGAAGATATTCGAGATTAAAAGAAGAGATAGAAGAACAGGAGAAATTAATCAAAGAAGGTAAGTTAGAAATAGATAATAAAAATAAGAAAAAACTCCCAGATATGATAATAATAGATGGTGGTAAAGGACAACTTTCTTCTTCTTGTGAAATATTAGAAAATCTTGGGTTATTAGATAAGATAATTGTGGTTGGATTGGCAAAAAGATTAGAAGAAGTATTCTTTCCTGATGAAAGTGAGCCTGTGATACTTCCGAAGACATCATCAAGTTTAAGACTATTGCAACATTTAAGAGACGAGGCTCATCGTTTTGCAATAACGTTTCATAGGGAGCTACGTTCAAAAAGAACTTTGAAATCTGTATTAACAGAAATCCCAAGTATTGGAGAGAAAACAGCTAAAAAATTATTAACTGAAATTGGTTCTGTGGAAAAAGTAATTAATTCATCTAAAGATACTTTATCATTGTATTTGAATGAAAAGCAGGTAAATAATTTAATAGATTATTTTAATAAGAAATAAATATTGTTATTTTCATTTAATAATGAATATAACTAATGAATTATATAGTAAAGAAGCAAAAATTTTATAAATAATTTTATGTAAATACTATATTAAATTAGTATATTGCGAAACAAAATAATTTTAATAAAAGAACGGAATTTTCGATGAAAAAGTATTTTTCAATTTTATGTCTTTTGATGGTAACAAGTTTGTATTCACAAGTAAAATTACCAGAAAGTCAATTAAAACCATTTTCTCCAGAAGATTTATTAAATTTGAATAGAGTTTCTGACCCTCAGTTATCGCCAGATGGTAAGTGGCTTTTATACACAATGGGTACACCTAACATAGATAAAAATAAGATTAATAATGATGTATATGTAATGAAAATGGATGGTTCACAGACTATTCAAATTACAAAGAATGAAGCATCAGATTTTCAACCACGTTGGTCAAATGATGGAAAAAAAATTGCTTTTTTATCTACTCGAATGAATTCTCCTCAAATATTTACTGTGAATTTTCCTGAGGGCAAGGTAAAAGGTCTTACTACAATTAAAAATGGGGTTAGCTCATTCCAATTTTCACCAAATGGTGAGTTCATTGCATATACATCTGATGTTAAAATATTGGAAACAATTGCAGACAAATATCCAAAACTACCTAATGCAAATGTATATACTTATGACAAACTCCCAGTCAGAGCATGGGACCACTGGGAAGATGCCTCATATAGTCATTTATTTATTATGCCAGCAAAAGGTGGAGATGGATTAGATATTATGAAAGGTGAACCTTATGATACTCCATTATCTCCGTTTGGAGGAGTTGAGCAATATGCTTGGGCTCCTAATAGTTTAGAGATAACTTATACTGCAAAGAAAGACCCTAATTATGCAAGAAATACCAATTCTGACTTATATACTTATGATTTGAAGTCAAAAACTACAAAAAATATTACAAAAGGAATGATGGGATATGACAAAGACCCATCATATTCTCCTGATGGTAAATTTATTGCTTTCCATAGTCAAGAAAGACCAGGGTTTGAAGCTGATAAAGTTAGATTAATGTTATATAATAGAAGCAATGGTCAATTTACAAATTTATCGGTAAATTTAGACCAGTGGGTAAAAGAGAATGTTTGGTCAAATGATAGTAAAACTATTTATTTTACTGCATCTGGCCCAGGTATAGAGCCTTTATACTCTGTGAATGTTACAAATGGTATGTTTAAAAAACTCGAAGATGGATGGTTTAACTATGGTGGTGGAATGGCGATTATGCCTGATGATAAATCACTTGTAATTGGTAGAACTTCAATGATGAGAGCGAGGGATTTTTATTTAGTTGATTTGGCTGGTGAGAATGAACCGAAAGCTATAACTCAAGTAAATTCGGCAACGATGGTTAAAGTGTTTGACTTAAAAATAGAAGAGAAACAAATCAAATCTACTGATGGTAAAAATGTTCATACTTGGGTGCTTTATCCTCCAAAATTTGACCCAAGTAAAAAATATCCTATGATTACTTATTGCCAAGGTGGACCACAAGGAACAATTTCTAATTATTTTTCATTCCGTTGGAATCTTTATTTGATGGCATCTCAAGGTTATGTGGTTGTAGCTCCTAATCGTAGGGGAATGCCTGGCTTTGGTCAGGAATGGAATGATGCAATTAGTAAGGATTGGGGTGGTCAGGCAATGGATGATATAATAGAAGCTACAAAAAAGATAGCTGACGAAGACTATATTGATAATGATAGAATTGCTGCAGTAGGAGCATCTTTTGGTGGATATACTACATTTTGGTTGCAAGGGCATAATGATGATGGTTTGTTTAAGACTTTTATCTCGCATTGTGGCGTGTTCAATTTGACTTCTATGTATGGATCGACTGAAGAATTATTTTTTCCAGATTGGGAACAAGGTGGTCCATATTGGGAAGATGACGAACAATATGAAAAATTCTCACCTCATAAATATGCAGACAATTGGAAAACTCCTATGTTAGTGATTACTGGAGTAAATGATTTTAGGGTGCCATACACTCAGAGTTTAGAAGCTTATACTGTTTTACAAGTCAAAAATATAGATTCGAAACTACTTGTTTTTCCTACAGAAAGTCATTGGGTTTTGAAGTTGCAGAATGCTTTGGTTTGGCAAAATGAGTTTTATTCTTGGTTAGATAAATACTGTAAAAAATAAGAATTGATGATATTTATTAGAAATTTAAGATTGTAATTATGATAAAAAAATATTTAATAGTATTAGCTTTATTATTTTTGTCAATTACTCTTTATGGTCAAAATACAGATGATTATGATGAATATGAAGACGAAGAATATTATGGAGACTTTGAAGAAAGTAAGAATTATGGTATTAGACTAATTGCAGGGTTACAGTATAATATTCCATTGGGTGAAAGTTTTTCAACTTTATATAATAGTTCAGTTGGTTATTTAGTAGGTTTGGAATATAAAGTTAATCAAAATTTAATCATTGGAGTAGAGGCTGATTATCACTTTTTTGACTTGGTAGATCAATCTGCACAAGAAACTTATGCAATTGAGAGTATTCCTATAATGGCATATTTAACGATAACTTTAGAAGAAACATCTAATTATATTCCTTATTTAGGATTAAAAATTGGTAGTACAATGTATAATTCTATAAAGTACATTCCACATCAAAATAATCAGCATATTAGATATAGATATGACAATGTGGTTGATTATGCTACTATCGTTCCTTATGCGGGAGTAGAATCAAAGATGAGCAAAAATTTTTATTGGAATTTGGATGTTCGTTATAATTATATATTTTTAGATAATGATTTTAATGTGTGGATAGGGATTAACGCAGGAATTAAGTATGAATTTTAATTAGAATGATTAGTTTGCAAAAAATTAAGCATGAAGTATATCATATACTTTATACACAAGATGATTTAAAAATCAAATCTTGGAAGTATTATATAGATGATTATTTTATTTCAAGTTTGATTATACTAAATGTATTTGTAATAATGCTCGAATCATTTAATTATTATAACAATGAATATACAACACAATTTCAGTTATTCGAATTATTTTCTGTTTCTATATTTAGTTTTGAATATATATTAAGGATATGGGTTGCAGATTTACATTTTCCTAAATTAGGTCGATTTGCATCGAGGTTTAGATATATATTTTCGATATTGGGAGTTATTGATTTGCTTGCGATATTGCCTTATTATATCCCATTTTTCTATACACTAAGTTTAAAAGAGGAAAGATTTTTAAGGTTATTTAGACTATTTAGAATTTTTAAATTAGCTCATTATTCTAAATCATTAAATTTGGTAGGCAAAGTATTTAAGGATAAAAAACGGGAATTAATAATAACTGTAGCAGCAACTTTTATTTTAATTATGATTGTTTCTACTATTATGTTAGAGTTGGAACATGAAATCCAACCGGAGAAATTTAATAATATTTTTGGGGCGTTTTGGTGGGCAATTGAAACACTTACAACTATTGGTTATGGTGATGTTCATCCGATGACTGGGTGGGGAAAATTTTTAGCTGCTATTACTGCTCTTTTGGGGATAGGTATTGTAGCAATTCCTACTGGGATACTATCGGTTGGTTTTTTAGAAGAGCTGAATAATAATAAAAAACGAATAAAAAATATAAGACAAAGGAAAATGTTACTTAAAAAGACAGGTAGAAAATCTAAGAAGAAGTACGTATTAAATAGGATTGGGAAGTAGGGGAAAGTTGATTTTTATTTTTAAGTTGATTTTTGCTTATTATATATTTTTTTCCAGTTGTATAGTCCCCATATAGAGCCAATAAAATAAATGAACATTTGGATTGAATAAATATCTAAGTCCCTTAAGAGATATAAGTAGATTGAAAAGAGGTTGAGGATAATCCAATATATCCAAGATGATAATACTTTTTTTGCCTGTAAATAGGTAGCTATGAATGAAAAAATAGTTGAAAAAGAATCCATATATGGATTGTTTGCTTCGGAGAGGGTGTCAAATACGTAACCTAAAATCAAAGTTAGTATAATTCCTAAAATAATTGTTTTTAGATGATAAAGATAACTTTTTGTTTCAATTAGGATTGTATTTTCTTTAATGTTTTCTTTTCCCCAAGTTATCCAAGCATAGATACCAATTACAACATAATATAAATACAAGATTGCTTCTGAGTAAAGTTTTACACTTGGTAGCAAAAACAAATAAATGCTAATAGCTGAACCCAATATTCCGAATATCCAAGCAATTCTTAATTTATAAATAATTAAAAAAAGGAATGATAAATTAAATATCATTCCTATAATTTCAATTACTTTATTAATATCCAGATTAAATTCTGTCATGATTAATTTTATAAGTTATTTTTAGTTTATTCGGACCAAACTCCCATATTCATAAACTTATTATGTCTAATTTTTAACAGTTTTTCTGGTTTTAATTTTTTTAATGCTTTTAATTCTTTCAATAAAGAATCTTTAAGAATTTGATACATTTTTTCTTTGTCTTTATGAGCTCCGCCAATTGGTTCTGGAATAATATGGTCGATTATATCGTATTTTTTTAAGTCAGTAGCACTGAGTTTTAGTGCTTCAGCGGCTTGTTCTTTGAAATCCCATGAACGCCATAGGATAGAAGAACAAGATTCAGGAGCTATAACAGAATACCATGAATTTTCACACATTAAAATTCTATCGCCTAAGCCAATGCCAATGGCACCACCAGATGCTCCTTCGCCTATGATAACGCAAATAATTGGAACTTTCAGTTTAGACATAACTAATAGATTGTCAGCAATTGCTTGAGCCTGTCCTCTTTCTTCAGCTTCTAAGCCTGGGTATGCACCTTGGGTATCTATTAACGTGATTATTGGTTTATTAAATTTTTCTGCTAATTTGAATAATCTTTGTGCTTTTCGATAGCCTTCAGGATTTGGCATTCCAAAATTGCGATATAAGTTTGACTTAGTATCTTTTCCTTTTTGGTGTCCGACAACCATTACATCATGTCCACCAATAGAAGCCATTCCACCTATTATGGCGTGGTCATCTTTAAATTTTCTGTCTCCATGTAGTTCAATGAAGTCATCAAAAATATTTTCCAAATAATCGCTTGTAATTGGTCTTCCGGGGTGTCTTGCAATTTGAACCCTTTGCCAGCGTGTCAGATTTTTGTAAATATCAACTTTTAAATCGTCAACTTTGGTTTCTAAGTCTTTTATTTGATTAGTCAAATCTATTTCTTCTCCTAATTTTCTCATTTCATCAATTTTTGCTTCCAAATCAATAATTGGTTTTTCAAAATCTAATATTGTTGTGTTTTCCACTTTATACCTAATAAATTAATTTTTATATTGAAAATATAATGATTATTAATTGAATACTTTTTTTAATATAATTTCAAAATCTAAACTTGGTGTATAGTTTTTCAAATATGATTCATTCAATTTAAGAATAGATTTTTTATCATCAAAATTATTTAAACTTATTTGTGCTAAACTTATTAATCCTTCTTTTCCTATCTCGTATTTGATATCATTATAATTATAATATCCGACAATTGATTTCTTACCAAGGAATACTTTAAACAATTTTCTAATTTTTATTGCTTTATTTTTTGTAAATAAAAGAATAAAAGGAAGACCTAAAGATAATAAGATTAAGCTTAGCGAGATATCAATCATCCTTTTGATGATTATAAATCTTGGCATTGTCAATTTGGATTTATCGTTAGCTAAATCGTATCCGATTGCAGTATTTAGGTTTCTTGAGACGATTACATCAGACAAATCATTTACTTTGTTTATAATTAGATATGTGCCTGATTTCTTTAATTTGTCTTCTACATTTTCTGATTCGTTTTCATTGTTTGAAATAAAAATTTCATTGATATTTTTATTCTTTATGTACTTATCAATGTATTCTAATTCTAAGTTAAGATTGTTATCATTTCTTATGGTCAAACATCCTTTGAAATTAATTAATTCAGTGTTTAAGTTTTTAAAATAATTAATTATTTCTTTATCTTCGCCAATATATATAATATTTTTTATTAATTTTTGTGAACGTTTTTTAAATATTAATCTTAAAATGTAGTTAATTATAAATGAAAATGAAGTTAAAAGTATAAGTACAATTCTACTAAAATCATATTCTTTGAATGAATAAGTAATTACAGCTGTTATCACAAAAAAGAATATATGAGACCTAATAATTTTTTTAAATGAAAAATTTGTTTCAAAATAAAGTCCACTGAAAAAATTAGAGATAAAATATATTATTAATAAAAATCCGGGAAACATCTCATAAGTATCAGGCTGATTACCGCTAAAAATATCAAATCTTATATACATTGAGGTTAAATATGCTAACATCATTACTATTGTATCAGATAATATAAATAGCATATCACTTTTATATTTTTCGATATAAGTAATCAATTCACGTAAAAATATTCCAAATTTTAGAAAAAGTAGGAATATTATAGATTTACCGTAATACTTTTTGGCAAATATCTCCATTGCTTCGTAAAAATGTTTGACTTCATTTATAGAAGAACGTTTTGTGCTTTCGCCTTTATAATGAATAATTGATGTTTTATGATAATAATAAATATCATATCCTAAGTCTGATATTTTGTGGCAGAAGTCTAAGTCTTCACCATACATAAAATATTCCTCGCTAAATCCACCAATTTCTTCAATTACGCTTTTCCTAGTAAAAATAAATGCTCCAATAAGTGCATCTACTTTATAAGTCTCGTTTGCACTTTTGTAAGTTAAATTATAACCAGAGAATATTTTCAAGTTAGGGAAGAGTGATTGTAAGCCAAAGAGTTTGCAAAATGAGTTCCAAGGGTTTGGAAATGAGCGTCTGCAAGCCATTTGGAATGTTTTATCTTCGTTAAGCACTTTACAACCAGCCGCACCAATGTTAATATTGTCCTCCATAAAATCGTACATGGTTTGGAGAGTATCATTTTCTAAGATAGTATCAGGATTTAGTATTAGAACATATTCACCTTTGGCTACTTTGAAACCTTGATTATTGGCTTTGGAAAAACCTAAATTTTCATTATTATAGATATAATTAATATCTTCATATTTAGATGAGATATATTCCTTTGATTTGTCTAAAGAGTTATTATCTACAACAATAATTTCATAGTTTATATCACAATTAGACTTATATATCGACCCAATACAATTAAAAAGAAAATCTTTTACATTATAAGTAACAATAACTATTGATAAGTCAATTTTCGACATATAAATATCAGAATTTTATTTTTTTTGTTTTAATCCTTTTACCAATCCGAACTTTAATTTCCAAACTAAGAAGATAGCTTCCCAAACAATGTCATTATTCATTTTGGACTCGCCTTCCATTCTATCAATAAAGATAATTGGAATTTCTTTAATACGACCACCTAATTTCCAAACTCTGTAAGTCATTTCCATTTGGAATCCATAACCATTTGTTTTTATCAAATCTAAGTCAATTTTCCTTAATATATCAGCTCTAAAGCATTTAAAGCCACCAGTTGCGTCTCTTACATCTAAGCCTGTAACAAAGCGAGTATAAACATTAGCAAAATAAGAAAGTAGTAGTCTTTTTAATGGCCAATTAACTACATTGACACCTTTGATATATCTTGAACCAAGGACTAAATCGTTGTTTTCTATTTCTCTTAGAAAATTTGGTATCTCTTTTGGGTCATGCGAAAAATCTGCGTCCATTTCAAATATATAATCAAAATTATTATCTAAGGCATAACGAAAACCATCGCAATAAGCAGTACCTAAGCCCATTTTTCCTTTGCGTTTGAGTAAATGAATTTGATTATTGTCTCTCATCAAATCTTCTACTATTCTCGCAGTTCCATCTGGAGAATTATCATCAACAACAAGGATATGAATATCACTTTTTACTTCAAAAATAGCTTTTATTATTTTTGAAATATTTTCTTTTTCATCATAAGTAGGAATGACAATTATTGTCTTCATTAAAATATCTATTCGATTTGTTTAATTAATATAATTAATGCTTATTAACGATTTAATTGAAATTAAGTTTTATATTATATATACGCAATAATTAAGCGACAAATATAGCAATAATTAGTTAGATTCCTCAATGATTATAAAATAATTCTCGATTAATTTGAATATTTAAGTGCAATATTTACAATTTTAATTAAATAGAAATAAATTATATTAACTATTAAATCAATAACAAATTAATGCCTTTTGATGAAACTATTATTTATAATCTGACTATTAGTTTTAATCTCAATAAAATATACTCCAGTTTTCAAATGATTTGTATTTATGTTAATTTTATTATCAAGAATATCTAAATTTTCTGATTTAATTATCTTCCCATTGCTTGAATATATTTTGTATTCAAGTATCTTATAATTTTTATTGAGTTCTATATTCAAATTATCATCAACAGGATTTGGGAACATTGAAAAATCATTCTCATATTCTTTAATACTATTAGGCTCAACAAATAAACTCTCACTAACTCCGTTTCTAAAACCAGCATCAATAAAATTATCACATTTTATATATCCTTCGTAATAATACTCTCCTTTCTCCTTAACATAATAATAATTTCCTTCTCCCACTTCCGTGTTTTGATTAAATTCACCATTAAGCTTGTACCAAACATATTCAACTCTTTCATCTATTATCTCTGGACTCAATACATTCCCTTCTTTAATTATCTTATGTTCATGAGTTTGTTGTTTTGCTTTAACCATTCCGCTCACAGAACAAAATTCTAATACTTCATTGATTGGCAGATAACATCTATTCAGATTTAATTCGCTAAAGACATAGTCTTCATTCATATTTACTTCTTTTATCTTAGAATGTTCGAGAATAATCTTTGCATTCGGCAAATTCATCATATCAGGCAATTCGCTTATCGGATTTGCCGACATATATAATTCAGTTAGTTGTGGCATATCTTAATTTGGTAGCTTACCAACTACTGCATTATCTGTTAATTCAATAATTTTTAATGATTTATGATAAGACAAATCTGGTAACACCCCTGTGATTCCATTTTTATGTAGATTAATCAATACAAGATTAGGACAACCACTCAAATCAGGAAATTCACCACCGAAATTATTATAAAACAAGTCCAAAGATTCTAACTTAGGGCACTCTAATTTTGGTATTACCCCACCCATACCAACAAATCTACAAGAAAAAAATTTTATATTTGGCAAATTATTAAGAAATTCGAGAGAACAAGTAAAATTATCATTTGAGAAATTATCTTGATAATGTAATTGCAGATTTTCCAAATTAGGTAAGTTCAATTCTATATTACCATTAAAAATATTATCAAAAGCTAATATTTCTCTTAGTTTTGGCATTTTGGTCAATTTCAAATCATTATAATTTCCTTTTAATCCTACTAATGTAATTTCTTCTACTTCAGGAAAATCAAAATCCTGCCATGGTCCATTAAACTCATAAGAAAATATTGTAATTTCAGTTGTTTTTGGAAGAATCAACGATGGTAATGGATACTCTGACTGTATATTCCCAAAAGCAAAAATTTCTTTGTCTGGAAAATATATTTCTCCTTCTCTAGTCTGGGTTAATATACCTCCATCATATTCAAATTCAGTTAGTTTCATCAAATGATATCTGTTACTATCAATAAAATAAATTGAATCAACCGAATATTTAAATTCATAATTTTTATAATCATCAGTTAGAGTGTCTGAAACAGGCCAATTACTTGTAAAGTCACCTTCAAACATGTTATGAATATTTAACAATGAAGCATAATCAATAGGTCTAATTATATAAATGTCTTTAGAAAAAACAAATTCATTAGCAATAGCGTCCTAAATAAATTATAGACATAGTAATCCCTATTGATTTTGTGTAAAAATCAATAATTTTTTACTTATTGGAAAAAAGAACCCCCTGTAT
>Ga0209475_10000168_pt1 | contig 188844 bp, 164 predicted proteins | sample tdDd471_FD_187128 | JGI IMG/M metagenome (GOLD analysis project Ga0209475, IMG submission 187128) | Marine sediment microbial communities from the Atlantic coast under amendment with organic carbon and nitrate - tdDd47.1 (SPAdes)... | ecosystem: Environmental > Aquatic > Marine > Coastal >... | reverse complement strand
CGACAGGAAAATCTCACCCTGCATTCCGCCGAAGAAAAACCGCAAACAGCCGGAGGCATATGACCAGACCCTGTACCGCCAGCGCCACAAGATCGAGAATATGTTTGCAAAACTCAAGGACTGGCGCAGAATAGCAACACGATATGACCGCTGCTCACATACTTTCCTGGCCGCCATCAAAATCGCCGCAATCGTCATTTGGTGGATTTAATGAGTCCTGAGCCTAGTTTACAGGTCCCGGCTGTCGAACGCCCGGCGGATGTCCGCATCCCCGGCCCCGGTGATCAAGAGCAGGCTGAGCAGGACTTTCGCCTTCAGCCCGTCGAGATGGCCCGACGGGATCAGGCCGCGGCCGATCAGGTCGATCTCCGAGCCGGCAAAGCCATAGGTCCGCCGGTGAACATGGCCCGCCGCAACGCGGCTCGCGAGGACCACCGGCATTTTCGCACCCAGTTTTTCGAGGGCGGGGATGAATTTTTCCGGCGCATGGCCGGCGCCAAAGCCCTCAAACACCACGCCCTGACACTCGGCGTCCGCCAGCAGGTCGAGCAGAAAGCCGTCGTCGCCGAAGGTCGCCCGGATCAGCGGCACGCGGGGAATATCCGCCTTTTCGGCCATGTCGGGCCATGTCAGCTTCACGCCCGCCGCCGGCAGGGCGAACAGCCGCGCCCGCCCTTCGACCAGGCGGCCGATCGGCCCCATGTTGGGCGACTGAAAGGCGCCGACATCGGCGGTGTGGCTCTTGCTGACATAGCGGGCGCTGTGAATATCGTCATTCAGCACGACGACCACCCCGGCGCGGCCCAGCGATTTTGTCGCGGCGCAGGCGACCGCCGCCAGCAGGTTGGCCGGCCCGTCGGCCCCCGGCTGGCCGGGGCTGCGCATGGCGCCGGTCACCACCACCGGCGCCGCAATATCAAGCAGGCAATCAAGCAGAAAGGCCATTTCCTCCAGCGTGTCGGTGCCCTGGACCACGACAAAGCCGTCCGCTTCGCCGCTTGTCGCCGCCTGGCGGATCTCGGCGGCGAGCGTGAGACCGTCGGCATAGCTCAGGTTGCTGCTCGCGACCATCCGATCGGTGCGGGGCTCGACCCGGGCGATCTGCGCCAGCCCCGGCGCGGCGCGGCACAGCGCCGCCGCATCGACCGCAGGCACGACGCCGCCGGACTCCCTGTTCGTCCCTGTCTTACGGGCTGGCGTCTTTTCCATGGTGATGGTGCCGCCCAGTAAAAAGAGCCTCACTTTCGGCAATGTCATCCGCCTGTTCCTTCCTGTTTGCGCCGCCGGGCGATGCGTGAAAATATTTTTCTCCATATCACCCCGCCGCCGAAAGCGCAATCCGCATTATAATGCGTCACAGGGCGGCGGCTCAGGCCCCCGGGCCGCAGTCCAGGCAGCCTTCGATCGGCGCCGGGCCGAGGTGCAGCTTGCTGTTGACGTCGCGCAGGGCGGTGCGCAGCCCTTCCTCGATCACCGGATGATAGAAGGGCATGTCGAGGATTTGCGAAATGGTCATTTTCTGCTGATGGCACCAGGCCAGCAGATGGGCCAGATGCTCCGCCGCGGGCCCGAAAATTTCCGCCCCCAGCAACAGCCCGGTGCCCTGCTCCGCATAGATATGCAACAGCCCTTTGTTGACCAGCATGGTGCGGCTGCGGCCCTGATTTTCAAACGAGACCTCGCCGGTGGCGAAACATCCCTCTTTCAGGCTGGCGAAGGATTGGCCGACGGTCGCGATCTGCGGATCGGTAAAAACGATGCCCATCGGCGAGGTGCGCCGTCCGGCCTGAATATCGGGATAGCGGCCGGCGTTATGGCCGGCGATCCGGCCCTCATCCGCCGCCTCATGCAGCAGCGGCCGGTCCACGGTGACATCGCCGGCGATAAACAGCGGATGGTCGCCGACCTGCAATGTATAGGGATCAAATTGCGGCACGCCCTTGTCGTCCCGCGGCAGGCTGGTGTTCTCCAGCCCCAGCCCCTTGACGTTGGGCCGCCGGCCGGTGGCGGCGATGATATAATCAAACCGGCGGGTCGCCGGCCGCCCGTCGAGGTCGACATAGGTGATATCCACCCCGTCCGCGCGATTCTCCACCGCCGTCACCCGGGCGTCGGCGTTGAGGTAAAATTCCTCGCCAAAGGTCCGCGCGGTATAGTCCAATATTTCCGGGTCGCTGAGCGGGCCGACCTGGCCGCCGCGGCCGAACATCTGAATCCGCACCCCGAGGCGATGCAGCGCCTGTCCCAGTTCAAGGCCGATCACCCCCGGACCAAACAGGGCGACGGACTGCGGCAGATCGTCCCATTCAAAAACATCGTCATTGACCAGCAGCCGGTCGCTCACATCGCCGAATATGGGCGGGATCGCCGGCGAGGATCCGGTGGCAATGACGATTGACCGGGCGCGGATGCGGCTGTGGTCGCCCACCTCCAGCGTGTTGTCATCGACGAAGCGGGCGCGGCCCCGGTGCAGATGCTTGCGGTCATAGCCTTCGATCGCCTCTTCGACAAAGCCGACAAAGCGATCCCGTTCCCGCTTGACCCGCGCCATCACCGCCCGGCCGTCAATGCGGCTGATTTCGGCCTCGACCCCGAATCGGGGCGCTTCACGCACCGCATGGGCCGCCTCGGCGGCGGCAATCAGCAGCTTGCTCGGCATGCAGCCGACCCGCGCGCAGGTGGTGCCGTATTTTCCGCCCTCGATCAAGGCGATGCTGTCCGTATGGTGAAGGGCGGCGCGATAGGCGCCCATGCCGGCGGTGCCGGCGCCGATTATCGCCACATCCACATCGATTGTCTTCATTGTCATACCCTGTTTTGTTTGCGTTTCATGTTACGGCCGCCCCCGCGCCATTGCGCCTCTGGCGTTCTTCCGGTTTTGATCTCTGCATTGTGCCACGGATCATCCCGGAATGCCACCGGGGCTTTCGCCGGCGGCCAGGTTATTCCGGAGTTATTCCGGGGTCATTCCCGGCGGCCGGCGCATCAGAATCCGGGCGGCGCAGGCGCAGATTTCCGCCATATGGCTGTCCGTGGTATAGACGCCGTCGATCAACAGCCGCGCCAGACCGTGCAGGACGCCCCAGGTGACCTGGGCGAGGCGCAGGCTGTCCTCTTCGGCCGGCAGAACCCCCTGCCTTTGCCAGTCCCGGGTCATGTCGACCTGCTTCTGAAACACGGCGTAGGCAATGGTCTTCAGGCTGTCGGTGGCGCTTTGCCGTTTCCAGATCGCCCGGCCGAACATCAGGTCATAATATTCCGGATTGGCCGCCGCATTGGTCATATACCAGGTGATATAGGCGTGAAACCGCGCCGCCGGCGGACGGCTGTCATCGGCGCAGATCTGCGCAACCTGCCGCTGCCAGCGCTGAAAGCCTTCCTCGGCCAGGGTGCAGAGCAGGACATTCTTGTCGCGGAAATAATGATAGGCGGCGGTGCGCGAGACGCCGACCCGCTCGGCCAGCTTGCGCAGGGAGACCGCCTCGACCCCGCCGTCGCGGATCATCTGTCGCGTCGCCTCGATCAGCGCCCGCCGCAGGTCGCCGTGATGGTAGGACGCCTTTTCCGGCGTCGCCGGCCTTTTCGGCCCGGGGGAGGGTGATTTCTTGCTCATCCGGCGATTCTATCAACCAATCTTGACACTGTCAAATTACACTGATATAAATCAGACGACTGCAGCGGACGACCGGCGCCGGTCACCGCCGCAAAAGCCGAAAGCGCGACGCCAGAATCCTGCCAGAATTCTGGTTGTTCGTTGACCAAAAGCTTGACCGCCAGAATGAAAGGGACTCCCGACATGTCATCCACCGCCTATCCCCTGATGCTCAGCCCGCTGGACCTTGGATTCACCACCCTGAAAAACCGGGTCCTAATGGGATCAATGCACACCGGCCTTGAAGAAGCGAAGGACGGCCACCAGCGCATGGCGGCCTTCTATGCCGAACGGGCCCGCGGCGGGGTCGGCCTGATCGTCACCGGCGGCATCGGCCCCAGTCACGAAGCCTCGGTCCATGCCGGGGCGAAAATCCTCGAAAGCGCCGAAGACGTGCTGCATCACCGGCTGATCACCGATGCGGTCCATGCGGCGGACGGCAAGATCTGCATGCAGATCCTCCATACCGGCCGCTATGCCTATAACGACAAGCTGATGGCGCCGTCGCCGATCAAGGCGCCGATCAATCCCTTCACCCCCCACGAAGTGACGGCCGCGGAAATCGAACAGCAGATCGAGGACTTCGTCCGCGCCGCCCGCCTCGCCCGGGACGCGGGCTATGACGGGGTCGAGATCATGGGTTCCGAAGGCTATTTCCTCAATCAGTTTATCGCCAGCCGCACCAACAAGCGCCAGGACGACTGGGGCGGCAGCTATCAGAACCGCATTCGCCTGCCGGTCGAAGTGGTGCGCCGGGTGCGCGCGGCGGTCGGCGAAAATTTCATCATCATCTTCCGCCTGTCCATGCTCGATCTGGTCGAGGGCGGCAGCAGCCATGACGAGGTGATCGAACTGGGCCAGGCCATCGAACAGGCCGGGGCGACGATCATCAATACCGGCATCGGCTGGCATGAGGCGCGGATTCCGACCATCATCACCAAGGTGCCGCGGGCCGCCTTTACCTGGGTGACGGCGGAATTCAGGAAGGCGCTCACCATCCCGGTCGTCACCTCGAACCGGATCAACACGCCGGATGTCGCCGAAGAGGTGCTGCGCCGCGGCGACGCCGACATGGTGTCGCTCGCCCGGCCCTTCCTCGCCGACGCCGATTTCGTCAACAAGGCCGCCGCCGGCCGCGCCGACGAGATCAATACCTGCATCGCCTGCAACCAGGCCTGCCTCGACCATATTTTCATCGGCAAGATTTCAAGCTGCCTGGTCAATCCGGTCGCCTGCCATGAAACCGAAATCACGATCACGCCCACCGACAAGCCGAAGAAAATCGCCGTCGTCGGCGCCGGGCCGGCCGGCCTCGCCTTCGCCACCACCGCCGCCGGACGCGGCCATCAGGTGACGCTTTTTGACGCGGCCGGTGAGATCGGCGGCCAGTTCAACCTGGCGAAACGCATTCCCGGCAAGGAGGAATTCAGCGAAACCCTGCGCTATTTCCGCCGCCAGATCGAGCTCAGCGGCGTCGCGTTGCGCCTCAACAGCCCGCAGACCACCGCCCAGCTCAACAACAGCGATTTCGATCTGGTCATCCTGTCGACCGGCATTGCGCCCCGGGTGCCGGCGCTTGACGGCGTCGACCATGAAAAAGTGCTGATGTACCGCGAGGTGATCGAAGGCGCCGAAGTCGGCCAGAAGGTCGCGATCATGGGCGCCGGCGGCATCGGTTTCGATGTGGCGGAATTCCTCAGCCACGGCGAGGTCTCCACCAGCCTCGACATCCCGGCCTTCATGGCCGAATGGGGCATCGACATGACCTTCCGCGCCCGCGGCGGCGTCGAGGACGTTACCCCCAAAGTCGAAAAATCGCCGCGCGAAATCAGCCTGCTGCAGCGCAAAACCTCCCGCGTCGGCGCCGGTCTCGGCAAGACCAGCGGCTGGGCCCATCGCGCCGGCCTCAAAAACAAAGGGGTCAAAATGATCCCCGGCTGCGAATATCACAAATTCGACGATCGGGGACTGCATCTGTCCATCGGCGGCGAAGCGCAGATCCTTGAAGTCGATAACCTGATCATCTGCGCCGGTCAGGACCCCCTGCGCGATCTGGCGGAAGGGCTTGAAAAGCCCTATCATCTGGTCGGCGGCGCCGATGTCGCGGTCGAGCTCGACGCCAAACGGGCCATCGATCAGGGCACCCGCCTCGCCGTCGATATTTAACGGCTTTCCGGCTTCAGGGTCCGCGTCGCCGCCGGCGGTTCCGCAAGGGGGGCAATGAATTTCAGCAGGCCCCAGGACGGCAGGATCACCGCCGCCACGCCGAGCGCCAGGGCGGGCAGCCCCTGGGATATAAACGGCGCCAGCGCCGCCGTGCCGACAGAGGCGATCACCGTCACCCCGAGGATAATCAGCGCCGAACCGCGGGCGTCGTCATGATCGGCCGCTTCCAGCGCCTTCATGAAAGCCGGTCCGCCGCGCAGGCCCAGCCCCGCGTTGAGCGGAATGAAGGCCGGGATCAGCACCCACGGATCATTGCCGCCCGACAGGGCGTAGATCAGGATAAACAGGGCGCTGATCACCGACATCTGCGTCCCGGCCATGATCGCCCGCTCGGCGCCGTAGCGGCGAACCGCATTGCCCGCCAGGTTGGACATGATAATGAAGGCGCTCACGCCCGAGACCTGGATATAAATGAAATTGTCGATCACCCCGCCCATGGTTTCGATGATTACCACCGGCAGGGAAAAGACGAAAATCAGCAAGCCGCCGAGGACCAGCGCATGGCTCAAGCCGTAGCGCAGATAGGTCCTGTTGCGGAGCAGCCGGCCATAGCCGCCGAGATCCCGCGACGACAGGGCGCGCCGCCCGGGCAGAATCCGCGGCCGGACGAGCAGCAGGATACAGATCACCAGCGCCAGCGCCGCCGTCACCCAGAAAGAGGCCGTCCAGCCAAAATGGGCCGACAGCCAGACCCCGGCGACCGGCGCCAGACCCGGCACCAGGGATTCGATGCTGCCGACCAGGCTGATCGCCCGCACCGCGCCGATTTCGCTGAACAGTTGCCGGATCATGCCGGGCGCGATCACCGCCGGCGCGCTGGAGGCCAGCCCCTGCAGAAACCGCAGAGCGACCAGGGTCCAGATATCCGGCGACAGGATGCAGAGAAAGGACAGCAGGCCGAAGCTCGCCACCGAGCCCAGAAACAGGATCCGCCGGTCCATGCGGCTCGCCAATATGCCGAAGATCAGAAAGCCGACGCTGGCCCCGCCGACATAGGCGGCCAGCACCAACTGGGTCTCGCCAAGGCCGGCGTTAAATATTTCCGGCAAATCCGGGACCGACGGCAGAACAAGGTCAATCCCCGCCAGGCCGATCACGGTGCCGGTCACGATCAGACTGCAGGCCAGGAGCCGCGCAACATGTGACTTCATTATTTTTCCTTGAGTCATTGAGCGCCACAGAATGTTTTTAAGCGGCCCGCATTGCAAGCGGTATTTTTGATCTTCGGGACAAATTTCCCGACCCGCCCCGCGAAAAGACGCTTTTTACAGGAGGGGCAATATCTGCTAGACTGCGCCGTGCCGATGTCATTCAAATCCGCCCGCTGTGCTGTTTTGACCGGAAACAGATGACATGACTCTGTTTAACCGCCCGATCATGGCGGTTCTATTCCGCCTGGAGCATGACCCATGAATGACCCCATCGACCCCGGACATATATTGCAAACCGCCACCGCCTTCTGGGCGTCGAAAGTCCTGTTGACGGCGGTCGAATTTGATCTGTTCTCGACCCTGGGGACGGACCCCATGACGGCGCCGCAGATCGAACGGCGGCTGGGTCTCCACCCGCGGGCGACCGCCGACTTTCTCGACGCCCTCGTCGCCCTCGGCTTTCTGGCGCGGGACGGCGACGGCAGCGGGGCGAAATACGCCAATACGGCGCAAACCGCCGCCTTTCTCGACCGCAAGAGCCCGGCCTATCTCGGCGGCATGCTCGACATGCTCAATAGCCGGCTGTTCGGTTTCTGGAACGACCTCGGCGTCGCGCTCAAAACCGGCCAGCCGCAGAATGAGGTCAAACGACAGGGCGCGTCCATCTTCGACGCCCTTTACGCCGACCCGGACAAACTGCGCCAGTTTCTGGAGGCGATGAGCGGCCTGCAGACGGCGAATTTTCAGCAGCTGGCCGAGAAATTCGATTTTTCCCGCTACCGGACCGTCAGCGACATCGGCGGCGCGCTCGCCCTGCTGTCCCGCACCCTGGCCGCCCATCATGACCATCTGACCTTCACCAGTTTCGACCTGGCGCCGGTCGCCCCGCTGGCCCAGGAGAAGGTCGATCAGGCCCAAATGTCAGGGCGCATCAAAATCGTCTCCGGCGATTTCTTCCGTGACGCGCTGCCCCCGGCCGACGTCGTCACCATGGGCAATGTCCTGCATGACTGGAATCTCGAAAAAAAGAAAATCCTGATCCACAAGGCCCATGACGCCCTGCCACAGGGCGGGGCGCTGATCGCCATTGAAAACCTGATTGATGACGCGCGGCGGGAAAACGCCTTCGGCCTGCTGATGTCGCTCAACATGCTGATCGAATTTGGCGACGCCTTTGATTATACCGGTGAGGATTTTCGCCGCTGGTGTGAAGAGGCCGGATTTTCAGACTTTGAGATCATCCCGCTCGCCGGACCGGCCAGCGCCGCGATCGCCTATAAATAAAGCTGCGGCCCCATCAACAGACCCTGGCCCCCGCTCTGTTTCCTGTCGGTTGAACCATCAGCCACAGCTGTCATTTAACGCTATCCACCGTTATTTTTCAGGGATATTTCCCGCCCTCTGGCAATTTGTTAGATATTTTGTAAGATATAATGCTGTAGTCTGCGCTACTATGGGAAAATCAAGTAAAGGCAAGGTAAAGACGCCTTAAAAATAAGCTGAAATAAAAATTGTCAGAACGGACATCAAAGGGTCAAAAGAACACATGCATTCACGCTATAGAATCATCACGGTCGCCGCGGTATATTTTTGTCTGTGTCTTTCCGTCGTCATCTTGCTTCACCCCCAATCGGTCCAGGCCGCTGATTCGGGCAAACGGGCCGAGGGGATCTATGAGAAAGCCCTGATCAGCTATCATAACGGCGATAAAAACGCCGCGACCATTCACCTGAAGAACGCCCTCAAGGCCAACCCCCGTCACCTGCCGTCGCGGATTCTGATGGCGGAAATCCTGATCGCCCGCGGCGATGGCGCCGCCGCCGAAATCGAACTGAATTTCGCCCGCGACCGGGGCGCCGATGAGGACCGGCTGATTGTCCTGTTCGGCGAGGCCTATCTGTTGCAGCAGAAGAATAAATATCTGCTCGATGTGATTCGCAGCGGCAACCGGGACAACAGCATCGAGGCGGACATCGCCTACATTCGCGGCCGGGCCTATCTGGCGAGCAAGAAACTGGCCAATGCCCGGCGCAGCTTTCGGGACGCCCTCGACCGCAATCCCGCCCTGCAGGGCGCCTCGCTCGGCCTCGCCCAGGTCGCCGCCATTCACAAGCAATACGGCCTCGCCCTGAAATATATCGATCAGGCGCTCACCGGGCCGAAACCGGACCCCAACGCCTGGATTCTCAAGGCCAAGATTTATAAGATCCGCGGGCTCAAACAGGACGCCTTGCAGGCCATCAATCAGGCGATGGCCCTTGAGGAGGACAATCTCCAGACCCGCCTGACCCGGGCCGCCCTGCTGATTGACGTCAAGAAATATGACGAGGCGGAACAGGATGTCGATTATATCCTCGGTAAAATCCCCCGCGAGCTGCGGGCGAAATACCTCAAAGCCGTGATCGACGCCGCCCAGGGGGAATTCAGCGATTCAAACGCCAATATGACCGAGATCATCAATATCCTGCGCTCGGCGCCGCCGGAAGTCATGAAGACCAACCCGGCCTATTATTATCTCGCCGGCCTGACCAACTTCCAGTTCGGCAATCTCGACGAGGCGCGGGAAAACCTCCAGGAATATCTGAAACTTGAGCGCGACGACATCGGCGCCATGCGGTTGCTCGGCGCGCTGGAGCTGCAGGCGGGCAACCCTGTGGCCGCCAACGTCATTCTTTCGGAAGCCGACCGCAATCAGAAAAACAACCCGACCATTCTGACCCTGCTCGGCATGGCCTTTCTGGAAATGGGCAATGTGGACAAGGCCAATTACTATCTGGAGCAGGTGACAAGGCTGCTGCCCGAATCCTCCGAAGGGCTGACCAACCTCGCCCGCGGCAAAATGGCCGCCGGCTCCTTCGACGACGCCATCAACAACCTGCTCAAGGCGGAACAACACAACTTGGAGTCCGTCGATGTCAAGCTGCTGCTGATCAAGGCCTACCAGAAATCCGCCCGCTATGACCGGGCCGTTGACATCGCCCGCAACCTGAAGGAGCAGGAGCCGGACAACGCCTATCTGCTGACCACATACGGCACCGCCGCCGGCCTCGCCGGGGATCACGCCGAAGCCCGCAAAAGCTATCAACAGGCGCTGAAGCTTGACGAAGGAAATATTGCCGCCCTGATCCATCTGTCGCGCATGGATGTGATTGAGGGCAAGGCGGAAATCGCCATCGACAGCCTGAGCCGGAAATTGAAAAAAGAGTCCGAAAACCACCTGCTGATGCTCGAGCTCGGCAATATCTATAAAATCCTCAAAGACGCCAAAAACGCCCTCTTCTGGTATAAAAAGGCCTATTCGATCAACGGGGCGGATTTTGACACATTGAGCAGCCTTGTCAGCGGGCATCTGCTGGCCAATGACAGCGCCGCCGCCATTGCCGCAACCACGGACTTCACCCATCGCTTTCCCCGCCATGCCGAAGCCTACGGCCTGCTCGGACAGCTTCATCAGCGGGCCGGAAACCCGATGGAGGCGATCAAGAATTTCAAGCTGGCCGTCGAATATTCCGTCAAGCGCGGCCAGGCCCTGCTGACCCTGGCCAAGGCCCAGTTGCAGATCAATGACCGGGTCGCCGCCACCAAGACCCTGCAAAAGGCCATCGCCTGGGATCCGGAGCTGGACAAGGCCTTTATCGCCCTGATCCGCATGGCGATTGACGATGCCAATGAAACAAACGGCCTGGCGCTGATCAAGCATCTGCGCAGCATTTCAAGTGAGAAAAGCCCGGCGGCCGACATTCTGTCCGGCGACCTCTATGTGGCGCTCAAAAAATACCGGGCGGCGGAAGACGCCTATCTTGCCGCGCTGAAGACTGCCGACAACCCGGCGGCGGTCATGGGCCTTTACCAGGTCTATCACAAAACCGGCCGGATCAAGCAAGGCATCACCATATTGGAAGACTGGCGCCGCAGATATCCGGAAGACCTGCGCACCGCCCTCGCGCTCGGCAATGCCTATAAGCGTGACGGCCAGTATCAAAAGGCGGTCGCCTATCATGACAAGCTGCTGGAAAGCCATCCGGACATGCCGATCATCCTCAATAACGCCGCCACCCTCAACTTCCGGGTCGGCAATGAGGACAAGGCGCTGGCCTACGCCCGCCGGGCCAATGAATTGATGCCCGACAACGCCAATATCCTCGATACGCTGGCCTGGATCGAAACCCGGCGCGGCCATCCGGACAAGGCGCTGCCCCTGCTCAGAAAGGCGCTGGTCCTGCAATTCAGCAATCCGGTGATCAAATATCATCTGGCGATCACCCTCGACAGGCTCGACCGCCGCAACGAGGCCCGGAAACTGCTGACGGAAGCCCTTCAGTCAAAGGTGGATTTCCCGGAAAGGGACCAGGCGCGGCAGACCCTGAGCCAATGGCAAAAATAATAGTGGCGGGCGCAATAGCGGCCTGATCCCGCCGGCTCAGCCGGTCGCGGCGTCCCTATTCGAAGGCGTCTTCCCATGTGCCCCGGGTCGAGGCCTTGGAATATTCCGTCGACCGGTTTTCAAAGAAGTTGGTATGCTCGACCCCGTTGAGGATCTCGTCCATCCACGGCAGCGGATTGTTGCCGACAAAATAGATCGGCGACAGGTTGAGCTGGGTCAGCCGCCGGTCGGCGATATAGCGGATATAATCCTTCACTTCCCGGGCGGTCAGCCCTTCGATGTCGCCCATCTCGAAGGCGAGGTCGATAAAGGCGTCCTCATGGGCGACAATGGTCTTGCAGGCCTCGGTCAGCTCCTTCTGCAGGTCTTCGGTCCAGATTTCCGGATTTTCCCGGACGAAGGTATGAAACAGCTTGATGATGCTGTTGGTGTGCAGCGTCTCGTCGCGCACCGACCAGGTGATGATCTGGCCCATGCCCTTCATCTTGCCAAAACGCGGAAAATTCATCAGGATGGCGAAGGAGGCGAACAGCTGCAGCCCCTCGGTAAAGCCGCCGAACACCGCCAGGGTCTTGGCGATGTCTTCCTTGCTCCCCACCCCCCAGATCTGCATATAGTCGTATTTATCCTTCATCTGCTGATATTTGAGGAAGGCTTCATATTCGACCTCGGGGATGCCGAGGGTGTCGAGCAGATGGCTGTAGGCCGCCACATGGACCGTTTCCATATTGGAAAAGGCCGCCAGCATCATCTGGACCTCGGTCGGTTTGAACACCCGGGTGTAATGGCGCATGTAGCAGTTGTTGACCTCGACGTCGGCCTGGGTGAAAAAGCGGAAAATCTGCATCAGCAGGTGTTTTTCGCCCTCGGTGATTTTCATGTTCCAGTCCTTGACGTCGTCGGCCATCGGCACTTCTTCCGGCAGCCAGTGAATACGCTGCTGGGTCAGCCAGGCGTCATAGGCCCAGGGATACTGGAAGGGTTTATAAACAATGCGTTCCTTGAGAAGCGACATGGGGGTCTACCTTAACGTTTGATTCTTAAGCTCTGTTGCCGGGCTGCGGCATCTTATTCTACTGGCAGGACAGGCATTCTTCGTAATCCGCCGTGTCCTGCGTCCGGGCCATCTCTTTCAGCATCGCCTCTTTCGCGCCGTGCGCCGCCGAGTCGGAACTCTCGGCCCGCTGGATCGACAGCGATCGGCAGTAATAGAGGCTTTTGACGCCTTTTTTCCACGCCTGGAAATGAATCTGATGCAGATCCCGCTTATGGACGTTGGCCGGCAGGAAGATATTGACCGACTGGGCCTGATCAATCATCGGCGCCCGGTCGGCGGCATGTTCGACGACCCAGCGCTGATCGAGCTCAAAGGCGGTCTTGAAGACGTCCTTTTCGTCCTGGCTGAGGAAGTCGAGATGCTGCACCGAGCCGCCGTTGATGGTGATCGACGACCAGACCTCGTCGGTATTCTTGCCCTTTTCCTTGAGCAGGCGGGTCAGCGCCCGGCTGCGGACGTTGAAAGAGCCGGACAGGGTTTTCTGGGTGAAGCTGTTGGCGGCGATCGGCTCGATCCCCGGGCTGGCGCCGCCGCAGATGATCGAAATCGACGCCGTCGGCGCAATGGCCGTCTTGTTGGAAAAACGCTCCATAACGCCGTAATCCGCCGCATCGGGGCAGGCGCCCTTTTCCGCCGCCAGCAGCCGGGAGGCCGCATTGACCCCGTCTTGGATATGCTGGAACAGTTTTTTGTTCCATACCTGGGCCATCACCGATTCAAAGGGGATCATCCGGTCCTGGAGGAAGCTGTGGAAACCCATGGCGCCGAGCCCGACGCTGCGTTCGCGCATGGCGGCGTATTTCGCCCGCGCCATGCTGTCGGGGGCGCGTTCGATAAAATCCTCCAGCACATTGTCGAGGAACCGCATGACGTCGGTGATGAACAGCTCATTGTCCTTCCACTGGTCATATGTTTCCAGATTGATCGAGGACAGGCAGCAGACCGCCGTCCGCTCGCCGCCCAGATGATCAAGCCCGGTCGGCAGGGTAATCTCGCAGCAGAGGTTGGATGTTTTGACATTCAGTCCGGCCAGCTTGTGATGCTCGGGGATCGCCTTGTTGACATGGTCGCTGAACAGCATATAGGGCTCGCCGGTTTCAATCCGGGCGGTCAGCATGCGAATCCACAGGCTGCGCGCCGACAGGGTCCGCTGAATGCTGCCGTCATGGGGACTGACGAGCGCCCAGTCCTCGTCATTCTCCACCGCCCGCATAAAGGCGTCGGAGATCGCGACCCCGTGATGGAGATTGAGCGCCTTGCGGTTCGGGTCGCCGCCGGTCGGCCGGCGGATTTCGATGAATTCCTCAATCTCCGGATGGCTGACCGGCAGATAGACCGCCGCGCTGCCGCGCCGCAGCGAGCCCTGGGAGATCGCCAGGGTCTGGCTGTCCATCACCCGGATGAAGGGAATGATGCCGCTGGTCTTGCCGTTCGAGCTCACCCCTTCGCCGATCGAGCGCAGGTTGCCCCAGTAACTGCCGATGCCGCCGCCCTTGGCCGCGAGCCAGACATTCTCGTTCCACAGGTCGACGATGCCGTTCAGGCTGTCGCTGGCCTCATTGAGGAAGCAGGAGATCGGCAGGCCGCGCCGGGTGCCGCCGTTGCTCAACACCGGGGTCGCCGGCATGAACCACAACCGGCTGATATAATCATAGAGCCGCTGGGCGTGGGCCCGGTCATCGCCATAATAACTGGCGACCCGGGCGAACAGGTCCTGAAAATTTTCCCCCGGCATCAAATAGCGGTCGGTCAATGTCGCCCGGCCGAAATCCGTCAACAGACGATCCCGCTCGGGCGCCGTTTCGACCCGCGAATGGTTCTTGACCTGAACCGCTTCCTTAAATAATGTACCTGCCACTTTTGCCACTCCGTTTTATCCCCTCTGTTGCGGGGGACGCTTAAATGATCAGCCCGCCATTATACCACATAATCCTCATGCCGAGGACGATCGCCGTAAAATGGCCGGTCCTTAATCTGTTCGATAGCGCAAGTGTAATTCCCTGAAATTCCGCTGTGATGCTGTCGCGTTGCGCCGCCCGTTTTGCCTAAGCTTTATCTAGCGCCTTATAGAATAACGACTATCGCGTCCCGAACCCCTGCATATTACCCTTACCACAAGATATGGTATTTTGGACCTTTAATAATGTCAACAACTAGTATTCTTCCTTTTTACCTTGACTTTCATGGAACCATGGCGAATCCGCGAAGACGGTTAAATTTTGTTCCTTTAATTATTTTCACAGCCGACTCAGGATCGTTCACGTCACTTGCGCGGCTTGGCCCGGCGGGTCGGCGGCGCCTGCAGCGGATCATCGGGCCAGAAATGGCGGGGATAGCGGCCTTTCATGTCCTTTTTGACCGACTCATAGCCGCTGCGCCAGAAATTTTCCAGATCCCGGGTCACCTGAAGCGGCCTTTGCGCCGGCGACAGCAGATGAATCAGCAGCGGCAGGCGCCCGCCGAGGACCGTCGGGGTTTTATCCAGACCGAACATTTCCTGCAGCCGGACGGCGAGCACCGGCGGATCGACGCTGTAATCAATGGCGATATTCGACCCGCTCGGCGCCCTGATATGGGACGGGGCGAGCCGGTCCAGCATCTCGCCCTGCCGCCAGTCGAGCTGATGGCGCAGGATATCGGCCATTTTCAGCCCCTTCAACTGGTCCCGCCCCACGTTTGCCGCCACGAGTCCCGTGAGATAGGGACCGAGCCACTGTTCCACTGTCGCCAGAAGCCCGTCATCGGAAAAATCGGGCCAAGAATCAGGCCAAAAACCGGGTCCGTCGCCCGCCGGGTCATGGCGACGGCAGAAAAGAACCCGGTCGCGCAGGGACTGGCTCGCCTTGTCCCACGGCAGGCTCGCAAGGCCCATTTTGCGGATGCCCTCACACAGGGCGGCCATCACCCGGTCCGGGTCGGGGTTTTTCAGCCGCGCCTGCTTCAGCGGCAGGCGGCCCAGCATCCGCTGCGCCCGGGCCCGGACCCGGGCCGTGCGATTGTCCCATTCGATCTCCTCCACGGTGCGGATCTGATCCGCGAAAATATCTTCGATCTCATCCCCGGTCAGCGGCGCGGCGAGGAAAATCCGCGCCTCCCGCGCGCCCCGGTCGAGATGACAGACCGTGAGATATTGCTCCCGGCACAACTCATCCGCCGGATCGAGCCGCGCGCCGCGGCCGCCCGACAGCAGATAGCGCGTCCCGTCACCGCCGGGCCGCCGGCCGGCCAGGCGGTCCGGATAGGCGAGCGCCAGACACAGGCCGGTCTTGTCCGGCGGGCAGGGGTCGTTTTCGGCGAGCCGCAGCGCCCGGCGCCATTTCGCCAGTTGTCGCCTGATCTGTTGCAGGATCGCCCGGTCGGCGGTCATTCTGTCCGCCGCTTTGGCCCCGCCGTCAAGAAAACGCCCCAAAGCCATAAGCCTGAGGCGCATATCGGCGGAACGCTCCCGCAGGATATCCCGCTCGGCCAGCAGGGCGGCGATGCGGATCGCCAGTTCGCCCAGGCCCCTGTCCTGCGCCGTCAGCACCATATGGGCGAGGCGCGGATGCATGGCGAGCCGCGCCATCCGCCGGCCGTGATCGGTGATCCGCTCCTGCCCGTCCAGGGCGCCGAGCAGACGCAGCAGATCCCGCGCCTGACTCATCGCCGCCGCCTCCGGCGGATCGAGCCAGGTCAGGGCGGCCGGGTCGGCAATGCCCCAGTTGGCGAGCTCCAGCGCCAGCGGCGCCAGGTCGGCGCGGGTGATTTCCGGCGCCGCGAAGGGGTGGAGCCCGCGCTGGGCCGCCGCAGTCCACAGGCGATAGCAGATCCCCGCTTCCAGCCGGCCGGCGCGCCCCGCCCGCTGTTCGGCCGAGGCCCGGGACAGGGTCCGGGTTTCGAGCCGCGACATGCCGCTCGCCACATCATAGCGCGGCTGGCGCGCGAGGCCGCTGTCAATGACGATGCGAATGCCGTCGATGGTCAGGCTGGTTTCGGCAATGTCGGTCGCGAGAACTATTTTCCGCATCCCCGGCGGCGGCGGGGCGATGGCCCGGTCCTGATCCGCCGCCCGCATCATGCCGTAAAGCGGCGCGATGATCACCTCCGGTCCGGGATCGGCCTTTCGCAACAGGGTGGCGCAGCGTTCGATCTCCCCGGCGCCGGGCAGAAAGGCCAGCAGGCTGCCCCTTTCCTGCCGCAGCGCCGCCAGCGCCGCCTCGGCCACCGCCTGTTCAACCGGCCCCGTGACCGGGCGGTCCTGATAGCGCACCGCCACCGGCCAGGCCCGGCCGGCGCTGGTGACGATCGGCGCATTTCCCATGATTTCGGCGACCTTTTCGCCGTCGAGGGTCGCCGACATGACGATCAGCTTCAGATCATCGCGCAGGCCCTGCTGGACATCGAGACAGAGCGCCAGCGCCAGATCCGCCTCCAGGGAGCGTTCGTGAAATTCATCAAAGATCACGGCGCAGACGCCACTGAGCTCCGCATCCTGCTGCAGCAGGCGAATGAGCACTCCTTCGGTCACCACCTCGATCCGGGTCCGGCGGCTGACCCGGCTGTCGAGCCGCACCCGGTAGCCGACGGTTTCGCCGACCGCCTCGCCCAGCAGCGCCGCCATGCGCCGCGCCGCCGCCCGCGCCGCCAGCCGCCGGGGCTCCAGGATGATGATCCGGCCCGGCCCGCCATCCGAAACCGTCCACGGCTCGTCGAGCAGACACAGCGGCACGCCGGTTGTCTTGCCGGCGCCGGGCGGCGCCTCGATCACCAGGCTGTCATGGGTCCGCAATTGCCGCAGGATCTCCGGCAAAACTTCCGCGATGGGCAGGTCAGCGATGTCTGGAACAGGATGGCTCATGCCCCAGATGTACGGCCTGCCCCCGGCTTTTGCAATGACAAATTCGGCACATCGGGCCGCGACCGGCGCGGCAGGCTCAGCCCCGGCAGACGGGGGCGGCCGCAGCGCCGCCGTGTGATTCTGCCCGATGCTGCAGCGCCACATCAAAATTGCCGCTAAATTCGGCAAGCTGCCTAAATTTTCATCAGTTTCCTGCCCCGTTTTTGGCCATTTTCCGTTGTCCGGGCGGCGGGATAAAATTATGCCCTCTTTTTTATCATTTTTAATTTATGATTAACGCCTTGATTAATAAAGATTTATTTTATCGCGCAATGTTGCGACGCAATATAATTACCCATCAATGGCTTGATTTTAGGCGTAAAAATATGTAGAAAAAACAGGTATGCAGAACAAGACTGCAGTTTATTTTGTAAATAGCACATCTAGCTGCAGAAAATTTACGCCAGATTTTTTTTTGCCCTTGCTCCGGGAGTGAGGCGGATTTCCTCGGCCTGGGGACTTTTGACGCGACAAAAAGCCTCAGAACGGAAAATCATAAAACTGGCTTTGAGTTGAAAGAATCCGGTTTCAATCTGTCCTGACCAGAGGCGGATTGGATTTGTGTGCGGAAAATCAATGGCGCGTTTTGATATTGGGCGCTAAAAATATAGTAAACGTCTTATAGTGACCGTCTTAAGGAGCAAAATCAGGAATGACCCAACAGGAGCCTCTAAACAGAAGCGGTTTACCGACCCCTCAGGGCCTTTATGATCCGGCGAATGAGCATGACAATTGCGGCATTGGTTTTGTCGCCAATATCAAGGGCCGGAAAAGCCATGATATTATCGCCAACGGATTGAAAATCCTGGAAAACCTCACCCATCGCGGGGCGGTGGGCGCCGATCCGCTGTCCGGCGACGGCGCCGGCATCCTGATTCAGATGCCCGATGACTTCCTCCGGGCCGTGACCGCCGACTGCGGCGTCACCCTGCCCAAGCTCGGCGATTACGGCGTGCTGATGATGTTCCTGCCCCGGGACCGCAAGCTGGCCGGCAAAATCAAGCAGATCTTCGAGGATCTGGTCGCCCAGGAAGGGCAAAAATTCCTCGGCTGGCGCGATGTGCCGACCGACAACAGCGGCTTCAGCGACGGCGTCAAGGCGACCGAACCGGCCATTGTCCAGGGTTTTGTCGGCGTCGGCGACAATTGCCGGACCAACGCCGATTTCGAGCTCAAGCTCTATCTCGCCCGCAAGCAGCTGTCCAACATCGTCTTTGACATGGAGGAAGACACCGGCGATTATTACGGCTGCAGCTGTTCGAGCCGCACCCTGCTTTACAAGGGCATGCTGCTCGCCAGCCAGGTCGGCGTCTATTACAGCGATCTGACCGATGAGCGGATGACATCGTCCCTCGCCCTGGTGCATCAGCGCTTCTCCACCAATACCTTCCCGACCTGGAGCCTGGCCCAGCCCTTCCGCATGGTCTGTCACAACGGCGAGATCAACACGGTGCGCGGCAATGTCAACTGGATGGCGTCGCGCCGTTTCAGCATGAAATCCACCGTCCTTGGCGATGACCTGGAAAAGCTGTGGCCGCTGATCCCCGAAGGCATTTCCGACACCGCGAGCTTTGACAATGCGCTGGAGCTGCTGGTCGCCGGCGGCTACAGCATCGTCCACGCCATGATGATGCTGATCCCCGAGGCCTGGGCCGGCAATCCGTTGATGGATGAAAAGCGCCGCGCCTTTTATGAATATCACGCCGCCCTGATGGAGCCGTGGGACGGGCCGGCGGCGATGGCCTTCACCGACGGCGCCCTGATCGGCGCAACCCTCGACCGCAACGGCCTGCGCCCGGCCCGTTATCTGGTGACCGATGACGATATGGTGGTGCTGGCCTCCGAAATGGGCGTCCTGCCGATCCCGGAAAACAAGATCGTCCGGAAATGGCGCCTGCAGCCGGGCAAGATGCTGCTGATCGACACCAATGAGGGCCGCATCGTCAGCGATGAGGAAATCAAGGCCGAGCTCAGCACCGCCCACGATTATGAGGCGATCCTCGGCCGGACCCAGATCAAGCTCGAGGACCTGCCGGCGGAGTTTGTCCGGCCCCATGACAGCGACGTGCCGCTGCTCAAACGGCAGCAGGCCTTCGGCTATACCCAGGAGGACATCAAGCTGCTGTTCCCGCCGATGACCACCAGCGCCCAGGAAGCGCTCGGCTCCATGGGCACCGACACGCCGATCTCCGCCCTGTCCGGCAAGTCCAAGCTGCTGTATAGCTATTTCAAGCAGAATTTCGCCCAGGTCACCAATCCGCCGATCGATCCGATCCGCGAAGAAGCGGTGATGTCGCTGGTCTCCTTCATCGGCCCCCGGCCCAACCTGCTTGACCTGGAAAATGTCGGCACCCACAAGCGGCTCGAGGTGCGCCAGCCGATCCTCAGCAATGAGGATCTGGAAAAAATCCGCACCATCGGCGACATCCCGGACAATAATTTCCGCACCGTCACCATCGACGTGACCTATGACGCGGTCCAGGGCGAGGCCGGCATGGACAACGCCCTCGAAAGCATCTGTCTTTTGGCCGAGGTTTCGGTGATCGAAGGCGACAATATCATCATTCTCTCCGACCGCAATGTCAGTGAGAGCCGGATCGCGATTCCGGCCCTGCTCGCCACCTCGGCGGTGCATCATTATCTGATCCGCAAGGGGCTCCGGACTTCGGTCGGCCTCGTGGTCGAGACCGGCGAGGCCCGCGAGGTCCATCATTTCTGCGTGCTCGCCGGTTACGGCGCCGAGGCGATCAACCCCTATCTCGCCTTTGAGACCATCGACGCGCTGGCCCCGGAACTGCCCGAGGAAGTCAGCCCCGGCACCGCCCGCATGCGCTATACCAAGGCCATCGACAAGGGCATCCTCAAAGTCATGTCCAAGATGGGGATTTCGACCTATCAGTCCTATTGCGGGGCGCAGATTTTCGACGCCGTCGGGCTCAACAGCGCCTTCCTCGAGAAATATTTCACCAATACCCAGTCCTCGATCGAGGGGGTCGGCCTCGACGAGATTTCCCGCGAGACCGTGATGCGCCACGACCAGGCCTTCACCGAAAGCCTGGTCTATAACCACGCCCTCGACGTCGGCGGCGAATATGCCGTGCGGCTGCGCGGCGAGGATCATATGTGGACCGCGGACAGCATAAGCACCCTGCAGCATGCGGTGCGCGGCAACAGCCAGGAACAATATGACGCCTTCGCCCGCATCATCAATGACCAGTCCGAACGGCTGTTGACGCCGCGCGGCCTGTTCGAGATCAAATCGGCCGGCGCGCCTGTCGCGCTGGAGGAGGTCGAACCGGCGAGCGAAATCGTCAAGCGTTTCGCCACCGGCGCCATGTCCTTCGGCTCGATCAGCCGCGAGGCGCACACGACGCTCGCCATCGCCATGAACCGCATCGGCGGCAAGTCGAACACCGGCGAGGGCGGCGAGGAGCCGGACCGCTTCACCCCGGACCGCAACGGCGAATTGCGCCGCAGCGCCATCAAGCAGGTCGCCTCCGGCCGCTTCGGCGTGACCACGGAATATCTGGTCAATGCCGACGACATCCAGATCAAGATGGCCCAGGGCGCCAAGCCCGGCGAGGGCGGACAATTGCCCGGCCACAAGGTTGATGCGGTGATCGCCAAGGTGCGTCATTCGACCCCCGGCGTGGCGCTGATTTCGCCGCCGCCGCATCATGATATTTATTCGATCGAGGATCTGGCCCAGCTGATTTACGACCTGAAGAATGTCCAGCCGAAAGCCCGGATCAGCGTCAAGCTGGTTTCCGAAATCGGCGTCGGCACGGTGGCCGCCGGGGTGTCCAAGGCCAAGGCCGACCATCTGACCATTTCCGGTTATGACGGCGGCACCGGCGCCAGCCCGCTGACCAGCATCAAACATGCCGGCAGCCCGTGGGAAATGGGCCTGGCGGAAACCCAGCAGACCCTGGTGCTCAACAAACTGCGCGACCGGATCTCGGTCCAGGTCGACGGCGGCCTGAAAACCGGCCGCGACGTCATCATCGGCGCCCTGCTCGGGGCCGATGAATTCGGCTTCGCCACCGCGCCGCTGATCGCCAGCGGCTGCATCATGATGCGCAAATGCCATCTCAACACCTGTCCGGTCGGCGTTGCCACCCAGGATCCGGTGCTTCGGCGGAAATTCGCCGGCAAGCCCGAACATGTGGTCAATTATTTCTTCTATGTCGCGGAAGAGGCCCGCAAAATCATGGCCGAAATGGGGGTCCGCAAGCTGGACGAGATCATCGGCCGGGCCGACCTGTTGGACAAGAACGCCGCCATTCGCCATTGGAAGGCCGATGGTCTGGATTTCAGCAAGATGTTCCATATGCCCGACGCCATGGGCTGTGACATCCGTAACACCAAAAGCCAGCAGCATGACCTGGAAGGTATTCTTGACCGCAAGCTGCTCGCCGAGGCCCGGCCGGCGCTCGACGATAAAACGCCGGTCACTATCACGGCGAATATCCATAACACGGATCGCTCGACCGGCGCCCTGCTGTCGGGCCGCATCGCCGAAATTTACGGCCATGCCGGTCTGGCGGACGATACGATCCATGTCAAATTTTCCGGCACCGCCGGCCAGAGCTTCGGCGCCTTTGTCGCCAAGGGGGTGACCCTGGAGCTCAGCGGCGGCGGCAATGATTATGTCGGCAAGGGACTGAGCGGCGGCCGGCTGATCGTCTATCCCGACAAGGACAGCAAGATTGATCCGGAAAAAAGCATCATCGTCGGCAATACGGTGCTGTACGGCGCGATTTCCGGCGAATGTTATTTCCGCGGCGTCGCCGGCGAGCGGTTCGCGGTGCGCAACTCCGGCGCCATCGCGGTGGTGGAAGGCGTCGGCGATCACGGCTGTGAATATATGACCGGCGGCTGCGTCGTCGTCATTGGCGAGACCGGGCGCAATTTCGCCGCCGGCATGAGCGGCGGCATCGCCTATGTGCTTGATGAGGCCGGTGATTTCGACCGGCGATGCAACCTGGCGATGGTCGAGCTCGAGCCCATGCCCGAGGAAGACGCCATGGCCCGCTTCCATCAGTCCGGCGAGCTGGAAGGCCACGGCCGGGTCGATGTGCTGCGCAACAATATGTCGGGCAATGATGTCGAACGGCTGGTGACCCTGCTGGAAAACCATGTCCGCTATACCGGCAGCGTCAAGGCGAAAAAGATTCTGGACAACCAGAATGACTATCTGCCGAAATTCGTCAAGGTGATGCCGGTTGAATATCGCCGGGCGCTGCAGGAAATGGCCTCCAGCCAGACCATCCTGTCCGCCTATACCGGTCAAACATTGGATTAAGGAGCCAGAGAATGGGAAAATCAACCGGATTTATGGAATTTACCCGTCAGGAAAGGACCTATGCTCCTGCCGGTGACCGGGTGCGCCACTATGAAGAGTTCGTCAATCCCCTGCCGGACAATATGGTCTCCCAGCAGGGCGGCCGCTGCATGGACTGCGGCATTCCCTTCTGCCATACGGGATGTCCGGTCAACAACATGATTCCCGACTGGAACGACATGGTGTGGAAAGAGGACTGGCGCACCGCGCTCGATACCCTGCAATCGACCAACAATTTCCCCGAATTCACCGGCCGCATCTGTCCCGCCCCCTGCGAGGCGGCCTGCACCCTCAATCTGGATGACCAGCCAGTGACGATCAAGACCATCGAATGCGCCATCATCGACAAGGGGTGGGAAAACGGCTGGGTCAAGCCGCTGCCGCCGAAGGAAAAGACCGGCCGCAAAGTCGCCGTCGTCGGCTCGGGCCCGGCCGGGCTCGCCTGCGCCCAGCAACTGGCCCGCGCCGGTCATGATGTGGCGGTCTATGAGAAGAACCGCCGTCCGGGCGGCCTGCTGCGCTATGGCATTCCCGACTTCAAGATGGCCAAAAGCCTGATCGACCGCCGGGTGCGCCAGATGGAGCAGGAAGGCGTCACCTTCTGGACCAGCATGAATGTCGGCGAGGATATTCCGGCCCGGCGGCTGGCCGAACATTATGACGCGGTCGTCCTCGCCGGCGGGGCGGAACAGCCGCGCGACCTGCCGATACCGGGCCGCGAGCTCGACGGCATCCATTTCGCCATGGATTTCCTGATCCAGCAGAATATGCGCAACGCCGGCGAACCGCTGCCCAACAAAAAGGATATTCTGGCCTCGGGGAAAAGGGTGATTGTCATCGGCGGCGGCGATACCGGGTCCGACTGTGTCGGCACCTCCTTTCGCCAGGGCGCGGTATCGGTGACCCAGATCGAAATCATGCCGAAACCGCCGATTCATGAGAACAAGGCGCTGACCTGGCCCAACTGGCCGATGAAGCTGCGGACCTCGACCTCCCAGGAGGAAGGGGCCGAACGGGAATGGAGCGTTGCAACCGCCGAATTCGTCGCCGGCAGGAACGGCGGGCTCGCGGCGCTGCGCTGTTATCAGGTCGACGACAATTTCCAGAAAATCGACGGCAGCGAATTTGAACTGGACGCCGATCTGGTGCTGCTCGCCATGGGCTTCACCAATCCGGTGCGCGAAGGCCTGCTCGAACAGCTTGAGGTCGAACTGGACGGGCGCAACAATGTCCGCGCCACGACCGACGATTACAAGACGTCGACGCCCAAGGTCTTTACCGCCGGCGACATGCGCCGCGGCCAGTCGCTGGTGGTCTGGGCGATCCGCGAGGGCCGGCAGGCGGCCCGCGCCGTCGATCAGTATCTGATGGGCAAATCAACCCTGCCGCGATAAATCCGGTGCGCGAATGAGGCCCCGGCGGCCTTTTGCCAGAGCGGGATTGCCAACGGTCCCTCAAGTGCGCTATAGAGATCGCATGATAATTTCACAGGGTATTTTACAAGGTGTCGGCCATGACCACAGACGAAAACCGTCTTGCCAAGCTCGAACGGACCATCAGCCATCAAGAGCGGCAGATCCAGGATTTAAGCGATATGGTCAGTCAGCAATGGAAAGAAATTGACCGGTTGAAGAAGCATCTCAGCCGGACGGAACAGCGGCTCGAGGATCTGGAAGACCCCGCCCAGGGCGGCGGCATCGTCGATGAACGCCCCCCGCATTATTAAGACAGCATTATTAAGACAAAACGCAATAACCAGGGATAAACAGCATCCATGACAGGCAGACTTGACATGCGCACAGAAAAACTCGCTTTTATCGGCCTTGGCGTCATGGGCTATCCGATGGCCGGCCATTTGCAGAAGGCTGGTTACGAGGTCACCGTTTATAACCGCACTTCGCGCAAGGCCGACGACTGGGTCGCGGCTTACGGCGGGCGATCCGCCCCGACCCCGGCCCGGGCGGCTGCGGGAGCCGATATTGTCTTCGCCTGCGTCGGCGATGATGATGACGTGCGCGCCGTGACGACGGCGGCGGACGGGGCCTTTCACGCCATGAAGCCGGGGGCCATTTTCGTCGATCACACCACCGCCTCGGCCAATCTCGCCCGCGAGCTGGACCAGGCGGCCCGGGCGCGGGATTTTCATTTCCTCGACGCGCCGGTGTCCGGCGGCCAGGCGGGAGCGGAGAATGGTCAGCTGACGATCATGGCCGGCGGCGCGGCGGCGGCGTTCGAAAAGATTGAGCCCATATTGGGCTGTTACGCCCGCAAGGTCCGGCTGATGGGTCCGGCCGGCAGCGGCCAGCTGACCAAGATGGTCAACCAGATCTGCATCGGCGGCCTGGTTCAGGCCCTGTCCGAAGGCATCGCGTTCGCCGAAGCCGCCGGGCTGGACGCGGCGGCGGTGATCGACGTGATCGCCAAGGGCGCGGCGCAAAGCTGGCAGATGGACAACCGCCATCAGACCATGATCGACAATCAGTTTGATTTCGGCTTCGCCGTTGACTGGATGCGCAAGGATCTGGATATCGTCCTCGCCGAGGCGGCCGGGAATGGCGCTTCCCTGCCGGTGACCCGCATGGTCAATGATTTTTACAAGGACGTCCAGGCGCGGGGCGGCGGCCGCTGGGACACTTCGAGCCTGATCACCCGCCTGAGACATAAAGCCGAAATGACGCAATCGCGCAAACAGGAAGAGCCCCTATCATGATGGACGCCACCGCCTTTCCCCGCTATGACAAGCTGCGGTCGATCGCGACCGGTTTCAGGCGCAAATGCCCGAGCTGCGAGAGAGGACGGATTTTTGCCGGTTATCTCAAGCTCGCCGATCACTGCCCCGCCTGCCGGGCGCCGATCGGCCAGATTCGCGCCGATGATTTCCCGCCCTATCTGACGATCTTCATCGTCGGCCATATCATCGTCCCGGCCCTGCTCTATGTCGAGGCGACCTGGCACCCACCGGTTACGCTGCAAATGATCTTCTGGCCGAGCCTGGCGACGGTTCTCGCCCTCGGCCTGCTGCCGGTGCTCAAGGGCGCCGTCGTCGGCTTTATGTGGTCGATCGGTATGAAAGGCGACGAACAGCATTAGGGGCGGGACGCTTAAGACAATACCCGCTTCTGTCCGTTATCGAAATTCTGGCGATATCTCCGGGACAAGCGGAATTCCCGGTTGTTTTTGAGTTTCAGGATTTTATCCCCATTCATCGCCGGCATGACGCGGTCAACCTGGTCGCGTTTTACGATGGTTGACCGATGAATTCTGGCAAAGACGTCATTACCCAGCCTATTTTCTATTTCTTTCATTGTCGCGCGCAGCATGTAGGTTTCCGGCCCCACATGAAGTTCAACATAGTTGCCCGCCGCCTCCACCCAGTGAATGGCGTTTGGATCTATAAAATGAAAATGCCCGCTCTTGCTCACGAGAATACGATCGTCCTCTTTATGGTCTTCGGAATTGTCCCTGGATTTTGAGAGCTGAGCCTCGCCATTGCGGAGCCTGACAATCTCGCGGTAGGCGTAAATGACGAGCATGATCAAAATATAAGAGCCAAAATCCTTCCTGTATTCATAGAGAAGCTCAAAATCAATATCACCATATTTATAAGATTGACCGGCCAATGCATAAATTCCTTTGCGGAGGGCGATCATGCCGGAAATATGAATAAGGGAATATATCATGCTGAAGGGGATATGGATCAGAAGACGTTGTGGCCAACCTTTGCCGGCGATAGGCATACGCTGATCAATATAGAGGAGGCAGGGGACCAGCAGCAAAATGAACAGGACGCTGGAAAATTCCCACAGAAAAGGCTTCCATGCGGCAATTTCATTGCCGGCGCGCATGTTCTCCATAATGATGGAAGTGGCGTTTATGGTCGCACTTATGGACAGAAAGCAAATCCAGAATAGAATCTCTGTTGATCGTTTCTTCGTAAAATACATTGATTATCCGCTTATCCCTATAGAGCTGCCGCTTGTCACAAGATGCGCCCCGTTTGTCACTTTATCCGGTCCTTCATACCACAATGCTCCCCAAGTCGCCGGTCTATTTATACCCTTATATCAGACCAAACATTCAGGAGAACAAGGATGGCATTACAGCAATCGCACGTAAAAACATCAAATGAAAAATTTGGCGGGCGACAGTATTTCCTGGACTGGGTCAGGATATTCGCCTTTGCTTTTTTAATTTTCTATCATGCGGGCATGATGTTTGTTGAATGGGAGTGGCATATAGAAAGTGGCCATGACAGCGAATTTTTAAAGTCCATCATGCTGCTGACGTCAAAATGGCGACTTGATATTTTGTTCATTGTTTCCGGCGTTGCGATAAGTTTCATGATTTCCAAAATGTCCCTGCGGCGCTTTGTCTGGCAAAGGATAGTGAAGCTCTACATCCCCCTGATCTTCGCTATCGTGGTTATTGTCGCCCCGCAATCCTATTTTGAAGCCGTTCAAAAGGGCGTCTTCGAAGGGAGCTTCTGGCAATTCTGGACCAGCCTGTATTTCAGTTTTTCCTGGGACGAACGGATGATTGCGCCCTTCCCGACGTTTAACCATATGTGGTATGTCCTGTATTTGGTTCACTATACAATTATTCTGCTGCCCTTATTCGCTTTCATCAATAGCGCAAATGGCGCGGCATGGCTTCTGAAGGTTGAAGGCTGGCTGGCGAAAGGAAGCAGAATAGTCTGGCTCCCCCTGGTTATTTATTTTGTCATTCTTCTGATAAATGGCGATTACAATATAACGCATACTCTTATTGATGATTCCTACGGCAACAGCATATTTATATTTGCGCTTGTCATGGGGGTGTTGTTCGTCCGCATGCCCTCGGTCTGGGACGCATTTGAGCGTAACCGGTATCTTTCCCTGATCATCGGATTGGTCGGATACGGCGCCCTGCTGACGATTTTTCATACGCCGCGCGAAATGTTGCCGTTTGACGGCGGGGAGGCCTGGGGGAAAATCGCCCTGGTTGTCAAATGGTCATGGATCGCCCTGATTATCGGCTTCGCCAAACGGCATCTTAACTATAGCAACAAGGTCCTGAGATATTGTAATCAGCTTGTCTATCCCTTTTTCATCCTCCATCAAACAGTCACCATAATATTGGGATATTATGTCATCGACTGGGGATTTTCCGGAATAGTCGAGTATGTGATCATCAGTATCGGCACATTCGTCATTTGCGGTCTGTTCTATGAGATATTGATAAAAAACATCAATATCCTGCGGCTGCTATTCGGCATGAAATGGCGGGAAACAGGACGACAAGGGCTTCTTGCCGAAACACAGGGATAACAGAGACAGGGGCTAAAAAAGCGGGCGGCCTCGACGTTATGGAGGCCGCCCGCTTCCCCTTAAATCTTACCGGTCTATTTTGCCGGCTTGATGAATTTATAAGTAAAGCGGTCGCTTTCGCCGATCGCCTTCATCCGCGCGTGATCCGCCGGATCACCGGCGAGGCGCGGCGGCAGGGTCCAGACGCCGCGAGCGTGATTCTTGCCATCTTTCGGGTTGGCGTTGATCTCGCTTTCCGCCGCCAGGACAAAGCCCGCCTCTTGGGCCGCCGCCAGCAGGTCGGCCGGCTTGACATAGCCGTCCTTGCCGGATGAAGTTTCGCTGCGGTGATCGGTAATGCCGAAGACGCCGCCCGGCTTCAGCGCCCGATAAATCGCCCCGAGAACATCCTTTTCGACGCCCGCCATCTGCCAGTTATGGAAATTGCGAAACGACAGCACCATGTCCGCGCTGCCGGCCGGGGCGATGTCAAGCTTCGCCGGCGGCGCAAGCTCGGTGACGATCACCTTGCCGTAAAGCGCCGGCTTTTCGGCGATCCGCGCCGCGATCTGCTGATTGGCCCGGAAGCGATAGCCCTTGGTTTCCGACAGATCATTGCCGGCGCTGTAATAGACGCCCTTGTCATGCAGGTAGGGGGCGAGGATTTCCTGATACCAACCGCCGCCGCCGGGCCAGATTTCCACCACCGTCATATCGGGCCTGAGGCCGAAAAATTCCAGGGTCTCTTTGGGGTGGCGATATTTGTCGCGCGCCTTGTTCTGCGGCGAACGATGATCACCGGCGATCACCTGATCCAGGGTCGCGGCGAATGCGCCGGCGGCAAATCCGCCAGCAGCGAAGCCGCCCGCCAGGACCAGCGCCACGCAGCCGCCCGCCAGCCCCCGGCCGACTGTTTTCCCCAATGCTCCCAATGTCACTTGCCCTTTTATGCACCATGTCATTTTTTATCTCCTAATGATCTGAATGGTCGAATTGATCCCGATAGCCCGTTTCAAAATCGCGCCCCGCCCGGGTCAGGATAACCCGGAGGGGGAAATCGGCTTTAATCAGGCCCTTGCGCTCGAGCGCCCGCCAGACCGCCGCATTGGCGAAGCCGCTGGCGTCCTGGCCGGAAACGGCAAACGCGCCGATATGCACATGATCGCCGTGGGGCCGGGGGAAATAGGCGATGGAGACCTCCCCCGTCGCCGGATCCGTCGTCGAACTTTCCGGGCTTTTGGCCAAGAGCTGAAACAGCGCCAGGGTGCGCCCCTGTAACGGATTGAGTTTAATGATTTTTTTCTTCATGCCTGTCAGGTTACCCCGAAGCGAAAAAGATTGCACGGGCTTTTTCGCATATCCTAAAAATTGACAAAAAGTTGACAAAAAGTTAAAATTTGTTATAAATCGCTCCGAATCGCAGCGAATGCTGCACTGCAACATGCGTCATCCCGCGGGGATGGGCGGAAATAATTTCCGGGTCGGCTTTCCCGAGGCGGGGCAAGCCCGACCAGATCTTCATAATAATAATGGCGCAAAAGAGCCACGTTGCAAGCGGGTTTCGACGGATCGCACCTGTCGAATAAAATTCGCCGAATCCGATTTCGGCGGATCCATACCATCCGGCGAGGTTTGCCGGATATAAGGAGCGTGACTTATGAAGAATTACAGATTGATCATAAGCATTATAACGGCCGTGGCCCTTGCCAGCCTTTTGGCCTTTTCTTTCCTGCCGCAGGCCGAGGTCGAGGCGTCGATCACGGCGCAGCCGGCGGCCCGGATCAAGACCGCCGACCGTTTCACCCCGGCCAGCATCTATGACGCCGACATGGACCGGCTGGCGCAACTCCCGCTGTCGGTTTCCGAAAAAGAATTCAAATGCCTCGCCCAGGCGATTTACTTCGAGGCCCGCAGCGAGCCCCTCGAGGGCCAGGTCGCCGTCGCCTATGTCATTTTGAACCGGGTCAAGGACCGGCGCTATCCCGACAATATCTGCGGCGTCGTCTTCCAGAATGAAAACCGCCGCCATCTGTGCCAGTTTTCCTTCGCCTGCGACGGCCTGTCGGACAACCCCTATGAAATGGCGGCGTGGAATGTGGCGCGGCGGGTCGCCGGCGGCGTGCTGATCAACGCCCGGAGCGACGTCACCGGCCGTTCGACCCATTATCACGCCAAATATGTCTATCCCCGCTGGGCCAAGCACCTGCAACCGACGATCCAGGTCGGCCAGCACGTCTTTTACCGGGAAGACCTGTAACCGGGACAACCCCACCCGAGAAAAATCACGAAATGGCGGCGGGATTGTCCGGCGCGGCGCGGCGTCATGTCAGTTTAGCATTGAAACATCCTGTTATTTGATTTATATCAATGTCAGCAGTTTTTAAGGGCTGCTATAAGTACTCTTGTAATTGAAAAGGATTCATAATGACAAATGCAATTACGTTCGTTGGATGCGGCATCCTCTCTTTACTGTTGCTGGTGTCCATCATGTTGGCAGGGCCGCACTTGCTTCTCCCCGCTACATTTATGATCGTAACGGTTCTTGTCGGTGGTCTTTGCGTTTATATCGCCAACGGCATTATCCGCCAGCGCGCAGAGGTCATGAAGGACTGGGAAGTCGGAAATCCGGAATAATAGCGGACTTCTTGTTCCCTTCAAAAAAGATCCTTTTTTGAGAGATACCCTGAGTACTTTAGCCCTGATAAGTACTTAACACTACGCCTTGCCAGATTTGGCAAGGCGTTTTTTTTTGCGCCGCGCCCGGAGAAGGCCGGGATTTTATCTCCTCCCGCTCAATCGTCCGCCCTGTCGCTCAACGGCCGGCCAAAGATCCGCCATTGGTCCATGCCGCCCTTGTTTTCAAGGTAATTCATCAGCGCCGCCACCGGCTTGCGGTCATAGATGCGGTCCGCGTCCGTCAGCAACAGCAGGGTCGCCTTTTCCATATCCATGCCGATCCGGTGGGCCCGGGCGCTGGTCATGCCGACAAAGGCGTTGGCCACCGCGACAATCCGCGCCGGCAGGATAATATCCTCCCCCGCCAGGCCCGCAGGCTCGCCGCTGCCGTCCCAATGGGCCCTGATCTGGCGCAGGGTCTGGACCACGGGGCCGCTGAATTCGACGGTCTCCAGCATATCGGCGCTCTTCATGATGCTGGTGCGCACCGTCGCCAGTTCCTCCTCCGACAGGCCCTTGGGCCGGGTCAGCAACTCCCGCGGCACCATGATCTTGCCCAAATTCATCAGCGCGCCGGCGATATTGGCCGTTTCACAGACCAGATCACCGGCATTCATTTCCCGGGCGATGGTCAGGGCGACTTCGGCGACCCTTTCCGAATGGCGCGCGCTGTGCGGGTCGCGGCTGTCAATGATCATGGTCAGGGTCTGCACCAGATTTTTCAGCGCCGTCACCCGCAATTCCCGTTCGCGGACCAGTTCGGTAATATCCTCGGTGACCATCAGCACCCCTTTTTCCTCATCGACCAGCAGCGGCACATAATCGGATTTGATGGTCATGTTGCTGTCGGACAGCTTTTCGACAACGGAAAGAGCCTCAGCCGTTTTCAGCACCTCCCGGCAATAGTCCGCCCCGCGCGGCGATACCGTCGGGCCATGCGCCGCATCGATGGTCCGGCCGATCATCTCCCTGAGATCGATCCCAGTATCGGCCACCGCCTGGGCGTTGGCGAAGGTATAGCGGCCCTTGTCGTCGACGGCGGCGATCACCGTCGGCTGGCTGTCGGTGACAATCTGCAGGAAATGGCTCAGCTTTTCATATTTCCGGGTCAGCTTCCTTTGCTTTTCCGCCGCCTGGGCCACCCGGACGGAAACCCCGTGGCGCCAGATCAGCAGGATGGTGATGCTGAGCGCCAGAATGGTCAGTCCGGCGATCCAGATGATATTGCCTTTTCGCGCCTCGATCGCCCCCAGCACCTCCTTGGCGGCGACGGTCCGCACCAGCACCCAGTCCGTATCCTTTATTTTGCGGCCGGTGACGAGGACGCTTTCGCCGTCAAAATCAATCCGCTCGCCAAAACCGCCGGTCGTCTCGGCGGCATTCTCCACCGCGAAGACCGCCGCCAGGGCCGCATTGCCGGCGTCGAGCACCATCGACAGGGGCGGCGTGACGTCGCCGTTGCGGCTGCGGACCGGCGACAGATACTCCATCGCCGCGCCATTTTTACGCACCAGGTAGCTTTTCGCCGTCCGGCTGACCTCACCGGGCTGGATCAATTTCTGATAAAAGTCATCGGGCAGGACCTTGATGCCGACCGCAAAGCCGATCGCCGGGCTGTCCGGGTCGTCCTGAACCCCGAAAACCGGCGCGACAAAGGCGATGACCGGGGCGCCGTTTTCCGCCGGATAGGGTCCGAAGCTCATCACGTCGCGGGCGGCGCCCTGTTCCAGATAATGGGCGACACTGCGAATGACCGACGGCATATGGGGCGTCGAGACGATGATCCGGCCTTCCGGATTGGTCAGCGCCAGGCCGGAAATCCGCACGTCCGGCAGGTTGGCGTTGACCTGATAATCCGGGTTGATCATTGCCGCATAGCCATTTTGCAGGGCGGCCGCCTTCATCTGGTTTTCCAGATAGGCCGCCTGGGCGCGGGCGTCCTGTGTCAGCCCGGACGGGGACGTTTCAATATTGCCGAGATAAATCCGCAATGAGGGATTTTCCGCCAGCCGGCGGATCACCTTTTTCTGTTCGGCGAGCCATTCCTCCACCGCCGCTTCCCGGCTGTTGATCACCACCGCCATCTGCCGTTGCCAGATCAGGCTGTCGCGGTCCGCTTCCGACTGGGCGAAGCGCAAGGCCAGGAACAACGCCACCCCGGCCCCGGTCAGCACCAGCGCCGCCAGCGCCCCGCCTGCGGTTTTCATTTTCCAACTGGAAGAATTTACCGTCATCTTCACCTTCCTTAAGCTTTGGGTAACCATACGCCATTTATAGTTAAACCATAAATGACTTGTATGATGAATTAAACCAGAATATAGAGAATATCCGTTATAATGCATCAATGACGCCCGTTGACACTATATCGGATATCATGAGAGCCAAGAGAGTAGCGTGTGACCATAACCTGTAAAAAATCCCTGTTTGTCAATATGTTCGTCTTTGCCGGTCTCCTTTGCGGCCTGCCGCCCGTCGCCGCCGTCGCCGCAACCCCGGTGTCCTATGAGATGACGGAGGACGGCCTGTTCGGCTCCCGCGAAATCAAGAGTCGTCAGTTGAAGGCTTTCCGGAAATGGAACGGCATGCTGGCGCGCAACCAGCGGGAAAACAGCGACGCCCCGACGACGGCCCGGGACTGCCGCCGGACGGCGACCCGGCAGTGCATGATCGATGAATGGCGGACGCTGCTGGGCTTTCTGAAAGACAAGCCGGTCGACAAGCAGATCGCCGAAATCAATGTCTATATGAACAAGGCCCCCTATATCACCGATATGATCAACTGGGGCGTGCCGGATTATTGGGCGACCCTGCGCCAGTTCTTCCGCAAGGACGGCGATTGCGAGGATTACGCCATCGCCAAATATCTCTCCCTCAAGGAACTGGGGATGGATGCGGATAATATGCGGATCGTCGTGGTTCAGGACACCAACCTCGATATTCCCCATGCGGTTCTGGTGGTGTCCCTCGACGGCGACCGGCTGGTGCTGGACAATCAGATTTCCTATGTGGTCAAGGAAAAGGCGGTATTGCATTACCGGCCGCTCTATTCAATCAACGAAAACGCCTGGTGGCTGCATCGAATGTAATTGCACAGAATGCAATAAAACCAACCAAATTTTAACTAAATTTGCTATAATAGCCCCAAGAGTTGATGGGGCCTCTTTAAATCCCCTGTTTTGAAACCGACGTAACGCAGCATATGGAAAATTCAGCCTATAAGGAAAGCTCCGCCCCGCCGTCCCAGATCGACGAGTTGATCAACGTCATGCGTTCGGTCAAGCGGCGCCCGGAGGGCTATCGGGCCATCCATCTGCATTTTTCCCTGATCGACCGGCTGCACAAGCAACCCTATCACCGCCGGGCGGTCGCCACGGCCTTTAACAAGCTGGTCCAGACAAAAGACGGCCAGCTCTTCTGGATGAGCAATTTTGATCTGGTGTTCCTGTGCAAGGATTGTTCCGAAGCCGAAATGGACACCGCGATCATCGCCGCCCGCCGCGCCATCGAGGACAGCCCGGTCCTTAGGGAATATAAAGACGCCGGCCGGGATCACGAACTCTGCGACTGGTATGACATGACCCGGGATATGACCCCCTTCATGGCCCGGGTCGCGAACCTGAAAAGCGCATCGGAAACCGTCGCCCCGCCGGTGACAAGCCTGCAATCCATGGTCGCCGGCCTGCGCAAAAAACAGGCGGAATCCGCCCCGCCAGCCGCAGAAAAACCCGTTGCCGTCACCCGGCCGGTTTTTACGCCCCGCAACCAAAAAACCTCCGCCACGGCCATGGGCCCGATGCAGCTGGACCAGCTGGAGCGCAATCTGATTCATATGGAAATCGACCGGATGCTGGCCCAACAGACCGCCTGTGTCATTGTCGGCGCCGCGCCGCCGCAGCCGATCTTTGTCGAGCATTATATTTCGGTTGCCGAGATCAAGAAAAACCTGTTGCCGGATTATGATATGCTGGCCGACAAATGGCTGTTTCAGCGGCTGACCCGAACCTTTGACCGCAAATTGATGCAGGCCCTGCCGGAACGGAACCTGCCGGCCCGTCAGGTGATCAGCATCAACATCAATGTCGAAAGCATATTCAGCGCCGACTTTGACAAATTCATCGACCGGGTCCGGCATAAAAACGGCCAGCCGCTGATTCTGGAAATGAAACTGTTTGACGTGATTTCCGACATTCAGGCCTATTACCAGGCGCGGGACAAACTGACCGCACTCGGCTGCCGCATCTCTCTCGACGCCATGGATATCGATTCCCTCGCCGTCATGGACCGGGAATTGCTGTCGGTGGATTTCCTCAAAATCATCTGGAAAAAGGAATATGGGAACCTGCGCAGCAGTCCGGTGGCGCAAAAAATCACATCCGCCATCGAAACCCACGGCAAAATGCGCATCGTGCTCTGCCACTGCGACAGTGAAGAGGCGCTTGACTTCGGCGCGGCGGTCGGCATTCACATGTTCCAGGGATTCCTGATCGACCAGAAATTAAAATCCTGACGCGATCCCGGGACCGGATTTTCACAGACCCTCAGCCGGGCCGCCTCAGGATCTTCGGGTCGCGCGGCGGCCGGCGCCTATCGGCTGGCCCCGGCCTCCGTCAACAGTTTTTCCGACCGGCGATGGCGAATATCAATGGCGTGCTGCAGCGGAGTCCGGCCGGAGTAATCCTCCATTTCGTAATCGGCCCCCGCCTCAAGCAACAGCTTGACCACCGGCGATTTTTTCGCAATCACTGCCGCGATCAGCGGGGTGACGCCATTCCTGTCCGCAAGATCAAGATCCGCCCCGGCCTTGACCAGCAGGGCGACAATGGTTTTTTCACCCAGGGAGGCGGCGACCACCAGCGGGCTGCGGCCATCCTCGCCGTACATATCCGGCTTGGCGCCATTTTGTAACAGATAATTGACCAGGGGCGCTTCCTTCATCCGGCTGGCGATGACCAGGGGCGTCGCCTTGTCGTCATAGTCGCGGGTGTTGACATTGACGCCTTTTTCAACGGCCATCTTGATTTCCCGATAGTCCAGATCCTTGATCGCCTTGAGGAATTTATAGGACGCCGAATAACTCTGCGCCGCCGCGGGCGCCGCCCCGAGTCCGGTGATCAACAATAACAGACCGATGAATTTGGTAAAACGCATTCAAAACTCCCGTTTTCTAATAAGTCTCGCATTCCTGCAGGATGCCCCTTATATATAGGGGACAATAGCCCTAACAATAAAGTTTTTATTTTATAAACTCAGGAAAACACAATGCCCAAGCTCAAGGTCATTCTCCTCATTCTCGCGGCGCTGGCTGCCGCCGTCGCGGTTTTCGCCGCCATTTCTCCCCCGGCCCCGAACCAGGCCAAAAGCGCCCGCGAAAACGCCAAGGCGCTGATCGGCGGCCCCTTTTCCTTAATCAACCATCATGGCGAAAAGGTGACGGAGCAGGATTTCCACGGCAAATACATGCTGATCTATTTCGGTTATACCTATTGCCCGGACGTCTGCCCGATGGAGCTGCAGATCATGGCCGACGCCCTCGACCGGCTTGCGCCGGAAACCCTGACCGAGATCACCCCGGTTTTCATCAGCGTCGATCCGGACCGGGACAGCGTCGAGGTCCTCGCGCAATACGCCCCGGCCTTCCATCCGCAAATGATCGGCCTGACCGGCAGCAAAGAGCAGATCGCCGCGGTCAAGAAAGCCTACCGGGTCTATTCGGCCAGGGAAAAGCCCGAAGCGGACGCCGAGGCGGATTCCTACCTGGTCAGCCATACCTCCTACACCTATCTGATGGACCGCAACGGCGATTATGTCACCCATTTCCGCAGCCAGACCGACCCCGAGGCGATGGCGGCGCGGCTGCGGGAGCTGGTTCAGTAAAATATCCGGCGCAGGCAATAGACAGCAATAGATAAAGGATTCCTTTCATGAGCAGACGGCCTGAATTCTGGCGCACCGTCAAACTGTCCGAGATGACCGGCGAGGAATGGGAATCCCTGTGCGACGGCTGCGGGCTGTGCTGCCTGCACAAGCTCGAAGACTGCGACAGCGGCGAGATCCGCCATACCAATGTCGCCTGCCGCCTGCTGGATGTCACAAGCTGCCGCTGTAAAAACTATCCCCTGCGTCAGAAACTGGTGCCGGACTGCGTGGTGCTGACCGCCGACCAGGTGGCTGAATTCCGCTGGCTGCCGCAAAGCTGCGCCTATCGGCTTGTCGGCGAGGGCCGGGATCTGCCGCCGTGGCATCCGCTGATTTCCGGTGATGACCAGTCGGTCCATGACGCCGGCATCTCGCTCCGCGGCCGGGCCATATCCGAACGGGACGCCGGCGATTTGCAGGACCATATTGTCGACTGGCCGGAAATTTCCGCCGACCGGAAGGGGGACGCGGAATGACCGCCTATGCCATCGGCGACATCCCCCTGATCCTGCGCCGTCATCCGCGGGCGCGCCGCCTGAAATTGCGGTTTGAGGCCCAGAAGGGCGCGGCGCTGCTGACCCTGCCGCCCGGCGTATCGGACCATAAGGCGGTGCAATTCGCCGAAAAACACCGGGGCTGGATCAGCGAACAATTGGCGAAATCCCCGCCCGTCATCCGCTTCGCGCCCGGGGCGCTGGTTCCCCTCTGCGGTGAAATCCATCAGATCCTCCATCAGCCGCAGCGCCGCGCCCAGGTGACGGCGGACAACCGTCAGCTGATTGTCGGCGGGCCGGCGGCCGGTTTTGAAACCCGGCTGCGCAACTGGCTCGGCAAGCAGGCCCGCGCGGCACTCACGGCGGCGGTTGAGGGCTTTGTCCCCCAAGTCGGACAGCGGCCCCGCCGGATCATGGTGCGCGACACCAGCAGTCGCTGGGGCAGTTGCTCGAGCAAGAAAACCCTGTCCTTTTCCTGGCGTCTGATCATGGCGCCGCCGGCGGTGCTGTCCTATGTGGCGGCCCATGAAATGGCTCATCTGATCGAGATGAATCACAGCCCGGCCTTCTGGCGGCTGGTGGAGAAGCTTGACCCGGACTGGAAAAGATCCCGCCGCTGGCTCAAGACCGAAGGCGGCGGCTTGATGGTTATCGGTTAAGGGATATTGGTTAAGGGATATTGGTGAAGCGTTATCGGCCAGGCGCAATGGGGGCGGATGGCGCGCCCTATGCCGGCACCAGCAGCAGGATGATCTCCACCGTCATCACCGGCTTTTCCATGTCCTTCGCCGCCATCACCCCCTGAAAGGTCGCCGTCGCCCCCCGCTGGTCGATATATTCCAGCTTGTCCAGCCTCAGGTGCAGCCGCACCTCGCTGCCGGTCGGCAGGGATTGCAGAAAGCAGGCCTTGTCGACCCCCTTGTTCTGGCCGAAACTGAGGCCGGTGATTTCCACCGTCTGGTCAAAGAGCTGGGGGATCAGCGACAGCAGCAGAAAATTATGGACGAGGGTTTGCGCCGTCGGCAACTCGGTCCGCGCTCGTTCCTCATCGACATGAATCCACTGGAAATCGCCGGTCGCCTCGGCAAATTTAGTCACCCGGCTCTGGGTGATTTTCCACCAGTCGGACACGCCGACCTCCCGGCCGACATACTGATTGATGTCCTTGATGTCTATTTTGGTCTTGGCCATGGAATGGATCCGCATAATGTTCCACCGTAGTTTAGCAGGGGCTTATTACCGAAGAGTCAATGATCGGTAAGATTTTACCCGCTTTCGGGCTTTTTACCAAATGGCGCGGCTATTTTTGTTCCGCCTTATCCGCTGATTGAATCTTTGATCTGTCCCGGGGTTTGTCCCGGGGGCGGACATTCGGCGTCCTCAGCGTCGCATCATCGCGGCCCAGATGAACCCGATACATGAAGTTGCGCCAGATGCGGGCCGGGGCGCCGCCGCCGGTCACCCGGGCCATCGGGCTGGCGTCGTCATTGCCGACCCAGACCCCGTTGACCATATTGAGGCCATAGCCGAAAAACAGCGCGTCCTTGTAATTCTGGGTCGTGCCGGTCTTGCCGGCGACGGGGAAGGGCATCTGGGCCTGCGTCGCGGTGCCGCCGCTCACCACCCGGCGCAGCATGTCGTCCATAAGGGCGGCGACCTCCGCCGACAGCACCCGTTCCGGCGGTCCCGGCATGTGACGGTAGAGAATCTGACCGGCGCTGTTCTGGATTTCAATGATGCCGTAGGGCGTCACCCGATAGCCGCCACTGGCGACCGCGCCATAGGCCGCCGTCAGCTCGAGCAGGGAAATCTCCGAGGCGCCGAGCGACAGGGAAGGTTCCGCCGTGATCGGCGTGCTGAGTCCGAGGCGGCGGGCCATGGCGACCACATTCTGCCGGTCGATGCGCTCCGCCAGCTTGACCGCCACCGTATTCAGCGAATGGGAGAAGGCTTCATCCAGCGTCACCCGGCCGCGATATTCCCCGGTATAGTTTTTCGGTTCCCAGCCGTCGATGATCACCGGGCTGTCGCGCATCACCTGATCCGGGCCCAGCCCCGCCTCCAGCGCCGCCAGATAGATAAACAGCTTGAAGGCCGATCCCGGCTGGCGGCGGGCCTGAACGGCGCGGTTGAACTGGCTTGCGCTGTAATCGACGCCGCCGACCATCGCCCGCACCGCCCCGTCCATATCCAGCGACACCAGGGCCGCCTGGCCGGCGTCAAATTTTTCGCCTTCCCGGTCCATGGTCTGCTGCAGGCCCAGATTGGCCTTCTCCTGTATGTCCGGCATCAGCGTGGTGTAAATGATGATCGGTTCGGCGACCGGGCCGATCAGCATCGCCGCCCGCTCGATAATCCAGTCGCTGAAATAGCGTTCATCACCGCCGGTCTGCTGGTCAACAATATCAATATTGCGGGTCTTGGCGATTTCCGCCGCCGCCTGTTCAATCAGCCCGGCCTCGACCATATTGTCCAGCACCGCCGCCATCCGGCGATAGGATCTTTCCAGGTCGCGCAGCGGCGAATAGAGCGCCGGACCCTTGAGCACCCCGGCGAGCATGGCGGCTTCCGACAGCGACAGATTGCGGGCGCCATGATCAAAGAAGGTTCGGGCGGCGGCGTCAACGCCATAAGCGCCGGCGCCGAAATAAACCCGGTTGAGATAAAAGGTCAGAATCTCCTGCTTGGTGAAATTCATCTCCAGCCAGTAGGAGAGCAGCAATTCCTGGATTTTCCGCTTCAGGGTCTTGTCGGCGTTCAGGAACAGATTCTTCGCCAGTTGCTGGCTGATGGTGCTGCCGCCTTCGACCAGGCCGCGGCGGGTGATGTTGCGCACCACGGCCCGGGCCAGGCCGCGCACATCAATCCCGCCATGGTCAAAAAACCGCCGGTCCTCGGTGGCGATCACCGCCTGAACCAACTCCGGCGGCAACTCCGGATAATCCAGCCAGTCGCCGTAAACATCGCCGTAAGACGCCAGCAGGTCGCCGTTGCGGTCCATCACCATGATCGTCGAACGGCCGTGGGACAGCCTGATATTGGAAATATCCGGCAGATCATGGGCGTAATAGACCACCACCGGCACCAGCAGGATCAAAAACCAGATCAGACCGACACTCAGCCGGTAGAGCCATTTGCCGAGGCCCGTCCGCGGCGCATTCCGGCTGCTCGGCCGGGCGATACTGCGCCGGCGGCCGATATTTTTTTGGCTGGTCTTTTGGCGGGCCTTTTTGGCCGGTGACGTCCCGCGCGCCGACGGCCCGGAAGCGGGCTTTTTCCCCGGTCCGCCGGCTTTTCTGGTCCGTCCCTTGGCGCTGTCGTCCATCGTCACCTCATAGTTTTTCCGACCAGACCATAGAATATCGGCTGAAATAAGACAACCGCCCAGAAATCTATTCCGGATTCGTCGCTTCCTGAGGGGTCAACCTGTTGTATTTCAAAAAGAAATCACCGGAAGAAACTTCCCTCTTGACATTAGTTTCAAATGTAACTATTATTATTTCATACCTTAAGGATCAACCCTGTTCACCAGATGGAGCCAGAGCAATGACCCTCGAAAGAATTCATCATGTCGCCTATCGCTGCATGGACGCCAAAAGAACCGTTGAGTTTTACCAGAAATACCTCGACATGGATTTTGTCCTCGCCATTTCCGAGGACAAGGTGCCGTCAACCGGCGCGCCGGACCCCTATATGCATCTGTTTATGGACGCCGGCAACGGCAACGTGCTGGCCTTCTTTGAAATTCCCAATTCGCCGGAAATGAGCCGCGACCCCAACACGCCGGACTGGGTCCAGCATATCGCCTTCAAGGTCAAGGATGAAGCGACCATGATGGGGGTCAAGGCGCGGCTCGAGGCCGACGGCCATGAGGTGGTCGGCCCGACCAACCATCATATCTTCCAGTCGATCTATTTCCGCGACCCCGACGGCCACCGCCTGGAGCTCGCCTATGACACCGCGACCGCCGAAGAAATGAAAAAGCTCCATGACATCGCGCCGCAGATGCTCGAGGACTGGACCAGGAGCAAGACGACCCAGAAACATGCGGCCTGGCTCCATGAAGCGGAATTCAGCAAGGACAAATAAGCCCGTCCCCGGGATGATCCCCAACCCTGCCCGCGTCCTGATCTCCTCATGGCGCGGGATTTTTTTGACCGCGATGCTTTGCCTGTTTAAAGACCACCGTTCGGCGGCTTTTTTATTTAAAGACCACCGTTCGGTGACTTTTTTATTTAAAGACCACCGTTCGGTGGCCGGCCAAAAGAATCCGCCGTTCCGCATGCCATTTCACCGCCCGCGACAGGACGACACACTCAATATCCCGGCCGATATTGACCAGCTCCTCCGGGGAAACCGAATGATCGACCCGTTCGACGCTTTGTTCGATAATCGGTCCCTCGTCCAGGTTGGTCGTGACATAATGGGCCGTGGCGCCGATAATTTTCACCCCGCGGTCATAGGCCTGATGATAGGGTTTCGCCCCCTTGAAAGACGGCAGGAAAGAATGATGGATATTGATCGCCCGGCCCTCAAGCGCCCGGCACATCTCCGGCGACAGCACCTGCATATAGCGCGCCAAGACATAAAGATCGACCTTCTGATCGTCGATGATCTTCATGATGTCCTTTTCCTGGGCTCGCTTGGTTTCCCGGCTGATCGGCAAATGGTGATAGGGCAGGCCATGCCATTCGACGAATGAGCGCATATCCTCATGGTTCGAGACGACGCCGATAATCTCCACCGGCAGAATCCCGCTTTTCCAGCGATGCAGAAGATTATGCAGGCAATGGCCGAATTTCGACACCGCGATCAGCACCCGCATCCGGCGGTCGTTGCGGGTCAGGTCCCAGTCCATTTGATAGTCATCGGCAACGGCCGCAAAGTCGGCGCGCAACTGCGCCAGCCCCGGCATGGCCGGACTGTCCGCCTGAAACACAATGCGCAGGAAGGCCTGCCCGGTCGGCAGGTCCGTGTGGTGATTGGCCTCGACGATAAAGGCGTCATGGGACGCGAGAAACGTCGTGGCGGCCGACACCACGCCCTTTTTATCGGGGCAGGTTATGGTCAGGGTATATTGTTTTGCGGCCTTTTCCATCAACTCAACTCTGCTTTTTACCCGCGGCGCTTCAGGCGTCCAGATTGGCGACGCTCAGGGCGTTATCCTGAATGAATTCCCGCCGCGGCTCGACCACGTCGCCCATCAGCTTGGTGAATATCTCGTCGGCGGTATCGCCGTGGTCCACTTTCACCTGCAGCAGGGTCCGCGCTTCCGGATCGAGGGTCGTCTCCCAAAGCTGCTCCGGATTCATTTCGCCCAGTCCCTTGTAGCGCTGGATCGACAGCCCCTTGCGGCCGTAGGCCAGCACCAGCTTGATCAGGTCGCTCGGCAGGTTGAGGTCGTGAATATCGTCCTTGCGGCTGATAGTGGAGGTTTTGGCGAATATCTCGCGGCAGCCCGGCGCCGCCTCGTTCAACGCCCGCGCCTCGACGGAATTGATAAAGGCGCTGTCAATGCGGTAGACATCCTTGATGCCGCGAATTTCCTGGGTGAAGGTCACGCCGTCGCCTTCCTCGTCCAGGTATCCGGTCCAGTTGTCCTCGCCAACCGTGGCCTTCATATTCATCCGCTCGACGACCGCGTCAATCGCCGCTTCGGCCCGGGTCTCATCCTGCAGGGTATTCGGGTTCAGCGCCCCGGCCAGCGCCAGTTCCTCGATCAGTTCCTTGTTATAACGCTGGGGCACCCGGTCGAGGAAGCGGGAAATCCGCCGCACGGTCTGGACCAGTTGCCTCAGGTCATTGCCGGCAATCTGGGTGCCGTCATCGAGCCTGAGCACCATCTCGTCCAATGTCTGCTCAATCAGGTAATCTTCCAGCGACGGGTCATCCTTGAGATAAACCTCCGACTTGCCGCGCGCCACCTTATAGAGTGGCGGCTGGGCGATATAAAGATGGCCCCGCTCGATCAGTTCCGGCATCTGGCGATAGAAAAAAGTCAGCAGCAGGGTCCGGATATGGGCGCCGTCGACATCGGCGTCGGTCATGATGATGATCTTGTGATAGCGCAGCTTTTCAATATTGAAATCGTCCCGGCCGATGCTGGTGCCCATGGCGGTGATCAAGGTGCCGATCTCCTGGGAGCCCAGCATCCGGTCAAAGCGCGCCCGCTCCACATTGAGGATCTTCCCCTTGAGCGGCAGAATCGCCTGATTGCTGCGCGCCCGGCCCTGTTTGGCGGAGCCGCCCGCCGAGTCCCCTTCCACCAGGAAAAGTTCCGACTTCGCCGGGTCCCGTTCCTGACAGTCGGCCAGCTTGCCCGGCAGGGAGGATATATCGAGCGCCCCCTTGCGCCGGGTCAGTTCCCGCGCCTTGCGCGCCGCTTCCCGGGCCGCCGCCGCCTCGACGATCTTGCCGATGATGATCCTCGCTTCCTGGGGATGCTCCTCAAACCAGATGCTCAGCTTTTCATTGAGCAGGCTTTCGACCACCGGCCGCACCTCGGACGAGACCAGCTTGTCCTTGGTCTGCGACGAGAATTTCGGATCCGGCACCTTGACCGACAGCACACAGGTCAGCCCTTCCCGGCTGTCATCGCCGCTCAAGGAAACCTTTTCCTTCTTGGCGATGCCGGTTTCATTGGCGTAACTGTTGATCGTCCGGGTCAGCGAGGCCCGAAAGCCCGCCAGATGGGTGCCGCCGTCGCGCTGGGGAATGTTATTGGTGAAGCACATGACATTTTCATGATAGCTGTCATTCCATTGCAGGGCGCATTCAAAGACAATATCGTCCTTTTCGCCGCTGATGGTGATCGCCTCCGAAATCAGCGGGCTCTTGCTGCGATCGAGATAATTGACATAGGCGGTGATGCCGCCTTCGTAATAAAGCTCGATTTCCTCGCTCTCCGCATGGCGTTTATCCTGAAGCCTGATCCGCACGCCGGAATTGAGGAAGGCCAGCTCGCGGAAGCGGTGTATCAACCGGTCAAAATCAAATTCGATATTGCCGAAAGTATCCCCGGACGGCAGGAAGGTCACCTTGGTTCCGGTCTGGCCATTGGCGTCGCCGACCACCACCAGGTCTTCCAGCGCCTCGCCATGTTCAAAGCGCATGAAATGCTCCTTGCCGTTGCGCCAGACCCGGAGTTCGAGATAATCGGACAGGGCGTTGACCACCGAAACCCCGACCCCGTGCAGGCCGCCGGAAACCTTGTAGCTGTTATTGTCGAACTTGCCGCCGGCATGAAGCTGGGTCATGATCACCTGGGCGGCGGAGACGCCTTCTTCCTCGTGAATGTCGACCGGGATGCCGCGGCCGTTGTCGGTCACCGAAACCGAGCCGTCCGGATTGAGCGATACCAGCACCAGATCACAATATCCGGCCAGCGATTCGTCAATCGCGTTGTCGGACACCTCGAACACCATGTGATGCAGCCCCGAACCATCCTCGGTATCGCCGATATACATGCCCGGACGTTTGCGCACCGCATCCAGACCCTTCAGCACCTTGATCGAATCCGCGCCATATTCCGCTGCGCCTTCGGTGGCGTCCTTCATCTGTGTTTCGTCAGACATATACTGTTGTCCCTTTATAAAATATCCGTAAAAAATATTCGCAAAAAATATTTAGCCAAATCAACCCGGGCCGTTCCGGCCCAACTCACTCATCGGTTATGCTGCTGTTTTCCACCCGGTAATAGCGCGCCCGGTCGCCAAGTTCGTCAAACAAAAGCCGGTCGGTGCCGGTCAGCCAGAGCTGGGAGCCGAGCGCCGCCAGTTCATCATACAGGGAGGCCCGGCGTTCCCGGTCGAGATGGGCCACCACCTCGTCAAGCAGCAGGATCGGCGCGACGCCAAAAGAGGCGGCCGTGATCCGGGCGCTGGCCAGCGTAATGCCGATCAGCAGCGCCTTCTGTTCGCCGGTCGAACAGAGCGCGGCGGGCATATCCTTGTCCCTGTGGCGCACCAGAAGGTCGCTTTTATGGGGCCCGGCCGCCGCCCGGCCGCTGCGGCTGTCCTCGGGCCTGTTGTCCCTGAGCACGCGGCGAAAATGATCCTCGACCTCGATCGCCGGTCCGGCCATCAGGCCCTCCTCCAGCAACCCTTCGACCGCCAGCGTCGCCCGCGGAAAGCAGGATGTCGCCTTGTCGATGGCCCCGGCCAGCCGGTCCATGGCGTCGAGCCGCGCCGCCGCCACCGCGACGCCATGCTCCGCCATCCGGCTTTCGAGGGCGCTGAGCCAGGCGCTGTCATGGCCGCCGTCGAGCAGCAGCCGGTTGCGTTCCCGCATCACCCGCTCAAAAGCATTGACCTCGCGGTTATGGGACGAATGGAAACTGGCGACGATCCGGTCGAGAAAGCGCCGCCGGCCCGAGGCCGCCTCGATGAACAGCCGGTCCATTTGCGGCGTCAGCCAGGCGACCTGCAGAATATCGCCGAAGACGGCCGGACCGGCGGCGTTTTCGCCGTCAATGCGCACAATGCGCCGGTCTTTCTGCCCGCCGTCAGCCGCCATCTCCTCAGCCGCCGTCCCGGACCCGGCGGCAAGCCCGGTGCCAAGATCGGTGCTGCCGTCCGGCGTCTCGAGCCGCGCCGCCACCGCCCAGTCCCGCCGCGCCGCAGGCCGCCCGTTCAAATGGCTGACCTCGGACAGTTTGCAGCCCCGCAGGCCGCGGCCCGGCGACAGGAAGGACAGCGCCTCCAGAATATTGGTCTTGCCCGCGCCATTGGGACCGGTCAGCACGACGGAACGGCCCTCCGGCGCCAGGGTGACCCGGCCGTAGGAGCGAAAATCCGTCAAATGCAGCCGGCCGACATAAAGCTCCGGAATCCGGAAGGCGGGCCGGCCCTTCTGCCGCCCCGGATCGCCGGCGGACGCAGTTATGCTGTTGAGCTGTAGCAGATTATTCACCGCTTGATATGTCCCGCAGGGAGCGCATCATCATATCCGCCCCTACACCCGCATGGGCATCAGAACATAAAGCGCGCCGTCATCCGTCAAATCCTTCAAAATGGTCGGCGCCGTCGAATCCGCCAGCGCCATCTGGGCGATGTCCCCCTCGATCTGACTCAGGATGTCGAGCAGATAGCGGGAATTAAAACCGATCTCCATATCCTCCGCCTCATAGCTGGCGGCCAGCTCCTCTTTCGCGGTGCCATGTTCCGGGCTGTTGACCGACAACTGCAGATTACCATTGTTCAAAACCAGCTTGATGGCGCGGGTTTTTTCCGTCGAAATGGTCGAAACCCGATCAACCGCCTCGGCAAACTGACGGCTGTCGATTTCCATGATCTTGTCATTGCCTTCGGGAATGACCCGGCTGTAATCGGGGAAGGTGCCGTCGATCAGCTTCGAGGTCAGGACAATATCGGCGAAGATAAAGCGCACCTTGGTTTCGGACAGCGCAACCCGGATGTCGCCTTCAAATTCATCCACCAGCTTGCGCAGTTCGCCAACCGTCTTGCGCGGCACAATCACCCCCGGCATGCCGTCCGCGCCCGCCGGCTGCTCCATGTCAAAGCGCGCCAGCCGATGGCCGTCGGTGGCGACGCCGCGCAGCACCGCGCCGCCCTCGTCATCGCGCGCCACATGGAGGTAAATGCCGTTCAGATAATAACGGGTTTCCTCGGTCGAGACGGCGAAGCGCGTCTTGTCGATCATCCGTTTCAGGTTGGCCGCCGGAACCTCGAAACTGTGGGGCAGTTCGCCTTCCGTCATGACCGGAAAATCCTCCCGCGGCAGGCAGGACAGGGTAAAGCGCGAGCGGCCGGCGCTGATGGTCAGGCGCTGGCTGTCGCCGTCATAGGACAGCTCCACCTGGGCGCCGTCCGGCAATTTGCGTACAATATCATACAGCGTATGCGCCGGGGCGGTGATGCCGCCAGGGACGGCGATTTCCGCCTCGACCGCCTCGGAAATGGCGAGATCGAGGTCGGTGGCCGCCATATTGAGCCGGCCGCCGTCACATTCGAGCAAAACATTGGATAAAATCGGGATGGTGTTGCGTTTTTCGACAACGCTTTGAATGTGACCCAGTGATTTCAACAACGCACTTCGTTCAATATTGAGCTTCATATTATTTTCGCGCTTCTCATCTGTATGTTTACTTATATTTTTAACCGTATCCCGGGGCTTTTTTCCGGGTTCTTTTTGGGCTTCTGTGGGCCGGAACGGCGCCGCCAAAAGCTTCCGCCGGGATGTCCTTGCCACATCCGCCCCGGAAAACCGGCCAAAACCCCCGTTTTCCCCCGGGAAAGCGGGATCCTGATTCCCTAAATCACAGGTTCGGATACTCGCTCAGAGAGTAGCATACTGACCCGTAGGGTCAAAGGCTTTTTTGGGAGATTTGCGCCGAGTCGCAGCGCCGGGATCCTCAGCGGAATCCGCCGCCCTGCGGGACAGAGAAACTGGCGGCGATCAGGTGCCGAAAATACGCTCCAGATGCTGAATATCCTCATCCAGAACGCTGTCCGTCAGCCGAAGCTCGTCGATCCTCTTGACCGCATGCATGACGGTGGTGTGATCGCGGCCGCCAAACTGCCGGCCGATGTCGGGCAGGGATTTGGCGGTCAATTGTTTCGCCAGATACATCGCCACCTGGCGCGGCCGGGCCACCTGGCGCGCCCGGCGCGACGACAGCAGGTCGGACAGGCGGATATTGAAATAATCCGCCACCCGGCGCTGGATTTCATCAATGGTCACCCGGCGCACATTGGCCCGCAGCAGATCCTGCAGCACCTCCTGGGTCATCTCGAGGGTGATCGGCCGGCCGATCAGGGTCGCATGGGCGATCATCCGGTTGAGCGCCCCTTCCAGTTCGCGGACATTGGAGGTGATCCGGCGGGCGAGGAATTCCAGCACCTGCTGGTTGATCTCCACCTCGGGCACCTTGTTGGCCTTCTGCTGCAGAATGCCGAGCCGCAGCTCATATTCGGTCGGATGAATATCCGCCACCAGACCCCAGCCGAGCCGCGAGCGGATGCGCTCCTCGATCCCTTCCATATCGGTCGGCGAACGGTCGGCGGAAATGATCACCTGCCGGCTGTGGTCGATCAGGGCGTTGAAGGTGTGGAAAAATTCCTCCTGGGTCGATTCCTTGTTGGCGATGAACTGCAGGTCGTCAATCATCAGCAGATCCACCGAGCGGAATTTCTGCTTGAAGGACATGGTGTCCTTATAGCGGATCGAGCTGATGAACTGATACATGAATTGTTCGGCCGACAGGTAGACCACCCGCCGGTCGGGGAATCTTTCCCGATTCGCCCAGGCGATGGCGTGCATCAGATGGGTCTTGCCGAGGCCGACTCCGCTATGGAGAAACAGGGGATTGAAATGCACGTCCTTGTTTTCCGCCACCCGGCGGGCCGCCGCATAGGCCAGTTCATTGGACTTGCCGACGACAAAGCTGTCAAAGGTGAACCGCGGGTCGAGCGGCGCGCCGAAATCATCGGCCCGGACCGGCCTTTCCCGCGGCGGGGTCGGCCGGCGCGCCGGCCCCTCGGACAGGCCCGCCTCGGGCGCGGCGGCGGGGGAGCGGGTCACCGCCCCGTCGCCCTTGGCGAAAGCGGAAAGGACGATGATATTGATGTCGGTCACCTCGGGATTTTCAAAGGCCCAGGCATGGCGGATCCGGTCGGCGTAATTGGATTCGAGCCAGTTGCGCATAAAGCGGGTCGGCGCCGCCATCACCGCGCAGCCGTCCGCGACATTGACCAAGGCCAGCGGCTTGAACCAGCTGTTAAAAACGCTGTCATCAAATTCGGTCCGCAATCTGTCCAGAACCCTTGACCATTCTGCTTCCATGCCCGTTACCGTGCTTCCCTCTTGTGACGCCGCCGTCATTATATTGCTCATCCCCAAAATCCCGTTGTGATCTTCATTTCTGATCTTGCTTTTTTATTCCGCATTTCATTGTTGCAGCCAGGGCAGACCGGCGGCCTTCCAGCCACTGACCACGCCCCGGTGGCCTTTTTGATCCCGGTCGCCTTCAAAGCCGCCGATAACATTGAAACATTTCTCATAGCCCGCCGCGATCATGGTTGCCGCCGCCGCCTGGGAGCGCACCCCGGAGCGGCACAGAAAATACAGCGGCGCGTCTTTCGGTATATCCTGGCTGATCACCATATCGGCAAAGGCGCCATTGACCGCCATATGGGGGAATTCCTGCCAGCTGACCAGCAGCGGCGACTTGCCAAGCGACGACAGATCGCAGACGCCGACAAAGGTCCATTCCGCCCGGGTTCTGACATCAATCAGCACCGCCCTGTCATCGCTCTGAAGCGCCTTCCAGGTTTCTTTAACCGTCACATCATCTGTATAATTCATTTTTCTTTATTCTTTATCTTTGATCCCGGCCACGCTTTCGGCCGCAATCCCTGGCTTTGCCTTCGCCTGCGCCGCCGCAGACCCCTCTATCCCACCTGTCCGGCGCTCAAATCCGGTTTTTCGTTTTGTTTTTTCCCGTTTATCTGTTTTCCACGGCCTTTTCAGCAGATCCCGGGCACAGCAGACAAACAAAACATCCCTGATCCATAACATATTGTTACAGAAAGATTTTAATCTTCAAGACCCTGAAAAAGGCCCCTATTACAGAAAGCATCTCACCCGGAGACAAATCGAACATAAACAGGCCGCCACCAAGACCATCGGGAAAATGGCCCCGCGTCGCCTCATCAGTTTCCCCCGCCTGCTTTTATATCGCTTCATCCCCTGTAGGACGGCCAATAGGGTACAATCCACAGGGATTTCTGGCAACTGATTCATCGGAAAATAATCACAAAATAGCGGCCAGATATGGCTTGACTTGGATAAGACACACAACATCTGGTAGGCGGGTAATATTATCACATTTCCCGCGCCCGTCGCCAAAGAAGAAACCTCGGCCGGAACGGGATGATTAACCATAAAAAAAGCCGAACCGGGCGGGGTTCAGCTTTTTCGACTCATTTTTTCACGGACTCGCCTGATTCTCTCCGGCGACTCGAAAGGTCAGGCGGAGGCGGACAGTTCCTTGACCCGTTTCGCCAGCCGGGACACCTTGCGGGACGCGGTCTTCTTGTGCAGAACGCCCTTGGTGACGCCGCGCATCAGTTCGGGCTGGGCCGCCTTCAAAGCTTCACGGGCTTCTTCCGCATTGCCGCTTTCCAGCGCCAGCTCAACATTTTTGACAAATGTCCGAATCCGGCTCTTGCGGGCCTTGTTGACCAGCGCCCGTCGCGCATTTGAACGTATTCTTTTTTTAGCCTGTAACGAATTAGCCATCAGGGTAACCTATCTTTCTTCTAAAAACCGGGCTTCTCTACTGAATTCGGCCCCTTGTCGGGGTCGCAGGAGAATCAACGGCTTTAAATTCTTTTGATCCAATTTCAAGTCGTGGCTTATAAACATGCCCGCCCCATTGGTCAACAAGCTTTTCAAGTTATTTTGCGAAAAACAGCGGTAAAAACCGCAACGGATGCGGGCTTTTGCTCCGGGCGGACGCATTCCGCCGCCGCCCGGGCCCTCTCATTGATCATTTCTGCTTATTTATGCTTGAATTTGGCGGTTCTTTTCTCGGCAAAGGCGGCCATGCCTTCCTTCTGGTCCCCGGTCGAAAACAGGGAATGAAAAACCCGGCGCTCAAACATGACGCCCTCACGGAGGGTTGTTTCATAAGCCTTGTTGACGCATTCCTTGGCGATCATCACCGACGGCAGGGACAGTTCCGCAATCTTGTTCGCCGTTTTCATCGCTTCCTCGACCAGGTCATCGACCGGAACGATCCGGCTGACCAGTCCGGCGCGTTCGGCCTCCACCGCATCCATCATCCGCCCGGTGAGAACCATTTCCATGGCTTTTGACTTGCCGACGAAGCGGGTCAGCCGCTGGGTGCCGCCGGCGCCGGGAATCACCCCGAGCTTGATTTCCGGCTGGCCGAATTTGGCGTTATCCGCCGCCAGGATGAAATCACACATCATCGCCAGTTCACAGCCGCCGCCCAGGGCGTAGCCGGCCACCGCGGCGATAATCGGCTTGCGGCAGCGCGAGGCCTCCTCCCAGTTTGCCGTAATGAAATCCTTCATATAGGCTTCCATATAATCCATCGTCTGCATTTCCTTGATGTCGGCGCCGGCGGCGAAGGCCTTGTCGCTGCCGGTAATCACGATGGCGCGGATATTCTCGTCGGCCTCAAACGTCCGCAGCGCCCGGGTGACTTCGTCCATCAGCTGGCTGTTCAGGGCGTTGAGCGCTTCGGGGCGGTTCAGCGTGATCAGGCCGACGGGCTCGGTGCGGTCAACCAGAATCATCTCATAGGACATGTCATTTCTCCTTAATCTTTACATTTGATCGGCGTGCATATACATTAATTTCACCCGGATATATCCGGTCTGTCCCGTCTTTACAAGGCTGTTCAACAGAACCGCCTTTTCCCCGGTCTCTTTTTTCAATCACAGGGGGTCAAGCAGAAAATCAATGACGGTCAGCCCGGCCGCGTCTTTGGCCTGGCCCTTATTTTGGCTTGGTTTTTTTTCCACTATTCGGCTGATTTTTATCGTCAGCCTTTCCCGGTCGCGCCGGGCGATGATGCACAGGGCGGCTTGCCCCGCGCAGGCCGCTTTTGTCCGCCGCGCCGGCCGATTCGCCGGGCCTTTTCCGGCCGCATTCTTTTTGAAATTCCGATCTGAATTCCGATCTGAATTCTGATTTGAATTTTGGTCCGGGTTCTGATCCGTAATCCGCCAGGAAAGGCTGGACAGCACCAGCCGGTAATAGTCATATACCGCCCGGGCGCCCTCGGGGCCGTGGGCGCGGACCTCGATGATCCGGCCTTCCGGGGTGTCAAAGACGACCCGGCTGTCTTCCTCTTCCTGAAAACCCTCCATCAGCGGAATGTCAAGATCCGACAACAGCCGCGGCTGGTCTGACTGCGCCGCCGCCGGCAGAAAAGACAGCAGAGCATAGGGCAGGATCAGCAATAGTCCCCACGTCCCGGCCTTGATATATGAATATGGTGCGTCACGCATAAAGCCTAAGATACCTAATCTTGGCAGGCAGGACAATAAAATGTCGATCTGCCGCTCTGGACGATCCGTTCGATGCGCCGGCCGCAGCCCGGCGTGGCGCAGGATTCGCCGGCCCGGCCGTACACCCGGAACTGATGCTGGAAATAACCGAGTTCGCCGTCGATACGGGCGTAATCCTTCAAAGTCGAGCCGCCGGCCTCGATCGCCCGCCGCAAGACGTCCCGGATCACCGACGCCAGCTTCTCCACCTTGTCCCGGCTGAGGTCACAGGCGGGCGCGGTCGGCGAAATCCCCGCCTCAAACAACGCCTCGCAGACATAAATATTGCCGAGCCCGACAACGACTCGCTGATCAAGCAGGACATTTTTGACCGGCGCGCGCCGGCGGCTGATTTTGTCAAAAAGATAGGCGCCGTGAAACTGATTGCCCAGCGGCTCCGGCCCCATGCCGCAAAACAGCGGATGACGGTCGAGCGCCGCTGCGTCACACAGGGTCATCAGGCCGAATCGGCGCGGATCGTTATAGATCACCAGGTCATGACGGTCCGATTCCAGAATGACATGGTCATGCTTTTCGAAGATTTCCGGGCTTTTGCGGTCTGCCGCCGCGACCAGCGTCATCTTGCCCGACATGCCCAGATGGCAGATCAGAATCTCCGCCCCGTCGAGATGGAGCAGCAGATATTTCGCCCGTCGCGTGATTCGCGCCACCGTTCGGCCGGTCAGCCGTTCGACGAAACGCGCCGGCAGGGGAATCCGTAAGGAATCGCGCCGCTGGACCACCCGGACCAGCCGCCGGCCTTCGAGCAGCGGACTGACGCCTCGTTTCACGGTTTCGACTTCGGGAAGTTCCGGCATATTGTCTCCAAAAATTTGTCGCTTTACGACCTAAAAAACTGGCGCCGTCCGGCCCAGTGGTTTATGTTCCGCAACATGGTAGAGCAAAATAAACAGAATAACACGGAAGAAACCACTCATTTCGGTTTCCGGACCGTAGACAAGCAGGCCAAACAAGGACTTGTCCGCAATGTCTTTGACAGCGTCGCCCACAAATACGACATCATGAATGACGTGATGAGCGGCGGGCTGCACCGGGCCTGGAAGAATGACATGATCCGGGTGCTGCGCCCCGGGCCGGGCATGCGGTTGCTCGATGTCGCCGGCGGCACCGGCGATATCGCCTTCCGCTTCCTTGAGGCCGCCGAAAGGCGCGCCCGTCCTGCGGAGGATGCGGCCGCCGAAGTCACCGTCTGCGACATCAACGCCCAGATGCTGACCGTCGGCCGCGACCGGGCCATCGACCGGGGCATTATAAGCAACATCGAATGGGTCTGCGGCAATGCGGAATCCCTGTCCTTCCCCGACGACAGCTTTGACGCCTACACCATCGCCTTCGGCATTCGCAACGTCACCAATATCGACCGGGCCCTGGCCGAGGCCCACCGGGTGTTGCGACCGGGCGGCCGTTTTCTGTGTCTCGAATTCAGCAAAGTAGACCTGCCGCTGTTCGATAAAATTTATGACGCCTACAGCTTTCACCTGCTGCCGCGGTTCGGCCAGATGATCGCCGGCGACCGGGACTCCTACCAGTATCTGGTGGAAAGCATTCGCCAGTTCCCGCCCCAGGACCGCTTTAAGCAGATGATCGGGGAGGCTGGTTTCAAACGGGTCAATTACCGCAATATGACCGGCGGCGTGGTGGCGCTCCATTCAGGATGGAAGATCTAGCGTGTTGACAAGCCTGCGCCATATGGCCCATCTGATCCGGGTCGCCTTTGTCCTGTCGCGCCATGACGCGCTGATGGATCTGCTGTCGCTGTTCGGCCCCCAGCCGGAAGCCTTGCTGCGCCTGCGCAAGCTGCGCAATTTCCGCGGCGCGCCCCCGGATGAAGACGCCAGCAGCAATCTGGTCGAGGCCTTTCAGTCCCTCGGGCCGACCTTCATTAAATTCGGCCAGGCGATGGCGACCCGCCCCGACATCGTCGGCGCCGACACGGCGCTCGACCTGATGCGGTTGCAGGATGACGTGCCGCCCTTTGCCGGCGAAGAGGCGGTCCGGATCATCGAACAGGAACTGGGCGCCCCTCTCGACAAGCTGTTCAGCGATTTTGACCGGACGCCGGTCGCCGCCGCCTCGATCGCCCAGGTCCATTTCGCCACCACAAGGGCCGGCCGGCCGGTGGCGGTCAAGGTCCTGCGCCCCGACATCGAAAAAGCCTTCACCCGCGACCTGGAAAGTTTCCTGTGGCTCGGGCGGATCATGGAGCGCTTTTCCGCCAACATCCGGCGCCTGAAGCCGACATCGGTGGTCGACACCATTTCCGAGACCATCGCCCTGGAGATGGATCTGCGGTTTGAGGCCGCCGCCGCCTCGGAACTGAAGGACATCTCCGCCGCCAATGCGGATTATGCGGTGCCCGACGTGGAATGGGGCCTGACCAGCCGCCGGGTGCTGACCACCAGCCTGGTTGACGGCATTCCCTTTTCCCGCCGGGCCGACATCGCCGCCGCCGGCTATGACCTGAAGAAACTGGCCGAGGGCATCGTCCACAGCTTCCTCGATCAGGCGCTCAACCACGGGTTTTTCCACGCCGACCTGCATCAGGGCAACCTGTTCGCCTGCCGGGGCGATAAAATCACCGCCATCGATTTCGGCATCATGGGCCGCCTCGACAAGAAAACCCGCAAATGCCTCGCCCAAATCCTCTATGGCTTCCTGCAGCGGGATTATGACCTGGTGGCGCGGGCCCATTTCGACATCGGCTATGTGCCCGAGGACCAGTCGCTGGAGAAATTCAAGCAGGCGATCCGCGCCATCGGCGATCCGATCATCGGCAAGCCGGTCAGTGAAATTTCCGTCGGCCGGCTTCTGGCCCAGCTGTTTGAAACCACCGAGACCTTCGATATGCAGACCCAGCCGCAATTGCTGCTGCTGCAGAAAACCATGGTCACCGTCGAGGGCGTCGCCCTCAATCTTTATCCGGAGGTCAATATGTGGGAAACCTCGCAGCCGATCATCGAAAAATGGATGACCCATAACCTCGGCCCCCAGGCCCGGCTGCGCGATTTTGCCGAAAACACCGTCCAGACCCTGAACCGCCTGCCGAAAATCCTCGACGATATTGAAAGGCTGACCCATGCGGCCCGCCGGATCGAGGAAAGCCAGGGCCGGTCCCGCGCCCGGCGCAGCGCGCTGAAATTATTCCTCTATGGCCTGTCCGGCGGCCTTGCCGGCAGCCTGATGCTTTATTTTCTGTATAATTTGATTAATTAACAGCTTTTTTAAGTGGTTTGCTTGATTTCACCCCCTAATATGCCTACATTATTCAAAAGCAAGTAAAACGGGATTTCATATGTCGAGACCATTCCCCGGCGCCCTGAACGGAACCGGCGCCCTCAACGGAAAACGGCTGCTGCTGATCATTGGCGGCGGCATTGCGGCCTATAAATGCCTTGACCTGATCCGGCGGCTGCGGGAGCGCGGCATGTCGGTCCGCGCCATCCTGACCAAGGGCGGCGAACAATTCGTCACCCCGCTGTCGATCAGCGCCCTCAGCGGCGACAAGGTCTATTCGGATATTTTTTCCCTGACCGACGAGACCGAAATGGGCCACATCCGCCTGTCGCGGGAGGCGGACCTGCTGCTGGTGGCGCCGGCGACCGCCGATATGATGGCCAAGATGGCGGCCGGCATTTCGGACAATCTGGCGACGACGGCCCTGCTCGCCACCGACAAGCCGGTGATGATCGCCCCCAGCATGAACAGCCGCATGTGGCAGCATGCGGCGACCCGGCGCAATCTGGCGCAATTGCAACAGGACGGCATCCATGTGATCAGTCCCGGCGCTGGCGAACTGGCCTGCGGCGAGGAAGGCATGGGCCGGCTGGCGGAAGTCGATGACATGGTTCGGGTGCTGGAGGATTTCTTTACCGACAAAGCGGCCCAGGGTCCGCTCAGCGGCCGCCATGTCCTGATCACCGCCGGGCCGACCCATGAGGCGATCGACCCGGTGCGCTATATCGCCAACCGGTCCTCGGGCAAACAGGGCTACGCCATCGCAAAAGCGCTGCGCGACCTCGGGGCGCGGGTGACGCTGGTCTCGGGCCCGACCAATCTCAGCGCCCCGGACGGGGTCGAGATGATTCATGTCGAATCGGCGCTTGAGATGCAGGAAGCCTGTAAATTCGCCCTGCCGGCCGATGTGGCGGTCTGCGTCGCCGCCGTCGCCGACTGGCGGGCGGCGGCCGAACAGGGCCAGAAGATCAAGAACCAGAAGATCAAAAAGAAGGACGGCGCCCTGCCGGTTTTGAATCTGGTGGAAAATCCCGACATCCTCAAAATGCTGTCGCAGGCGACCGACAGCCGGCCGGCGCTGGTCATCGGCTTTGCCGCCGAAACGGAAAATATCACCGCCCACGCCCGGGCCAAGCTCAAACGCAAGGGCTGCGACTGGATTCTGGCCAATGACGTCTCGTCCCATGACGGCCAAAGCGTCATGGGCGGCGACCGCAACCATGTCCATCTGATCACCGCCGATCAGATCGAAGACTGGGCCGAGGACGCGAAAGAAGCGGTCGGCCGGCGGCTCGCCGCCAAAATAGCCGACTATTTCGCCACCACATAACATTCAAAAACTCAGGGATAACGGATAAAAATGATTGCAGTCGGATTTCAACAATTGCCCCACGGCGCGGGCCTGAAAATGCCGGAATATGAAACCGGTCACAGCGCCGGCATGGACCTGATGGCGGCCATCGGCCCGGATGAGCAACTGATCCTCCGGACCGGCGAGCGGCTTCTGGTGCCGACGGGCTTCGCCATGGCCCTGCCGGACAATTTTGAAGCCCAGGTCCGGCCCCGGTCCGGCCTCGCCTGGAAAGCCGGGGTCACCGTGCTCAACAGCCCCGGCACCATTGACGCCGATTACCGGGGCGAAGTGAAGGTGATCCTGATCAATCACGGGGCGGCGGATTTCATCATCACCCGCGGCATGCGGATCGCCCAGATGATCATCGCGCCGGTCAGCCGCATCGCCTGGAATATACGGGCGACCCTCGATGAGACCGGCCGCGGGGCGGGGGGCTTCGGCTCCACCGGAACAACAAGCTAACGGGGAAGATAAAGATATGTTTCGTCTGACCAAAAAAATGATTTACGCCTTGGAGGCCGTGGTCGATGTGGCCTATAATGGCCGCAGCGGACCGGTGCAGTCGCGCGACATCACCCGGCGTCAGGAAATCCCCCAGCGCTATCTGGAACAGGTCATGCAGCAGCTGGTGCGCGCCGGAATCCTCAAAGGCGTCCGCGGCCCGAGGGGCGGCTATAACCTGGCCCGGGAACGCCGCCGGATCACCGTCGGCGAAATCGTCCAGGTGGTCAACAGCATGGACCTGAAAAAAGACCGTGAGGCCCTGTTGTCCCAGTCGCCCCTGGGCGTCAAGGTGATCAATCCGCTGGTTGAAAACCTCAACAACAGTATTATGGAACGATTAAACAGGGTTACATTACAGGATTTATGCCAGCAGGCGACCAGCAAAGGCGTCGAAGCCGAATCTGCGCATAATTTCACCTTTACCATTTAACGCCTAACCCATTTAACAGGAGGCATCTTATGTCTGTTCGCGATACAGTTACCGAAACCGGGACCACCGGCCACGGCAGGATTTACGACAATATTATTGAAACAATGGGCAACACGCCGCTGGTCCGGATGAATCGGCTTGGCAGCGACCTCGGGGCGGAAATCCTGTTGAAGCTGGAATTTTTCAACCCGCTGGCCTCGGTCAAGGACCGCATCGGCGCCGCCATGATCGCCGAGCTGGAAAAACAGGGCCGCATCAAGGAAGGCACCCGAATTATCGAGCCGACCTCGGGCAATACCGGCATTGCGCTGGCCTTTGTCTGCGCCGCCAAGGGCTATGACCTGACCCTGGTGATGCCGGAAAGCATGTCGCTGGAACGGCGCAAGATGCTGATGATCCTCGGCGCCCAGCTGGAGCTGACCCCGGCCGAGCTCGGCATGAAAGGCGCCATCGCCCGGGCCGAGGAAATGGTTGCCGAGTTCGGCAATGCGGTCATGCCGCAACAGTTCGCCAATCCGGCCAACCCGGCGATTCACGCCATCACCACCGCCAATGAAATCTGGAATGACACCGACGGCGCGGTCGATGTGGTGGTCTCCGGCGTCGGCACCGGCGGCACCATCACCGGCATTGGCCGCGCCCTCAAACCGAAAAAGCCCGAATTGCGCCTGGTCGCCGTCGAGCCGGAAGACAGCCCGATCCTGTCCGGCGGTCAACCCGGTCCCCACAAGATCCAGGGCATCGGCGCCGGCTTTATCCCGGAAATCCTCGAGACGGAATATGTCGACGAAGTGCTCACCATCGGCAATGAAACCTCTTTTGAAACCGCCCGCCTGGTGGCGAAGCTTGAGGGCATTCCGGTCGGCATATCCTCGGGCGCGGCGGTCGCCGCCGCCCTGGAGCTTGCCGAACGGGACGACATGAAGGGCAAGAAAATTGTCGTCATCATTCCGTCTTTCGCCGAACGTTATCTGTCAACCGCCCTGTTTGACGGGCTCTAGGAAAAGCAGATGGAAAAGGTAATCCTGCGGATCCAGGCGACCGAATGCCGGCTGCCGGTCGAGGAGGTGACCATCGAGCGTATTCTGGCGGAGGCGCGGGCGGTCGGACTGACGGAATTCGCCGTGACCCGCAACGGGGTCGACGTGGCCGACCCCGATGACTTCACGGTCGCGCCCGGTGATCTTATCGTTATCCTGCCGGCGGATTATGAAGATGCGGAAATCGCCATCGACGTCGCCAATGACGACGATGGCGAAACCATCGACATAAGGGTGAAAAGTCCAGATGACCCTGAGTGATGATCAACTTGACCGCTATGCCCGCCATATCATCCTGAAACAGGTCGGCGGCGCCGGGCAGCAGAAGCTGCTGTCGTCCCGGGTGCTGGTGATCGGCGCCGGCGGGCTCGGCAGTCCGCTGATTCTCTATCTGGCGGCGGCCGGGGTCGGCGCCATCGGCGTCATTGATGATGATGTGGTCGATTTAAGCAACCTGCAGCGCCAGATCCTCCACACCACGGATCAGTTGGGCGCGGCGAAAACCGACAGCGCCCGGGAGATGATCCGGCGAATCAATCCGGATGTAGAGATCATTCCCTATGACGTGCGGCTGACGGCCGAAAATGCGGAAGACATCCTCGCCGGATATGATATTGTCGCCGACGGCTGCGATAATTTTGACACCCGTTTCGCCCTCAACGACGCCTGCCTGAAATTGAAAATCCCGCTGGTCTCCGCCGCCCTGAGCCAGTTTGACGGCCAGATCAGCACCTTCAAGGGCTATCTTGCGGACAAGCCCTGTTACCGCTGTTTCATTCCCGATCACCCGGGCGATGTCGGCAATTGCGCCGAAGCGGGCATTCTGGGTGCCGTCGCCGGGGTGCTGGGGACGATGCAGGCGGTCGAGGTGCTCAAAGAGCTGCTCGGGCTCGGTGACAGCCTGGCCGGCAGGCTGCTGCTCTATGACAGCTTAAGCGCCAGCAGCCGGACGATTACCCTGCCGAAGGATCCGGGCTGCCCCTGCTGCGGCTGATGCGCGGCGGACAGGCGAGGGGTTGGTGGAGAGTCGGATTCCCGATCGAGGTCGGGAATGAGGGTGAAGGGGCAGGAATCTATAATATATTTCAATATATTAGACCGTAAACATGGATTCCGTTCCCTCGCGGTTTGCGCCGCGCGCGCAGAATGGATCGTATTTATGAGTTTACGACCTACACCCAATCCTCCAGCACCCGGTCCGGCGGATTATGGCCATCGACGAAGGTCTTGATGTTGATCAGCACCTTTTCCCCCATGTCGTTGCGCCCTTCGCGGGTCGCCGATCCCATATGGGGCAGGGCGACCACATTGGGCATTTCGAGCAGTTTCGGGCTCACCGCCGGTTCATTTTCGAACACGTCAAGACCGGCCCCGGCCAGTTCCCCGGCGACCAGCATGCGAATCAGCGCCGCCTCGTCGATCACTTCGCCGCGCGAGGTATTGATGATAAAGGCGTTTTTCGGCATCAGTTTCAGGCGCCGCGCCGACAGCAGGTGATAGGTCGCCGGCGTATGGGGGCAGTTGACGGAAATAATGTCCATCCGCGCCAGCATCTGGTCCAGGCTCTCCCAATAGGTCGCCTCCAGTTCCTCCTCGATCTCCGGGCTGATCCGGTGGCGGTTGTGATAATGGATCGACAGGCCGAAAGCCTTCGCCCGACGGGCGACCGCCTGGCCGATGCGGCCCATGCCGATAATGCCGAGCCGTTTGCCCCAGATCCGTGAGCCGCGCATGCCGGTCGGCGACCAGCCGCTCCATTCGCCGCTTTGCAGCAGGCGTTCGCCCTCGATCAGGCGGCGCGGCACCGCCAGCAGCAGCGCCATGGTCATGTCCGCCGTATCCTCGGTCAGCACGCCCGGGGTATTGGTCACCGTGATGCCCCGCTGGCGGGCCGAGGCGAGATCGATATGGTCAACCCCGGCGCCGTAATTGGCGATCAGCTTCAACTGGTTTCCCGCCTGGGCCAGAACCCGCGCGTCGAGCCGGTCGGTGACCGTCGGCACCAGCACGTCGGCTTCCTTTATCGCCTCGGCCATTTCGGCCGGGCCAAAGGCGTGATCATCCAGGTTGAGACGGACATTGAACAATTCCATCATCCGCGTTTCAATAATATCAGGCAGTTTTCGTGTAACGATGACGAGTGGCTTTTTGGACGTCATGCGGGGCTCCGGTATTTTATTGTCTTCCGAGGTGTAAATTAAGGCTTGTGGTCAGCTGTTCATTTATTAATATGTCTAGCAGAATAAAATCACAGATTCAAACGTCACGATCAATAATCGACGCCCTTTGGCGGAAAAAACAACCCGCCACAGCGTATTTTCCGGAGAAACCGCAGAATGGTCTTTTCTCGCTATATTTTGATGTTTTTCGCCGTCCTTCTGATCGGGGCGCCGGCGCGGGCCGCCGGACCCGGCGTCATCGAAGAAAAACCCGTCATCAAAGAAAAAACCATCCGCGGTAAATCGGGCTATCTGGTGCCGCGTTTTGTCTCGCTGGCCAAGGATACGGTCAATGTCCGCACCGGTCCCGACAGCAAATATCCCATTCTCTGGGTCTTTAAGAAGGCCGGCCTGCCGGTCAAGGTGATCGCCGAATACAAGGACTGGCGCAAGATTGTCGATTCGGAAGGCGCCAGCGGCTGGATCTGGGGGCCGTTGCTGTCGAGCCGCCGCACGGGCCTGATCCTCATGGACCAGCAGAATTTACTAAAAAAACCGGCGGCGGACGCGCCCGCCGCAGTGATTGCCGAAGCCGGCGTCATCGGCAGGATCCGCGCCTGTCGGCAGGGCTGGTGCGAGCTTGACCTCAAGGGCTTCAAGGGCTGGCTCAGACAGTCGCATTTCTGGGGCGCCCTCGAAGGCGAAGTCATCGACTGAGAAAAAACGCCCGGCCTTTGTCCGGCCCGGCGCGAAAAGCGGTTATTCGGCGGATTCGCGGGCCGCGTCCTCATCGGCGACATGAATGATCACCTCGACCCGGGAGAAGGTCTTGCCGGGCGGCGTTTCCGGCAATTTGCCGATCCGGACCGCGCCGTCGGGAATATCCTTCAGACAGCCTTCCTTTTCCATGAAAAAATGGTGATGCTCCGCCGTGTTGGTGTCGAAATAGGTCCGCCCTGAATCAACGACAACCTCGCGCAGCAGACCGACATCGGTCAATTGATGCAGCGTGTTATAGACCGTGGCGAGGGAGACATTGATCTGGGCCGCGCCGGTTTCTTCATGGAGCATTTCCGCCGTGACATGACGGTTTTCGCCGTCAAACAGCAGCCTGGCCAAGGCCAGACGCTGCCGCGTCGGACGCAATCCGACGTCGCGTAATTTCTGCACAACCCGCGCATAGGGTCTTTCCCTGGTTTTTCCCGACATACTTTTCATCCTGACGATTTTATATTCCGGCTTGATGCTCTGCCTTTATATTCCGGTCGATGATAGACCATATTTACATGATAATACATAAATATCGGAATCGTCAAATATCCCGCGGGCGGCACCCGGCGCTTCGCCCGGCATCAATCCCCGGTCAGAATCCGGTCGACAAGCTGCTTCACCGTCGGGATAAACCCATTGCTGAAGAACGGGTCCGAGGCGAAATTAAACGCCGAATGACCGGCAAACATAAGATTGCCTTCCAGTTCGCCGCCATGGGCGATATCCATCAGGGTCTTCTGAATACAGAAGCTGCGCGGATCGGCGCCGCGGCCGGTGGAATATTTTGTTTCCGGATTCTGCGACCAGTTGGAGAATTTGCACTGGCTGAGACAGCCCATGCAGTCCTTCTGGTCCTGACGAATATCCCGGGCGTCCTCCGGCGTGACAAAGACCAGGGTGCCGTCCGGGGTTTTCATCGCCTCGCTATAGCCGGCGCTGATCCAGCTTTGCGCCCGCGGTTTGTCTTCGGGGTGAACGAAATATTTCCGTTTGCCGGCCTGAATTTCGGCCGAGAATTCTTCCGCCTGCTTGGCGCTGAACGGCAGTTGCCGGTCCGAGCGTCCTTCGAGGGCGCGCAGGAAGCGATTGCGCACGGCCGAGGAATAAAATCCCGTCGGGCTGAAGCGATGCAGCAGGATGTCGCCTTCCTTGAGCCTGGTCAGGGCGTCTTTCCATTTTTGCGGTATCGGGCTTTCCTTGGTCAGCAGCGGCCGGGTGCCGAACTGAAAGGCCACCGGACCGATTTCCGGATTATTGATCCATTTCGCCCAGTCCCGGAGGTACCAGACCCCGCCGGCCATAATGATCGGAATATGATTGAGGCCGAATTTATTCATCATGGCGCGCAGCGCCGCGACCCGGGGATAGGGATCCTGGGGCTTCTGCGGGTCTTCCGCATTGCTCAGGCCGTTATGGCCGCCGGCGAGCCACGGGTCCTCATAGACCACGCTGCCGAGCCAGTCGCCATATTTCTGATAGGCCCGCTTCCACAGGATGCCGAACGCCCGGGCGGAAGATATGATCGGGTGGTAGAATACCTCGTGCCGGGCGGCGATTTCGCTCAGCTTGTAAGGCATGCCCGCGCCGCAGGTCACGCCATGCACCAGACCGCGGGTCTTGGCCAGCACCCCTTCGAGCACCGCTTCCGCGCCGCCCATTTCCCACAGGACATTGACATGGATACGGCCCCGGTCACCGGCCACGTCATGGGCCTGCTGCACCTGGGTGATGCCGCCGTTGACGCCATAGTCAATCAGTTCCCGATGCCGTTCAATTCTTGTTTTGCCGTGATAAACCTGCGGAATGACATTGCCGTCATCGTCATAGCTGTCCGCATTGACACAGGATACGGTGCCGATGCCGCCGGCCGCGGCCCAGGCGCCGGCGCTGACGCCGTTTGTCGCAGAGATGCCCTTGCCGCCTTCGACCAATGGCAAAACCTCTTTCCCCGACATCTTGAATGGTTCAAGTAAACTCATAATACCCTTAACCCTACAGTTCCCCTGGCCCCGCCCTCCGACGGCGATTAAATTTCAGGCCGGGTGACTGTTCCTCCTTATATAGGGATGATGCCCATCCGATACAAGAAACAACGCCCACCCGGCCTTTATCTCAGAGAAAAGAGACTATGCCTCTTCACTTTCCTTGTTTTGCAGGTCTTCCCCGGTTTCCTGATCCACAACCCGGCGGCTCAGGCGAACCTTGCCGCGGTCGTCAATGCCGAGGACCTTGACCTTGACCATGTCCCCTTCATTGATCACATCCGTCACCTGGTTGACCCGGTGGTTTTCAAGTTCACTGATATGAACCAGACCATCGCGGCTGCCGAGGAAGTTGACAAAGGCGCCGAAGTCAACGGTTTTGACCACCTTGCCTTCGTAAATCTTGCCGACTTCCGGTTCGGCGACGATGCCTTCGATCCATTTCAGCGCCGCTTCAATGGCCGACAGATCGGCGGAGGAGACCTTGATGGTGCCGTCATCCTCAATATCGACCTTGGCGCCGGTCACTTCACAGATTTCCCGGATCACCTTGCCGCCGGTGCCGATCACTTCGCGGATCTTTTCCCGGTTGATCTGAATGGTTTCGATGCGCGGCGCATGATCGCTCATTTCTTCGCGGGCGCCGGACAGGGCTTTGTTCATCTCTTCGAGGATATAAGCCCGGCCTGCGCCGGCCTGATTGAGGGCGACCTGCATGATTTCCTGGGTAATCCCGGCAATCTTGATGTCCATCTGCAGGGAGGTGATGCCCTCGGTCGTGCCGGCGACCTTGAAGTCCATGTCGCCCAGATGATCCTCGTCGCCGAGAATATCGGACAGCACCGCATAGTCGTCCCCTTCGAGAATCAGACCCATGGCGATGCCCGAGACCGGCCGCTTCAGCGGCACGCCGGCGTCCATCATGGCGAGCGAGCCGCCACAGACAGAGGCCATGGAGGAAGAGCCGTTGGATTCGGTGATTTCGGAAACCACCCGGATGGTATAGGGAAACTCCTCATGATCCGGCATCACGGCGCGCAACGCCCGCCAGGCCAGCTTGCCGTGACCGGTTTCCCGGCGGCTGGTGCCCATCATGCGGCCGACCTCGCCCACGGAATAGGGCGGGAAGTTATAATGCAGCATGAAGCGTTCCTTATAGGTGCCGGTCAGGGCGTCGATGAACTGTTCATCGTCACCGGTGCCGAGCGTCGTCACCACCGCCGCCTGGGTCTCGCCGCGGGTGAACAGGGCCGAACCATGGGCCCGGGGCAGGATATTGACCTCGGAAGCGATCGCCCGGACCGTGTCAAGGTCGCGGCCGTCAATCCGCTTGCGGGTTTTGATGATGTCGCCGCGGACGATCTTCTTTTCCAGCTTTTTCAAAAGCTCGCCGACGAGGCCGGCCATCGCGTCGTCATCCTCGGCGACAAGCTCCGCTTTGACCCGGTCCTTGATTTCACCGATTTTGGCGCTGCGCGTCTGTTTTACCGTCTCGCCATAGGCGGCGCGGAGATCCGCCTCGGCCAGTTCGGCGATCCTGGCGATCAGTTCGGAATGATCTTCCGGTTCGGCAAGCTCCATCGGCTCCTTGGCGGCGACTTCGGCGAGCGCGATGATCGCGTCGATCACCGGCTGCATCTGCTCGTGACCGAACATCACAGCGCCCAGCATCACCTCTTCGGACAGCTCGTTGGCTTCCGATTCAACCATCAGCACCGCGTCGCGCGTGCCGGCAACCACCAAATCAAGATCGGAGTCCGCCAGCTGTTCAATGGTCGGGTTCAGAATATATTCGCCGTCGATATAACCGACGCGGGCGGCGCCGATCGGCCCCATAAACGGCAGGCCGGAAATGGTCAGGGCGGCGCTTGAGCCGACCAGAGCCGCGATGTCCGGCTGGTTTTCCAGATCGTGGGACATGACGGTCGCAATGATCTGGGTTTCATTCTTGTAGCCTTCGACGAACAATGGCCGGATTGGCCGGTCGATCAGGCGACAGATTAGCGTTTCCGCCTCGGAAGGGCGGCCTTCGCGTTTAAAAAAACCGCCTGGAATTTTGCCGGCGGAATAGGTGCGTTCCTGATAATTCACGGTGAGGGGGAAAAAATCGATCCCGGCTTTCGGCGTCTTGGCCGCCGTGGCCGTGCAGAGACAGGATGTTTCGCCGTAGCTGACCATCACGGCGCCATTCGCCTGACGGGCCACATGACCGGTTTCCAGAACCAGCGTCCGGCCACCCCAATTTATTTCTTTTCTATGTATTTCAAACATATATATCTTACCTTAACCTACGGATTTCGCGCTCTGACCAGGGCCCATCCCCGGTCAGAGCAGATCGAAAACCTTTGTGCATAACCCCTATGGTCATGCAAAACGCCTGCTGAAGAGGATCCTCTTATTTACGCAGGCCGAGCCGCTTGATCAGTGCCTGATAGCGGGTCTCATCTTTCGACTTCAGATAGCTCAACAGGCTACGACGTTTGTTGACAAGCATCAACAGGCCGCGGCGTGAATGGTTATCTTTTTTGTGAGATTTAAAATGTTCCGTCAGATTGACGATTCTTTCGGTCAGAATCGCAACCTGTACTTCCGGGGAACCGGTGTCGCCGGCAACAGTGGCGTAATCTTTAATCAGTTCCTGTTTCTTCTCAGCTGTAATCGACATCATATACTCCTTTAAAAAATTAAATATTAAACACCCGCAGCGGTTTTATGACGGAACCTTCAGGGATATTTTCAACGTCGCATAACGCCACAAGGCGCGCGCCCGCCATTACCCTGATCGGTCCCGCCGGCAGCGGGTCCGGGATTTTAAGCCGCTGTCCATGGGACAGTCGCCTTGCCTGTTCTTCTGTCACGGCCAGTGCCAAGATGTCGTCCAGCACGGTCACCACAGGAAGAATCCAATCCTCAGGCGGCGCACTATGTACCAATTCCGCCAACTTTTCCAGTGAAATCGACCGCTTGCGGTCAAATGGGCCGACCCGGGTCCGCCGGAGCTGTGAAACATAGCCGACCGTGCCGAGTTTTTGCGCCAGATCCCGGGCCAGGGACCGCACATAGGTGCCTTTGCCGCAGACCATGCGCAGGCGGGCCTGATCCGGATCGCAGGCGATCAGGTCAAGATCGAATATCTCCACTTGACGGGATTTCAGCATGACCGCCTCACCGGCCCGGGCCAGGTCATAGGCGCGCCGGCCGGCCACTTTCAGGGCCGAAAAAGCCGGCGGCGTCTGGTCAATCCGGCCGATGAAATCCTGCAACACCGCCCGGATTTCCACCTCCGTCGGTCGCCGGTCGCTGGTCGCCGTCACCTCGCCTTCCGCGTCATCGGTCGAGCGGGCCTCGCCAAAGGTGACGGTGAATTCATAACCCTTCCGGGCGTCCATGATAAAGGGGATCGTCTTGGTCGCCTCGCCAAAGGCGATGGGCAGGACGCCGCTCGCCAGCGGATCGAGCGTCCCGCCATGGCCGACTTTCTGCGCCTTGGTCAGCCAGCGGCATTTGCCAACCACCTGGGTCGAGGTCAGCCCCAGGGGTTTGTCGATGGCCAGCCAGCCGTCGAGCCGGACGCCTTTGCGTTTCCGAGCCAAGGGTCAGTCGTCCCCCTCGTCCCGGTCGGCGGCGTCATCGCTTTTGTTCAGATCCTGCGCCACACGGGGGCTGTGCAGCAGCTGTTCGATATGATCGGCCTCGCCAAAGCTGGAATCGCCGGCGAATTTCAGCCGCGGCAGATATTTCATCCTGACCAGGCGCGACAGCTGACCGCGGATATATTTGCTGTTGCGGTTCAGGCCGTCGACCACATCCTGTTCATGGCCCCCGCCGAGCGGCATGACAAAAATGGTCGCGTGGCGCAGGTCCGGGCTGCAGCGGACCTCGGTCACCGTGACCGAGACGCCGTCGAGCGCCGGATCGCGGATTTCGCCGCGGGCGAATATATCCGACAGCGCGTGGCGGATATTCTCGCCGACCCGCAGCAACCGGTGGCTGGCGCTGCGGCTGTGACCGGCGTCCTCATGATGTGATCTGGACATAATGATATCCTTCAAAAAAACCTAATCGTTCAAAAAAAGCGGCTCCCCATAAGTATAACAGGGAGCCGTTTCAATCCAAAATGCTATCCCGGGCTCAGACCCGCTTACAGGGTGCGTTCGATTTCCTCAACCTCGTAACATTCAATGATGTCGCCTTTTTTCAGGTCGTTGTAGCTGGCGAAATTCATGCCGCATTCCGTCCCGGACTGGACTTCCTCCACATCATCCTTGAAGCGGCGGAGCGAGCCGAGGTCGCCCTCGAAGATCACCACGTCGTCGCGCAGAAGCCGCGCCTTGGCCCCTTTGCGGACGACGCCGTCCAGCACCAGGCAACCGGCCGCCTTGCCGGTCTTGCCGGCGGAGAAAATATCCTTGATTTCCGCCGTGCCCAGAATGGTTTCCCGCAATTCCGGCGCCAGCATGCCGCTCATCACCGCCTTGATGTCGTCAATCAGGTCATAGATCACGGAATAATAGCGGATCTCGACCCCTTCCTGATGGGCGAGGTCGGCCGCCTTGCGGCTGGCGCGCACGTTGAAGCCGAGGATCGGCGCATCGGACGCCGCCGCCAGGTTGACATCGGATTCCGAGATGCCGCCGACGGCGGAATGGAGAATTTTCGCCTGAACCTCATCGGTATTCATGCTTTCCAGCGCGCCGGCGATCGCCTCGGAAGAGCCCTGGACGTCCGCCTTGATCACCAGCGGCACAATATCCGCCTGTTTGCTGTTGAGCTTCTCGAACATCGCCTCGAGCGTCGCCTTTGGCGCCGCCTCTTTCTCCAGCCTTTCCCGCTCTTTGCGGAATTCGGAGACTTCGCGGGCCTTGGTTTCATTATCGACCACAATGAAGCTGTCGCCGGATTTCGGCAGGCCGTTCAGGCCGAGGATCTCGACCGGCACCGACGGTCCGGCCTTTTTCACCTGACGGCCGTGGTCGTTATGCATCGCCCGCACCCGGCCCCATTCATTACCGCAGACAAAGGTGTCGCCGACTTTCAGGGTGCCGCGCTGGACGAGGATCGTCGCCACCGAGCCCTGACCGCGGTCAAGGCGGGCCTCAACGACAATCCCTTCCGCATTGCGGTCCGGATTGGCGACAAGCCCCATCAGCTCCGCCTGAAGCTGGATCGCTTCCTCCAGCTTGTCCAGGTTGGTGCGCTTGAGGGCGGAAATTTCAACATCAAGCACCTCGCCGCCCATGGATTCGACGAAAACCTCATGCTGCAACAGGTCCTGGCGCACCTTGTCCGGATTGGCCCCCGGCTTGTCAATTTTATTGATCGCCACAATGATCGGCACCTCGGCCGCCTTGGCGTGGCTGATCGCCTCGATGGTTTGCGGCATGATGCTGTCGTCGGCGGCGACCACAAGGATCACAATATCCGTCGCCTGGGCGCCGCGGGAGCGCATGGCGGAAAAGGCCGCATGGCCCGGCGTATCGAGGAAGGTCACCTTCTCGCCGCTTTCCATGCGCACCTGATAGGCGCCGATATGCTGGGTGATGCCGCCGGCCTCGCCCTCGGCGACATCCGATTTGCGGAAGGCGTCGAGGACGGAGGTCTTGCCGTGGTCAACATGGCCCATCACCGTCACCACCGGGGCCCGCGGCTCCATTTCCGCTTCGCTGTCCTCGGGACCGGAGAGGTCGATTTCGACGTCAGCCGCGCTGACCCGCTTGACCTTATGGCCAAATTCCTCGACGATAAGTTCCGCCGTATCCTGGTCAATCTCCTGGGTCGCGGTCGCCATGACATCCATCTTCATCAGGGCGCGGATGACATCCACGGTCTTTTCCGTCATCCGGTTGGACAGTTCCGCCACCGTGATCATTTCGGGGATGATCACCTCGCGGAAGACTTTCTTCTGGGCGACATCGCTGCCTTTGCGTTTTTCCTTGGCCCGCTGACGTTTCAGGGCGGCGAAGCTGCGCTGACGTTCCTGGGCGCCGCCGGACAGGGCCTGGGTCACGGTCAGGCGGCCGCTGCGGCGCACCGGCTCGCCCCGGCCGCGGGCGGGTTTCGCCGCCGGCCGGTTTTCAACCGCCGGTTTTTGCGCCGGCGCCGCGGAAGGAGCCGCCTTTTTCGCCGGGGCCCCATTGCCTGTTCCGGCCTTGGCCGCCGCTTCCTTCGCCTGTTTTTCCTTTTCTTCCGCTTCGGCCTTGGCCCGAAGCTCGGCCTCGATTTTCTTCTTGACCTCAATATCCGCCTGGAACTTGGCGTCATCAGTAACCGCCTTTTTCACTTCCTTGGCGGCTAATTTGGCCTTTTCCTTTTCCCCCTCGGCGCGGGCCGCTTCTTCCACGGCGCGCCTTTTGGCCGCTTCCGCTTCTTCCCGGGCGCGTTTTTCATTTTCCTTTTTGGCGATTTCAAGCGCCTGGGCGCGGACTTTCATTTCGCCTTCGGTCAGCTGGCGACCGGCCGGGGCCGCCGCGTCCCGCTTCTCAGGCGTCGCGGACAGGGTTTTCTTGCGGGGAGACGGCGGCGTCGCAGGTGTCGCCGCCGGCGTTTCCCCCGGCTTCAGGATCAGCTTCTTTTTGCGCTGGACGACCACACCGCCGGACGGCCGCGCCGCAGGCGCCGCCGTCGATGGCTTCAGCTGGAGCGTTTTCCTGCCCGAACCCGACCCAGATGCCGCCAGTTTTTTCTTCGTGTCTTTATCGTCACTCATTCTATATTCGCTTTCAGCTCACTCAAATAAAGGGCTCACCCCCCGGACCGCCCGCGGTCCGCAACGCCCTCATACCGGGAAAACTCCTTTAAAAAGCTTTCCGTCATACCACCGGGCCGTAACGCCACATGCACCGGGTTTGACAGGCCCAAGGCCTGTCCCAACTGTGCGCGGTTGAACATACCAATCAGCCGCAATTTATCAAGAACATTCCCCAAACCCGCACATAATTTACGGCGTCCGTCCTCTGCGGCGTCCTCTGCGGTCACCAGCGCCCGGCATTTTCCGGCCTTGAGCAGCGCCCGCACCTTTTCAAATCCCGCGACCAGCAGCCCGGCCCGATTGACCAGCCCCAGATGGTCGAGGCATCTCTGCCTCAGCAGATCCTCCACCAGCTGCGGCAAATGATCATCAACCGTTATCTGCGGCCTTCCGGCTCCCGGCCCCCGGCCCTTGTCCGTCGCCGGTTCGGCCAGCGCCTTATGGCCAAAGCGGATAAATATCTTTTTCTTCATCGCCCGCTCCAGCACCGCGCCCTCGGCCAGAAGCCAGCCGCCGCGCCCCGGCAGTTTGCCCGCCACATCGGGAATGACAACCCCCTCGGGACTGACAACAAAACGGATCAGCCTGTGGGCCGGATAGGCTTTTCCCGTCACCAGACAGGTTCTTTCCTTTTCGGCCTTTTTGGTCCCGCCTTTTTTGGCGCGGGGCTGAGGGTCGGCACTCTCCGGGAGGTTCATGTCATTTGGCCGCGCCTGCTTCACCGTCCCGAACGACATGTTTCTCCCGGCCGGTTCCGCCTTACGCCTCGTCTTTTTCCTCATCGTCTGCGGCCTCTGTCTCCGCCCCTGGTTCGGCTTCCGCTTCCTCGTCATCGAACCAATGGGCCCGGGCCGCCATGATAATTTCGTTGGCCTGTTCCTCGCTCAGGCCATAGGTCCGCAGAACCCCGTCCTCCGGGCTGATCAATTCATCGGCCGCCAGATCGCCGAGGTCATCAAGGGTTTTGATTCCCGCCTCGCCCAGGGTGACCATCATCGCCGCCGTCAGCCCCTCGATGCCGGCGATCTCGTCGGAAACGCCGAGTTCGACACGGGCCTTTTCCGATTCGACGGTCTGGCGCTCCAGGGCCTCGCGGGCGCGGATCTGCAGTTCCTCGACAAGGTCGGCGTCAAAGCCCTCAATGCCGGCGAATTCCTCGGGCGCGACATAGGCCACCTCTTCCAGATTGCGGAAGCCTTCGGCGACCAGCAGCAGGGCCAGCGTTTCATCCACGTCAAGCTGCGCGACGAAAAAGTCGGTCCGCGCCTTGTTTTCCGCCTGGCGTTTTTCGGATTCGGCGGCTTCGGTCATAATATCGACCTGCCATTCGCTGAGCTGGGAGGCGAGGCGCACATTCTGACCCCGGCGGCCGATGGCGAGGCTCAACTGATCCTCCGGCACGACAACGTCGATCCGCTTGCGGTCCTCGTCGAGCACCACCTTGGAGACATCGGCCGGCGCCAGGGCGCTGATGATGAAGGTCGCCGGGTCCGCCGACCACTGGATAATGTCGATCTTCTCGCCCGCCAGTTCATTGACCACCGCCTGAACCCGGCTGCCGCGCATGCCGACGCAGGCGCCAACCGGATCAATGGAGCCGTCGGTGCTGTTGACGGCGATTTTCGCCCGGCTGCCCGGATCGCGGGCGACACCCATGATCTCGATCACGCCGTCATAAATTTCCGGCACTTCCTGGGTAAACAGCTTGGCCATGAATTCGGGGTGGGAGCGGGAGAGGAAGATCTGCGGCCCGCGCGGCTCGCGCCGCACGTCGGCGATATAGGCGCGAATCCGGTCGCCGTTGCGCATATGTTCCCGGGGAATCATCTGGTCCCGGCGAATGATCGCTTCGGCCTGACCGACATCGACAATCACATTGCCATATTCAACCCGTTTGACCACGCCGTTGATGATCTCGCCAATGCGTTCCTTGAATTCATCATACTGACGCTGGCGTTCGGCGTCGCGCACCTTCTGCACGATAACCTGTTTGGCGGTCTGGGCCGCGACCCGGCCGAAATCGATCGGCGGCAGTTCGTCGGCCAGCATGTCGCCGATCTCGGCATCTTTCTTGAATTTTTCCGCTTCCTTCAGGGTCAGTTCCGTCGCATGATTTTCCACATGCTCGACCACTTCCAGCACCCGGTATAATTTAATATCGCCGGTTTTGCGCTCGATATGAGCCTTGATTTCATTTTCCGCGCCGTAACGGGACCGGGCCGCCTTCTGAATGGCTTCCTCCATCGCCTCAAGGACAATTTCCTTGTCGATGCTCTTTTCCCGCGCAACCGCATCAGCAATTTGCAATAATTCAATCCTGTTCGCACTAACTGCTGTCGTCATTCTCTGAACTCCATTGATGCTCGCCTGAGCATTTTGTTCTAATATCACTTTCGGACCCAACCTCAGTCCCAACTCCTCGCGCCCGCCTTGCCGCGACGCCCTTAATCACTTGACGAAAACGGGCCTATTGACGGGACGCCGCCGCCAGCAGCTCATCTGTCAAGACAAGTTTCGCCCGGTGAATGTTGTCGAAGTCCACTTCAAAAACCTCACCGTCCACATCAATTCTCACCCTGTCATCCGCCATGCCGAGCAAAATCCCGCGATAGCGCCGCCGGCCCTGCTGGGGCGCGGACAGTTCGATCTTGGCGATATAACCGGCGTAATTTTCAAAATCCTTGCGCCGGGTCAAGGGTCGGTCGATGCCGGGTGTGCTGACCTCGAGGACATATTCGCCGGAAACCGGGTCCTCAACATCAAGCAGGACCGAAATTTCCCGGCTCAGCTTTTCACAGTCCTCAATCAGCATCGCGCCGTCGGGCCGTTCGGCCATGACCTGCAGGGTCACCGCGCCGCCCGTCGGTGAATTCAACAGGGCGATCCGGACAATATCATAGCCCATTGACTCGGCGACAGGGTCGATAATTTTATGTAATGTCTCTATCTGGGACGACACAATATTTCCATTTTAGCTTTCACAAACAAAAATGCAGGCCAGTGATACACTTGCCCGCACTTTAAAACATTTCAAGTGATTCGGTTGCTATATATATAATCGAAAACCCGAGAACTTCAAGAGAATAGTATGGTCGACGCCATAACTCTTGATCTAGGCCCCGCGCGGGCGGCGGATGAAGCGCAAATAACTGCTGATGCGGCCCTGCTCCCGCGATTTTTCCTCATAACGGGTCGGCGGCCAGTCGTCGGGACGCCGCCGCCAGTTTTCCGGATTGTCGCAAAGCCAGTCAAAGTCGGGATTTTCCAGCATATGGGCCATGATCCAGCGGCAATATTCCATATGGTCGGTCGCGATGCGCAGCTCGGCGCCGTCCTTCAATATCCGCGACAGGGCGACGATATTGCCCGCGCTGACCACGCGCCGCTTGTGATGGCGGGCCTTGGGCCAGGGATCGGGAAACAGAATAAAGGCGCGGCCGATCGACCGGTCCGGCAGGCTGTCGATCAACAGCCGCGCGTCATCCATGAAGATGCGGACATTGGCCAGCCCCCGCCGGTCCACCTGGTCCACCAGGCCGGAGACGCCGTTGAGAAACGGTTCGCTGCCGATCATGCCGATTTCGGGATGGGCCGCGGCCTGCGCCGCCAGATGCTCGCCCTTGCCGAAGCCGATTTCCAGCCAGAAATCCGTGACATCGTCGGCAAAATAATCCGCCGGCGAAACAACGGCGGGCATGTTCCCCGGCGCCGGCGGTTCCACCAGATGTATTTCAAGTTCGGGCAGCCATTTGTCGAGCCGCGCCTGACGGGCGGCGGACAGGGCCTTGCCCTGACGGCGGCCGTAAACCCGGCTGCCTTTGATATTCTCAAGATCCTTCATGACAGAAGATATAGGGCCCCGAAGGCTCTATGTCCACGGCAAATTCAGGCAAGGCGAATCCGGCGATCGGCAGAGATCAGAAATGGCTTTTCAGACGATCGGCCAGATCGAGTTTTTCCCAGGAAAAGCCGCCATCGGCTTCGGCGTTCCGGCCGAAATGACCATAGGCCGCCGTTCGCTCATAGATCGGCCGGTTGAGGCCGAGATGCTCGCGGATGCCGCGGGGGCTCAGATCCATGATTTCATAGAGGATCTTTTCAAGGCGGGCCGGGTCGACATGGCCGCTGTTATGGAAATCGACATAAAGCGACAGGGGATGGGACACGCCGATGGCGTAGGACAGCTGAATGGTGCAACGGTCCGCCAGACCGGCCGCCACCACATTCTTCGCCAGATAGCGGGTGGCGTAGGCCGCCGAACGGTCAACCTTTGTCGGGTCCTTGCCGGAAAAAGCCCCGCCGCCATGGGGCGCGGCGCCGCCATAGGTGTCAACGATGATCTTCCGGCCGGTCAGACCCGCATCGCCGTCAGGACCGCCAATGACGAATTTTCCCGTCGGGTTGATATAGAGCTCCGCTTCGGGGCACATCCAGCCCTCGGGCAGGCTTTTTTCGATATGTTCGAGGACGATTTCCCGCACCCGTTCCTGGCTCACCGCGGCGTCATGCTGGGTTGACACGACGATCGAGGTCGCGGCAACCGGCGCGCCATTTTCATATTTCAGCGTCACCTGGCTTTTCGAATCCGGTCCCAGCTCATAAAGCCCGCCGTGACGGGCCTCGGCCAGGGATTTGAGGATCCTGTGAGAATAATGAATCGGCGCCGGCATATAGGCTTCCGTCTCATTTGTCGCGTAGCCGAACATGATGCCCTGATCACCGGCTCCTTCATCCTTGTCGGCGGCGCTGTCGACTCCCATGGCGATGTCGGCGGATTGTTCATGGACATGCACTTCGACCGCCATGTCCCGCCAGTGGAAGCCCTCCTGCTCATAGCCTATCTTCTTCACCACCCGGCGGGCGGCATCCTCCATGGCGTCGGCGTCGATCGACGCCGGGCCGCGCACTTCGCCGGCCAGCACCACCCGGTTTGTCGTCGTCAATGTCTCGACCGCCACCCGGGATTCCGGCTCCGCGGCCAGAAACAGATCGACAATGGAATCCGAAATGCAATCCGATACCTTGTCCGGATGACCTTCCGATACGGATTCACTGGTGAATAAATAGTTTTTTCTCGACATGCATATTTCTCCGGCAGTTTCATTACCTACATTTGGACCAACATATAACATATCTTTTATATAAAGGAAGCTTTATATTTTGTTAAATGGCCGAAACTTTTTCGTCCCTGGCGTTTTTTGCCGAAAAAACGGCCGCCGCCATATAACAAAAAAGCCCGTGATCTTTCGATCACAGGCTGTCGCATGGCGCTATCAAAAAGCGCGTCCCCTCTATTCGGCGGCGGTTTCCTCAACCGGTTCTTCAGCATTGGCCCATTTGGGCATGGTGACATGATTTTCCGCCGAAACCCCGTTACGGCCCACAACGACCGGCACCGTCAGCAGCAAAATCTTCAGGTCGGTCAGCAGGCTGCAATTGTCAACATACCAGACATCGAGGATGAATTTCTGATTCCAGCTGATGGAATTGCGTCCGGTAATCTGCGCCCATCCGGTAATCCCCGGGCGAACCTCGTGGCGGCGCATCTGTTCCGTCGTATAGCGCGATCCATATTCGGCGATAAACGGCCGCGGCCCGATCAGGCTCATATCGCCCTTCAGGACATTCCACAACTGGGGCAGTTCATCAATGCTCCAGTCGCGCAGCAGTTTGCCGAATCGGGTCAGGCGATATTCATCGGGCAGAAAATCGCCCTTCTCATCGACGCAATTGGTCATGCTGCGGAATTTCCAGATGGTGAACGGCCTGCCGTTGAGGCCCAGCCTGTCCTGGGTGAAGAAGACCGGGCTGCCCAGTTTAAAACGCACCAGACCTATGGCCAGCAGCAGCACCGGTGATAACAGCAGGATCAAAGAAAGGGAGCCGATTATGTCCAGAAGCCGCTTCCAGACGTATTTATAGGTTATGCCTCGCATTTACTTCCTCATCATCGTTTTTTTATCCCTGTTCTAACCCCCCAAGGTTAATACAGGATTAATATTCGAGTAATGTGCGCCAAAATATTACATTTCTCTAAAACGACCCCCCCAAAGATAGTGTCATCTGTTACGGAGCCATAATGACCCCTGTCATACGGGATCGCAAATCAGTTCGTCAGCAATCCCGAAGTAGCATCCCGGAATCCCCAATGCAAGCAAAAAAAGACCCCCTAGTCTTAATATACTAGGGGGTATAAGAATTTACTTATGTTGCGCCACGACGCCCCGGATAAGATCGATGGTTTTTTGCCGGCCATAGAGGGCGATGAAGGATCCCATGCGCGGGCCCTGCTTCTGGCCCAGTAGAATTTCATAGAGGGCCCCGAACCAGTCGCGCAGATTTTCATAGCCCTGGGCGTTGCCGACGGCGAACACCACAGTCTGATAATCCGCCGCCGGCAGATTGTCGTCGAGTTTTTCCAGTTCCCCCGCCAGCTGCTCAAGGGCGGCCGCCTCCCGTTCCGTCGGCGCGCGGTATTTTTTTTCCGGCTTGATGAAATTCTCGTAATAGACCAGCGCATAGCCGACCAGCTGATCAAGCAGGGGGAATTTTTCCGCCGTCGTGCCCGGAGCGTAATTGCTGATATAGCCCCAGAGGGTCGCCTTGTCGTCGGCGTTGCTGGCGCTCACCAGATTGAGCATCAGGGCGAAAGTCACCGGCAATTTCTGCTGTGGCGGGTTGCCGTTATGGATATGCCAGACCGGGTTGGCGTATTTCTGCTTGTCATCCTGATCGTCAAATTTGGCCAGATGGCTGATATAGTCATCGACGGTTTTGGGAATGATGTCGAAATAGAGTTTCTTGGCCTTGCGCGGCGACTGATACATATAAAGCGACAGGCTTTCCGGCGTGCCGTATTTCAGCCAGTCCTCCATGGTCAGGCCGTTGCCCCGGGATTTGGAGATCTTCTCGCCATTCTCATCGAGAAATAATTCATAGCTGAAGCCTTCCGGCGGCAGGGCGCCGAGAATGCGGGTGATGGCGCTCGACAGTTTGACCGATTCCATCAGGTCCTTGCCGGCCATTTCATAATCGACGCCGAGACCGACCCAGCGCATGGCCCAGTCCGCCTTCCATTGCATCTTGCAATGGCCGCCGGTGACCGGCACCTCGACCAGCTTGTCTGTTTCCTCGTCGCGATAGGTCACGGTGCCCGCCGCCGGATCGCGCGCGACAAGCGGCACCTGCAGCACCTTGCCGGTCCGCGGACAGAGCGGGAGAAACGGGCTGTAGGTCGCCTGGCGTTCCGCCCCGAGGGTCGGCAGCATCACCTTCATGATCTTGTCATAGGCGCCGAGCATCTTCAGCAGGGTTTCGTCCATCTCGCCGCTGGTATAGGCTTCGGTAGCGCTTTTGAATTCATAGTCAAAGCCGAAACCATCCAGAAAATCGCGCAGGCGGGCGTTGTTGTGATGGGCGAAGCTTTCATGGGTGCCGAAAGGGTCGGGCACCCGGGTCAGCGGCAAGCCGAGATGTTTTTCCAGCATCTCCCGGTTCGGCAGGTTGCCCGGCACCTTGCGAAAGCCGTCCATGTCATCGGAAAAGGCGATCAGTTTGGTCGGCATATCGCTGAGAAACTGAAAGGCCTGGCGGACCATGGTCGTACGCAGCACTTCGCCGAAGGTGCCGATATGGGGCAGGCCGCTCGGCCCGTAACCGGTTTCAAACAGCACATAGCCCTTGTCATTGCCGGCCTTTTCCAGTCTTTTCAGCAGATTCTGCGCTTCCTGAAAGGGCCAGGCGTTACTGTCCAGAGCCTGCTGGATCATTTCCGGTGATGAGGGCATGGATTTTTCTTTCCGTCATAACAATTAAATTCAACAGACCCTAATAAGGTGATGGGACCGCCGCGTCAACTGTTGCCATTGCGCCGCGTTCAATATAATCTGAAACCTTCGAAATATCCAAGAAAAAGCAGTATGCAGAATGAATGAGATTGATCATATCCGGACATTTCTGGCGATCTATGAAACCGGCAGTTTTACCCAGGCGGCCAACCGGATGGCGATCACCAAATCCGTCGCCAGTCGGCGGCTGACCGCCCTCGAGGCGGATCTGGACACCCGGCTTTTGACCCGCACCACCCGCGGGGTCGCCCCGACCCCGGCCGGAGTGGGCTTTTATGAAGAGGCCCGGAGAATCATCCAGGATCTGGAGGATGCCAAGGACAGCCTGCGCGCCGGGCGGCAGGAGCTGGCCGGACCGGTCCGGCTCGCCGCGCCGAAATCCTTTGGCCGAACCTTCATCCAGCCGACGCTTTTGAAGATTATAGCCGACAACCCGAAAATCACCCTCGAAGCCAATTTTTCCGACCGGCTGGTTGATCTGGCGGGAGAGGGCTATGACCTCGGCCTGCGCATCGGCCGCCTGAAGGAATCACGCCTGATCGCCCGCAAGCTGGCTTCAATCCGCCTGGTGGTGGCCGCCAGTCCGGCTTATCTCGACAAATACGGCGAACCCGAAACCCCGGAAGAGCTGAAAAATCATAACTGCATCATCTATACCAACGCCCTCGACTCCCATAGCTGGCGCCTGGGACAGGACAGCAGCCCCCATCTTGTCCGGGTCAACGGCAATCTGAAAACCAACAGCGGCGATATGCAGGTCGCCGCCTGCCTCGCCGGGCAGGGTCTGATTTCAATCCCCTATTTCTATGTTCATGACCATATCCGGGCCGGGCGGCTGAAAACCGTTTTATGCGCCTACCGGTCCGACCCTCTCGGCCTCTATGCCATTTATCCCCACGCCCGCCATGTCACGGGCCGGGTCAGGCTGCTGATTGATCTTCTGGCCGATCATTTCAGCGCGCCTCGGATCCTCGACATCATGTAAAATGTAAATATTATTTTGTTGCAAATATAGCAACAATGTTTTGCCATTTTTCAATATTCTGACTGGTCTGTGAAACAGTTATAGTAGGCCCGACATTCAAAATCTGATGAAAGGACATCCCATGACACAGAAACAGACCTTGAGAATATTACATATCGACAGCAGCAGCCGGACGACCGGCTCCAACAGCCGCCAACTCAGCCAGTATTTTGTCGACCAGCTAACCGGGCGGCACGGCAACGCAATAGTCACCAAACGGGACGTGGCCGGGGGCCTGCCTCTGGTCGATGAAGCCTGGGTCAACGCCAATTTTACCCCTGAGGAGGACCGCAGTCCGGCCCAGCGGCAAACACTCGCCCTGTCCGACAGTCTGATCCAGGAACTGTTTGACGCCGATGTCGTTATCCTCGGACTGCCCATGTATAATTTCGCCATTCCGGCGGCCTTAAAGGCCTGGATCGACCTGGTCGCCCGGGCGCGCAAGACCTTTCACTATACGGACAACGGGCCGGAGGGGCTGGTCAAGGGCAAAAAAGCCTATCTTATCGCCACCACCGGCGGCACGCCGGTCGGCAGTGACTATGACTTCGCCACCGGCTATATGAAACATCTTCTGGCCTTTATCGGCATTGACGATGTCACCGTCATCCCGGCGGACCTGATGATGATCGAGCAGGATCAAAAAATCACCTCGGCCCGCGCCCTGATCGACGACCACGCGCTTATCCTTCGGAAAGCCGCCTGACCCACCGCCGCGGAAGGCGCCCCGCCCGGCAGCGCCCCGGGGAGTCTTCCGCGCCACCTGTTCCGATCTGAACTTTCGTTGACGCCTTCCGCGCGATTGGCTCTTTTCGCCCCCGCCTTTCCCCGCTATAGTGATCAGCGCAAGCGAAATCACGGTCAGACATCCCCATGCGCGAAAGCCTTCTGCAATTTCCCGATCCCTCTCTGGCGCTGGACCGCCTGCCGGCCCTTGTCGTCGGCCCCAATCACGGCGTGATCCTGAGCCCGGACGGGGAAATCGCCGAATATGATCTGGCGGAGCTTAAAAAAATCGTCCGCGATCAGGACTTTCTAATTTGCAACCAGCCGGTGACGTCACGACGTCTCGGCAAGATCAGCTTCCGCGCCTTTGATCTGCTGGAGCTGTTCGCCTTCATCCGGCCGGCCGAATTCTGCCTGCCGCTGCCCTTTGGCCTGGCGGGGGCCCTGGGGTTCGCCCATGACGGCGACAGCCTGGAACAGGAGGCGCTGATCCTGCTCAAGAGCGCCCGGAAGCTGTTTCACCAGCTTTCCCATCCCGACTATGCCTATGGCGACGGCGCCCGCGCCCACGCCTTCGCCATGGCCGAGGCCGGCTGGCCCTGGGGTCCGCTGATCCTCGGCGCGCTGGGCGGTGATCCGGCGCAGCAACATTATCCGGTCTGGGATTATCTGTCCGAATGGGAGGAGGGCGCGCCGCCGCCGCCGCCCGGCATTGAGCCGGTCAGCGAGGCGGAAAGCCTGGCCCGGCTCCATGACCTGCTGGGACCCGACGCCGAGGAACGCCAGAGCCAGAAGGACTATACCAGCCTGACCGCCCGCGCCTTTGACCTGCCCGAAAGCGCCGACGAGCCGCGTCTTGTCCTCGCCGAGGCCGGCACCGGAATCGGCAAGACCCTGGGCTATATCGCCCCGGCCAGCCTGTGGGCGGAAAAAAACGGCGGCACCGTCTGGCTCGCCACCTACACCAAGAATCTGCAGCGGCAACTGGATCAGGAACTGAACCGGCTCTATCCCGATCCGAAGCAAAAACAGGAAAAGGTCGTCATCCGCAAGGGCCGGGAAAATTACCTGTGCCTGCTCAACCTGCAGGAACTGTCCGTCGGCGCCGCCCAGCCCCCGGGGCAGATTCTGCTCGGCCTGGTCAGTCGCTGGGCCCGCTACAGCCGCGACGGCGATATGATCGGCGGCGATTTTCCGTCCTGGCTCGGCGAATCCTTCGGCAGCAGTCGTCTGGCGCAACTTACTGACCGGCGCGGCGAATGCGTCTATTCCGCCTGCGCCCATTACCGGCGCTGCTTTATCGAAAAAGCCCAGCGCAAGGCCCGGACCGCCGACCTGGTGATCGCCAATCACGCCCTGGTCATGGTTCAGAGCGCCACCCGCATCGGCGATCCGGACCTGCCGAGCCGCTATGTCTTTGACGAGGGCCATCATCTGTTCGACGCCGCCGACAGCGCCTTTTCCGCCCATCTCACCGGTCAGGAGGGGCTGGAGCTGCGGCGCTGGATTCGCGGGGCGGAACAATCCGGCCGCCGCGGCAAGGGCCTGAAGGGACGGGTCGAGGATCTGATCAGTGACGATGACGACGCCCGGCGTCTGCTGGAACAGCTGATCAGCGCCGCCCGTCATCTGCCGGCCGACGGCTGGCATGGCCGGATCATCGACAACAGCCCCTTTGGCCCGGCGGAACATTTCCTCGGCCTGGTTCGTCAGCAGGTCCTGGCCCGCAGCGACGGCCGCGATCAATTTCACAGCCTCGAAACCCCGGCGCAGCGGCTCGCCCCCGAGCTGATCGCGGCGGCCGACGCCCTGCAGGACGCCCTGCAGGGCCTTGTCCAGCCGTTGAAAAAACTTTCGGCGCTGTTATTGAAGAAACTGGATCGGGAGGCGGCCGAGCTCGACAGCAGCATGCGCGCCCGGCTCGAGTCCGTCGCCCGCACCCTGACCCGGCGGGCCGACATCATCGCCCAGGGCTGGCTGCCCATGCTCGACAGCCTCAAGGGCGCAAAGAATGACGCCTTCGTCGACTGGTTCGAACTCGACCGCCTCCAGGGCCGGGAGATGGACACCGGCATGTATCGCCACTGGGTCGACCCGAGCCTGCCTTTCGTCGAGACGGTGCTGAAACCGGCCCACGGCGCGGTGATCACCTCGGCCACCCTGCGCGACCGGGTTGTCGACGCCGAAAACCCCGATGTGGAATGGCAGGCGGCCGAGGTCCGGACCGGCGCCGCCCATCTGATCAGCCCGCCGCGCCGCCAGAGCCTCAAATCGCCGTTCAATTACGCCGACCAAAGCCGGGTCTTCATCGTCAATGACATGAACAAGCGCAGCCTGGACCAGCTGGCGGCGGCCTACCGGGAACTGATGCTGGCCGCCGGCGGCGGCGCGCTCGGCATCTTCACCGCCATCAGCCGCCTGCGCGGCGTTTACCAGCGGCTCGCCGATCCGCTGGAACAGAATCATATCCCGCTCTACGCCCAGCATGTCGACCCGATCAATGTCTCGACCCTGGTCGATATTTTCCGCGCCGTCGAGGACAGCTGCCTGCTGGGGACGGACGCGGTGCGCGACGGGGTCGATGTGCCGGGCAATTCCCTGCGGCTCTGCATCTTTGACCGCATGCCCTGGCCACGGCCGACCATCCTCCACAAGGCGCGCCGGGAAAAATTCGGTCGCCAGAGGTATGACGACCTGATCACCCGCCTGCGCCTGAAACAGGCTTACGGCCGCCTGATCCGCCGGGCGAGCGACAGGGGGGTTTTCGTCATCCTTGACGGCGCGACCCCGAGCCGCCTGCTCAGCGCCTTTCCCGAGGATGTCCTTATTGAACGCACGGGTCTCGCCGAGGCGATCCGCAAGACCCGGGATTTTCTGAACAGCGGATCGCGTTAAACCGACCGCATCAAAGGGACCGGTTGATAACGGCCCTGAAACAGGTCACGCCGGAAACAGGTTATTGCGGGCAGGGCGCCCCCGCGATTAAAGTCGTCTTAAACGAAACCCTTAAACAAAAATCGTCCCTTTCATATAGGTCACCGCCTGGCCCGACAGATGAACCCGGCCTTCATCGGCCCGATAGTCGCATAATATTTCGCCGCCCCGGGGCGAGATCTGGCGCGCGACCAGTGTTGTCTTGCCCAACCTTTCCGCCCAGTAAGGCGTCAGCGTGCAATGAGCCGACCCGGTGACCGGATCCTCGGCGATGCCGTGGCCGGGGGCGAAAAACCGCGAGACGAAATCGACCCCCGGCTGATCGGCCGGCGCCGTGACGATGATCCCGTCCTTGTTTATTCGCGCCAGTTCCGCCAGATCGGGATCGATGGCCGCCACCTCGGCCGCGGTCGCGAAAACCGCCATATGGTCGCGGGACAGATACAGTTCGGCAGGCCGGGCGCCGAGGGCCTCGACAAAATCATCAAAAATCGCGAAGACGTCCCCGGGCCGGGCCGGGAAGTCAAGCTGCAGGCGGCCGTCGGCGCGGCGGGTCACCTGCAACAGGCCCGCCGTTTCCGTACTGAAGCGCAGGCTTTCCGCGTACCAGTCCAGCTCATTGAACAGAACATGGGCCGCGGCCAGCGTCGCATGGCCACAAAGGTCAACTTCCGCCTTCGGGGTGAACCAGCGCAGGTGAAAATCCGCCTCGTCATGATCGACCCGGGTGAAAAAGGCGGTTTCCGACAGATTATTCTCCATGGCGATCGCCTGCAGCAGATCCCCCTCCAGCCAGTCGGCCAGCGGGATCACCGCCGCCGGGTTGCCGCGGAAAATCTCCGCGCTGAAAGCGTCGACCTGATAAATGCTGTATTCCGACATAAGCGTCCCCCTGAAATTTGTCCCATATTTTGCTGAAAACAGCTACGATAATGACATATTTTGCAAAGGATATAGCATGGTCGTCAAAAATCCAGATGAAATTTTCAGGCCATGGCTTCCATAAAGCCGGCGATTTTTTCAATGGCCCGGTCCCAGTTGCCCTGTTCGGTAAAGCCGGAGCGCTTGCGCGGCGCAAGGTCATGATTGCCGTCATCAGCCCAATGCAGGGTGATGCGGTCTGACAAATCATAGCCCGCGACCCTGTCCCGGCTCCCCATGGCGTCCCGTTCGCCCTGCAAAATCAGGGCCGGACATTTGAGGTCCCGCAAATGATCGGTGCGCGGCTTGTCCGGCCGCCCCGGCGCGTGGAAAGGATAGCCGAGACAGATCAGGCCATGGACCCGGCCCGCCTGATGCATCTCGTCGGCAATCAGGCTCGCCATGCGGCCGCCCATGGATTTGCCGCCGATAAAAATCCGGACATCCGTGGCCGAATTCTCCAGAACCTGGTCCACCATCCCGCGCCATGCCGCAAGCAGCCTGTCCGGGCGGTCGGGCGGACGTTTTTTGCCGCCCCCGCGCCGTTCGGCCATATAGGGAAATTCAAAGCGCACAACCCGGATGCCGGCCTTGCCGATCCCGCGGGCGAAATAATCCATGAACGGGCTGTCCATCGGCGCCCCGGCGCCATGGGCGAGGATCAGCAGGCTTTTTGCCGCTTCCGGTCCGGACCACACCATCGGCGGCCCGGCGGTCTTGTCCGCTTCAATCATGCTGCGCCTTTCAGGTGACGACCATTTTTTTGCCGGCTTCGGCGGTCTTCTCCGCTTCGGCCGACGGCGGCACCGTCAGCCCCTTTTGCACCGCAGGACGTTCATCAATCCGCGCCAGCCAGGCTTTCAGATCCGGCAAATCATCAATATCAACCCCCGCCCAGTCATGGGAACGGACCCAGGTCCAGTTGGCGATATCGGCGATGGAATAATCCCCCCGGCCGTCCCCGGCAAGGAAATCCCGCTCCCGCAGGCGATGGTCCAGCACGCCGTAAAGCCGCTTGGTCTCATGCTGGTAACGGTCGATCGCCGGCTGAATTTTTTCCGGGAAATAGCGGTAAAAGACATGGGCCTGGCCCTGCATCGGGCCGACGCCGCCGATCTGGAACATCAGCCATTGCAAGACATCCATCCGGCCCCGGACATCCGCCGGCATCAGGCGGCCGGTCTTTTCCGCCAGATAGATCAGGATCGCCCCCGATTCAAAGATCGCCAGATCATCCTGATCCCGGTCGACGATCGCCGGAATGCGTCCGTTGGGATTAATCGCGAGGAACTCCGGGCTTTTCTGCCAGCCGCTGCTGAGGTCAATCGCCTTCACCTGATAGTCAAGACCCAGTTCCTCAAGGGCGATGGAAATCTTGAAGCCGTTGGGCGTCGCCGCGGTATATAAATCAATCATGCCACTTCCTTTGGTTTTGCTTTGTTGTGTCGCCGTCGCCCTGATATTGGCGCAGCGCGCCGTCCGGTCAATGGTTTCACAATAATGTGATGACCTTCGCCCGGGGCGCAACGGCCAACGGTCATTCCGGCCGGGAAAGATAATCCCACGCAGGACTGCCCAGGCAGAGGCACGGCCCCTGTCGCCGGGCGCCGATCTTTTCCGCCACCGCCACCGAGCCCCGGTTTTCCTGGATGATAATGCTGTGGAGTTCGGGGAATTTCTGCACCTTCAGGCCATAATCGCGCATGGCGCGGGCCGCCTCGGTGGCGTATCCCCGGCCCCAGGCTTCCTGCAGAAAACTGTAGCCCAGCTCGACCACCCGCACGGGCGCCGCATCTTCCGGCAGGGCCGCCGGATCCGGCTCATAGGCGACAACGCCCGCCTGTTCGACGCCGTAAAAAAAACTTATGCCGCAGCGGCCGACCGGCTGGCTGTCCCGCTTGCGGATCACCAGCCGCTGGCCGACGCCATGCGCTTGCTCCAGATAAAGCAACCGCTCAAGGTAGGCGATATTTTCTTCATGGCTGCGCACCCGGCCAAGGATATAACGCATCACCTTTTCATCGCCGTGCAGCCGGTCAAGGAAATCAATATCCGGCGCCGCAAAGGGCCGTAATATAAAGCGCTCCGTTTCCACCACGGTCATGTCAAACCTCCTCCTTTACCATCATCGGGCCAGAATTTCGCCGTCTTTCAGGTCAATTTCGATTTTCGTCAGGCCCTGGCCGTTGCACGGCCCGCCGAGGCACGCGCCACTTTTAATGTCAAACAGGGCGCCGTGATTGCTGCACATGAAATATGTTCCGGATTTTTCGGTGAAAACCCCTTCCTTGATGTTGAGCGGCAGATGGGCGTGGGGACAGCTGTTTTCGTAGGCGAAAACGTCATCGCCCATGCGCTGGATGAAGATCGCGCGCCGCTCATCACCCGCCTGATAGGCAAATTCCACCGCCCGGCCATCCGCAATGTCGGTGACCCGGCACAGCATCTCGCCGCTTTCCGGCCCGCCCGGAAGATCACTCGCTTTCATGTCAGGCGTCCCCCTCCGGCGCCCAGGGTCCCAGGGCCGGCAGCCACGGATGAATGTCGACGCGGGCGAACAGCCCGGCGCGCATATAGGGATCATGGGCGGCGAAGTCTTCCGCCGCCGCCCGGTCGGCCACATCGATGATCAGCATGCTGCCCCGGGGCTTCGGCTCGGCGCCGTCATCGAGCAGCGGCCCGGCGAGCCGGACGCAGCCCGCCGCCTCTGCATAGGCGAGATGTTCGGGCCGCACCTCCGCCCTCAGCGCCAACAGGTCCGGTTTGTCCTCGGCCAAAATTATAAAATACATCTGTCGTCCTCTTTTTCCGGTTTGTTGAATTTTTCACTATATTTCAGCATCTTCATCTGCGGGCAGGCGTCATTCGCTGACATAGGGCCGGTTCATCAGATCCTGCGCCACTTGCCGGACATCGGCCCCCTGGTGGAGAATGTCATTCACCGCGCGGGCGATCGGCATGTCAATGGCTTCCCGGGCGGCGATTTCCGCCAGCACGCCCGCCGTGTGATAGCCTTCGGCGACGCTTTTGCGGCCCGCCATAATCTCGGCGACGCTCCTGCCCTGTCCGAGCGCCATGCCCAGCGACATATTGCGCGACTGGGGCGAGGAACAGGTCAGGATCAGATCCCCCAGACCGCAAAGCCCCATCATGGTTTCCTTCTTGGCGCCCAGGGCCTCGCCAAAGCGAATCATTTCCGCCATGCCGCGGGTGATCAGCGCCGCCCGGGCATTCTCGCCCAGATCAAGCCCGGCGACAATGCCGCAGGCCACCGCCAGGACATTCTTCACCGCGCCCCCCACTTCGGCGCCGACAACATCGCGCGACAAATAGGGTCTGAAAGTCGTCTGGCCCAACGTATTGGCGACATTCTGGGCGATCTGCTGATATTTGGAGGCGATGGTCACCGCCGCCGGCAGGCCGCGGGCCACTTCCCCGGCGAAGGTCGGACCCGACAGAACCGCCAGCGGGCTTTTCGGCAAGACCTCGGTCACCACTTCATTCATCAGCTTGCCGCTGGTCTGCTCAATCCCCTTGGCGCAGAGGATGATCGGGGTGCTTTCCCGGACATATTCCTTCAAATCCGTCGCCATCGCCCGGACGAACTGGGCCGGCACGACCATCAGGATAATATCGCCTGCCGCCGCAGCGGCGAGATCCCGGCTCGCCTTCAGGGCCTTGGGCAGTTCTATGTTCGGTAAAAAATCCCTGTTTTCATGGGTTTCGTTGATTGACGTCACGACGTCGCCTTCCCGGGCCCACAACAGGACGTCGCGCTCCACCCTTGTCGCCATCGCCGCCAGAGCCGTACCCCAGGCGCCGCCGCCGACCACGCTGATTTTCTGATATATCGTCATTTTATACCTTTTGTTTTTATTCTGTTGATCGTCTGCCCGGCCAAGCCTGGCGCGGGCCTGTGCCTCAGGCCTTGACCCCGGCCCCGGCCGCCGGCGGCGCATCCGGGTCCAGCGGCCAGCGGGCCCGGGCGCTGATGTCCAGCGTGTCGGTCTCGCCCCGCCGCAGCCGCTCAACCCCGACCCAGGCGATCATCGCCCCGTTATCGGTGCATAAAGCCGGCGGCGGCGCGATAAGGGAAAAGCCCTTTTCCTGGCAAAGCTGCGCCAGATTGCTTTTCAGGAAACGGTTGGCCGCAACGCCGCCGGCAACCACAAGGATATGGTGATCCGTCGTCGCCTGGTCAAGATAGAGATCCATCGCCCGGCGCATCCGGTCGAGGATGGACTCGCACAGGGCCTGCTGGAAGCTGGCCGCCAGATCATATATATCCTGCTGGCTGATCGCCGGTCCCAGCTTCTCCACCTCGCGGCGGACGGCGGTTTTAAGGCCGGAAAAGGAAAAATTGCAGCCCGGCCTGCCACGCAGGGGCCGGGGCAGGCGAAAGCGCGCCCCGTCGCCCTTTTGCGCCGCCCGTTCCACCGCCGGGCCGCCGGGATAGCCGAGGCCAAGGATCTTCGCCGTCTTGTCAAAGGCTTCCCCCGCCGCATCGTCGATGGTCGTGCCGAGCCGCTGATAACGCCCGACCTCTTTCACCAGCAGAATCTGGCAATGGCCGCCCGACACCAGCAGCAGCAGATAGGGAAAGGCCACCCCGTCGGTCATCCGCGCCGTCAGGGCGTGGCCTTCCAGATGATTGACCCCGATGAAAGGGATGTCGCAGGCCGCGGCAATCGCCTTGCCGGTCATCATGCCGATCATGACGCCGCCGATCAGCCCCGGGCCGGAGGTCGCCGCCACCGCCGTCAGGTCGCCAAAATCGCAGACCGCCTCATCCAGCGCCTGACGAACCAGACGGTCCATATGCTCGATATGGCAGCGGGCGGCGATTTCGGGCACCACCCCGCCGTAGGGCTTATGCTCCTCAATCTGCGACAGCACCACATTGGACAAAATCCGCCCCGCGCCATCGACCACGGCGGCGGCGGTTTCGTCACAACTGCTTTCCAGGCCCAACAGCCTGATGTCTTTGTCCTTTTGCTGTTTCATCGGCGGACTGTCGCCCGCCATCGCCGTTTTAGGGTCATTTTTATGGCATCGCCTTTAATTTTATTCTACAAACACACATATGACAGGAGACAAGCTCCCGACGTGATGAATATATCTGAATAACTATTATATAAGGCTCTATTCCGTGCAAGACACCAAAAAAAGTAAATTTGCGCTTCGTATCGGCACCCGGGGCAGTCAACTGGCCCTCGCCCAGGCCCGTGAGGTCCGGGACCGGCTGGCCGCCGCCCATGACGATCTGACGGCGGACACCATCGAAATTATCGTCCTCTCGACCCGGGGCGACCGGATACTGGACCGGCCGCTGGCGGAGCTTGGCGGCAAGGGTCTTTTTACCGAGGAAATCGAGGCCGCCCTGCTCGGCGGCGACATCGACATCGCCGTCCATTCGCTGAAGGATATGCCGACCGTCCTGCCCGATGGCCTGGAGCTCTGCTGTTATCTCGAGCGGGAAGACCCCCGCGACGCCTTTATCTCGTCAAAGGCCGCCCGCCTCGGCGACCTGCCGCCGGGGTCGGTCATCGGCAGCGCCTCCCTGCGCCGCCAGGCCCAGACTCTGGCTCAGCGGCCGGATGTCAAGGTGGTGACCTTCCGCGGCAACGTTCAGTCGCGGCTGAAAAAGCTTGAGGAAAATGTCGTCGACGCCACCTATCTGGCGATGGCCGGCCTCAACCGCCTGGGGCTGGCGGACCCGCGCGCCCACCCGGTCGAGACAGACGAGCTGCTGCCCGCCGTCGCCCAGGGCGCCATCTGCATTGAAATCGCCAGCCATAATGCGGCGGCGCGCCGGCGGCTGCAGCCACTCAATCACCGGGCGACCGAACTCTGCGTCCGGGCGGAACGGGCGATGCTCAATGTGCTTGACGGCTCCTGCCGGACGCCGATCGCCGGCCTCGCGACGCTTGAGGGTCACAGCCTTTTGTTAAGGGGGCGGATTTCCCTGCCCGACGGCACAGAAGATCATCAGTTCCACCAGCAGGGGTCCGACGATGAGCCGGAAGCGCTCGGCAACGCGGTCGGCCTCAGGCTCCGCCAGATGGCCGGCGAGAATTTCTTCCGGAAACTGGCGGCGGGGGTATAGCACAAGCCATGCATTTCCTGCTCACCCGACCCCATGACGATTCAGAACGGTTCGCCCGACTTCTCATCGCCGCGGGTCATCAGGTCGACAGCGAACCCCTACTCGCCATCGAGTATTATCCGCCGGCGGCCCTTGACCTCGCCCCCTATCAGGCGGTGATCTTCACCAGCGCCAACGGGGTGCGCGCCTTCGTCCGCAACAGCGATCAGCGGGGATTATTATGTTTCGCGGTCGGCGACGCCACGGCGCGGGCGGCGCGGGAGCTGGGCTTCGCATCCGTCATCGCCGCCGGCGGCAATGTAGAATCACTGGCCGCCCGCATCGCGCAGAGCTTTGCGCCCGCCGACGGCGCGCTGCTGCATATTTCGGGCGAAACCGTCGCCGGCGATCTGGTCGGGGCCTTGCAACAGGCCGGATATGACATCACGCGACAGGCGCTTTACCGGGCCCGGCCCGCGACCGCCCTGTCGCCGGCGGCCAGGGATTTGTTGCGCCGCCGACAAATCAGTCATATGCCGTTTTACTCGCCGCGCACGGCAGATACCTTTCTGACGCTGATTCGCGCCGCCGGCCTGGCGGATTGTTTGGCGGACGTTACCGCGCTTTGCCTTAGTCCTGCGGTGGCGGATGTGATAAGCTGCCTGCCCTGGGGGAAGATGCTGATCGCGCAACGCCCGGATCAAACACAGCTTTTTCAGTTAATTGATATTACGCTTGAGGAAAAGGGGCCATGACCGAAAATACCACAGAAAAAGACAGTTCCGATAGCACCCCCCCGGAAAAAACGGAAAAAGTGGAAGAAATGGAAAAAACCGCCCGGAAGATTATCGCCGAGCGCAAGGCGGCGCAGCAGGCCGCGACACAGGCGGCGACTCCTGAACCGGCCGAGGGACAGGACGGGGCACAGAAAAAATCCGGCGGCGCCAGCGTCAGCAACACCTGGGCGCGGCGAATTCTGCTGGTCCTGCTTGTTTTTCTCGCCGGCGCCGGCGCGGGCCTCTATTTCCTGCCCGAGATCAGCGCGCGACTGCCGATGGTCGGCCAATGGATCGGGACGGACGCATCATCCGCCCCTGAATCGCCCGTCCTGACGGCAAAAATCACCCGGCTTGAACAGCGCCTCGACCAGACGGAACAGGCGCTGGAAACGCTCAGAGAGAGTAACGCCGCCCTCGAACAGCGCCTCGACAGTTTACCCCGGACCGCCGCGTCCGAAAGCGACCCGCAGATTCTCGAACGGCTCGAAAAGCTGGAGCAAGCGCGGCTGCAGGAGGATCAGGCGGCAGAGGACAAAGGCAGCCAAACCCTGGCCCAGTCGGCCCGCCTCGACATGCTACTTAGTCGCGTCAGCCAACTTGAATCCTCCTTCGTCCCCCTGAGCAAGGGCCTGGACGACGCCCGGCAAGCCGCGACGGAACGCGCCCGGCTGGCGGAAACGGCGGCAGCCCAGGGGGCACAATTTGCCCGGATTGAAAGTCGTCTCAGCCAGGTGGAAAGTTACGCCGCCCGCGATGTCAGCGGCGCGCTGCTCGCCTTTCGCATCGGGGCACTGCGCCATAAAGCGACCCTGGGCCAGCCCTTTGCGGCGGAAATTGAGGCGTTGAAAGAGCTCACCGAACAGGGTGCCTTCGCCCGCAACAGCCGCCTGAATGACGCCGTTGGCTGGCTCGCCCGTCAAAGCGGCGGCGTCGCCAGCCCGGAGAGGCTGCGCGACGATTTTTCCGATCTGATCCCGGCCCTGATCCGCGCCGCGACAAGCCGAGCCGATGATCCCTGGTGGAAACGGGCCTATGCCGGCCTCACCGGCCTGGTCATGGTACGCAAAACCACGCCTGACGACGCCCCCGAATCCACTTCCACCCTCGACAACAGGATCGCCGCCGCCGAGCGGCTGCTGGCCCGGCGGGATCTCGCGGCGGCCGAGCGGCTGCTCAGCGATCTGCCGGACCCGGCCCGGCAGGCGCTCGACGACTGGCTGCGGCGGGCGGAATTAACGCTCCGGGCGGAAGAAGAGATAAACCGCATCGAACGCCTCGCCGCCGCCTATTATCTTGCCGCCGAGCCGCCCGCTGACGCGCCGGTGAAACAGGACTCCCCCGACACGGCGCCGGGCGAAATATCTGATCAGCCCTCTGACGGCACGCCCTCGCTTGCGCCGGATAATATAGAGGGGGCATCCCGATGATCCGGCTGACCTTATATATCACGCTGGCGATTCTGCTCGCCCTCGCCGCCGTCTGGCTCGCCGATCAGCCGGGCCATCTTCTGCTGACCTGGCGCGGCTGGGAAATCCGCATGTCGGTGGCGATCTTCTGCCTGCTGCTGCTGTTCTATACCGCCGCCTGCTGGCTGCTGTTCCGGCTCTACCGCTGGGCGCGGCGCGACAATCCGCTGACCAGCCCGCGCCGTCAGCAAAGCCGCCGCCAGAAGGGCCTGAGCGCGCTTGATCTCGCCTGGTCGGCGCTGGCGGTTCACGACCATGACGCGGCGATCAAGCAGGGCCAAAAGGCCCGGTCCCTGCTGCCCGGCGAAAACGGCCCCCTGCGGCTGTTGCTCGCGGCGGCCAAAAACCCGGCCACAAGGGCGGAGGACAAGGCCCAAGCGGATTACCTGCATCAGCTGAGTGAAAATCCCGATAGCCGCCTCAGCGCCCTTACATGGCGACTCGATCAGCGCCTGCGCGCCGGGGATTTCGCCGCCGCCCATGACATTCTCGAGGAAATGCACGGCCTGAGGCCGAAAAACCTCTGGATTCGCCGACAGATCTTCGACCTGCTGACCCGGCTGGGCCGCTGGGCCGAGGCCCGCGACGCCTTGAAAGAGCTCGCCCGCGGCCGGGCGGTGACAGCGGCGGAGCAAAAGAGCCTCGACGCCGCGCTCTGTTACAGCCAGGCGGTGGAGGCCGACCTGTCCGGCCGGAAAACCGCTGCCCGGGATTTCGCCCGGCAAGCGTTGAAGGCGGACCCGGCCTTCGTTCCCGCCGCCCTGCTGCTCGCCCGCCATCATCTGGCTCATAATGACAAATCCCAGGCGCGGAAAGTGATCGAGGCCGCCTGGAAAAAAGCGCCGCACCCGGAACTGGGGCAGCTGTTTCTGACCCTGGAGCCGCTGGAGAGCCCGAGCGAGAAATTCCGCCGGCTGCAGAAATTCTGCTCGCTCACCGCCGATCATCCCGCGAGCCTCCATCTGCTGGCCGCCGTCGCCATCGACACGGAAAACTGGGCCGCAGGCAAACGGGCGCTCGACAGGATTCAGGCGCAAAATCAGATGCGGCAGGAAAGCTATCGTCTGCTGGCCCGGCTCGAAATGCGGCAAAGGCAGGATCCGGCGGCGGCGGAAGACTTGCTTGCCCGCGCCGAAAGCGCCCCGGCGGACCCGGCCTGGCGCTGCGACGCCTGTGGCGCGGCGTTGGAAACATACGCCGCCCAATGCCCGCACTGTCATGCCTTCGGCGAGGTCCTGTGGTCATCGACATCGGCCTTGCCCTCGGGGCGCTGACCGGCCGGGCTTCCTTACTCTTTTCCGACTCCTTTCCGGGTTATTTTCCGGCCGGGTCATTTTTCTGCGCGGCGGCGGATGATTTTGCTTGCCGTCCCGGCAAATGCGCCATATTTTACCAGCACCCCGTGCCGCTGTAGCTCAGTTGGTAGAGCAACGCATTCGTAATGCGTAGGTCGTGTGTTCGAGTCACATCAGCGGCACCATTTTTCTCCTCACCTCCGGTCCGGACGACCCCTCCGACATCACCGCCCAAAAAAAGCGCCCCGCGATATTTCGCCGGACGCCTGTCTTGGATAAATCCCCACCCCCGCCGTTATTTCGGCTCAGTCAGGCTCAGGGAAGACTTGACGTCCCGGTCAATATCCGCCGCCCGGAACAGGATCGGCCGCCATTGCTGGCGGGAAAACAGCTTTGTCTGGTCGGTGTAATGGGGCGACGTCGGATCACCGGACTCGCTGTAGGTCAGGAAGGCTTCCGCCGTCGGGCCCTGATCCGTATAGCTCAGGCTGAGCAGGAAACTGGTGCCATAGGTGACCAGATAGCCCTTGTCGGTCAGCCCTTTGCTGCCGTTGATTTTCCCGGCCCGGACCTGCGGCGCCTGACTGTCATAGAGGTGTAATCCGATGACATTGGCGATTCCCTCTTCCCGGCCGCCGCCGTGGATGGCGATTTTCTCCGCCCCGCGATAGGCGAACTGGACATCGCCCAAGGCGCTGTCGAGCGCCAGGCCGGCCTTGTGCAGCGTCTGAACCGCGAGAGCAAGGTTTTTCAGCGCCAGGTCCCGGTCCGCCAGGCCGCGGGGCGTGTTGACCGGATCCTTCGGGTCAAAGGGCACGGCGAAGAGCGCGCCGTCCGTCAGGGTTTCTCGATAGTCATAGCGGGTGATCCACTCCCGGAACAGCACCGCGCCCCGGCTGTCGAGGCCAAGCCGGCCGCTATAGCCCTGAAGCACTTCGCAGGCGGCGGCGAGATCAATGGTTTCGCCGTCAATTTCCGCCGCCGGCGTCGCGACGCAGGCCGCGACCAGCTCATCGCGCAGCACTTCCGCCGTCAGGCTGCGGTTGCCGAGCAGGGCCTGTTGCATTTCCTGCAGGGAAAATTTACCGTCGGCCCCCGCCGGACCGTCCGCCGCGATGTCGCTGACCAGTTTGGCGTTCATCCGGGTGCGCAGGGTGCGGGGGGCGCGCTCCGGGCCATACAGCGGCGAATAGCCCTCCAGCGGCGCCGCGACATGGGTCAGCCAATAGCTGTCATTGGCGTTGAAGATATAATCCGCCCGCTCCAGCTTCGGCTGCTCGGCATAGGGCACGACCCCCGGCGTCCGGGCCTCCGGGTGGGCCTGCCATTCAAAACGGCTATCGCTGCCGTCGAGCAGGATCAGGCCCATTTTCTGATGGAAGGCGCGGGTCAGCGGATCCGTTTCCGTCCGCGCGCGCCACAGGGCGATGGCCTCATCGCTCAACCGGCCGACATTGGAGCCGTCGATATAGACCGCCCGCCCGTCCCGGCTGGTCGCCATGGTGTTGACCCACGGCATGGCGTTCCATTTGCGGTGCGCATCCTTGAAATCATCCATGTCCCGGGCCAGATCCATCGCTTTCCATTGCGACATCAGGTCCTGATTGCGGAAATTGGCGTCGCGCATGGTCAGCGCCTGTTTATCGGTCCACGGCGCATTGGGCAGGGCGACCATCGGGCCATAATGGCTGAACCAGACGGTATGTTCCTTCTGTGTCTCCTGTCCGGTTTCATCCCGCACCGCAAGGGTGATCTTGCGGGCAGTCATTTTGCGCGGCTGGCCGTCATAATAATAGCTGGTCGGATCGCCCGGCACGAGGTCAAGCTTGTAGAAAGTCACCCGTTCGCTGTCGGACACCGTATGGGTCCAGCCGACATTTTCATTAAAGCCGATCGCCACCCCCGGCGCGCCGATCAGATGGACGCCGTAGACATCCATCTTGCCCGGAATGGTCAGATGCTTTTCCCAGAAACGGTTGGTGCCGGTCCAGGGATAATGGGGATTGCCGAGCAGCATGCCGCGGCCGTTTTCCGTCCGCTCCCGGCCAAAGGCCCAGCCGTTGGAGCCGAGATGGCGGGCGCGCAGGCCGTCCAGGGCCTCGGCCAGGGTCTGCTCCTCAAGCTCTATCCGGGCGGATTCCCGACCTTCTTCCTTCTGTGGCGGCTGGGCGGCCATAATCATGCCGGCCATGCGCGGGCCGGACTGGGCCAGGGTCTGGAACCTCGAAAACAGGTCCTCGGGGGTGATTTCCCGCACCCATTCGGCGCCCCTGCACCATGAGGTGATCTTGTCCCGGCCGACTTCGCGGATATATTTGTTATAGCCGGCGGTGTAACCGGTGATCCAGTCGCGGTTTTCCGCCGACTGGGCGGCGAAATCCCCGGCGGCGCGGGCGGGAATATCCAGGGCGCGAACGACAATATCGCTCATCAGATGCTTGTTCTTTTCGCCCGGGCCGTGATATTTCGCCCGCTCGCCGCGGGAGATCACGATGCCGTGGGCGATATTGCAGACATGGTCCTCGGCCGCGGCATAGCCCTCGCCAAAGCCGAGGCTGGCGAAATCATCAGCCGTGATATGGGGAATGCCGTAACTGGTTCGCTTGATTTCGGCCTTATAGTGCGGCGTCGTCGCCTGCTGCTGATCCCCGCAAGAGGCCAGCAGCCCCGCCGCCAGCAGAACGCCCAAACCCCATATACCGGTATTTTTTTCCATCTGATACTCCCAAAAATTTTACGATTGCGCGACCCGAAAAGGCGCAGAAGCGTTTTCCCGCCATCTTTTGTCCTCTGAAAGCTTAGCCAAAATTTACTGATAAACAAACGTTTTATTATATTTTTCAGGCCGCCGCCGCCTCACGGTTTGTTTTCAAAGGCGTTGGCGACGAATTTCTGACTTTGCTCGGCGCCCTGTTTATAGGATTTGGCGTCCGTCATGTCCGACAAGGCGGCCCAGTTTTCGGCGATCTGTTCCGGCGTCGCCTCGGGGCCGAGATAGAGGCCGTCGCTTTCCAGGATCCGCGCCCGGGCGAAGGTGCCGGCGCCGGCGGTGATAATCTCGCCGGTCGGCGCTTCCCTGCCGCAGAGATAGAGGACGGCCGGCGAGACGCTTTCCGGGGTCAGCAGGTCGAGCATCTGGGGCGGCATGATGTCGTCGGTCATCCGCGTCGCCGCCACCGGCGCCAGGGCGTTGACCCGGATGCCGGATTTGAACAGCTCCAGCTTCAGGGTATTGACCAGGCCGACGAGGCCGAGCTTGGCGGCGCCGTAATTGCTCTGGCCGAAATTGCCGTAAAGGCCGCTTGACGAGGTCGTCATGACGATGCGGCCGTAATTCTGCGCCCGCATCACCGGCAGGACGGCGCGGCTGGCGATGACGCCGCCCATCAGGTGAACCTCCAGCACGGCGCGGAAATCCGCCAGGTCCATCTTGCCAAAGGTCTTGTCGCGCAGGATGCCGGCGTTATTGACCAGGATGTCAATGCGGCCGAAAGCCTGCATCGCCTGATCGACCATCGCCTGCATGTCTTCGGGCGCGGTGACATTGCCGCCATTGGCGACCGCCTCTCCCCCCTGATCGATGATTTCCTGAACCACCTGTTCGGCCGGGCTGCGGGTCGCCGACTCGCCGCCCTGTGATCCGTCTCGGGCGCCGCCCAGATCATTGACCACCACCTTCGCCCCGCGCGCGGCGAACGCGAGCGCATGGGCCCGGCCCAATCCGCCGCCGGCGCCGGTGATAATCGCCACTTGCCCGGTAAAATCATATGACATTTTCTGCTTCCTTTTGATGTGAATGACAGTCTGACCTCCCGGCCTTTTTGCCGGTTTGTCCCGCATTTTCATACGGCCGTTTGAATGCCTCTATTCTTAACATATATCAAATAAATTAAAATAAGTAATTCCAGCATTTCCAAAAGCGGTGAATTCGTGTACATGTTGTTAATAATTATTATTGGTTGCGCGTAAGTTTACAATGAAAATGAAATATTTAAGTGATTTGAACAAGGGCGACGACGCCATCATCCTCGGCTTTGAAGCGGCAAGATGCAAGGATATTGAATTTGCCCGCGACCTCGAGGACCGTCTTCTGGAGATTGGATTCGAAGAGGGACTCGCCATTAAAATTCTCCATGAAGGGCCGGTGTCCCGCGACCCGATCGCCGTGCGCATCGGCCAGATGACCGTGGCGCTGCGCCGCATGGAAGCCGATGCGGTGAAAGTGAAAAACGGGAAAGCCTGAAAGTTGCCTGAAAGTCGCCCGAAGATTGTGAGTCCGGAATATCATGAATAATGTCAAGATCGCCCTCGTCGGCAGCCCCAACTGCGGCAAAAGTTCCCTGTTCAACAGCCTGACCGGAAGTCATCAGAAAGTCGCCAATTATCCCGGCGTCACCGTCGAGCGCCGCAGCGGATCCTACGCCACCGCAAATGGCGACAATATCATCCTGATTGACCTGCCGGGCATTTACAGCCTGAAGGACCGGACACTGGACGAACGGGTCAGCCGCGAGGTGATCACCGGCGCCCATGTCAGCGAAAGCCGCCCCGACCTGCTCCTGTGCGTCGCCGACAGCACCAACCTGCGGGTTCACCTGAGGCTGGCGCTGGAATTGAAATATCTCGGCCTGCCGGTGATCCTGGCGCTCAACATGCACGATATGGCCGAGCGGGACGGCATCCGGATTGATCCGGATGTCCTGTCGCAGGAGCTCGGCATCCCGGTGGTCACCACGGTCGCCGTGCGGCGCAACAGCCTCGACCAGCTCAAGGAAAGGATCGCCGACAGCGTCCGCCAGCTGCCGGAGTCGCAGCCCTCCCAACCGACGCCGCCCACCCGCGATTTGCAAAAGAGGGCCCGGGACATTGCCGCCAAGGCGCTGATTTCGGAAGGAACGCAGCATAAGGTCACCCGGGAGCTGGACAAAATATTCCTTCATCCCGTGCTCGGCTTTTTGATTTTTTTCACCATCCTTTTTGTCATGTTCCAGTCGGTCTTCGCCTGGGCCGAAGCGCCGATGGAATGGATCGACAGCGGCTTCGGCGCCCTGCAGGAACTGATCCGCGGTCTGCTGCCCGATAACTGGTTCCGCTCCCTGTTGAGCGACGGGATCATCGCCGGCGTCGGCAGCGTCGTCGTCTTCCTGCCGCAGATTCTGATTCTGTTCAGTTTTATCCTCGTCCTCGAAGCCACCGGTTATATGGCGCGGGCCGCCTTCATCATGGACCGGCTGATGGCCAAGGTCGGCCTCAACGGCCGCGCCTTCATCCCGCTGCTCAGCAGTTTCGCCTGCGCCATTCCCGGCATCATGGCGACCCGGACCATCGAACATCACCGGGACCGCATCACGACCATCATGATTGCGCCGCTGATGACCTGTTCCGCCCGGCTGCCGGTCTATACCCTGATCATCAGCGCCTTCATTCCCAACAAGCCGGTGATTTACGGCCTGTTCGGCCTGCAGGGCGTGGTGTTTTTCGGGCTTTATCTCGCCGGGGTCGTCAGCGCCCTGATCGTGGCGGCGGTCCTCAAGATGACCCTGACCAAAGGCGTGCCCCAGCCGTTTTTGATGGAGTTGCCCAAATATCAGTTGCCGGTCCTCAAGCATCTGCTGATCAACCTGTGGGAGCGGGCCCGGGCCTTTCTCCGGCGGGCCGGCACCATCATTCTTTATTCCGCCATCGGCCTGTGGGCGCTGGCGCAATATCCCAAAAAACCCGACGGCGCCGCCGACCCGGACATCTATTACAGCTTTGCCGGCATCCTGGGCCGCTATCTGCAGAACATCTTTGAGCCGCTGGGTTTTAATTGGGAAATATCGATCGCCCTGATCCCCGGTATGGCGGCCCGGGAAGTGGCGGTCGGCGCGCTCGGCACCGTCTATGCCCTGCAGGGGGACGAGGCGCAGGTCGAACAGGGGCTGCATGCGGTGCTGCAAAACAGCTGGCCGCTGTCGACGGCGCTGGCCTTCCTCGCCTGGTATGTTTTCGCCCCGCAATGTTTCGCCACCCTCGCCACCGCCCGGCGCGAAACCAACAGCTGGGGCTGGACCGGGTTTATGGTCGGCTATCTGTTCGCCCTCGCCTACCTGGCGGCGCTGATCGTCAATAAAACCGCCATCGCTCTCCTCGGCTAAGGCTTTTCAGGCGGCGCGGTCTTGCGACAGTTCGCGGGCCAGCGCCTTGCCTTCGTCATCATCCAGAGCCGCGGCGCGCAAGGCGACAACCCTGTCGGCCGTGAGCGCGGCGTCGCCGTCAAACTGCGCCATGATCGCCCGGTAACTGGCCAGGCCCCGGGCGTGAGTGTCGCCGTAGCCCTTGATCAGCCGCTGACAGCGGACAAGCTCCACCGCCAGCCCGTAATCCCGCGACAGGGCCTTTTCGATGCGCGCCCGCCAGCCGGCGATCTCGGCATGTTCTTCGGCATAGCGCAGGGTCTTGCGGCGGATGCGCCGCAGCGAAGCGATGAAATAGAGCATCAGGAAGGATGAAATCCGTGTCGTGTCCGACAGCCGCGGCCCGGTCAGTTTTTCAAGCAACCGGCGAAGAAAGGGCGACTTCCGGACCCGTCGCGCCATCCCCGCCGGCAGGGTGCCGACGATTTCCTCGAGCCGCGGATGCATGAATTCGACCATATGGACAATCTGGTCCTTATCGGCGCGGATTTCCTTGCGGTATTTCCGCACCCGGTCCGACCGGGTCTTGATGTCGGCGACCTTGATCGTATCATCAAAGGCCATCCACAGCGCCAGATGACGGGCCAGTTCCCGGCTCAGGTCAAACGGCGTCCGGTCGCGGGCAGAAAAGCCCTCAAGAATCGTCAGATATTCCGCCGCATAATCAATATCCTGATAATCAAGCAGCTTTTTCGCCCCTTCATAGGCGAACGGTCGCGCCGGGGCGGGCAGGGCGTTGATCCGGTCGATCAGCGCCTGGGCCCGGGGGCTGTTCGCCGCGCCGACAATCTTTTCATCGGCGGTCGCGGCGACGGAAGAATCCGCTGCCGGCTGATCCGCGGCAGTGCCCTCTTGCGCCGCAGACCAGCCGGCCTCAAAACCCCTCAGGTTAATATCGACCATCTTGCCTTCGGCGCGGATCGCCTGCTCGAAATTTTCCCGGCCAAAGGGCAGCGCGCCGCAACCGGCAATGGCGCCGAACAGGATCGAACTGATGACGCAGCCCGTCTCGCCCGCCAGTCGTTCCATATCAAAGGCGATAAAATCCCGGGCGGCCTCCCGGCAGGCCCGGATCACGGTCGCCGCATCGCCGGCGCCGTCGCCCATGGCCATTTTTTCGGCGATGGAAAAAACCCGGTGGGTCGAGGCGATCAGCGTCGTCTTGTCGGGGGTGACGAACTGGCGCTGGACCGCCCGGCCCGCTTCCATCAGTTCGGCCGCCACCACAAGATCGACATCGCCCGACAGGGGCATCAGCGCCATGATCGGCGGATTATCCGGATGATCCGCCGCCGCCTTGGGGAACATTTCAAGGTAATATATGGTCGCGCCGGTGCGCTGGGCGACGCCGGGGACCGAGGTCGACTGGGCGAAATAATCACATTGTTCCGCCAGATTGACCAGCCAGTTGGTCAAAACCCCGCCACCCTGTCCGCCAAGGGCCGAAACGACAATGGTGATCGGCCGGTTTATGCTCGTGGTCATGTCTTTCGCCTTGCTCATAAGGATACCCTCGCCCGCTTGCGGTCGGCCCGCCGTTGCAAAAACCCGATCACCCCCTGACGCAGACCATTGATGAATCTGTCCCAGCCGGTGGGGTTAAAGACCAGTTCCGCCCGGGAAAAGGACGGGCAGAGCACGGCGGCATGGGCATTCTCGCCGCAGACGCCGCAGCCGACGCAGGAATTGTCCACATAGGCCACCGGGTCCTGACGCAACGGGTCCGGGTTCGGCTTGATGGTCAGGCTCGGGCAGCCGGACAGCCGGATGCAGGCGTGGTCGCCGGTGCAGGTCTCGCTTTCGACATAAAAGCGCTCCTTGACCACCCGTTTGCCGGAGCGGATGTTTTTCGCCACGATCGGTTTTTCCCGGCGCTGGCGATTGAGCATGCATTCGCCTTCAATCACGATCACCTTCGGTCCGTGATAGGGTGACGTCATGGCTTCATGGACCAGCGCCTTGACATCGGCCACCTGATAGGAGCTCATGCTGCGGACCCATTTGACGCCGACCCCCTGCACCGCTTCCTGAATCCGCGCCTTCTGCTCGTTCTGTTTCAATGTCTTGGCCGAGGAGGGGATATACTGGCCGCCGGTCGCCGCCGCATAGCCGTTATCGACGATGATATAGACATTGTCGCTGTTGTTATAGACCGCACTGGCGATGCCGCTGGTCAGGCCGTTATGCCAGAAGCCGCCGTCGCCCATGATCGAAATGGCGCGCTTTCCCCGCACCGAACTGAAGGCCGAGGAACTGGCCCCGCCGAGACCATAGCCCATGATGGTGTTGCCGATCTGAAACGGCGGCAGGGTGCCGAAAGAATTGCAGCCGATATCGGCCGAGATATGAATCTCGCCATAGTCCTTTTCGAGCATTTTCAGGGCGGCGAAGAACGGCCGCTCCGGACAGCCGGTGCACAGCCCCGGCGGCCGGGCCGGAATCGCGGCGCCGAGCGCATCGGGCCGGACCGACAACTGGGACAGGGCGGCGAGGGAGTCCTCAAGCGCGTCACTTTTCACCAGATCCGGTTTGTATTTTGCCATAAAGGCCTTGAGGCCGCCCTTCATCACCTGGCCGGTATATTCGCCGGCCGGCGGCAGGACATCCTTGCCGGAAATCCGGCACGTCAGCGCCGCATCATTGAAAATCTTGTTGAGGGCCTGCTCGATATAATTGGGCTGGCCTTCCTCGACCATCAGGACGGCCTTCTTGTCGCGGGCGAAATCAACCAGCTGCTGATCGACCAGCGGATAGGTCACATTCATCACGTAAAGCGGCACCCGGGTATCGCCGAGACTGTCGGCAAGTCCCATCATCTGCAGGGCGCGGATCACCACATTATAGAGGCCGCCTTCAAAGATAATGCCGATGTCCTTCTCGGGGCCGTCAAATATCTCGTTCAGGCCATTGTCGACGATGAATCTGATCGCCGCCGGCCAGCGCTGCTCGACCTTGTGCTTTTCATGCTGGAAGGTATAGGGCGGCAGGATAATCTTGTCCGCTTGCCGGTTGGGGTTTTCCAGCGCCTCGCCCACGGACATCCTCGGCCGGATATTGTCCCGGGCCTCGAACTGGCCATGCAGATGGCAGGCGCGGATGCGCATCTGGAAAAACACCGGCGTATTGCTGGCCTCGGAAAGCGCGAAGCTTTTTTCCAGCATATCGACCATTTTCGGCAGGTTGGGCCGCGGGTTGATCAGCCACATCTGCGATTTCATCGCGAAGGCATGGGTGCGCTCCTGCATGATGCTGGCGCCTTCGCCGTAATCTTCGCCGATGATGATCACCGCGCCGCCGACAACCCCGGCCGACGCCAGATTGCTCAGCGCGTCCGAAGCGACATTGGTGCCGACGGTGGATTTCCAGGTCACGGCGCCGCGCAGGGGATAGCTGATCGAAGCCGACAGCATCGCTGCCGCCGTCGCCTCGCTGCCGTTGGCTTCGAAATGGACGCCCAGTTCGGCGAGAATTTCCTCGGAATCCGCCAGCACATCCATCAAATGGGACACCGGCGCCCCCTGATAGCCGCCGACATAGGCGACCCCCGATTGCAGCAGGCCCTTGGTGACCGCGAGAATGCCCTCACCATGAAAAACCTCGCCGTTTCCAAGACGCAGTTTTTTCACCTCTTTGGCAAAGGAGCGTTCAGCCATGATTCATACTCTTCAGTTGATAGCGCCAGTAAAGGCGAATATTCGTGATTGACCCAACCTGTCTCACGGCGTGAGCGCAATGACCCGCAAAGGGCTTCCGGAGCCCTGCACGATTTTGAGCGGCGGCGTCACAATCACCGCCCCCTTCGGCGGCAGCTGGTCCAGATTGGTCAGCGACGCCAGACCCATTTTATTGTTGCCGTGCATCAGGTTATGGGCCGGAAATGGCGGATCAAAGGTAAAGCCCTGGCCCGCGTCGGTGCCGATGGTCTCAACGCCAAAGCCGCAAATGTCCCGCTCTTTGGCCAGAAATTCCATGCATTCCACTGACGGTCCGGGCGTGTGGGGGCCATCCTCGGCATAATTGAGGAAATCCTCCACCGAGCGCTTGCTCCAGTCGGTGCGCATCAGGACCCAGGTGCCGGGCGCGATCTCGCCATGCTCGGCTTCCCACTGCCTGATCTTGTCAGAAGACAACAGATAGTCCGGATCTTCCGCCGCTTCCCGGCTGACGTCAATGACATTGGCGGCGGCGATCAGCTTTTCCGGCGGAATGGTGTCGGTGCAGCCATCCTGATAATCCTTGCCGGTCACCCAGTGACCCGGGGCGTCGAAATGAGTCCCCGTATGCTCGCCGCAGGAAAATTTGTTCCAGTACCAGGCCGGCCCCCGATCGTCAAAGCAGGAAATCTGCTCCATTTTAAAGGCGGGGGACTGATTGAATTCCTCCGGCAGACCGATAACCGGGGTATCTTCGTTCAACGGAACCGTCAGGTCCACAACACGAATGGAGCCGCGCGCCATTTCCGCCACAAGGTTAGTCAATGTTTGGTTTGTCATATTTGAAGCCCTTGATTTTACATGTTTAAAACCGATCCCAGCAGAAAACAGCCCGACGCCATCAGAACATATCGTCCCTGGAAACCGCCTCGTCTTTCCACCCTCCCCAAAACTATTATATATATAAAATATTTTTTTTAAATAGAAATTACTTATAAAATTGCATTATACGGCATTTTCGGCGTTCTTTCCACGACAAAATAACCCCGGCCATTTTAAGCTTAAAGCAATTTTGGCCCTTGCCGGCCGCGCGGCCATCGGGCATTTGGCGCGCATCGGGCGGCCATCGGGCAAAAATTTCACCGGCGGAGGTGATGGTTCATTCCGGCAAATCGCCAGATAATCCCGGGCGTTTCCGCCTTTATGCCATCGCTTCCGTTTTATTGCCGAATTTACATGATATTTACATTTTCCCTGTAACTATTCACTGGTAAAAGTTGTCTGGTAGGGGTAGGTTTCTAACATATTTGAGTCGGCAGACCGGATCTGTCCGGATCAATGTTAAACAGAGGGAAACTTCCTTCGGAAGTATAGAATAATGAATCCTGTCGCGCATACAGGCCCGGAAAAGAGAATCACCTTCCAATTGTATAATTATTGGTTCGGGCTGGCCGGCGACGACGGCATTCCCCCGCTCAAATCCCTCCGTCCCGAAGACATCGCCCCCTATCGCAACAACATGGTCCTGATCGACCTGCGGGATCCGGCCAGCGAGCCAACTTTACAGGTGGTCGGCCAACTTTTACAGGAAGACGCCGGAAGCGACCTGACCCTGCAGGGAGTGAGCGACATTCCGCGCCGAACCCTGCTCAGCCGGATTACCGATCATTATATGGAGGTGCTGGCCAATCAAAGCCCGATCTCCTTTGATGCGGAATTCAAGAACACGGCCCGCGCGCGGATTCTCTACCGCGGCATCCTGCTGCCCTTCAGCGATGACGGCGAAACGATCAATTTCATTCTGGGCGCCATTCGCTGGATTAGCGAGGAGGAGCGGACCGCTCAAATGGCCGGGAAAGACGCGGCGGCAATAGCGGATGATGTTGCAGATTCCGGCCCGGCCCATGACAGCGAAGCTGCGCTGCACGCCCGCCTCGACCACTGTCGCCAACTGGTCACGGGCAAATCGCCGGCCGACCTGAGGTCCCGCAAATCGCTTTACCGGACCCTCGGCGCCATTCTTGATTTTTATGATCTCGCCGCAGCCCATCCCGAGGCGTATCACGCCCTGCTCACCGCCGAGGGCCTGAAGGCCCAGGCGCGCGCCCCCTTCACGCCGGCGTTAAAATTATGTTTTGGTCGCGATTATGACAAAACCCGGCTGACCGAATATGCCGCCGCCCTGTCCTATGCCCGCGCCCATCACCAGACCGGCGAAGCGTTGCCGCAGTTTCTGGAAAATCTGCCGGGCGGCATAAAGGGCTGCGTCAGGGCGGAACGGCAGGCGCGCAACGGCGAGTCCGGCGTCAGCCCGCTGGAAAAGGCCCGGGAGATCATCGGCCATATGCCCCCAATCGGCCATTTTGACAGCCCCAAGGACAGCCCGGCCACCAATGAATTATGCCTTGTCCTCGCCCGCCGGGACGGACCGCGCATGGATGTGATTAAAATATTGAACGAAGAAGAGAAACTTTTGGAACCGATCCTGAAGCGCCTTGCGAAAGACCCCTGAGAGCGGCCCTTTGCAACCCCAGAACCCTACTGCACTTTACCCCAAGACGACACATAATGTGATAAAAGGACTATTGATGTGACTAGCTGGACACAGAAAAAACTCAGAATTGACGCGATCGTAGATTTTGCCGCGGAAAGATTGAAATCCGAACATACGGCTGATTTTTCCCATTTTATTCAGGAAATGTATAAATACGCCTCGCCTGAAAAGCTGGCCAACCGGCCGATTGATGAATTATACGCCGCCGCCCTGTCCCTGTGGAAATATTGCGATCAGCGCGACGCCAACACCTGCAAGATCCGGGTCTTCAACCCGACTCTCGAGGAACATGGCTGGCCGGCATCCCACACCATCATCCAGATCGTCACTGACGACATGCCTTTCCTGCTGGATTCCATTACCTCCAACCTGCTGGAGGAGGGCAACGACCTGCATATGCTGGTCCATCCGATCATGGAGAGAACCCGCGACGAGAACGGTAAAATCATCCCCCGCGGCGCCAAGGGGAAAAAAGGTCAAAAAGTCACCGAATCCATCATGTATATCGAGATCACGGCCATGACCGATCCGGCCCAGATCACGGCGCTTGAGGCCAAACTGACCCAGGTGCTGGATTTTGTCCGGGCGGCCATCGACGACTGGACGCCGATGCTGGCCAAAATGGACGAGGTCCGCAAAAACCTGACAGCGCTGCCGAAATCGGCCGTCGATCCGGAACAGATCGAGGAAGCGGTCAGTTTCCTCGAATGGCTGAAGGACGACAATTTCACCCTTCTCGGCTACCGGGAATATTATCATAACGGCAAGGATCCCCATAAAACCAGGGGCGAGGGCTATGGCATGCTGCGCGAGCCGGATGTCTACGTTCTGAAAGGGCCCGACGGTCTGGTGCCGACCTCGCCGGAAATCGAGTTTTTCCTGGGCCAGCCCGAGGTGATGCTGATCACCAAGGCCAATGTCAAATCCCTGGTCCACCGGGTCGTCCATCTCGATTACATCGGCTTCAAAAAATATGACAAAAAGGGCAAGGTGATCGCCGAGGTGCGTTTTGTCGGCCTGTTCACCGCCAAGTCCTACAACCAGCGGGCTGAAACGGTGCCCTATCTTGACCGGAAGGTGCGCCGGGTGGTCAAGGATTCGGGCTTTACCGCCGACAGCCATGACGGCCGCGCCCTGATGCATATTCTCGAAACCCTGCCGCGGGATGAATTGTTCCAGATCGAGGCGGATCTTCTGCTCGAAACCGCCATGGGCATCCTCGACCTTAAAATCATGCCGCGCTGTCAGGCTTTCCTGCGCAAGGACCGGTTTGAGCGATATGTTTCCGCCCTGGTCTATGTGCCGAAGGAAATGTATGATTCGACCCTGCGGGGAAAGGTCGAACGGATCCTGTGCGAATCTTTCAACGGCGAACTGTCGTCCCGTTACGCCCAGTTGAGCAACGAACGCATCGCCCGCTGGCATTTCATCATCCGGACCACCCCCGGCAACGTGCCCAACCCGGATACCGCCAGCATCAACAGGCGGCTGGCCGAAGTGGCGCAGCGGTGGAATGATTATCTGCTGGAAGTCCTCAACGACCGCTGGGGCGAAGAAGTCGGCACCACCCTGTTTCGCAAATACAACCGGTCTTTTTCCTCTTCCTACCGGGAGCATTTCGACCCCCGCTTTGCGGTGACCGATATTGAAAAACTGGAGCAGCTGCCCGACAGTGACAATATCCAGTTTAATTTCTACCGCATCGCCGAAGATCCCGATCACGCCATTCGGCTGAAGATTTACACCAGCCGCCAGACCATCGCCCTGAGCGACTGCCTGCCGATGCTGGAAAATCTTGGCCTGCGTGTGATAGAGGAATATGCCTTTTCGGTTCATACCGATGAAAATGGCGGCGCCATAGATCACGCCATCCATGATTTTTACATGGAGGATTCGACCCGCGCGGCGCTCGATCTTTCCGTCATGAAGGACTGGCTCGAGGACACCCTGCGGGCGGTGTGGACGGAACGCATCGACAATGACGGCTTCAACAAGCTGGTGCTGCGGGCCGGGATCAATTACCGTCAGGCCCTGATCCTCAGGATTTACAGCAAATATATGCGCCAGCTCGGCCTGTCCTACAGCGAAATCTATATGCAGGAGACCCTGACCCAATATTGGGAAACCGCCCGTGACCTGGCGGCCCTGTTCGAGATGAATTTCGCCCTGACCCCGCCACAGGACATCGACAGGGCCGAGGAAGCCGCCCGGCTTGAGAAGAATATCCGCGCCCAGCTCGAAAATGTCGACAGCCTCGACCAGGACCGCATGCTGAGAAGTTATCTCAACCTGATCACCAGCACCCTGCGGACCAATTTCTACCAGACCCTGCCCGACGGCGCCAACAAACCCTATATCTCGGTCAAAATCAAAAGCCAGGATGTCAAGGAGGCGCCGAAACCCAAACCCTTTGCCGAAATCTTCGTCTATTCGCCCCGGGTCGAAGGGGTTCACCTCCGGGCCGGCCCCGTCGCCCGCGGCGGCCTGCGCTGGTCTGACCGGCGGGAGGACTATCGCACCGAAATTCTCGGCCTCGTCAAGGCCCAGCAGGTGAAAAACACCATCATCGTGCCGGTTGGCGCCAAGGGCGGTTTCGTGCCGAAAAAAATGCCCGTCGGCGCCAGCCGGGAAGAAATGCTGGAAGAAGGCGTCACCTGTTACAAAACCTTCATCTCCGGGCTTCTCGACATCACCGACAACCTGAAGGACAACAAGGTGATCCATCCGGAAAAGGTCATCGCCCGCGACGGCGACGACCCCTATCTGGTGGTCGCCGCCGACAAGGGAACGGCGACCTTCTCCGATATCGCCAACGGTCTGGCGCGGGACTATGGCTTCTGGCTGGACGACGCCTTCGCCTCCGGCGGCTCCAAGGGCTATGACCATAAGAAAATGGGCATTACCGCCAAGGGCGCCTGGGTCTCGGTCCAGCGCCACTTCCGGGAAAAGGGCGTCAATGTCCAGACCGACCCGATCACCATCGCCGGCGTCGGCGACATGTCCGGCGATGTCTTCGGCAACGGCCTGCTCTGTTCGCGGGCGGTAAAGCTGGTCGCCGCTTTTGACCATCGGGATATTTTCATCGACCCCGACCCCGATCCGGCCAAAAGCTATGATGAACGCAAGCGCCTGTTCGACCTGCCGCGCTCAAGCTGGCAGGATTACAACAAAAAACTGATCTCCGCCGGCGGCGGCGTCTTCAGCCGTCAGGCGAAATCGATCCCGCTGAGCCGTCAGATGAAAGAGCTTCTCGGTTTTGGCGCCGCCGAGGAAAGCGCCACCCCCCACGAGGTCATCCGGGCGATCCTGAAGTCCCACGCCGACCTGATCTGGTTCGGCGGCATCGGCACCTATATCAAGTCTTCGCGGGAAAATAACTCCGAAGTCGGCGACCGGGCCAATGACGCCATCCGGATCAACGGCCAGGACCTCAACTGCACCGTCGTCGCCGAAGGCGGCAATCTGGCCTGCACCCAGCGCGGCCGGATCGAATATGCCCTGAAAGGTGGACAGATCAACACCGACGCCGTCGATAATTCGGCCGGAGTTGATTGCTCCGACAATGAGGTCAATATCAAGATCCTGCTCAACGCCCTTGTCGTCGACGGCAAGCTGACCCTGCAGCAGCGCGACGCCCTGCTCATCGATATGACCGACGAGGTCAGCAAAATTGTCCTCAACGACAATTATCTGCAGACCCAGTGCATCAGCCTGGCCCGGGCGAGCAGCATCCGCGAACTCGACAGCTTTATCCGCTTCATGTTCGATCTTGAAAAAACCGCTCATCTGGACCGGGAGCTGGAATTCCTGCCGACCGATGACGAGCTTCTGGAACGGGCCGAGGAAGAACAGGGCCTGACCCGCCCGGAAATCGCCGTTCTCGTCGCCTATTCCAAAATGGGGCTTTATGACGAACTGATGGAAAGCGATATTCTCGACGATCCCTATCTCGATAAATATCTGATCCGCTCCTTCCCGGTCCAGCTGCAGGAGAAATATGCCGCCGACATCTGCAAGCATCAGCTGAAGCGGGCGATTATCGCCAAGGAGCTGTGCAACGAGATTGTCAACCGCGGCGGCATCCAGGCGATCAAGGAGGAAACCGGCGCCATGGTCGCCGATATCGCCCGCGCCTCGATCATCGCCCATGAGGTGTTCGGCCTGTCCGATCTTTACCGGCAAATCGAAAGCCTGGATTATCAGGCGCCGGCGACGATTCAGATCCTGATGCTGATGGATGTGGAATCCTTCGCCCGCCGTCAAACCATCTGGTTCCTCAACAACACCAGCAGCAGCCGGTCGATACAGGAAATCATCGACCAGTATCAGCCCGGCGTTCAGAAACTGTTCGCCATGCCGCTGATCGTAAATCATCGCCATGAGGACAATCTGAAATGCAAGGTCGCCATGTACCGCGAGCAGAAAGTTCCGGAAGATCTGGCCATCCATATCGCCAACCTGGAAATGAAGATTGCCGCCTGTGATATTGTCATGGTCGCCCAGGAAATAAAAATTGATGTGACAGATGTTGCGCGGGCCTACTTTATGCTGGGTGGGGAAGTCGGCTTCGACTGGCTGCGGACCGAAGCGGAACTGGTTGAATCCTCCGACCACTGGGACCGGCTGGCGATCAGCAGCGTCATCGCCGACCTGCTGGATCAGCAAAAGAACCTGACCCGATCCGCCCTCAAGGACTTGACGGACGGCGATCCGCTGGAAGCCGCCAAGGTCTGGCTGAAGAAGGCCGAACATTCGACGTCCCGTATCCAGAAGCTGATTCAGGATTTCCAGACCAGCGGCCGGATCAATGTCACCAAGCTCGGCTTCGCCGCCCGCCAAATCCGCAATGTGATTATCGACTGATCCTGTTCGTAACCTAACCCAAAGGCGGCTCCCCGGGGCCGCCTTTTTTCTTGTTTGGCCCACAGCAAAAAGCCCCGGAGCGTAAAACCCGGGGCTTTGGTTCACTCTTGAATGACCCGTCAAATCAATGGCGGAAATGGCGCATGCCGGTCATGACCATGGCGAGGCCGCGTTCGTTGGCGGCGGCGATCACCTCGTCATCGCGCACCGAACCGCCGGGCTGGATCACCGCCGTGACCCCGGCTTCCGCCGCATGGATCAGGCCGTCGGCAAAGGGGAAGAAGGCGTCGGAGGCGACGACGGAGCCCTGGGTCATCGCCTGCGGCAATCCGGCCGCAGCGCTCGCGTCCTGTGATTTGCGGGCGGCGGTGCGGGCGCTGTCGACCCGGCTCATCTGACCGGCGCCGATGCCGACCGTCGCGCCGTCCTTGACATAGATGATGGCGTTGGATTTCACATGCTTGCAGACGGTGAAGGCGAACAGCAGATCCTGCAGTTCCTGCTCCGTCGGCTGGCGTTCGGTCACCACTTTCAGGTCGTCCCGCGTGACTTTGCCATTGTCGCGCCCCTGCAGCAGATAACCGCCGGCGACCGATTTGATGGTCTGGCCCGCCGCCCGCGGATCGGCCAGGCCGCCGGTCAGCAGCAGCCGCAGGTTTTTCTTGGCCGCCAGGACCTCCCGCGCCTGTTCATCGGCGTCGGGGGCGATCACCACTTCGGTGAAGATTTTGGCGATTTCCACCGCGGTCGCCCCGTCGAGGGTCTGGTTGAGGGCGATGATCCCGCCGAAGGCGCTGGTCTGGTCACAGAGCAGCGCCCGCTGATAGGCCTCCGTCAGGGTCGCCGCGCGGGCGACGCCACAGGGATTGGCATGCTTGATGATCGCCACCGCCGGGCCGGATGTCGGGTCAAATTCGCTGACCAGTTCAAAGGCGGCGTCGGTGTCATTGAGATTGTTATAGCTCAGTTCCTTGCCCTGAATCTGGCGCGCCGTGGCGATGCCGGGCCGGGGAGTGGCGCTGCGACTGACATAAAAGGCCGCATCCTGATGGGGGTTTTCCCCGTAGCGCAGGGTCTGCTGACGGCGGGCGGTGATGTTGAGCCGTTCGGGATAACTTTCGCCAAGCTGTTCGGCGAACCAGACCGAGATCGCCGCGTCATAAGAGCCGGTGCGGGCAAAGGCCCGGGCCGCCAGCCGCCGCCGCAGCTCGGGCGAGGTGGCGCCGTTGTTTTCCGTCATCGACGCCTTGACCGCCTCATAATCGTCGGCTTCGACAACCACGGTGACAAATTTATGGTTTTTCGCCGCCGAGCGGATCATCGCCGGGCCGCCGATGTCGATATTCTCAATGCAGGTGGCGAAATCCGCCCCCTTTTCCACGGTTTCCTCGAAGGGATAGAGATTAACCACCAGCAGATCAATGGCGCCGATATCATGATCCGCCATCGCCGCCAGATGATCCGCCTTGTCGCGCAGGGCCAGCAGTCCGCCGTGAATTTTCGGGTGCAGGGTCTTGACCCGGCCATCCATCATTTCCGGAAAACCGGTGTGGTCGGAGACTTCCCGGACCGGAATCCCGGCATCGGCCAGGGCTTTGGCGGACCCGCCGGTCGAGAGAAGCTCGACCCCCTGTTCGCTGAGGAAGCGGCCGAATTCAACCAGGCCGCTTTTGTCCGAGACCGACAGAAGGGCCCGTTTAATCGGTTTCATGTTATCTTCGCTCATCACGTTGTCCTTAAATTGCTGTGTCTGGTCGTCATGTATCTGACGTGCTTTTATGATTGTTTATTTTTCAGGGTTATTTAACCGCGTCCTAATCGATCGTCCGGCCGCAGGCAAGCGGAAAATCGTCAAATCCGGTCAGGGAACGCCTTCTCCCCTGAAGAGTGACCATTTTATCACGGTTTTTGCCGCCGTCGTCTGGCCGGACAAGATAATCTGCCGGCATTTCTGCGCCCGCCCCGCGCCAAGATAGAGGCTTTCGCCGAGTGTCAGGTCACCACCGGCGCTGTGAAACTGCCAGACCTCGCCGTTCGGCAGGCGCAGCACGGCCCCCGTCGGCGCTTTCTGGAGGAAAACAATTATGTCGGGGTGAAGGTGAAAGCGGACATCGAATCTGGTCGCGGACAATCCGGCCGCCTTGCCGGCGCCGCCCCTTGCCTGTTCAAGAATATCTTCGCCCCGCAGATCATCGCCCCTGTCATTGAGGTAAATCATCCGATGATGCAACAGACCGAAACGCGCCAGATAGCCGTCATGACAGGCGTCGAGCAAGCCATGCCCCTGTTCGGCAAACTGCCGGCCGGACACCCGCGACGGGGCCCGGCCAAGCCGGCCGTCTTTGCGGATCTCGCTCGAATTTTTGTCGTTTAAAACAACTGTTGAATGGGCCGCCGTTGATCGACACAGCCGCGAAAGATCCGGCTCTGTTTCCCCGGGCCGGCCGCGCGCCGCGCCGCAATTGACGATGATCCGCTGTTTGCCCCGGCTCATTTCAAAGGACAGGGTCCCCGCATGGCCTTGTTCACTGACGTCAACCGCCGGCGGCGGCGCCATATCGGCAATGACAACCGTCCCTCCTTTTTCAAGTCGTCTGAAACTACTTTTATCGGGATCGGTCACGGCCGCGGGATCGCCGATTGTTGCGGCGATTTCCAGGGCGGCGGCGATCTCCCGCCCATCCTGTTCGCCGGCGCCGTTGAACAGGGCGAGCTTGCCGTCGCCGTGGCGTAATTTTTCAAGCATCGCCGCCATCCGCGGGATCACCCGCTCCAGATCGGCGGGACTTTCATGGCCCATGGCCCGCAAGGCGCTGCGGATCATGATCAGGTCGCGCAGCGCCCGATAGAGGTCTTCCGGATTGCGGCCTGATATATCGCCGTCCGGCCCGATTTCCGCCGCCAGGGCTTTTGTCAGCAGGGCCGCGCCTTTTTTCAGCCAGTCTTCGCCGTAGGGAATATAAAGCCCGGCCATCACCAGCCCGCCGATCGCGCGCAGACGGGGCAGGCCGCGCAGCATGTCATCGCCGCAATGATAAAGATGCCGGGCCTGGCGGGCGAGACAGTTGAGCAGTTTGCTGCGATAAACCAGGTCGGCGCTGTCAAGGATCAGCGGCGCATGGGCCAGCCAGTTGACGATCCGCCGGCCCAGTATATCCGGCGCCCAGGCGACCGCATGCCAGCGATCAAATTGCCGCAGCCAATGATCGGTCAGCGCCATGGCGCGGTGACGGGCGGCCTTGCGGTCGACGACCCGGTTCAGATCCCGCAGCCAGCAAAAGGAATGCAGATACGCCATAGTCTCCCGGTCAAGCCCTGTCGCCCGCCAGATCGCGCCGCCCGGCCAGTCGCCCTTGTCATGATCCGGATTGCGCAGGCATTGGCCGTCAATATAAAAGCGGTCGGCCAGGATATGGCTGCCGATGGCAACGGACCCCAGCCAGGGGTCTTTTGGCGTCCCCAGCAGGCGCAGCGGATGTTTGCCCTTGAGGCGCAATTCGTGATAGCGGCTGGCGTAATTCGCCCGCCTCACCGCGGTTTTCAGACGTTTCCGGACGTTTGTCGAAATGGAGGAGCCTGACGGACGGCGGGTCTGCGACATGTAAACTCGTCTTTGCTAAAGCGGCGGCGGGTCAGGTCTCCCCCCGCCCCTGAAATAAACCATATTCCATCATATCATATGTTGCGGCCTTGAATAGCCCCTATTCGCCGCGCAGTTTACGGATATTTTCCGCGTACTGGTCCGGGCCGCCGGTAAAGGTCGCCGTCCCCGCCACCAGAACGTCGGCCCCGGCCTCGACCACCCATTTCGCCGTCTCGTCAGTGATCCCGCCGTCGACCTGCAGGTCGATATTGCGGCCGCTGGCGTCGACCTTCTGACGCACGGCGCGGATTTTTTCAAGCTGGCTGACGATAAATTTCTGGCCGCCAAAGCCCGGATTTACGCTCATCACCAGGATCAGGTCGACCATATCCATCACATTGTCGAGCATCTCCGCCGGCGTGCCGGGGTTAAGGGAAACGCCCGCTTTCTTGCCGAGGGATTTGATCAGCTGGATCGTCCGGTGGAAGTGGGGCGTCGCCTCGGCATGAATGGTGATGATGTCGGCCCCGGCGGCGGCGAATTGTTCGATATAGGGATCGACCGGGGAAATCATCAGATGCACGTCAAAGGTCTTGGCGCTGAACGGCCGGATCGCCTTGACGACGGCCGGGCCGATGGTGATGTTGGGCACGAAATGGCCGTCCATGACATCCACATGAATATAATCGGCCCCGGCGGCGTCAATGGCGGCCACTTCCGCCCCCAGCCGGGCAAAATCGGCGGACAGGATGGAGGGGGCTATTCTGGTATGTCTTTGCATGATGATCCCTGGTCTGTAAGCGAATATGTTTCTGTCTTTCATCGGCTGTTCGGCTCAGTTGGCGCTTTTGATCAGGCGACTGATGAAAAAGCCGTCCATGCCGCCCGCGCCGTCGGGTCCGGGCTGATGAAACGGCAGGGTCTGAACATCGCCGCTCGGCAAAATCGCCTGCCCGCATCCCGGCAGCTCGCCGGCCGTGATCTCTTTCCGTTTTACCGTCCCGTTGCGGTCCAGTAAAGCCTTTATCTGATCCGGGCCTTCTTCGGCCTGCATCGAACAGACGCAATAGACCAGAACGCCGTCTTCAGCCAGCATGGCGACCGCCGCATCAAGCAGGCGGCGCTGGATGTCGGCCAGGGCCTGAATATCCTTTGGCCCTCTGGCCCGGCTCACTTCCGGGTGGCGGCGCAGGGTGCCGGTCGAGGAGCAGGGCGCGTCCAGCAGAATGAAGGGAAAGGGCTGATCGGGTTGATATGCCGCCCCGTCTGACGTCACGACGTCACAGTCAAGCTTCAGCCGGGCCATATTTTCCCGCAGCCGGCGCAACCGGCGGTCCGACTGATCGAGCGCCGTCACCCGGCAGCCCTTGGCGGCGGTCTGGGCGGTTTTGCCGCCGGGCGCGGCGCACAGCTCAAGCACCCGGTCGCCCGGTTGCGCCCCGAGCAGCCGGGCCGGCTGGCTGGCGGCCACATCCTGAACCCACCATGCGCCGTCCCCATAGCCGGGCAGCCTTCGCACATCCCCGGCCTTCTCCAACCGGACAGAGCCGCTGGCCAACAGCCGGCCGCCGAGCTTCTCCGCCCAGGTTTCACCGTCAAGGTCCGGCTTCAGGCTGAGATCCAGCGGCGGCTCAGAGAGCAGGACGGCGGCGATTTTTTCCACCTCCGCCGCGCCATAGCGCGCCTGCCAGTTGCTTTTCAGCCATCGGGGAATATTAAGCAGCGGCGAAAAGTCGCTCCGGAATTTTTCCCTTTCGCGATCAATCCGCCGCAAAATGGCGTTGACCATCCCCTTGGCGTGGCGATCCGAGCTGCTTTTCTGCTTGTCGGTCATCTTGACGGCGCAATTGACCGCCGCATGGGCCGGCGCCGTCATATAAAGAATCTGGGTGATGCCGAGGCGCAGGATATTGCGCACGGTCTTTTGCCGGCCGGTCAGTTTGCGGGGGGTGCAATAGTTGATCATGGCGTCCAGTTGGCCCAGGTGGCGCAGGCAGACGGTGCCCAGATGGCGGGCGAAGCCGCGGTCCTGCGGCGACAACCTGTCGCCATACTGGCAGCAGGTCTGGTCAAAGGCCTGGTCGAGCGGCATATGGTCGTTGAGAATTTTTTCCAGAAACGCGAGCGCCGCCCAGCGGCCGATCAGATCATTGGTCATGCTTTTTATTCCTGCTGACGTGCTACCCCCGCGGGCGTAGCACAGGCCCCGCGCCAAACCAAGCGGAAAATGGCCCCTGCCGGGCTTTATGGCCTAACGCCAGGGGCCGGACTTATTGGTGCGCCGACCGCTGTCCGGGACCGAGGAACGACCCTTTGGATCGGAACCATAACGACCCTCCGAGCCATATCGCGACCGGTCATGATTCTCCTGACGGGGCATATCGGCCGCCATATCCCGCAACCGCCTGATCCGGGTCGCCATATCGGGATGGGTGGAAAAAAGATTGTCCATCCGTTCCCCCGACAGCGGATTGACGATAAACAGATGGGCCATCGCCGGGTTGCGCTCCGCCGCCGGATTGGGCCGGGCCTTGCTGGCAACCTGCAGCTTTTCCAGGGCCGACGCCAGCCACAGCGGCTGACCGCAGATCCCGGCGCCGATGCGGTCCGCCTCATATTCCCGGCTGCGGCTGATCGCCATCTGAACCAGCATCGCCGCCAGCGGCGACAGGAACATCACCAGCAGGGTGCCAAAAATTCCCAGCGGGTTATTGCGGTTGTTGCCGAAAAACAGGGCGAAATTCGCCAGCATGCCGATCGCCCCGGCGAGGGTCGCCGTCATTGTCATCGTCAGAGTGTCCCGGTGCTTGACATGGGCCAGTTCATGGGCCATCACCCCGGCGACCTCATCCCGGTTCAAAATCTCCAACAGGCCGGCTGAGGCGGCAACCGCGGCATTTTGCGGATTGCGCCCGGTGGCGAAGGCGTTGGGCTGGGCGCTGTCGAGGATATAGACTCGCGGCATGGGCAGGCCCGCCCGCCGGGCGAGCTGCGCCACCGTCTGGTAATAATCCCGATAGCGCCGGTCGGTCGACGAGGCCGTAATCTGCCGTGCGCCAAACATGCTGAGGACCATTTTATCCGAATTCCAGTAGGCGAAGGCATTCATGCCAAGGGCGAAGACAAAGGCGATCATCATGCCCGCCTGACCGCCGAGCAGAAATCCGACGGCGAGAAACAGGGCGGTCATCGCCGCCAGCAAAAGAGCGGTTTTAAAATATCCCATTTCTATTTCCTTTCGCGAAAAAGAACATTATCCTTGACGTCAACCTTTCCATAACAGCTCCTTTCGGGCATCATGCAATCTGTTTTTATATGGAAACAATGAAATGGCAAAACAAGGGCGTCCCGATGAAAGACGACAAAAAGACGACGAAATATTCCGAAAATTCTGTTGGAAATCCTAACGACGACATCAGGAAAAATCCGTCAGGAAACACAGACCGGAAAAAAGAGCTCGGCGGCCGGGAGGGGCCGGAGCCAACCCGTTACGGCGATTGGGAAAATAATGGCATCGCATCCGACTTTTAAGCCCCGCCGCAACCAGAAATTAACGGGTACGCGGCGATGAAGCGGCTCTTTCTCCTGCGGCACGCCAAGGCCGGTTTCGGCCTGAGCGACGCCGAGCGGCCCCTGGCCGCCCGCGGCAGACGGGACGCCCTTTGGCTGGGCCGCCATCTCGCCGGGGCCGATCTCCTGCCGGAGCATATTTTCTGTTCCGCCGCCGCCCGGGCCCGGGAAAGCCTCGACCATCTGCGGCAGGGGATGGCAAGCGCGAATATGGAAAGCGCGCCGATGAAACGCGCCCCGAGCAGCAGCCTTCACGATGACCTATATCTCGCCTCCGCCCGCCGGATGACGGCGCTGATCCGAAAGGCGGACGACCGGCTGGCCTCGATTATGATAATCGCCCATAACCCGGGACTCGCCCGCCTGTTCCGGGATTTGTTGAACCGGCCGCCCGCGGAGGGGCGCAGCCTGAAATATCCGACCTGCGCCCTCGGCGTTATTGATTTTGATGTCGCGCGCTGGAACGCCGTCGAAAGTAACACCGGACAACTTTATTACTGGCTTGTTCCCTCGGACGCGCAGGCGAAAAAATAAGGGCTTTCGGCCGGGGCGCCGATCCTGTTATATTTGCCGGGACAATAAAATTTTTAACTTATATTCATCTTTGCCGCGTAAGCTGAACAAATATTTTTGGATTCTTTAATAAATGCAGGAAAAAGAACTCAGACTGGCCCTGGTATGTTTCGGCGGCATCTCGCTGGCGGTTTATATTCACGGATCGACCAAGGAAATCCTGAAGCTCGCCCGCGCCTCCAAGGCCTTTCACAATGATCCGGATGTTCAGGCCGAAAGCCGCAAAAAATATATCTATCCCAATGATCAACTGCGCGACAAGCCGGACACCGAACTGATTTATTTCGAGATATTACAGGCGCTTTCCCCGGAACTGGACCTGCGGGTTATCGTCGACACCATTGCCGGGGCCTCCGCCGGCGGCATGAACAGCATTTACCTCGGCCGGGCGCTGGCCCATGATATGGACCTGGATCACCTGCGCCATATCTGGCTGGAAGAGGCCGATGTCAGCCGCCTGGTCGGCGACAAGAAACCCGCCGGGGCGCTTGATAAAATTTTTTCAAAGCCGGTAATTAATTTCATGAGTCGCAAATATCTCGGCGACACCCATCTTGCCGAGCAGGTCCGGACAAAGCTGCCGGCGCTGATGAATATCTGGAATCTGAAGCCGCCTTTTGACGGCAAATATCTGTTCAGCCTGATTTACGACGGCCTCACCGGCATGGGCAAGGTCGGCGATCATTCCCTGATGCCCTATGGTCACAAGCTGGATCTCTTTGTCACCGTAACCGATTATTATGGCTTCCGCCGCGATATTCCCCTGAATGACCCGCCGATCATTCACGAACGCGAACATCGTCACAAGCTGCATTTTTCCTATTACAACAAGCAAAATGGCGATTCTTCCGCGCCGGGCCACGCCGTCGGCACGGTCGACAGTGATTTTGAGGCGCTGGACATCCCGGCCCTGACCTTCGCCGCCCGGGCGACCGCCTGCTTTCCCGGCGCCTTCCCGCCGGCCCAGTTGCGGGAGGTCGACAGTTTTCTCAAGGGTCTGGACAAGTCCTGGGTCAAAAAAGGCGATTTTCTGCGGAAAAACTTCCGCGAATATCAACAGGCCGGCCTCAATCCCATGCTGACCTCTTTCCTCGACGGCAGCATCCTCAACAACAAGCCCTTTGACCAGGCCATTCACGCCATTCAGGGCCGGCCGGCCTTTCGCGAGGTCGACCGGCGGATCCTCTATGTCGATCCCAACCCGGAAAACATGATGATCGCCCCGGCCGGCGCGCCGCCGACGCTGCTCAACACCCTCAAGGGGGCCCTGTCCGACATCCCGATGAATGAACCGATGCATGACGACCTGACCGATATCCAGGCCTATAACCAGCAGATCCGGACCATTAAAACCGTTATCGATAATATCAAGCCCGGCATTGAGGATCTGGTGGCGGAAATCTCCGGCGACAAGCTCGGCGCCATATCCGACGCCCGCGACATCACCTACTGGCGGATTATGGCCAATATCAAATCGGTCACCGGCGCCGGTTTTTCCTATGAAGGCTACGCCCGGTTAAAGGTCCGCAATACGGTCGCCCAGCTCACCGGCCTGATTGGCGATATTTGCGGCCAGGGCTCCGGCAGCAGCGGTCGCCGCCGAATCTACAGCATCCTGACCAGTCTGGCTTTCCGCGATAAATTCGACTTTGCCGAATATTCAAAAAAAATGGCCGGCCGGAGCCGCGGCGGCCTGTTGCAGTGGGTCAATGGCTTGATGCAAAAAAGCAAAACCGACCAGACCTTGCCGTCCTGGGGCTATTTCCTGACCAAATTCGATGTGAAATATCAACGCCGGCGTCTGCTGTTCGTTATCCGCGATCTGAATACCTTTTACGGCCATCAGCCGGCGGACGCCCGCAAGCTGGATGCGCTGAAAAAAGCGCTTTATGATATTCTTGAGGATATCGGCCATTGCGCAACGCCCGAGGCCCTGAGCGCACGGGTCAAACAGGATATTCGGGCCGCCTTTCTCCCGACCCTCGACCTGCCGATTGATGACAATGTTCCCGAGCATATCATCCAGGATCTGCTGGCCGATCATCATGGCGCCCTGACCCGGACGCTGGACCAACTGGCGAATGCGCTGAATCTGGACCAGTATAAGGCCGCAGCCGATCAATTGATCGCCGACCAGCATAACGTCACCTGGACCAACGACCTGACGCGCAGCCTGGCGCTAAGCTATATCGGTTTTTCCTTTTGGGATGTTTCGACCTTTTCCATCATGGGTTCCCGCGAGTTGGGCGAATTTGACGAGATTAAGATCAACCGGATCAGCCCCAACGATGTTTCCCTGCTGAAAGACGGGCCGGACGCCCTGCTGCTTCAGGGCACCGCCATGGGCAATTTCGGCGCCTTTTTCAGCCGGGCGGACCGGGAGAATGATTATCTCTGGGGCCGGCTCAACAGTGCGGAGCGCTTGATCGACCTGCTCTATAATCAGGCCAGGCTTTCCAATATCAGCCACAAGCTTGATGTCGTCAGCCTGAAAAAACGCATCTTCACCACGATCCTTGACGTGGAGCAACAGCATCTTCATCAGATTCCGGACCTATTCCGCCAGATCCGCGGGAAAATAGCCCAGCTTTGATCCTGCGGGACCGCTTGTTTGCCTGTGGTAGACGATATTATACGTGAAAACTTTCGCCGCAGCCGCAGCGGCCCTTTTCGTTGGGATTGGTGAAGGTAAAGCCGGTCTGGAATTTTTCGTCCCGGTAATCCATTTCGCTGCCGATCAGATAAATCACCGACATGGCGTCGATGTAGAGGGTGATCCCCTTGTCCTCGATCTTTTCGTCGCCGGGGATTTCCTCGTCGACATAATCGACGGTATAGGACAGACCGTTACAGCCCTTGGTCGAGGTGCCGAGCCGCACGCCCTTGCTGTCTTGCCCGCGCCGGGCGAGAATTTCCCGGATCCGGGCCGCCGCCGCCTCGGTGATGGTTATGATGGAATTGGTCATTTTTTTACCCTGAATACTTCCTTTTTCCTGCTGGCTTTTTCCTGTTGTCTTTTTCCTGGCGACGCACCCTACATGAAGCCCATTTCAAGCCGGGCCGCCTCGCTCATCATATAAATGGTCCACGGCGGATCCCAGACCAGGTCCACATTGACGTCGCGCACCCCTTCCACATCCAGGGCCCTGATCTGCACTTCGCCCGGCATGGTTTCCGCCACCGGGCAATGGGGCGTGGTCAGGGTCATGACGATGTCAACCTTGCCGTCCTCGCCGACATTGATCTCATAAATCAAGCCCAATTCATATATATCGACCGGAATTTCCGGGTCATAGATTTCGCGCATCCGTTCGGTGATTCCGTCCTGGATAACTTTGCGCATCTCTTCAGACAGCGGCAGGGAATAATCCCGCTCGTCCACTGCCGGGGGCGCCGCCATCGGGGACAAAGTAGTCTCGCCTGACTTTTCTTCGCTGTTTTCCACTTTTTCTTCCTGTTCTTTTCCTAAAAATCTATCCAAAAAGCTCATGATGCTGACCTTTTTCTAAGAGAATATCCGATTGACTTTGTGAAGGCCGTCAACAAACCGGTCAATATCCTGTTCCGTATTATACAGCCCCAGCGACATGCGCGCCGTTGACGGAATATCAAAGAAATCCATCACCGGCTGCGCGCAGTGGTGGCCGGTGCGGATGGCGATGCCGTCCTGATCCAGTATGGTCCCGATGTCATGGGGATGCGCCAGATCCATGGTGAAGGACAGCAGGCCCGCCATATGATCGGCCCGGCCAATCATATTCAGGCCCGCGACATCCTGGATTTTATCCAGGGCATAGACCAGCAGATGATTTTCATGGGCAGCGATATTGTCAAACCCCAGATCCTCGACATAGTCGATGGCGGCGCCGAGGCCGATACCGCCGGCGATATGCGGCGTTCCCGCCTCGAATTTATGGGGCAGGTCGTTATAGACCGTTTTTTCAAAAGTGACCGAGCGAATCATGTCGCCGCCGCCCTGATAGGGCGGCATGGCGTTGAGCAGCTCTTCCCTGGCGTAGAGCACCCCGACCCCGGTCGGCCCATAGAGCTTGTGACCGGAAAAGACATAAAAATCCGCATCAAGCGCCTGCATATCGACCCGCATGTGCGGCACCGCCTGGCAACCATCAACCAGAACCTTCGCCCCGACTTTATGGGCGGCGTCGATAATCTTCTTGATCGGCGTGATTGTGCCCAGGGCATTGGAAATATGGGTGATCGCGACCAGTTTGACCTTTTCGCTGAGGCGCTTTTCAAATTCATCAAACAAAAAGTTGGCTTTGTCGTCAATCGGCGTCACATTCAGCACAATATCCTTTTCATCGCGCAGGATCTGCCACGGCACGATATTGGAATGATGCTCCATCCGGCTCAGGACAACTTCGTCGCCGGCAGCGAGGAATTTCCGCCCCCAGGTCTGGGCCACCAGGTTGATCGCTTCGGTCGCGCCGCGGACAAAGATAATCTCCCGGGCTTTCTCCGCATTGATGAATTTGCGGATTTTTTCCCGGGCGTCTTCATATTTCTGGGTGCCGACCTGGGACAGATAATAAACCCCCCGGTGTATATTGGCGTACTCCCGGGCGTAGCATTTCTCCATCGCGTCAAGAACCTGGCGTGGTTTCTGGGCGCTGGCGGCGCTGTCGAGAAAGGTCAGCGGCTTGCCGTAGATTTCTTCCTGAAAAATGGGAAAATCCCGGCGAATTTCATCGACATTATAATTGCGCGTCTCGGGCAGGGGGGACAGGACTGACGTCATGATGTCGCCTCCCCGTTGAGCCAGCCGGCGGCCTTTTCCTTGAATCTGTCGGCAATGGCCTCCTGCGCCAGACTGTCAAAGACTTCCGAAACGAAGGCTTCGACCAGCAGGCTTTTCGCCGCATTCTCCGCCAGGCCGCGCGAACGCAGATAAAACAGCTGATCCTGATCCAGTTCGCCAACCGTCGCGCCATGGGAACATTTGACGTCATCGGCATAGATCAGCAATTCCGGCTTGGCGTTGGCTTCGGCCTTGCGGCTGAGCAGCAGACTCTTGTTCGATTGATCGGCGTTGGTTTTCTGGGCGTCCCGCGCCACAACCACCTTGCCCTGGAAGGCGGCCTTTCCGCCCTCATCCAGCACCCCGCGGAACAGCTGATTGCTTTGACAATTCGGCTGGTCATGATTGATCCGGGTGAAAATATCATGGGATTGCCGGATGCGGCCGAGATAGGCGCCGCAAAGCTCGATAGTGGCGAATTCGCCGGTGAAGCTGTTGATCAGTTCGCTGCGGCTCAACTCTGCCCCCAATTGCAGGCTGGCGTGACTGAAACGGGCCGAGGTCGCCACACGGGAATGAAGCTCGGTCATATGAATCGCCTGCTTGCCCTGAAGCTGAAGCTGATAAATCCGCACATCGGCCTGTGGCGCCAGATCAACCTGGCTGACCGTATGCGACCAGTAGCGTTCACCCTCGGCGCCGACAAATGTTTCGATGATCTGCGCCCGCGCCCCTTCGCCGGCGCGAACCCGGCAGCGGGTTCTCAGGGCCCTCATGTCGGTGCCCGTGGTCGCCAGGTGAAGAATCTGCAGCGGTTTTTCAACGGTGACGCCGGCGGCAATATCAAGGACATAGCCGTCGGTGGCGAAAGCCCGATTCAAGTCATCAAAAGACGAGGACGGCCCGTCCCCGGCCAGGGAGTCGCTGAAAAGCCGCGGGTTTTGAGATAAAACCGCGAAATTTACCCCCTCCTGATCGAGGGAGGTCGACAGCTTGCTGTCCAGATAGCCATTGACAAAAACCACCACCGGGCCGTCAATATCCGCCATCCGGGCCGTCTCATAAAGCGCCCTGATTTCCGCCTGATGCGCGCTTTCTTCGGCGACGGCGAATGTTTCATGGGTCAGGAAGCCGAGCGGGGTATATTTCCATTCCTCGACCTTGGGTCCCGGAATGCCGATCGCGGCAAACCTCTTTAGCGCCGCCGTCCGCAGATTATCCAGATCCGCCTCGCCCGCTCCCGGCAGGCGGGCGCTGGCCGCGGCAAAATTTTCGGCTATTGCGGGATTGTCCATATATAATTTCATCGCCATTTTGTGCCCTTACCGCCTTTTACGCCGCATTTTCCTCAATACCCAGACCGGCATAGCCTTCCGCCTCCAGTTTGAGCGCCAGATTCTTGTCGCCGGACTTGACAATCCTGCCGTCGGCCAGGACATGAACATAATCCGGCACCACATAATCCAGCAGCCGCTGGTAATGGGTGATCATCAGGATTGATTTCTCTGCGCCGCGCAGACGATTGATGCCCTCGGCGACAATCTTCAGCGCGTCAATATCGAGGCCGGAATCCGTTTCATCGAGAACCGTCAGGCTCGGGTTGAGGACCGCCATCTGGACCATTTCATTGCGTTTCTTCTCGCCACCGGAAAAACCGACATTGACCGGGCGTTTCAGCATTTCCGGGTCCATATCAAGCTCTTTCGCCTTGGCCCGGACCAGTTTCAGGAAATCCACCGCGGTCATCTCTTCCTCGCCCCGGTAGCGGCGCTGGCTGTTCAGGGCCGTGCGCAGGAAATTCATATTGGACACGCCGGGAATTTCAACCGGATACTGAAAGCCGAGGAACAAACCTTCGCCCGCCCGCGCATCGGGGTCCATCTCCAGCAAGTCCTTGCCGTTATAGGTCACGGACCCTTGGGTGATTTCATAGCCTTCCTTGCCGCAGATGGCGTAGGACAAGGTGCTTTTCCCGGCACCGTTGGGCCCCATAATGGCGTGCACTTCGCCGGGGTTTATCGTCAGGGTGACCCCTTTGAGAATTTCCTTGCCGCCCACGGTGGCGTGTAAATCTTTAATTTCCAACATTTCGTTTCTCTTTATCTGATGGCGGCCCGGCCACGGGGTTCGGGGCGCTTATAAATTCCGCATCATTACGGTTTATTCAAATTTTCTTGTTCACCTTCCCCGGCAATTGTTAAAGCTCTCTGCCGGAGGATAGTAATAAAGTCGTCTTATCCAACACTTCCCTCCAAACTGATCCCCAGCAGCTTCTGGGCCTCAACGGCAAACTCCATCGGCAGATGCTGCATGACGTCCTTGCAGAAGCCATTGACAATCAGCGTCACTGAATCCTCGACCTCCAGCCCGCGCTGCTGACAGTAAAACAGCTGTTCATCGCTGATTTTGGAGGTGGTGGCCTCATGCTCCACCTGGGCGGAGGGGTTTTTGGTTTCAATATAGGGCACCGTATGGGCGCCGCAGCGGTCGCCGATCAGCAGGCTGTCGCACTGGGTGAAGTTGCGGGCGTTTTCCGCCCCCGGCAACACCTTCACCAGGCCGCGATAGGTCGCCTGAGACGTGCCGGCGCTGATGCCCTTGGAAATGATCGTGCTCGAGGTGTTTTCCCCGATATGGATCATCTTGGTTCCGGTGTCGGCCTGCTGGAAATTATTGGTGATGGCGACGGAATAAAATTCACCGACCGAATTATCGCCGATCAGCAGGCAACTGGGATATTTCCAGGTTACCGCCGAGCCGGTTTCCACCTGGGTCCAGGAAATCTTTGAATTTTTCCCCCGGCAGGCGCCGCGCTTGGTGACGAAATTATAAATGCCGCCCTTGCCGTCCTTGTCGCCGGGATACCAGTTCTGCACCGTCGAATATTTGATTTCCGCATCGTCATGGGTGATCAGTTCGACCACCGCCGCATGAAGCTGGTTTTCATCGCGCTGCGGCGCCGTGCAGCCTTCGAGATAGGAGACATAAGAGCCCTCATCGGCGATGATGATCGTCCGCTCAAACTGACCGGTATTGGCCTCATTGATCCGGAAATAGGTGCTGAGCTCCATCGGGCAGCGCACGCCTTTGGGAATATAGACAAAGGTGCCATCGGTGAAGACGGCGCTGTTGAGGGCGGCATAGAAATTATCCGCCACCGGCACCACGGAGCCGAGATATTTTTTCATCAGGTCCGGATAATCATGGGCCGCTTCCGAAATGGAGCAGAAAATAATGCCGGCTTCCTCAAGTTTTTTGCGGAAGGTGGTCGCGACAGATACGCTGTCAAAGACAATATCAACCGCGACGCCAGCCAGAACCTCTTGTTCTTTAAGGGAAATTCCTAGCTTTTCATAGGTTTTCAGCAGCTCCGGATCAACTTCATCCAGGCTTTTCGGCCGATCATCCGAGGATTTGGGCGCGGAATAATAATATATATCATTGAAATCGATCTCCGGATAATCGACCATCGCCCAGGTCGGTTCTTCCATAGTCAGCCATTTTTCATAGGCCTTCAGTCGCCAGTCGAGCAGCCACCGGGGCTCTTTCTTCTTGGCCGAAATAAAGCGAATCACATCCTCGTTCAGCCCCTTGGGGGCCTTGTCCGAGGCGATTTCGGTGACGAAACCGTATTTATACTCGCCCGAAACCTCTTGAACGGTCTGCTGGGCTTCTTCTGTTGCAACCATCCGGTTACCTCCTGATGCTTCCGGTCAAATCCGGCAAGCCTAATTAACTGTCTTACTGATCAGGGGGAGATCATCCACCTTGCCGTCCCCGATAAAATCGGGAACGCTTTCGATCATCTGCGATAACAGCACGCTGCCGAGCGCGCCCTTGACCGCCTCATTGATTCTGTACCACTGGCTGCGGGTGCCGCAGCTGCTGACCCGGTCACAATCCGATATGTCGTCGCCCAGGCAGTTGGTCAGTTGAACCGGACCGTCGACGGCCTCGATAATATCGGCAATGGAAATGTTTGACGCTTCATTCGCCAGAGAAAAGCCGCCATTCAGGCCCCGGTGAGAGGTCAGCAGACGGGCCCGGACCATGGTGCCAAGGATCTTGCTGACCGTCGGCAGGGGAATCCGGGTCATCTCGGCCAACCCGGCAGAAGAATGGATATCTTCCGGCTTCAGCGCGATGCAGCACATCAGCTCAACCGCATAATCAGCCAGATTTGATAATTTGATCATACCACTTCCATTTCACCAAACCTTGAAATATTTCACGCCGGGAAAGCCCGGATTTTAACTGCCTTAAACCCCGGGTTTAAGCGACGGGGCTTTGCCACGTCGGGCAGCGGAACAACCGCATTCCCTATCCAAAAAATGCCGCCACCCGCAAACCATACCAGTTTGGTCTTCTATTACATGGGGGTTTTTGCCGCCTTTGTCAACATAAATCATACTGAATTAGTCGTTTTATGTTTAAAATAAATTTTCTGCGGTATTTATAATCGGTTAACGGCAGAGCGCCGACCCTGTTCCGGCAAACCGACCCCCAGGCGGGAACAAAAAAACCCGACAAAATAAAGCGATATATATAAAGATCTGCCGGCAGCGCGGCGGAAAAGGCGGCCACCCTCGTCAGACGTCACAAATCATCGCGGGAACTTAACCTTTGACACAGGTCGTCCAACTGCTCCAGTGACTTGTAGGCAATCCGCAATTCGCCGCTTTCATCGCTGTTGAACGCGATGGAAACCGCAAGACCCAGGGTGCTCGACAGATCCTTCTCCAGGGCGACAGTGTCCGGATCCTTGTCCAGTTTATAGACTTTCGCGCCGGCGGACGTTCGGGCCCGGTTTTTCGTCTTCGCCCGACCGCCCTTGCAGAGGGATTCCACCTGCCGGACGCTTAATCCCTCGGCAATGATTCGCGCAGCAATCGCCTGTGCATCCCCGGCCGTAACCAGGGCCCGGGCATGGCCCATACTCAGCTTTCCTTCATTGACCAGGGTCCGCACCCCTTCGGGCAGGGCCAGCAGCCGCAGGATATTGGCGATATGGCTGCGGCTCTTGCCGACGATATGACCCAGTTGTTCCTGGGTATGATGAAATTCATCCATCAGCCGCTTATAGCCCATGGCTTCCTCAATCGGGCTCAGGTCATGACGCTGAATATTTTCAATCAGGGCAATTTCCAGCGCCTCGCCGTCGGTCATTTCCCGAATCAACACCGGAATGCGGTGCAGCCCGGCGGCCTGGGCCGCCCGCCAGCGCCGTTCCCCGGCAATAATTTCATATTGATCCAGATCGCCGCGACGGCGCACCAGCAACGGCTGCAGAATGCCCCGGTCCCTGATCGAGGCGATCAGGTCGCTGGATTTTTCCGCGTCAAAATAGATCCGCGGCTGATAGGGATTGGGCGCCAGAAATTCGATCGGCAATTCCCGGTCCGGGCCGCCCGATGAAACGGAAAGATCGGCGTATTCCTTGTCTGTTGAGCCGAGCAAGGCTGATAACCCTCTGCCTAATCCCTTGGTATTGCTTGCTTTTTCCTTAACTGTCATCTGGATAAATCTTCCTCGGATATTATTGTGATCGTCCTTCGCGACCGGTTTTCATTTAAGACCTCAGGCGGCGCTTGTCGCAACACGGCGCAATATTTCCGTCGCCAGCCGGATATAAGCCTGACTGCCGCTGCATTTAAAATCATACAGCAAGACCGGTTTGCCGTGGGACGGCGCCTCGGACACCCGGACATTGCGCGGAATCACCGTATTGAAAACCTTCTGACCCAGATGGCCGCGCACATCATTGGCCACCTGGCTCGACAGATTATTGCGCCCGTCATACATGGTCAGGACAACCCCCTCTATCTCCAGCACCGGATTGAAATTGTTTTTCACCGTCTCAATGGTCCGCAACAGCAGACTTAGCCCCTCCAGGGCGAAAAACTCGCATTGCAACGGCACAATCACCGATCGGGCGGCGGCCAGAGAATTGAGCGTCAGCAAATTCAGCGACGGCGGACAATCGATCAGCACATAATCAAACTGATCGAGCAGCGGGTCCTGCAACGCCTTGCGCAGGCGGTAGGTGCGCTGACTTTCGCCCACCAGCTCCAGTTCGGCCCCGGTAAGATCAATGGTTGACGGCACCAGATATAACCCGGGCACCACAGATTCCACCAGCGCCGCGCCGAGGCTTATTTCCCCCATCAGAACCTCATAGATGCTGTTGTCCCGGTTGTCCCGCTCCCGGCCGAGTCCGGTGCTGGCGTTGCCTTGGGGATCCATATCGATAATCAGGACTTTTTTGCGCGCCGCCGCCAGCGCCGTCGCCAGGTTTATCGTCGTCGTGGTTTTGCCAACGCCGCCCTTCTGGTTTGCAATTGCGATAATTTCCGGCTTTTTCCGGCCTGTGGATAACTTTGTGGACATATTCCTTCGAACCTCCCGATAAAAATTAACGCAAAGCCTTTATATGACTGACTTTCAGGATCATACCCGATTCTTCCGTACTGCTTGTGAATTTTTTGACATCAAACCGCCAGTTTTCCCGGGCCTGCTCAATTTCCTGATCGGCAATCTGGCCTTTCAAAAACAGGCACATCGTCTCCTCACCGATAAAATGACGCCCCAGATCGAATAATTTATCCAGTGACGCGCAGGCGCGGGACAGGATATAATCCACATGAAACGGCGTCAGACTTTCCGCCCGCTCGTTATGAACCACCGCATGGCATCCGGTCTCGCGGATCACCTGCCGCATAAAGGCGCATTTCTTGTTGTTGCTCTCCACCATGTGAAATTCGCCCCGATCCAGCATAGAGAGTAACAGACCCGGAAAGCCGGCACCACTGCCAATATCAAGAAAGCGCAAATTTTTATCCTCGTTATTATCAATCAGAGCATCGAGCTGAAAGCTGTCATAAAAATGCCGCCGCCACATGTCGGCCACGGTTGCGTCACCGACCAGATTGATCTGTTTCTGCCATTTTGTCAGCAGGTCGGCGTAAATCCTGATTTTTTCCATGGTTTCACGTGAAACACCGGACCGTTCAAAAAAGCTGTTTTCATCAAAAGCGGACGCCATAGTCGTTTATTTCTCTTTCCTTTTGACATAGCGCAGCAGGCTGTTGAGCGCCACCGGCGTCACCCCGGAAATACGCGCCGCCGAACCGAGGGTCGCCGGCCGGGCCTGAATGAATTTCTCCCGCACTTCATTGGACAGGCCGCCGATGGCGCCGTAATCAAGGTTTTTCGGCAGCGTCAGGTTTTCATCCTTGCGGAAAGCGAGAATATCCGCCTCCTGCCGCTCCAGATAGGCGCTGTAGGTGGCGTCAATTTCAATCTGCTCGACAATCTCCGTCGGTATTTGCGCCAATTCAGGCCAGATTCTGGTCAGGTCGCCGAAGGTGACATCCGGATAGGACAGCAGGGTTTTCGCCGATCTTTTCACCCCGTCCTGATTGACTTTCAGGCCAAATTCAGCCGCTTTGTTCGGCGAAAGCGCCAGACTTTCAACCAGTGCGCCATATTTCGCCACCTCCGCCATTTTTTCCCGGAAAACTCTTGCCCGCGAGGCGCCGACCAGACCGCCTTCCCGTCCCAGCGGCGTCAACCGCTGATCCGCATTGTCCGACCGCAGTTTCAGGCGATATTCCGCCCGGCTGGTGAACATCCGGTAAGGCTCCCGCGTGCCCTTGGTCACCAGGTCGTCAATCATCACGCCGATATAGGCGTCGGCCCGGTCGAGCGTGAAATCATCCGATCCGGCGGCCGAGCGCGCCGCATTGGCCCCCGCCATCAGGCCCTGGGCAGCCGCCTCCTCATATCCGGTGGTGCCGTTAATCTGGCCGGCGAAATATAGCCCGGCGATCTTCTTGGTCTCGAGCGTGACATGAAGCTCCCGCGGATCGACGAAATCATATTCAATGGCGTAGCCATATTGTTTGATCACAACCTTTTCGAGCCCCGGGATGGTCCGGATATAGGCGTCCTGGACATCCTCGGGCAACGAGGTCGATATGCCGTTGGGATAAATCGTATCATCGTCCAGACCCTCAGGCTCAAGAAAAATCTGATGCTGGGATTTATCGGCGAAGCGCATCACCTTATCCTCAATCGACGGGCAATAGCGCGGCCCGATCCCCTCAATATTGCCGCTATACATGGCCGATTTATCGAGGTTGTCGCGGATCAACGCATGGGTTTTTTCTGTCGTGTAAGTGATGTGGCAGGCAATTTGCGGCACTGTGATCGCCCGGTTGAGAAAGGAAAAAGGCGCTGGCGGATGATCACCCGGCTGCAGATCGCAAACCGACCAGTCGATGGTTCTGCCGTCGAGCCGAGCCGGAGTTCCGGTTTTCAACCGATCAAGAGTAAAGCCCGCGTTGGCCAGAGTTTTTGACAGGCCGAGCGCCGGCGCCTCGCCGACCCGGCCCGCCGGGATCTGCTTATCGCCGATGTGGATCATGCCGCGCAAAAAAGTCCCCGTGGTCAGGATTACCCGGCCGGCATGAATTTCCGCCCCCTCGGCGGTGATGATGCCGCCGACCCTTTGGGTTGCCCCCGCGCCGCTCAGAATGAGATCCTCCACCGCCGCCGCCTCAACCTGCAGGTTGGGATAGTCTAAAATCAGTTCCTGCATCGCCTGACGGTATAATTTACGGTCCGCCTGGGCCCGCGGGCCGCGCACCGCCGGACCCTTGCGTTTGTTGAGCATGCGGAACTGGATGCCGGCCTGATCGATCACCCGGCCCATCACCCCGTCGAGGGCGTCAATCTCCCGCACCAGGTGCCCCTTGCCCAACCCGCCAATCGCCGGATTACAGGACATTTCGCCAATGGTCTCAATCTTGTGAGTGACCAACAGGGTTCGTGCGCCAAAGCGGGCGGCAGCGGCGGCGGCTTCACAGCCGGCATGTCCGCCGCCAATTACGATTACGTCAAAATGATATTTCACCATGGGCCCTGATTTCACTATGGGGTTAAAATTTTTCGGCGTTACTTTTCCGGCACGGGCGCTCGAAACCCGGACTCTAGTTTTTTATCAAAAAATTGTCAAAGCCTGAATCCACATAAGGCGAATTGCCGGGTTATATCGGACCGGTAATGTTTCACGTGAAACGCAAAAGATTAACAAATCGTTAACCCTCCGAAAATATCGTTGTTTTCCGCTGGCTTTTATCAATTATTTTCCGGTTATTTTCCGATGCAGAATTCCGCGAAGATCACGTCGAGAATATCCTCCACATCAACCCGGCCGCTGATCGACCCCAAATGGCGGGCCGCCATGCGCAGATCCTCGGCCATCAGCACCAGTTCCTTGTCCTGGTTTTCGATAAAGCGGTCAAGGTGCTCAAGGCAGTTCTCCAGCGCCTGTCGATGGCGCAGCCGGGTCAGGTTCGGCGCATCGGACAGCTCCATCCGCTTTTCGACCTCTGCCGACAGGCAACGGAGAAAATCCGCCATACCGCTTTCTTCCCTCGCCGAGACCGGCAGCAGGGCGATAGCGTCCTGTGAGCTTTTCCCAAGCTTCGCCTCGGACACCGGATGCAGGTCGGCCTTGTTGAGCAGAATGATCGTATTGCGATCAATCTGGCGCCGCAACCTGTCCGGCAACTCTGGCCACTGCCCGGCGTCAGTCATCAGGATCTTAATGTCGGCGGTCGCGGCCCGCCCCTCGGCCCGGCGAATGCCTTCCGCCTCGATGACGTCGCCGCTTTGGCGGATGCCCGCCGTATCAATCACCGTCACCGGAAAGCCCTTGATGTCGAGATGAACCTCCAGCACATCGCGGGTGGTCCCGGCAATATCGGAGACGATCGCCACATCGCGCCGGGACAGAAAATTCAACAGCGTCGATTTGCCGATATTGGGCGCGCCGAGAATGACCACCTGCAGGCCGTCGCGAATCCGCTCGCCCTTGAAGCCGTCGCCCATATGGTGAATGATGTTCTGGCGCAGGATTTCCATTTTCGGCCGGACCTGATCGGTGACATCCTCGGGGATTTCCTCATCAGCGAAATCAATATCGGCCTCAAGCCGGGCCATGGCCAAAATAATCTCCCGGCGCCAACCCTCGTATAAATCCGCCAGACGGCCCTCCATCAGGCGCAGGGCCTGGCGGCGCTGGGCCTCTGTTTCCGCATTGATCAGGTCGGCCAGTCCCTCGACAGCGGTCAAATCCATTTTGTCGTTGTCAAAGGCCCGGCGGCTGAATTCGCCGGGTTCGGCATGTCTCAGCCCGGGGATCTTTGCCAGAGCCTCGAGGAAGCCGCTGACCACCGCCCGGCCGCCATGAATATGGAATTCCGCCACATCCTCGCCGGTGAAGCTGCGCGGGGCGGGAAAATAGAGCAGCAGACCCCGGTCAAGCCGATGGCCGTTATCCGGATCAACGAACCAGCGGAGATGCGCTTCACGTGGAACAACGGGTTGCCTGTCGCCGCTCAGCCCTTCGATCGCCGCCGCAGTTTCCGGCCCGGAAAGCCGAATGACCGAGACCCCGGCCCGCCCCTTGCCACTGGACAGGGCAAAGATAGTCTGGGTAGTTATAATCTGTCGCTGAGTCACGATATTTTCTGGGCTCCTTTCGGGGGTTATTTTTCCTTGGGGGAACTGGCCGCATTCCAGAATATATTCTGCAGGGTTTCCATGTTTTTCTCCACGTTCTGGCCGGCCATTTTCAGGCCCGGCGCCATCCAGAGATTAAACATTTTCTCCATATCCTCCGAAGAAAGACCAGAGGACATTTTTTCCTGGAGCTCGGCCATAAAGGCTTCCTGAAGCGGTTCCATATCCGGCAGGCCGAGAAATTGCCGCGCTTCCTTGGGACTGCAATCTATATCAATGGTGATTTTCATGGGTCACTCCACTTTACATTAATATTAAGTTATGACATTTCATTGCCAATGTTCCACAGGGCCTATCATATAATAAAACCAAGGGATTGCCGCCATAAAAAAGCGGCAAACAGCATTCTCTCATCATTCTGCTCCTTGCCGGTTTGTTTATATATCTATAAGATATATAAATTTTGCTTTGCCGGATCCGCTTTTCCCGCTACAACAGGACTATAGCAGATGTGGTAACGGACCCTTTGATCGGAGGATATAAATGGCTCAACTTTCCTTTCACAGCCCGATCGACGACCTGACGCTCAGCGAAGAAAACGGCCGCATCGTCTCCCTCGACTGGGGCTGGTCGCCGCTGTCCCGGGAAACGCCTTTTTTACGGGCGGCGAAAGAGCTGATTGATGATTATTTCGACGGCCTCAATCCGGATTTTACGCTTCCCTTGGAGCCAATCGGCACCAATTTCCAAAAGAAAATATGGCGGGCGATGTGTGAAATTCCCTATGGTGAAACAATGGCTTATGGTGAGATCGCCGATAAGGTCGGCTCCCATCCCCGCGCCGTCGGCGCCGCCTGCGGCCGCAACCCGATTCCGCTCCTGATCCCCTGTCACCGGGTGGTCGGCAAAAAGGGCAAACTGATCGGATATTCCGGCGGAAATGGCATTGACACCAAACGCTACCTGCTCGATCTCGAACAGGCGACTGCCCAGAAATCCCGTTGAGTTAAAACCCTATTCCGCCAGGGCCTCTTCCGCTTCCTCCAGTCGGGCGATCTTGATATTCAGATAGCCGTAAAAGACGGAAATCACCGGACTTAAAAGATTGAAAAAACAATAGGGAAAATAGGCGAAGGTCATCACCCCGAGAGTCCCGGCCATAAAGGCGCCGCAGGTATTCCACGGAATCAAGACCGATGTCACCGTGCCGGTGTCCTCCAGGACGCGAGAGAGATTTTTCGACGCCAATTGCCGCTTTTTGAATTCAAGGCGATACATCCGGCCCGGCAGCACGATCGAAATATACTGATCCGCCGCCAATATATTGATCCCGATGCAGGTCAGGGCGGTGGTGAAAATCAGCCCTCCGGTGGAATGGGCCAGATGAATGATGCTGTTGACAATCCGCTTCAGCATGCCGAGCTTTTCAATGACCGAGCCAAAGGTAATGGCGCAGACAATCAGCCAGATGGTGTAAAGCATGCTGCTCATGCCGCCGCGGGTCAGCAATTCGTCAAGATCGCCATTGCCGGTATCGGCGACAAAGCCGCCGAACAGGGCCCGCCATACCCCGTCAAACAGGGTCAGCGCCGTCACCTGATCCGCCTCGACAAATTTGACGATCACATCCTGCTGGAAGATCACCGCGAACAGGCCGCCGACCAGCGCGCCAATCAAAATGGTGGGAAAGGCCGGCATTCGCTTGAACGCCATGTAAAAAACGATCGCCATCGGGATCAACAGATGCGCGCCGATATTAAAATTCCGGTCCAGCACATCCAGCCGGTCCTGAATATTGATTTGCCCGGTGGTTATGTCAGCGTTAAGTCCGATGACCAGATAAAGGATCAGGGCAATGGTGATCGCCGGAAAAGTGGTCCAGACCATATGCCGGATATGGCTGAACAAGTCGGAGCCGGTCACCGCCGGCGCCAGATTGGTCGTATCCGACAGCGGCGACATTTTATCGCCGAAATAAGCCCCGGAGATGATCGCCCCGGCGGTAATTTCCGGCGACAGCCCCAGTCCGGCGGATATGCCGATCAGGCCGACGCCAACCGTGCCCGCCGTCGACCAGCTGCTGCCGATGCTGATCGCCGTCACCGCGCACAGCAGGCAGGCGGTAAAATAAAAATAATCCGGGCTGATCACCTGCAGGCCGTAATAAATCATCGCCGGCACCGTGCCCGACAGGATCCAGGTGCCGATCAACGAGCCAACGGTAAACAGGATCAATATGGCGTTGACCGTATTGCCGATGCCGTGGGAAATCGCTTTTTCAATCTCCCGCCAGCTAAAACCCTGACGCCAGCCGATCAGCAGGGCGATCCCGGCGCTGATCAGCAGCGACATCTGGCTGGCGCCGCTCTGGGTGTCGTCGCCATAGAGATAAACCGACAGGACCAGCAAGATCACCAGGGTAAAAGCCGGAACGAGCGCGGCAAATAAACTTATATTTTTTTTTGGCTGGTTTTTTTCTGATTTCTCGAAATCTGGACTGTCCGATCCCGGTTTTGCTGACATAATTGATTATCCCAAGAATTATTTTTTATGAATTTAATCCGGAAACTATAAGCAAGCCATGTCAAAAAGTATAGCGCCTTGTCAGGCATAACTTCGGCGATAAAAAAAGCACCTTTATCCGGCGCTTTTTTCAGGGCTGCTTTTTAGTTATTCATCGAATTGTAGAATTCGTCATTATTCTTGGTGTCCCTGATCTTGCCCAGCAGGAATTCCATCGCGTCCACCGACCCCATCGGCATCAGAATCCGCCGCAGGACATACATCTTGGCGAGCGTCCCCTTGTCGAGCAGCAATTCTTCCTTGCGGGTACCCGACTTGGTGATGTCTATCGCCGGGAAGACCCGTTTGTCGCTGACCTTTCGGTCCAGAACAATTTCCGAGTTGCCGGTGCCCTTGAATTCCTCGAAGATCACTTCGTCCATCCGGCTGCCGGTATCAATCAGCGCCGTCGCGATAATCGACAGCGAGCCGCCCTCCTCGATATTGCGCGCCGCGCCGAAAAACCGTTTCGGCCGCTGCAGGGCGTTGGCGTCAACCCCGCCGGTCAACACCTTGCCGGAACTCGGGATCACCGTGTTATAGGCCCGGGCCAGACGGGTGATGCTGTCGAGCAGGATCACCACGTCGCGCTTATGCTCCACCAGACGCTTGGCTTTCTGAATCACCATTTCCGCCACCTGGACGTGGCGCGACGCCGGCTCGTCAAAAGTTGAACTGATCACCTCGCCATTGACCGAACGCCGCATATCGGTCACTTCCTCCGGCCGCTCGTCAATCAGCAGGACAATCAGGAAAACATCCGGATGATTTTCGGTGATCGCATGGGCGATATTCTGCAGCAGCACGGTTTTACCGGTCCGCGGCGGCGCGACGATCACCGCCCGCTGCCCCTTGCCGATCGGCGCCACCAGGTCAATCACCCGGGCGGAATTATCCTTCACGCTGGGATCTTCCCGGTCAAGTTTGAATTTTTCTTCCGGATGCAGCGGCGTCAGGCTGTCGAAATGCACCTTGTGGCGGCCCGCCTCCGGATCTTCGTAATTGATCTGCGACACTTTCAGCAGAGCGAAATAACGCTCGCCTTCCTTGGGACCGCGGATCTGGCCCTCGACCGTATCCCCGGTGCGCAGGCCAAAGCGCCTGATCTGGCTTGGACTGACATAAATATCATCGGGACCGGGCAGATAATTTGCTTCCGGTGAGCGGAGAAAACCGAAGCCGTCCTGGAGCACTTCGATCACACCGCCGCCGGTGATTTCTTCGCCTTTTTCGGCCATTTTTTTCAATATGGCGAACATCAGCTCCTGCTTGCGCAGATTGCTGGCGTTTTCAACCTCCAGCTCTTCAGCCAAAAGCAATAATTCACTTGGGGGTTTCTTTTTCAGTTCCAGAAGATTCATGAGGCAAGTCCGATAGGGTTTCTTGGGGATAAAATATTGATGGCGCTATGCCGCGATCGGCAGGAAAGCTTTGAAGAAAATCACTTTGCAAGATTTATTGGCCAAGGTTTATTGGCAGGGTTTAATAGTGAAAAGAAAATTGAACTGTATAAGCTTACTTATTCCATATTCAATCACAATAACGTAAATCCTTCCTTAAAGGAAGGGCGTTTTCTAATTTCCTCGATCGTCTCTGTCAAGCCCTAAAACGGTTTAAAGATCACCAGGAAGACGATCGCCATCATAAGCAGGGTCGGAATTTCATTTACCACCCGAAAGAATTTCTCACCATGGCGCCGTTCATCGCGCGCGAACTGACGCCGCCAGATCGACAGATAGCCGTGAAAGCCGCTCATCAATAAAACACATAAAAATTTGGCGTGGAACCAGTGATCATCCCATCTTTCCTGGCCAAAAGCCATGCACAGGCCGACAATCCAGGCGACGGTCATCGCCGGATTGATGATAATCCGGATCAGCTTGCGCTCCATTTCCTTGAACATCTCGGACGCATCGGAACCAATCTCAAGCCGGCAGTGATAGACAAACAGCCGTGGCATATAAAACATGCCGGCCATCCAGCTGATCACGGCGATGATATGAATGGCCAGAAACCAGTAATAATATTGGGCTAAAACGTCAATCATGTGAATGCTTCCCGCGTCAGTTGGGCCAGGGCGGCGATATAGGACGGATGACAGCCGACGGCCGGAATCCGGATATAATCCCTGACCCCGGCTTCTTCGGCCAGTTCGCGATATTCGATATCCAGCTCGACCAGGGTTTCCGAATGTTCGGAGACAAAGGCGATCGGGACAATGATAATATTCTTGCCGTCACGGCCGGCGCGTTCAATTTCATCCTCGGTATAGGGTTCAATCCATTTAAGCGGCCCGACCCGGCTCTGGAAACACACCACATGGTCGGGATGATCCAGTTCAGCCTGTATCGCCCGGCAGGTCAGCTCGATCTGATCGCGATAAGGGTCGCCGGCCTCAATGACCTTTTCCGGCAGCCCGTGGGCGGAATATAATATCCGGTAATCCTGCGGCTGGTCCAGCCGGTCCAGCGCGTCGCGCAACAGGGCGACCTGGGCGGCGATAAACCCCGGCGCGTCGGGATACTGCCGCACCGCCCGGTATGGCGCCGCAAGACCGGCCTTGTTGGCGCTCGCGTTCCAGTCAATCAGCGACGATCCGGTCGTGGTGATGGAATAATGCGGATAGAGCGGCAACAGGACAATCCTGTCCGGCTGATAAGCCGCGACCTGTTTCACCGTCTCATGGGAAAAAGGGCGCCAATAGCGCATGGAAATAAAACAGCGATACTTCCCCTCGCCGTCCTCATTCAGGCTTCGTTCAAGGGCCCGCGCCTGCGCCTCGGTCTGGTCCAGCAATGGCGACCGGCCGCCGATCTGCTGATATATCTTGCGGGCGAAGGGCGCTCTTTTGCCGGAGATAATTTTCGCCACCAGCCAGCGCAGGGGATTTTTAAGGGCAATGATCGCCGGATCGTAAAATAAATTAAACAGAAACGGTTTTACCGCCTCGAGGCTGTCCGGCCCGCCCAGGTTAAACAGAATTACTGCAATTTTTCTTTTATTTTCATGGCTTTGCGTCATGACTTGTTTTTATATTCCCTGATGATTTCAGACACCCTTGCGACATTTTGCGGCGGGGTTTGCGGCACGATACCATGTCCCAGGTTAAAGATAAACGGCCCGTCACTCAAACAATCGAGGATATGCCGGACCCGCTTTTCCAGGGCCGCGCCCCCGGCGACAAGCAGCAGCGGATCGAGATTGCCCTGAACCGGGCACAGCGGCTGAATATGATCGCGGACCCAGTCAAGGGGCATGGTGGTGTCAATGGATACGGCTGTCACCCCGGTTTGTCTGATATAATCCGGATAGCGGCAGCCGGCACCCCGGGGAAAGCCGATGATCGGAATATCCGGATATTTGACCCGGAGATTGCTGACGATCTTTTTCACCGGTTCGACGGCCCATTTATGAAACTGGTCTTCCGGCAGGTTACCGGCCCAGGTGTCAAAAAGCTGAATGACCTCGGCTCCCTGTTCAATCTGTCTCAACAGATATTCAGTGGTCGCCGTCACCAGAAGGTCAATGAGTCCCTGAAAAACACCTTCCTCCTGGAAAGCCATCGACCGGGCCGCCGCCTGATCGGGTGATCCATGTCCCTGCACCATATAAGTGGCGACGGTCCACGGGGCGCCGGCGAAGCCGATCAGGGCGGTGTCTTCCGGAATTTCCTGACTCAGGCGCTTCACGGTCTGATATACCGGATCCAGATGCTGATGAAAATTATCCATATGCAGGGCGTCAATTTTTTCTGCGCTGTCGATCGGGGTCAGCACCGGACCCTCGCCCTGCCTGAATTCAAGATGCTGGCCCATGGCCTGGGGCACGACGAGAATATCGGAAAACAGTATGGCGGCATCCATATGATAGCGGCGCAGGGGCTGCAGGGTGACCTCGACGGCAAAATCCGGTGAATAACAGAGATCGAGAAAGGAACCGGCGGTTTTCCGGCGCTCCATATATTCCGGTAAATAACGTCCGGCCTGGCGCATATACCAGAATGGCGGTCTGTCGGTAGGTTTTGACTGCAGGGTCTGAAGGAATCTTTTGTTGGGGGCCATCTGACTTCTTTATGTAATTTCGATTGATAGGTTATGCACGGATAAGAAACAAATATAGTATTTATTTATAAATAAAAAGGGTGTTGTTGTTGTGGATGCCTGTGGATAGGCGGGATTAAATGTTATCCCCAGGATAATGAGCAGAAAAGGCGCTGCCGCTGTTTTTTAATCAAATAGCGGTTTTTGCGGCACAAGTCTATGGATAAGACGGTTAAATAAGCGTTTTAATAACGGGGATTGTGGGGATATAATCAGACTTGACAAAAAAGGACGAAAATTGTTTCTGATTCCCACAGGTCCGGAAAAAAGTTATGCAGAGGAGCGTAAGGGGGCGTATAAAAAAACAACAGGGTGGGTAAAAAACCGCCCGGCGCGGATAAAAGCGGGTTATCCCCGTAATTTTACCGGTTGGGGATAAAAAGTGATTCTGAGTGAGAAGGGCGATTATTGATATGAAAGAAGTGCATCTTCATCTGGTGTCCGATGCGACCGGCGATACCCTGGAGCAGGTGGCGAAGGCGGCGCTGGCCCAATTTCCGGAAATAAAGGCGCTGAAACATTACTGGCCGATGATCCGCACCGCCCGCCATATGGAGCGGATCATCCCGGAAATCGGCGAAAAACCGGGCATTGTCATGTTCACTTTGGTCAATCAGGATATTGAGAATGTTCTGGTCAAGGCCTGCGATGAAAAGAAATGGCCCTATATTTCGGTGCTGCATGGCATCATCCGGGAACTGGGCCGCCATCTGGGGGAAAAAAGCATCGCCCGGCCGGGGCTCCAGCATAAGATGAACCATGAATATTTCGAACGGATCGACGCCATGCAATATACCCTGATGCATGATGACGGCCAATATCCGGAGGGCCTGAAGGATGCGGATATTATTCTGGTCGGCGTTTCGCGGACCTCGAAAACCCCGACCTGCGTTTATCTGGCCAACAAGGGCATGAAAACGGCGAATGTGCCGATTGTGCCGAACCAGCCCCTGCCGCGGGAACTGGAAAATATCAACGGCAAATTTGTCGTCGGCCTTGTCAACAGTGTCGATCGGCTGGTGCAGATCCGCCGCAACCGGCTGTTGTCGCTGAAGGAGGTTAAAAAAACCACCTATGTCGATGAGGAGGCCATCAAACAGGAGGTCCAGCAGGCCCGGCGGCTGTTTACCAGCCGCGGCTGGCCGGTGATCGATGTCACCCGGCGGTCGATTGAAGAAACCGCCGGGGCGATCATGAAACTGAAATATAAATTTGATGAAGAAAAACAAACCGATGCCGCCTCATGACGCTTTATCGCCAAAAGCGAAACCCCCGCCCAAGATGAAGCCCAAGATGAAACCTGGGCTGAAGTCTCGGCCGCAAGGGGCGTCTGCCCGGCCGCGGCTTATTCTGGCGTCGGCCAGCGCCTCGCGTCGGACCATGCTGCAAAGGGCCGGCATCGCCTGTGATTTTGCGGCGGCGGACATTGACGAGGCGGCGGTAAAGCGGCAAATGCAGCGTCGGAACGCTGCGCCGGAAAGAATTTCCGAACATTTGGCCTATTTAAAGGCCCGGGCCGTAAGCCGCAAAAATCCCGGCCGTCTGGTCCTCGGCGCCGATCAGCTTCTGGTCTGTGACGAGCGGATATTCGACAAGCCGCGCGATATGGACGAGGTGGCGGATCACCTGCGGTTTTTCCGCGGCCGCAGCCATTATCTTCATACGTCATACGCCCTGGTGCAGGATCTGGAGGCGCGGGTCATTGCAACAAAATCGCCGCGGCTTGTCATGCGCGATTTCAGCGAGGATTTTTTGCGACGCTATCTGGAAATATCGGGCGAGAAAATCCTCGGATCGGTCGGATGCTATCTGCTGGAAGACATGGGCCCGCAGCTTTTTTCCGAAATCAACGGCGATTATTTCACCATTCTCGGCCTGCCCCTGCTGGAGGTCATGGACAACTTGAGAGAGATGAATATATTACAGGCATGAAAAAACCACAAAAACAGATGGTGAAGGCCGGAGTCGTCGGCTGGCCTATCGGCCACTCCCTGTCGCCGCGCCTCCATGGCTACTGGCTGGAAAAACATCATATTGCCGGGCAATATCTCGCCTATGAAGTCAAGCCCGACGATCTGGGCGATTTCGTCAAAAATCTGCCAAAGAACAATATTGCCGGCGTCAATCTGACGGTGCCCCATAAGGAGACTATCTTCCCCTTTCTGGATGAGGTCGACGAGCTGGCCCGCAAAATCGGCGCGGTGAATATGCTGAGCGTCCGGGACGGCCGGCTTTGCGGGACCAATACCGACGGCTACGGGTTTCTCACCAACCTGAAGCAACACGCCCCCGACTGGTCGGCGGACCGGGGCCCTGTGGTGATGATCGGCGCGGGCGGCGCGGCGCGGGCGGCGATTGTCAGCCTGTTGCAGGCGGGCGCGCCGGAAATCCGCCTGATCAACCGGACCCGCAGCCGGGCGGAAAAGCTGGCCGGGATCTATCAGGACCCGCGGATCCGGGTTGCTGACTGGCAAGACCGGGCGCAATGCCTGTCCGGCGCCGCGTTGCTGGTCAATGTGACAACCCTAGGCATGTCAAATCAGCCGGCGCTTGATATTGACCTGTCCCGTCTGCCGCCGGCGGCGGTGGTTTATGATATTGTCTATAATCCGCTGGAAACGGCGCTGTTGAAAGAGGCCCGCTTGCGCGGCAACCAATGCGTCGACGGCCTGGGCATGCTGCTCCACCAGGCGGCGCCGGCCTTTCAGGCCTGGTTCGGACCGCGGCCGGATGTTGACCGGGCGCTTCGCGAATATATGCTGGAAGGACTGGCGTGACGGAAAAACTGATCATCATCGGGCTTACCGGTTCGATCGGCATGGGCAAGTCGGAAACGGCGAAGATGTTTGCGCGCGCCGGCGTGCCGGTTTTTGATTCCGATGCGGCGGTTCACAGGCTGATGGCGAAAGACGGCGCCGCGGTCGCGCGGGTTGAAGCGGCCTTTCCCGGGGTTTCCGGGGAGGATGGCGTTGACCGCAACCGGTTGGGGGCGCGGGTCTTTGGCGATGGAGCGGCGTTGAAAAGGCTCGAGGCCATCCTGCATCCCATGGTGTCGGACATGCGGCGGGAATTTTTCAGCCAGGCTTATGAACAGGGGCGTGACATGGTCCTGCTTGATGTGCCGCTGTTGTTTGAAACCGGCGGCGAGACATTATGCGATTACACGGTGGTGGTTTCCGCCCCCGCGGAGGTTCAGCGCCAAAGGGTGCTGTCGCGGCCCGGCATGACGGTGGAAAAATTTGAAAATATCCTCGCGAAACAGATGACCGATCATGAAAAATGCGCCCGGGCCGACTTTATCGTTCAAACCGACCGGGGCTTGCGCTATGCTGAGGATCAGGTTCGCGAAATCATCGCGGCGATCAAAAGCCCATCGGAATAAGGCCGGGAAAAGACAATATGCGGGAAATCGTTTTTGATACGGAGACAACGGGGTTTGATCCTTTTTCCGGGGACAGGCTGGTGGAAATCGGCTGTGTCGAGGTCGAAAACTACCTGCCCACCGGCCGCCATTTTCATCAGTATATCAATCCGGAGCGGGATATGCCGGAAGGCGCCTTTCGGATTCACGGCCTGAGCGCGGAATTCTTGCGGGACTTTCCGACTTTCCCGGAAATTTACGCCGAATTTGTCGATTTTGTCGGCGACGCCCGACTGGTGGCCCATAATGCGGAATTCGATATGAAATTCATCAATTGGGAGCTGTCCCAGGTTGGCGAAAAGGAATATCCCAAAAGCCGGGCGATTGATACGCTGGAAATTTCCCGCCGCAAATTCCCCGGCTCGCCCAATACCCTGGACGCGCTCTGCAAAAGATTTTCGGTCGACAATTCCAACCGCGTCAAGCATGGCGCCCTGCTTGACGCGGAATTACTGGCGGAGGTGTATCTGGAGCTGATGGGCGGCCGCCAGCGGGGCCTGGCCCTGGACCAGGCGGCCAGCGCCGCCAGCAGTCAAATGGGAACGGCACCGAAAATCGAACGGATTTTCCGCGCGCCCCGCGCCCATCAAATCGCCGAAACGGAAGTGAAGCGCCATGCCGAATTTGTCGAGACCCTCGGCGAAGACGCCCTTTGGAACAAGCTGGCGGAATAAGCTAAGCGGGCAGGCTGAAAAATGATCCGGCTTTATTCCCGGGTTTTATCATCGGGGCTGCGTATCAGACCATTTATCAGTCATCGGATCACAAAAAAGCCCCCGAACATCAGTGCCGGAGGCTTGTTTGAACCGGATCAGGTGCGATTAATTAACGATCACGTCAGCGCCGGCGCCGTCAGGCTTGCCGGTCTGCATCTGCTGCTGATAGAGGGCGGCGAAATCAATGGGCTCCAGCATCAGCGGCGGGAAGCCGCCGTCCCGGGTCACGTCGGAAATAATCCGCCGGGCAAAGGGGAACAACTGACGCGGCGCTTCGATCATCAAAAACGGCTGCAGGGTATTTTCCGGCAGGTTTTTGGCGGCGAACAGGCCGGAATACACCAGCTCGGCGACGAAGGCGGTGTCCTCGCCAACCTTGGCCGTGGAGGTGATTTTCAGGTCAACTTCATAAATATTTTCACCAACACCCCGGGCGTTCAGGTTGACATTGATGTCCATGGACGGTTTTTCCTGGGCCAGCTTCTGCAGGGTCTGGGCCGGGGTCGGATTCTCAAAGGACAGATCCTTGATATACTGGCCGAGAATGCCGATCTGCACGGCTTCGTTTTCGCCGGCGCCGGCGGCATCTGCGGTGGTGTTTTCAGTTTCTTCTGACATAAAAAATTCCCAATAGCTATGTTGGCTTCTCATAAAAACAAATTGGCTAGCACGGATTATGCTTCAGCACAAGCCGAACCTGATGCAATTGCGAAAAATAAGGCTTTTCCCGGGCGGTTTTGACGGGTTATGCGGTTGACTCGGAATTTCGCCTTATCTGTCCCCTTCTATTCTCTGCGATCCGTATTTTTGTGGTCTATGTTTTTCCGTCTGTCCGGCTCTTCTTCAAATTCCCCCTCAATGATGATTCCTTCATGATGGGGATGGCGGCTGTGCGGACCCCCATGAATGCCGTAAAAAGCGGCGCCGATATTTTTCAGGATGATTTTACCGAGCACCGCCCGCACCGGTTCAATGGCCAGCAACAGGGCGATGCTATCGGTGATAAACCCCGGCAGCAGGAAAAACAATCCGGCAATCAGCAGGAAAAAGCCGTGGCTGATTTCCTCGACCGGGCTTTCCCGGCGGCTGAGGCTCTCATGCATACGGCGCATCACCACCAGCCCCTGCTGCCGGATCAGGTAAACGCCGAGAACCGCGGTCAATATGGTAAGCATCAGGGCCTGAAAGCCGCCGATCGCCTTGCCGACTTCAAGGAAAACCAGAAATTCCAGATAGGGAACGGCAAGCAAGATCAAAAGAATCAGTAAAGGCATTATCCAGGCTCTTTAATAAAGGGTTTAGACATTATTTACCGACTAAATTAAAATGCTGTATTCAAATTTACCCAAATAAGTCCTATATAGGATTATATAAGTATCATCCGTCTTTCGCCAAGGTGTAGAGCAGGAAAAAAATGCAAACAGAATCTGAAGGCTTAGAGCTCATCATAATACTGGCCCTGGTTGCCGGCTTTATTTTATTTCAATTGCGCCGCACATTGGGCAAGAAAACCGGCTATGACCCTTCCGAAGACGAGGAAGGCAACCCTTACCAGCGCTCGCCCAAGGCGCGGGACAAAGGCCGGGACCAGGAAAACCGGGAAGACAATGTGGTGCCCATGCGGCCGGACAGGGACGCCGCCCGCCCGGCGGCCAACCTCGGTCTGAGCAAATCGTCGCCCTTTTATTCGATTGTTGAAAAGATCCACCGGCTTGATCCGTCCTTTACCCTGCGCAATTTCTTTGACGGGGCGGAATATGCCTACGGCCTGATTCTCAACGCCTTCTGGGACGGTGACCGCAAAACCCTGCGCAGCATGCTGAGCCGGGAAGTCTATGACCAGTTCGACGGCGCCATAGCCAAGATGGAAAAGCGCAAGCTGACGCCGCACAACAAACTGATGGATATTGAAAAGATTGATCTGGTCGATGCGACCATCAGCGGCAGCCTGGCGGAAGTCACGGTGGAATTTACCAGTCACATGGTGATGTCGACCCGGGATGAGGAAGGCGTCGTCGTTGACGGCGACGGGGACAAGCCGGTGAAAGTCACGGATGTCTGGACCTTCTGCCGGGATGTGAAAAGCGCCGACCCCAACTGGACATTGGTGGCGACGCGAACCGCATAGCGCCAATAATGACAGGGCAGGCCATGGCGAAATTTCTCTTTATCACCGGCGCCGGGATCTTGTTTTTGCTGTCCCTCTATGTCCTGCAGGAACCGGCCGCCCTGCGGCACAGGACATCGGAGTTCATCGCGGTTTCCCCAGACCGGCTGGCGGGCTGGTCCCGGGATCAGCAGGCGGATGCTTTTCAGGCCTATAAAAAATCCTGTTCCGTTATTTTGGCCCAGCCGGCATCGGCAACATTGTCCCCGACCCGGCTTGGCGGCGCGATGGCCGATTGGCATCCGTCGTGCCGGGTGGCGGTGGATATGCCTGCGCCGTCCCAGGAAGAAGCGCGGAAATTTTTTGAACGCTTCTTTATTTTTCTCACCTATGCCGACAGGCCCGAGGGACTCTATACCGGCTATTATGCGCCGGAATATCACGGCAGCGACATCCAAACAGATGAATATAACTATCCGCTTTATGCGCTGCCTGATGACCTGAAGGTGCTGGATCTCGGGCGGTTCAACACCACATTGCAGGGAAAATCAATTGTCGGCGAAATTCACAACGGCGAATTCATCCCCTACAAAGATCGCAAGCGGATTGACCTCGGCGCCCTCGATCAGCAACAGCTTGAACTGGCCTGGCTGAAGAACCCGATTGACGCCTTTTTCATGCATATTCAGGGCTCCGGCGTTATCCGCTATGAGAATGGCGAACGCAGATTGTTCGGCTATGCCGGCAAGAACGGCCAGGCTTATCGCGCCATTGGTAAGTTTCTCATCGAAAGCGGGGAAATATCAGAGGAAGACATGTCGATGCAGACCATTCGGCGCTGGTTGGCGGAAAATCCGCTGCAGGCCGAGGCCCTGATGTGGAAAAATCCGTCCTATGTTTTTTTCCGGCCGCTGGCGCAACAGGCCCCGCTGGGCGCGATGAATGTGGAGCTGACCGCCGGCCGCTCGCTGGCGGTCGACCGGGATTTTGTTCCGCTCGGCATGCCGGTCTGGCTTGACCTGGCGCCGGCAACGAAAAACGCCGACCCCCTGCGGCGACTGCTGATCGCCCAGGATACCGGCGGCGCGATCAAGGGCCGGGTCCGGGGGGATGTCTATTGGGGGATTGGCGCCGACGCCGCCCTGATGGCGGGCCCGATGAAAGACCGGGGACGGGCGTATTTCCTGACGCCGAAAAAACTGGCGCGCCGGATATTGTCGGGCGCCGCCGCGGATACGGGAAAGGCGCGTCGATGAGCAGCAAAAAACCCGCCCGTTTCAGCCCCGGCAGTCTCAATGAAGACGACAGGAAACTCTGGCAAAAGGTCACCCGGGACGTCATCGCGCTGAAGAATGATCAGGCGGCAAGACCCCTGGTGCGCCGCACCGCCTATCGGCTGGCGGATCCCGGCCCGCTTGATGCCTCAAGGGCTCCGGCAGGCCTTGGCGCACCGTCTTTCGGCCTGACGGAGCAGAGCTTTGTTCTGAAGGACGTTGACCATAACTGGCGGCAGAAGCTGCGCCGCGGCAAGGTCAGGCCGGAAGGGCGGATCGACCTTCACGGCATGACCCAGGACCGGGCCCATGCGGCGCTGTCGCGCTATATTGCGGCGGCGCAGCAGCGCGGCAAACGGTTCATTCTGGTGATCACCGGCAAGGGCGGGGCAAAAGCCGACATGGTCGAACTCAGCCATTCGGCCTATCAACGGGGACAGGGCGTCTTGCGGACCAATGTGCCGCGCTGGCTGTCGGAGCCGCCGCTGGCCTCGCGGATTGTTTCCTATTATGCGGCCAATGCCGAACATGGCGGCGACGGCGCGCTTTATGTGATCCTGAAGCGGGTGAGGGACGGATGACCCCCTTTGGCCGGAAAATAAGGGATCTGCGCAAGGCGCGCGCCATCAGCCAGAAGCAAATGGCCCGGGACCTGGATCTCAGCCCGGCTTATCTGTCGGCGCTGGAACATGGCCATCGCGGCCCGCCGACCTGGGCCTTTGTGCAGCGGGTGATCAGTTACTTTGATCTGATTTGGGACGATGCCGAGGAAATTGAACAGCTGGCGCGCCTGTCTCATCCCCGCCTGACGGTTGATGCCGCCGGCCTGTCCGCTGAAGCGGTCGAACTGGTCAACCGGCTTAACCGGGAGATCGGGCACCTGTCCGAGGACAGAATAAACAGGCTGCTTCGTATTCTCCGTCAGAAAGAGCCGGAGAAATCGGTCGAATAGAGAGGAAAAGGATTTAGCGGGCGGCTTTTCCGGCTTTGCGGGGCGGGATGATCAGGACGGAGGTAATCTGGTTGCGGCGTCTTTTGAGAACCTCAAAGGTGAAGCCCGAAGCGCCGTTCCCTGTGGTGAATTTCTGACCGGGCAGGGGGATGGTTTCCGCCATATCAATGACATAACCGGCGATGGTCGTGACAATTTCGTCACTCAGCGACCAGTTGAACTGGCGGTTCAGGTCGCGGATCGGTGTAGAGCCGGTGGCGATGATCGAACCGTCTTTCAAAATCTGGACGTCGGACGTCGAGGTGTCATGTTCATCATAAATGTCGCCGACGATTTCCTCCAGAATATCTTCCAGGGTGATGACCCCCATGAAGGCGCCATATTCATCGACGACCAGGGCGAAATGGGTCTTTTTGGCGAGAAATTTGGCCAATTGCTCCTGCAGGCTGGTGGTTTCGGGGACAAACCACGGATCATGGGCGATTTCATTGAAATCAATGCCCTCGATAGAGCCGTTGTTGGCCTTGACCGCCCGCAGCACTTCCTTGGCGTGAATGACGCCGGTGATATTGTCCAGATTGTCTTTCCATATGGGCAGGCGGGTAAAGGGGCTGTTGACGATCTGGCTGAAAATATCCTCCATGCTGTCATCGCCATTGATCATTTCGATGTTTTTGCGGTGAACCATGACGTCTTCGAGCTGAATATCCTGCAGGTCGAGAATGCTGTCGAGCATATCCTTGTTGTTTTTGATCAGGCCGCCCTGGCGGGCGTAAAGGCTGATGGCGCCCCTTATCTCGTCATGGGCCGACAGGAAATGGCTCTGGCTGGTGATGTCAACGCCAAATATTTTCAGGGTGGTCCGGACAATGAACTGAACGGCGGACACCAGCGGCGCAAAGAGAAAGACGATGCTCCGGATGAAGGGCGCCACTTTCAGCGCCATGCGTTCAGGGTTGGTGATGGCGTAGGTTTTCGGCAGAACCTCGGCGAAAATCAGCACCAGCAGGGTCATGGCGAAGGTGGCGTATATCACGCCGATTTCACCGAACAGCCGAATGAAAAAAGCGGTGGCGAGCGCCGAGGCCAGGATATTGACCAGATTATTGCCCAGCAGGATGGCGCCGATCAGGGTTTCGGCGTTGCCGGTCAGCCTTTCCACCAGCCGCGCCCGGCTGTTGCCGTTTTTGACCATACGGTGAATCCGCGATGGCGAAGTGGCCGTCAGGGCGGTTTCCGAACCGGAAAACATGCCCGATAGCAGGATCAAAAACAAAATAGCGCCGGAGAACAGCAGAATTTCTATGATCATTGGGGTGTTACCATTTATTTTCTGGGATAAGAGCCATTATATCATGTAAAAAACAATAAACATTAATCAAGGGCGGTCTGAAAGATATCTTTAATGTCGTCGGGGCTTACGGCATTGCTCAAAAAAGCCTGACCGATACCGGAGAGGAGGACAAAGGTGACCTTGCCCTGGGCGCGTTTTTTGTCGTGCCGGGTGTGATCCAGCAGGCGCGCCGCCGTCATACCTGCCTGAGATATGGCCTGGGATACAGGATGATTGACGTTGCTGATCCGGGTCGGCAGGGACAGCCGGTCAAAATGCCGCCGGACCCGGGCGGCGTCTTCCGCCGGACACAGGCCCATCCGGACCGATAAATCAAAGGCCATGACCGTGCCGATGGCGACCGCTTCGCCGTGCAGCAGCCGGTCGGAATAACCGCATTCCGCTTCGAGGGCGTGACCAAAGGTATGACCCAGGTTGAGCAGGGCGCGGGCGCCCCTTTCCTTTTCATCCTGGGCGACGACCCGCGCCTTGGCGGCGCAGCTGGTGAGGATCGCCCGAATTTGCGCCACCCGGTCGCCGGCGATGATTTCTGCGCCATGGTCCTCGAGCCAGTGGAAAAAGGCCGCGTCATCGATCAGGCCGTATTTGACCACCTCGGCATAGCCCGCCAGCAGTTGCCGCCGGGGCAGGCTGTCAAGGGTGCTGACATCACTCAGGACAAATTTCGGCTGATGAAAGCTGCCGACCAGATTTTTGCCGCGTGGCGTATTGATGCCGGTTTTGCCGCCGACGGAACTGTCGACCTGGGACAGGAGGGTGGTCGGGATCTGGATAAAACCGATGCCCCGTTGATAGATGCTGGCGGCGAAGCCGACCAGGTCGCCGATCACCCCGCCGCCAAAGGCGATGATCGTGTCTTGTCGTTCAAGATGTAACGCCAGCAGCTGATCCAGCAGGCTTTCCAGGTGGCCGAAGGACTTGCTGCCTTCACCGGCGGGCAGAATGATGACATCAAAGGCGATCGCGGCGCTGTTAAGGGCGGCCTCAAGGCGCGGAAGCTGATGCCGGGCGACATTTTCATCGCTAATGACGACCGTGCGCGGCCGGCACAAAAGCGGCGCAATCAGCTGGCCCGCTTGATCCAGCAGGCCGTCGCCGACCTGGATATCATAGCTATGCTCGTTCAGAGCGACGGTTATTTTCTGGCTCATCTTTCTCTTTGCTCGTCGTCGGGTCAGGGGCCGTATTGTCCCGGGGAGCGGGATGGTTCAACTTTCTGACCCGGTATTTATTCCGGTTCTGGTGACGGGATGGCCCGGTATTTTTGCGTCGGGGCGCCAGATACTGATTTAATTTCCAGATAATGTCATTGACGACTTTTTCATGGGGTCCGGATCCGGTCTCCACGGTAATCGCCGCCTGGCCATAGATCGGATAGCGCTTTTTCGCCAGGGTGCGGAGAATTTCTTCCGGATTTCCCTGGCGCAGCAGGGGCCGGGTATCGCGCCGGGCGGTGCGCTCAACCAGCAGATCGACATCAGCCTTCAACCAGACGGTGATGGTGTCTTTCTTCAGCCGGTGACGGGTTTCTTTGTCCATAAAGGCGCCGCCGCCGGTGCCAAGAACGGCGGGCTTGTCCGAAATCAGCCGGCGGATGACCTTTCTTTCGCCGGCCCGGAAGTCCTCCTCGCCGAATTTCTCGAAAATCTCGCTGACGGTATGGCCGGCGGCAAGCTCTATTTCCGCATCGGAATCAACAAAGTCGACGCCGAGCTTTCGCGCCAGGCGCAGGCCGACGGTGGTTTTGCCGGACCCCATGAGGCCAATCAACGATATGCTCCTGGTCAGGGGGTACCTTAGCCGGGCGGGCGGGGCCTTGATCTTGGTTTTCTTTAAACGTCTCATCTTGCTTTACTATTAGCATGGCTTTGCAACAATACAAATGAATCCTTTCGCCCTAATATGCGCCAAGTCATCAAAAGACCATATTTTTTTCAAAGGATGGGCTGAAATTGTCCGGAATTTGAGTGCGCGCTTTACGATCGGGGTCGAGATGGTTAGAATGCGGACCAGACAGGCTGACATGGATATAGATTAGGGACGAAATGTAAAATGGGCAAATTTTGGTTAGGGCTTATCGTATTGATTTTGCTGGCGATTGGCGCCGCCGCTGTATATCTGATGACCGTTGATATTGATCCGCCCCGGGAACAGGTGGAGAAAACCCTGCCGGATGACGGCTTTCCCAAATAGGGGATATCAAGGAGGGGCGCCGTCACATGGTCCGTATTTCCACCAGCGATCAGGAACAGAATATGATCAGAAAACCGCATTTTCTTGGCGTTTTCACGGTAACGCTCGGGCTTTCCATCCTGACGTCCATGACTTTGGCGTCAGCCGGACAGCCGCTGAAGACCGACGCCGATCAGCAGCAACAGCTGCCGCCGTCCGGACAAACCGGGGAAAGCGCGGCAACCAAGCCGGCAGGGGCGCCGCCGCGCTCAATCCTGTTTCCGTCAAATGAGCCCGGCCCCTACATTCCGCCGGCATCTTCCCCGGATCCGTTGACGGGGGAAAACAGTGACCCCGGGACGGGACAGGACGAGGGCCTCCGGGAAGAGCCCCTCCCGTCCGGCGAACCCGAGATTGAAATGATGGAGCTGGCGGAGGTTGTGCCGGCGGCTCAAGGATTGCTGGGGCAGGAAGACGGCGGCCTGCCGCCCACCCTCTGGCGCGGCTCGAAATTGTCGCGGATTGAAAAACTGCTCGCCGCCCTGCCGGCGCCGACCCGCTCACCGACATTGCGCTCTCTGACCCGGCGGTTGCTGCTGTCGGCGGCGGCCGTGCCGGGCGGCAGGGCGCAGAATTCCGCTGCGCCGCGCACCGGGGCGCGGGAGAATTCTTCATTCGAAATCGTTTCAGAACAAATTTCGGGGCAAATTTCAGAACAGGTCAATCCGGAACAAAAGCCCGATAACGCCGAATTGGCGAACTTTCTATCCCTCAGGATTCAGAAAATCGGCGAAAGCGGCAACCTGAAAGATCTGGCGGCCTTTTTGAAACTGTTGCCGGCGGAGTCTTTTTCGGGCAGCCGGGAGATCAGCGATCTGATGCTGATGGCGGGCGATTTTTCAGCGGCCTGTCAGATGACCCGGCAGGCCATGGACGAAGAACGTTCGGAACCCTATTGGCTGAAACTTCTGGCCCTGTGCCAGGCGATGGAAGGCAATCGCCAGGGCGCGGGCCTGACCGTTGAGCTGCTGATGGAGCAGGGCCATACGGATTTTGTTTTCTATGATCTGATCAACCGGCTGTCCGATGAGAACCCGCCGGAAAACGGACCGGGGCAAGTGTCGCTGTCATCCGGGATGAGCAACCTGACGCCCCTGACCTACAGCCTGCTGTCGGTCCTCGAACAGGGGATTGACGCCAAACTCTTTGTCGAGGCATCGCCGCTGGTGTTATATGCGTTGTCCCACAATGCCAATGTGCCGGCGGAAGAGCGCTTGCGGGCGGCGGCGCAGAGCTTTGAACGGGCGACCTTCCCGACCCGGGAGATGACCTCATTTTACAACATCGTTAAATTTTCCAGCGGTGAATATGAAAATGCCGCCGCCATTGCCAAGGTTGACGACAGCGTCATGGGCGATGTGCTGCTTTATCAGTCTGCGGCCCGGCAGATCGACGCCTTGCGCAAGGCGGAAATTCTGCAGGCGATCTGGGAACGGGCTGCCCTTAAGCGGGACCTGCCGCGGGCGGCGATCCTGAATGTCCGCACCGTCATGGCGCTGGAGCCCACGGCGGAATTACTGTTTCACGCCCACCATATAACCCGGGCCCTGATGCTCGCCGGTCAGTATGACAAGGCCCGGCGCTGGTATGATTTTATCCGGACGGCCGCCTATGCCGGCAATGGCGACGCCACCCGGGCGCTGATCGACATCTGGCCTTTGATGATTATCGCCGGCGATGCGGTTCCACTGGCCGGGCAGATTCCCTGGTCAAGGGAAATTCTCGATCTGTGGTGGAATGGCCAGATGGTTCTGTCGCCGGAACGGCGCGAGGAAAAGGCGGCGCTGTTTTACGCGATTGCCGAGGCCCTCGGCCATCAGGTGCCGGAAGCCATGTGGCGGGAACTGGACAGCCCCAGGCTGCCGGGACAGGGGCAGCGGCAAAATACCGGGCCGGGCGAGCGGCCGATTCCGGTCGCCACCTGGCGCAGCCTGATCAAGGCCGCCCAAGGCGACAGGCGGGGGGAAACCCTGCTGCTCAGCCTGATCGCCGCCGGGGGCCTGCAGGGGCCGGAGAGTCTCGACCCCACCGGGGCCAGCGCCCTGATCCGGGCGCTTCGCGCCATCGGCCTTGAGGACGAAGCCCACAGGCTGGCGCTTGAAATATTGGCCAACAGGGGGTTTTAGCATTTCAGACCAACAGGCAATCAGGCAGTTTCTCGAGATGTTGGCGGCGGAGCGGGGCGCGTCGAACAATACGCTCGAGTCCTATCGCCGCGACCTGGATCATCTGTCGGAAAAGACCCCCGCCTGCCTGGAAAGCCTGAGCCGGGAGCAGATCCGGGATTATCTGGCGACGGTGGAAAAGGCCGGCCTGGCGCCCCGCACCCAGGCGCGCAAGCTGTCGACCCTGCGGCAGTTCTATAAATTTCTCTATGCCGAGGGGCGGCGCGGGGATAATCCGACCCTCGGCATCGACAGCCCCCGGGTCGGCCAGGCCCTGCCGAAGCTGCTGAGCGAGGATGAGGTCGGCCGGCTGCTCACGCAGGCGAAAGAGCAGGCGGAAAAAAAGGCCGATCTCAAATCGGCCCGGCTTCACGCCCTGATCGAGCTTCTCTACGCCACCGGCCTGCGGGTGACGGAACTGGTCAGCCTGCCCCTGGCGGCGGTGCAAAGCGGCCAGCCCTATATTTATGTCCGCGGCAAGGGGGACAAGGAGCGGCTGGTGCCGATCAGCGACCGGGCGATCCGGGCCCTTAAAATTTATTTCGACCTTATGACGGCAGCGGGATCCGGCGGCAAGGTCGGCTCGAAGGGCGGGACCAGATGGCTGTTTCCCTCCCGCGGGGCCAAGGGTCATCTGACCCGGCACCGCTTTGCCCAGCTGTTGAAGGAACTGGCCGCCGCCGTCGAGATTTCGCCCCGCCAGCTGTCGCCCCATGTGGTGCGTCACGCCTTCGCCACCCACCTGTTGTCCCACGGCGCGGATCTGCGGGCGGTCCAGAAAATGCTCGGCCATTCCGACATCAGCACGACGCAGATTTATACCCATGTCCTGAGCGAAAGGCTGAAATCCCTGGTCGAGCAAAAACACCCCCTTTCGCGAAAGGGAAAAGCAGGCTAAGCGATAACTTGGGTATTTTATTTGATTTTGGGGCTTATTTTTTTGCGAGGCGAAGGGTATAAGGACTGCTTGTGTTTAAGAATTCAAACTGTGTGATTTTTGAGAATTATATATGCTGACCTATCTGGATTTTGAAAAACCCATCGCCGAGCTGGAAAGCCGGATCCGTGATATGAAGAGCCTCGAAAGCGGTGAGGAAATCAATATCGCCGAGGAAGTCACGCGGCTTGAGGCCAAAAGGGACAAGCTGCTGCGCGATACCTACCGCAAGCTTACCCCCTGGCAGAAGATCAAGGTGGCGCGCCATCCGGAACGGCCCCATTTCAAGGAATATGTTGAAAATCTGGTGACGGATTTCATGCCGCTGGCCGGCGACCGGGCCTTTGCCGACGATGTGGCGATCATGGGCGGCCTCGGCCGGTTCAAGGGCCAGTCGGTCATGGTGATCGGCCATGAAAAGGGTCACGACACCCAAAGTCGCCTTAAACATAACTTCGGCATGGCGCGGCCCGAAGGCTATCGCAAGACCATTCGCCTGCTGAAAATGGCCGAACAGTTTGATATTCCGGTGATCACCCTGGTTGACACTCCTGGGGCCTATCCCGGCATCGGCGCCGAAGAGCGCGGCCAGGCCGAAGCCATTGCCCGCTCGACCGAGGCCTGTCTCGGCCTGAAGGTGCCGCTGGTGTCGCTGATTGTCGGCGAGGGCGGCTCGGGCGGCGCGGTGGCGCTGGCCGCCGGCAACCGGGTGATGATGATGGAGCATGCGGTCTATTCGGTGATTTCACCGGAGGGCTGCGCCTCGATCCTGTGGCGGACCTCGGACAAGGCGGAAGAGGCGGCCAACGCGATGAAGATCACCGCCCAGGACCTGCTGAAACTGGAAGTGATCGACGAAGTGATCCCCGAGCCGGTCGGCGGCGCCCATCGGGACCACGCCCTGACCATGGAGACAATCCGCAAATCCCTCGAGACGGCCTTGAGCGAACTGTCGGCCCTCAGCGGCGACAAGCTGCGCGCCCTGCGGCGGGAAAAATTCCTCACCATGGGCAAGGTCGGGTTTTAAGGCACCTTCACCAAAAATAAAAGCGCTGACGGGATATGCCGCAGTGCTTTTTTATGCGGTCGCAGACAGAACGCCACGGCGTGACCCGGGGGTGAATGAGCCATCCGAATTTGCCCTGCTGAACTTGTTTCAACATCTATTTGTCCGGGGACCGCGCCGTGACTACAGCGCGCCGTGGCAATGCTTGTATTTCTTGCCGCTGCCGCAGGGGCATTGATCGTTGCGGCCGACTTTCGGCAGGACCTTGCCGTGGCAATGTTTGTATTTTTCGCCGGAGCCGCAGGGGCAGGGGGCGTTGCGCGGAACAGCGCCCCAGGATCTGGGATCCTTGGGGTTGAGGCCGCCGGCGGCGTCATTTTCACCGGTGGTCGCGTCAATATGGCGCATGTCCAGTTCCGAGACGTCGGGCTCCTCCAGTTCCGGCAGCGGTTCCGCCGGCGCGATTTCAATATGGGACAGCAGCATCACCACATTGTCGCGGGTTTCATCCAGCATGCTTTCAAACATGGTAAAGGCTTCGGTTTTATATTCATTGAGCGGGTCGCGCTGGCCATAGGCCCGCAGCTGAATGACGTTGCGCAGGTGATCAAGCTGCGACAGATGTTCCTTCCAGTAGCGGTCGATGGCCTGCAGCAGCAGGCTGCGTTCCACCTGGCGCATGATGTCGGGGCCGATTTCGGCGGCGCGGCGCGCCATGAAACGATCGGTTTCATCAATCAGCCGGCCTTCAAAACCGCTGGCGTCGATGCCTTCTTCCCTGACCCATTCCTTCAGGTCAAAATCTCGGCCGAAAATACGCTGGACTTCGATGCTCATGCCGTCGACATCCCATTCATGGGGATAGGCGCGCGGCGGAATATGGTTGGCGACCAGATCCTCGACCACCTGATGGCGCATGTCGGCCAGGGTTTCGGTCAGGTCGTCGCTGAGCATGACATCCCGGCGCTGGTCATAGATCGCCTTGCGCTGGTCATTCATGACATTGTCGAATTTCAGCAGGTTTTTGCGAATTTCATAGTTGCGGGTTTCGACTTTTTCCTGGGATTTCTCCACCGCCCGGTTGAGCCACGGATGGACCAGGGATTCGCCTTCCTCGAAACCGAATTTCTGCATCAGGCTGTCCATGCGCTCGCCGCCGAAAATGCGCATCAGGTCGTCTTCCATGCTGAGGAAGAATTTGGAATGTCCCGGATCGCCCTGACGGCCGGAGCGGCCGCGCAATTGGTTGTCAATCCGGCGGCTTTCATGACGTTCGGTGCCGAGGACAAACAGGCCGCCGGCCTCAAGGACCTTCTGTTTTTCCGCTGCGATCTCGGCGGTAATTTTTGTGGCGGCTTTTTTGCGGGCCGCCTCGTCGATGTCATCGACCTCGGCTTCGAGGCGCATCTCGAGATTGCCGCCAAGCTGAATATCGGTGCCGCGCCCGGCCATATTGGTGGCGATGGTCACGGCGCCGAGACGGCCGGCCTGGCTGATGATATAGGCTTCCTGTTCGTGGAATTTGGCGTTGAGGACGTTGTGTTTGATTTTCTTTTTCTTCAGCATGTCGGAGAGATATTCCGATTTTTCGATGCTGACGGTGCCGACGAGGATGGGTTGGCCGGCCTGTTGGCATTTTTCGATCTGTTCGACGATCGCGACATATTTTTCCTGGGCCGTGCGGTAGATTTCATCATCGTCGTCAAGCCGCTGAACCGGCACATGGGTCGGGATCTCGACCACGCCGAGCCCGTAAATCTCGGCGAATTCAGATGCTTCGGTGGCGGCGGTGCCGGTCATGCCGGCGAGCTTGGGATAAAGCCGGAAATAATTCTGGAACGTGACCGAGGCCAGGGTCTGGTTTTCGGTCTGAATCTCGACGCCTTCCTTGGCCTCGAGCGCCTGATGCAGGCCATCGGAAAAGCGCCGGCCCTCCATCATGCGGCCGGTGAATTCGTCAATGATGATGACGTTATTGTCTTTGACGATATAGTCGGCTTCGCGGGTGAACAAAGTATGGGCCTTGAGGGCCTGGTTGACATGATGAACCACGGCGACATTGCCGAAATCATACATATTGTCGCCCTTGATCAGGTCATGATTGATCAGAATCTGTTCGAGATGCTCCATGCCGTCTTCGGTCAGGCTGACCGAGCGGGCCTTTTCATCAATGTCATAATCCTTTTCGACCAGTTCGGGAATGATTTTGTCAATGGCGGCGTAAAGGTCCGATTTATCCTCGGTCGGGCCGGAAATGACCAGCGGCGTGCGCGCTTCGTCAATCAGGATGCTGTCGACCTCATCGACGATGGCGTAGGCGGGGTCGCGCTGGACCATGGCGTCGGGATGGAATTTCATATTGTCGCGCAGATAATCAAAACCCAGCTCATTATTGGTGGCGTAGGTGATGTCGGCGGCATAGGCGGTCTTGCGGGCCTGGTCGTCCATATTGGGGACAATGCAGCCGGTGGTGAGGCCGAGAAATTCGAAAACCTGGCCCATCCACTGGCTGTCGCGGCGGGCGAGATAATCATTGACGGTGACAATATGGACGCCTTTGCCGGGCAGGGCGTTGAGATAGCCGGCGAGGGTGGAGACCAGGGTCTTGCCTTCGCCGGTTTTCATTTCGGAAATCTTGCCTTCATGGAGGACGATGCCGCCGATCAGCTGGACATCATAATGTCGCTGACCCAGGGTGCGGACGGCGGCCTCGCGGACGGTGGCGAAGGCCTCGGCCAGAAGGCTGTCGAGGGTCGCGCCGTCGGCCAGGCGCTGGCGGAATTCTGTTGTTCTGGCGCGAAGCTGGTCATCGGATAATTTCCGGATGTCTTCCTCCAGCGCATTGATGGCGGTAATCTGCGGTTGCAGACTTTTGATATACCGGCTGTTGGCGGTGCCAAAAACCTTTTTGGCAATCTTGCCCATTCCCAACATTCTTGTTTCCTTATCCGGATCGCGGCGGCGCTCAATTTATCCCGGCGCGTCAAATTTTTATTCTTGAAGTAGCACAGATAAGAGGGTCCACCCCCGCTGTCAATGACTGATCACCAGAAAGGGCGATAAATCAGCAGATATATCCTTAATTTTACCCGCCTGTGCGGGAATTCATGGACAATATTCCCCGGAGAGGCTTATATAGCGGATAGAGGGGGAAAATATGACCAGATGTTTGACGCGCGCGCAGAATATGCTGAAAATATCAGCCGATCACAGGATAAAATGAAGTATGGCGAAAATCGAAAAAATCTCTCCCCTGGCGCCGGCCGCTTTTCCGGAGTTTCCCGAGATAGACGGCGTTCTGCTGGCGACAGCGGCGACGGGAATGAAATATCGCGGCCGGGATGACCTGCTGTGCGTCGCCTTTCCGGCGGGGGCGACGGTGGCCGGCGTCCTGACCCGCTCGCGGGCCTTTTCGGCGCCGGTCGGATGGTGCCGGCAGAATCTGGCGACCGGCAAGAAGGCCCGGGCGCTGCTGGTCAATGCCGGCAACGCCAACGCCTTTACCGGCCAGGCGGGCGATGCCGCCGTGACGTCAACAGCCGGCTGTCTGGCGGCGGCGCTGGGCTGTGCGGCGGACGAGGTCTATGTCTCCTCGACCGGGGTCATCGGGCAACGGCTCGACAGCCAGCGGATCAACGCCCATGCGGATCATCTGATCAAGGGGTTGTCGGCCGGGAACTGGCCGGCGGCGGCCGGGGCGATCCTGACCACGGATACTTTCGCCAAGGGGGCGGTGAGAATGGCAAAGATTAACGGCGTTCCGGTCAGGATCAACGGTTTCGCCAAGGGCTCGGGGATGATCGCGCCCGATATGGCGACGATGCTGGCCTATGTCTTTACCGACGCCGACCTGGAACAGGATGTCCTGCAGGCGCTGTTGACCGAAGGGGCCGACAAATCCTTCAACGCGATCACGGTCGACAGCGACACTTCGACCTCGGACACGCTGCTCGCCTTCGCCACCGGGACGACGGGCGCCGGGCGCGGCATCCGGGATCCGCGGGATCCGGCGCTGGCTGATTTTAAGTCGGCTTTTGACGATCTGCTGCGCGATCTCGCCCATCAGGTGGTGCGCGACGGCGAAGGGGCGCGCAAATTCATCACCATCACCGTCACCGGCGCCGAAGACGACCGGGCGGCGAAGGTCATCGCCTTCAGCATCGCCAATTCGCCATTGGTCAAGACGGCGATCGCCGGCGAGGACGCCAACTGGGGCCGGATCGTCATGGCGGTCGGCAAGGCCGGCGAAGCCGCCGACCGCGACCGGCTGGAAATTCGGATCGGCGGCCAGAAAGTCACCGAAGGCGGCATGGCGGTGGCGGACTATGACGAAGCCGCTTGCACCGAACATTTCAAGGGCCGGGAAATCGACCTCGAAATAGATGTCGGCGTTGGGAAAGGAAAGGCGACGGTCTGGACCTGCGACCTGACCCATGACTATATCTCCATCAACGCGGATTACCGGAGCTGACGGATGAGCTTTCCGGTGGAAATCGAGACCGAACGGCTGATCCTGCGGCCCTATGCGGCAAAGGACCTTGCGGCTCATGTGGAAATCCTCGCCGATTGGCAGGTCACCCGCTGGCTGTCGAACAATGTGCCTTTCCCCTACCGGCGCTCCGATGGCGAAGCCTTTATCGCCGAAGCGGCGCAGCAGTTTGAGGACGGCAGTTCGATCCGCTATGCGATGACGGACAAGGCCAGCGGTCGTCATATTGGCGGCATTCGCGTCTTCGCCGTGGCGCCGGAAAGTGAAATCGGCTATTGGATGGCTCCGGATTTCTGGGGCCGCGGTCTGGGGACCGAGGTCCTGCGGGCGGTGATCCGGGCCGGCTTTGACAGCGGGATCATCACCTGTTTCGTCGCCCAGACCGCGGCCCAAAACCGGGGCTCGCGCCGCATATTGGAAAAAACCGGCTTTCGTCATGCGGGGACGCCGCCGCCGGAATATGCCCGCTGCGGCCATGGGGACGGCTGCAGTGAATATTACCGCCTGCCGCTGGCGCGCTGGCGGCAGCAGGAGAAAGATGTATGAGCCAACTTTGCCCCGAAGCGTCCGACCGCCCGACCGGCCCGCTGGAAACCGTCCTGGTGGCGGCGGTGATCATGGTCGATATTGACGGCCGGATATTATTGGCGCAACGGCCGGACGGCAAAAGCATGGCCGGTCTGTGGGAATTTCCCGGCGGCAAGGTGGAGGCGGGGGAGACGCCGGAGCGGGCCCTGATCCGGGAGATGCGGGAGGAACTCAATATCGACGTGACCGAGGCCTGCCTCGCGCCCTTTGTCTTCGCTTCTCACAGCTATGATGATTTTCATCTGCTGATGCCGCTGTTTCTCTGTCGCCGCTGGGACGGCATTCTGCTGCCCCGGGAAGGCCAGAAGCTGAAATGGGTCAAAATCAAAGATCTCTTGAGCTACCCCATGCCGCCGGCCGATGCGCCGTTGATCGCCATGATCCGCGATTTTCTGTAGGCAGAAATAGTAAGGTAGAATTAGGGTCTGTTGATAATAATCGCAAAATATTTTTCGGCTATAAAATCAACTGTTGGTATAATGTACAACTCTACTAATACATTAAAATCAAAGGCTTAGCGGAAGCTATTCTTTCCCGCCGAACATCTCGGCCAGATTGACCTTGCCCTGGCCCGGCTTCAGGGGTTTCTGCTGGCTTTCATGGGGCACCCAGCCCATCAGATAGATCACGTCGAAGGTGGCGGTGATCCGCCCCCTGGGATCGGTGAATTTTTCCTGATAAATCCGCGCCGTCTCCGCCATCAGCCGCGGTGCGCTCAGGCCCCGGAAGCGCTTGGTCAGGATATTGCCTTCCCCCATGCCGCGCAACTCGCGCATCAGTTTGAAGGCGTGGGGGTAGGTGACGGTGATCCGGTCGGTATCGACCACCGGCAGGGCGAATCCGGCGCGCTGGAGCAAGGCCCCGGCGTCCTGTACGGTCATGAAGGGCGAGATGCGGGGGCTGGCGCCGCCGCGCAGGTTAACCTCGGCCTCAAGCAGGCTTTGGCGCAATTCGCTCAGGGTCTCGCCGCCGAACATGGCGCAGAGAAACAGGCCGTCCGGCTTCAGGCACTGGCGGATCTGATAGAGGCAGCCCGGCAGGTCATTGACCCAGTGAAGGCTGAGGGCGCTTAAAACCAGATCAAGGGACTGCGACCGGTAGGGCAGGGCTTCCTCGTCAGCCTGGACCCGGGGACCGGCGGCCTTTTCGAGCAGGGCGCGGGATAAATCCTGCTGTATGACGGTCTTTTCGGGCAGGCGTTGAGCCAATTCCCCCCCGTGACAGCCAAGATCAACAATATTTTGGAAGTCCCGCGTGATGTCGCGATATTTATCCTGCAGCCGGTCGGCCACTTCGCGGATCAGGAAATCATGATCGGCGAAATGCGCCGCCGCCCGGTCCCGGTTGCGCCGCAGGGCGCGCCGGTCAAACAGTTTTGCCGGATTGTCAGATGCCGTTGTCTTTGTCATACTGACCTATATGGCATTTTTGCCGCACGGGGAAAAGAGCCAAATGGGGCATAAGCTGAAAAGTCTTGCGGAAAATCATCTGAAGCGCGTTGTCGGAGGTTGGGGCCGGCTGCTGCTGGATCAGCTGCTGCCGCCGCGCTGCCTGTCCTGCGGCGCCGGGGTCCAGGATGCCGGGCGGATCTGCGCCGACTGCTGGAAGGGGCTGAATTTTCTGCAGGGTCCGGCCTGCGCCTGGTGCGGCTACCCCTTTGAATTTGGCCGGGAATTTAATCAGGAATTTGATCAGAAATTTGATCAGCCGGGCGCTGTGGATGGCCAATGTCTGTGCATGGCCTGCGTGGCGCGACGTCCGCCCTTTGACGTGGCGCGGGCGGCGCTGCGCTATGATGACGGCTCACGGCGGATGATTCTGTCCTTCAAGCACGGCGACCGGACCGATTATACCGATTTCTTCGGTCAGCTGCTGCAGCAGGCTGCGGCGGCGACGCCGGCGCCGGATCTGTTGGCGGACCCGCTGGTGATTCCGGTGCCGCTGCATAAAAAGCGCCTCGGCAAGCGGCGCTATAACCAGGCGGCGCTGATGGCCCGGGCGCTGGCGCGACGGAAAAAGATGGATTATGTCGCCGATATGCTCGCCCGCACCAAACACACCCCGCCCCAGGAAGGCAATTATCGCCGCCGCAAACGCAATATCGCCGGCGCCTTCGCCTTTAACCGGCGCTATGGCGAGCGCGCCCGGGGGCGGAATATCATTCTGGTGGATGACGTCTATACCACCGGGGCGACGGCGGGCGCCTGCGCCCGGATATTAAAGCGGAACGGCGTCGGCCATGTGACGGTCCTGACCCTGGCCCGGGTCTGCCGGCCGGGGGACAGGGCTTAAGGAAAAATAACCGCCGCCATTGAAACCGGCGCAAGAGGCCCTCATATATGGCGCGCAGGTGTGTTCTTATTTTAAAGAAGTGAAAATGAAAAAAATTACCATTTATACCAAAATGCTCTGCCCCTATTGTGCGGATGCGAAAGTCTTGCTGGCCGAAAAAGGCCGGAAGTATGACGAAATTGATATTGGCCGCAACCCGGATCAGCGGGCGGTGATGATTGACCGGGCGGCCGGCGGCTATACCGTGCCGCAGATCTTCATTGATGATTATCATGTGGGCGGCTGTGACGATCTTTACGCGCTGGAGCGGGCGGGCAAGCTTGACGCCCTGCTGGGCTGAAAACGGATAAAAAGATGCCGGATAAAATGACCCAGGATAAATTTTCGGTCGGACTGGTGCAGATGTCGTCGAGCAACCAGCGGGCGGAAAATATGATTTCCGCCGAAGCCATGATCCGGCTGGCGGCGGCCGAGGGCGCCGGACTGGTCATGACGCCGGAAATGACCCCGTTGCTGGAGCTGAACCGCAAGGCCCTGCTCGGCAAGATTTATACCGAAGACGAGGACCCGAGCCTGGCGACATTCCGCGCCCTCGCCCGGGAGCTGAAAATCTGGCTGATGATCGGATCGATGGCGGTCCGACCCAGCGATGACCAGGACGAAAAGATCGCCAACCGCTGTTATGTTATCGCGCCGGACGGGGCGATCGCCGCCCGCTATGACAAGATCCACATGTTTGATGTCGATCTGCCCTCTGGCGAGCAATATCGGGAATCCCGTTCCTATCAGCCCGGCGAAATGGCGGTGGTGACGGCGCTGCCCTGGGGCAAGGCGGGCTTAAGCATCTGTTATGATGTCCGCTTCCCGCAGCTCTATAGAAAGCTTGCGCAGGCCGGGGCGGTTATGTTAACAGTGCCCGCGGCCTTCACCCGGGTGACCGGCGAGGCCCACTGGCATGCGCTGTTGCGGGCGCGGGCGATCGAGAATGGCGCCTATGTCTTTGCCCCGGCCCAGACCGGCCGCCATGTCAGCGCGACCGGGGACGCCCGGGAAACCTATGGTCATTCGCTTATCATTGACCCGTGGGGCAATATAATGGATGATGGAGGAACGGAAACGGGCGTGATCGTGGCCGAAATCGACCTCGGGCTGGTGAAGAAAGTCAGGTCGCGGGTGCCGTCGCTGGACCATGATCGTTCGTTTGAAGTAAACCGGTAACAGCGGGGCGCCGCCGCCGCAGAGTATATGATGGGAATTTGGTTATGATCGTTTTTGACCTCAGGTGCGACGAGAATCATGTTTTTGAAGCATGGTTCCAGAGCAGCGAAGCCTTTGAAGACCAGATTTCACAGGACCGGGTGGAATGTCCCTTTTGCGGCAGCACAACGATTGCAAAATCCCTGATGGCGCCCAATATCGCCGCCAAAGGCAACCGGGCGGAAGAGCGGCGCAATTATGTCGACGGCGATCATATGGTTTCCGCCAGCGCCAATGTGCCGGAAACCATGGAAACCAGCGCCGAGGATGTCAAGCGGGCGCTCGAGCATATGCATCAGACCATGAAGAAATTCCGCAACCAGGTGAAGAAGGAATGCGAGTATGTCGGCGATAATTTTGCCGAAGAGGCGCGGGCCATTCACGAAGGAACGGCGGAAATCCGCGGTATATACGGCGAGGTCACGCTGGAGGAAACCGAAGAGCTGCTCAATGACGGCATCGAAATCCTGCCGGTGCCGGGCCTCGACAAGCTGGACAGCTGATTGCCGATGACCGCGAAGATTGATCCTCTCGGCGTGATCATTGCCGGCGGGCAGTCGCGACGGTTCCAGGCAAATTTTTCCGATCCGACCGAACCACAGGATAAATTCCTCGCGGCCTTTGGCGACACAACCCTGCTTGGCCATATCATCCGCCGGGCGCAACAGCAGATTCCCCGGGTGATTTTAAATGTCAACGGCGATATTCGCCGGGTCGCGGCCTATGGGGCGCCGGTAATTTCCGATGATCTGACGGACGCCGGGCCGCTCGGCGGGATTCATGCGGCGATGCAATACGCCCATGCCGAAGGCCATCGCCATATCATCACCTTTTCCGCCGACAGCCCGTTTTTTCCCGATGATTATGTCCCGCGGTTGACGGCGGCCGTGGCGCAACAGTCCGGACGGGGGGAGAAGGCCCGGATCGCCATTTGCCAGTCACATCAGGCCGGTGGCGGCCGGCTGCATCCGGTGATGGGTATTTTCGCCGTTTCCCTTGCCCGGGATCTGCAGGACTATATCGAAAGCGGCGAGCGGCGGGTCATGGGCTGGATCCGGCGACAGGACCATAAAAAAGTTGTCTGGGATAACCACGATCCGGATCCCTTCCTCAACATCAACAACCGGCAGGATCTGGCGGCGGCGGAAAAATACCTGTGAGCCGGCCTGTCAGATAATCCGCGCTTTGGGATCGCAGTAGATATTCATGCCCTCGCGTCGGGCGAAGGCGATCAGGCTGAGGCCGGAGTCTTCGGCGAGACGCAGCGCCAGATCAGTGGTGGCGGAAACCGCCGCCAGCAGCGGGATGCCGAAAGTGGCGCATTTATGAACCATTTCAAAACTGCAGCGGCTGGTGATCAGGGCGAAACCCCGGGACGGATCCATGCCTTCCCGCATCATATGGCCAATCAGCTTGTCGAGCGCGTTATGGCGGCCAATATCCTCCCGGACCGACAGAATTTCGCCGGCGTCACTGACAAAGGCGGCGGCGTGCAGGGCGCCGGTTTTCTTGTTGTGAACCTGAAGCGCGGCCAGGTTGTTCATGCTGTTAAAGACGACTTCTGCCGTTACCTTAAGGTGGCTTTTTATCGGCTTCAACGGCCGGATCGCGTGATCAAGCCGGTCAATGCCGCACAATCCGCAGCCGGTGCGCCCGGCCAGGGTCCGCGTGAAGCGGTCGAGGCGCTCAAAGCAGGCCGGGGTAATTTCAAGGGCGGCGATAAAGCCCTTGTCGGCCGGCGTCACCGTCAGGTCGATAATGTCGTCCCGGCTGTCGATGACGCCTTCTGTGAGGCTGAAACCGGTGGCGAAATCCTCAATATCCGTCGGCGAGATCATCATCACCGCATGGCTGATGCAGTTATATTCCAGCGCGACGGGGATTTCGGCCGCGATCCGGCGTTCTTCAACCCATGATTTGTCCGGCCGCCAGATGCGCGGGCGGCAGGCTTGTGTCGGCTTATCCATGCGCTTTTTTTTCCCCAGCGGCTTTTTGGGCCATGACCAGATAATTGACCGAAAAATCCCGGCGGTCCAGGGACCATTTGGCGGATAACGGATGATAGACCATGCCGGTAAGCGCCGTGGTGTCAAAATCCGCCTGGCCAAGGACGCGGGTGAGTTCCGACGGCTTGAGGAATTTACGCCAGTCGTGGGTGCCGCGCGGCAACCAGCGCAGAATATATTCCGCCCCGGCGATCGCCATGGCCCAGGATTTCGCCGTCCGGTTCAGGGTTGACAGGATCATGCAGCCGTCGTCTTTCAGCAGATGGTGGCAGGCGGTCAGAAAGGACGGAATATCGGCGACATGCTCAATCACCTCCATATTGAGGATCGCGTCAAATTTTTCCCCGTCGGCCGCCAGCTGTTCGGCGGTGATGTTGCGATAGTCGATCGCAAGTCCCATATCCCGCGCGTGGGTTTGGGCGGTCTTGATGTTCTTTTCCGCCGCGTCGGCGCCGGTGACGGCCGCGCCGAGCCGGGTCATCGGTTCCGACAACAGCCCGCCGCCGCAGCCGATGTCCAGTATCCGCAGACCCGTGAGCGGGTCCGGCGCTTTCGGATCACGGCCAAAATGGCGGCACAGGCTGTCGCGGGCGTAGGCGATGCGGGTCGGGTTAAGCTTGTGAAGCGGCTTGAACGGCCCCTTGGGGTCCCACCAGGTGGCGGCCATGGCGGAAAAATGAGCGACCTCGTCCGGATCGACGGAGGCGGCGGCCGGGGCCTTTGCGGCGGCGGGGATGTCTTTCTGGTTTGTCATCAATGGTCTGCACTGCTTTCTGGCGGTTTCACGCCATATGACGCCGGGATATGGCGGCGGGTTTCTGTCCGCTTTGCCCAGGGTAATTCGAAAAAGGGCGCTATGACCCTAATTTAGCCAAAGTTGCCACATATTCCAGAGAAAATAGCATTATATTTTGTCAAATAATAACATGTTTACTTGCGCGCGGCCCCTATAAGCGTATATGTATAGCGCGGATTTCGTCTTTTCAGTCGCCAAAGACAAGGCAGATGCCCACGGCAAGGGACAAGGCAATAAAGAGTTAATTATGTCACGAATAGTAATGAAATTTGGCGGGACCTCAGTTGCCGACCTTGACCGGATACGGGCGGTTGCCGAACGGGTCAAGCGCGAAACAGACGCCGGCAATCAGGTGGCGGTGGTCGTCTCCGCCATGGCGGGGACCACGGATCAGTTGATCAAATGGGTGGAGGAAGCGTCCCCCCTGCATGACGCCCGGGAATATGATTCCGTCGTTTCCTCCGGCGAACAGGTCACGGCGGGACTGTTGGCGCTGACCCTGCAGAATATGGGAATTTCCGCCCGCTCCTGGCTGGGCTGGCAGGTGCCGTTCAAGACCAATAATGTTCATGGCTCGGCCCGGATCGAAGAGATTGACACCCGAAAGATGATTGACCGCCTCGAAGATGACATTGTCTGTGTCATGGCGGGTTTTCAGGGTATTTCCGACGATAACCGGATCACCACATTGGGTCGGGGCGGCTCCGATACCTCGGCGGTGGCGCTGGCGGCGGCGCTGAAGGCCGACCGCTGCGACATTTATACCGATGTCGAAGGGGTCTATACCACAGATCCCCGGATTGTGTCTGCGGCGCGCAAGCTGGAAAAAATCACCTATGAGGAAATGCTCGAAATGGCCTCCCTCGGGGCCAAGGTCCTGCAGACCCGTTCCGTGGCCATGGCGATGAATCACGGCGTTCGGGTCCAGGTCCTTTCAAGTTTTAAAGATACCCCAGGCACCCTGGTTGTTGATGAGGATGAAATTGTGGAAAAGCAAGTAGTCAGCGGCATCGCTTATGCCAAGAATGAAGCCAAGATCACGCTGGTTGGCGTTGAGAATACCCCGGGAATCGCCGGCGATGTTTTCGGGCCCCTGGCGGCGGGCAATATCAATGTGGATATGATCATCCAGAATATATCCGAAGACGGCAAAAAAACCGACCTGACTTTCACGGTTCCGGAAAATGATGTTGATAAAGCCACGGATATTCTGAAGGCAAGCGGTCATGTTAATTATGCCAAGCTTATGTCTGACAAGGATGTGGTCAAGATTTCGGTGATCGGCGTCGGCATGCGGTCCCATGCCGGGGTTGCCGCCCGGATGTTCGAGACCCTGGCGGAAAAAGGCATTAACATTCAGGTTATTTCAACCTCTGAAATCAAGATCAGTGTTTTGATCGCCGCCGAATATACCGAACTGGCGGTTCGGGCGCTGCATACGGCTTTTGGACTTGATTCAGATCAGGCCAGAGAATAATTTAATCCTGCGAGTATTAAAGAGCAAGGGGAACGGATATGGATGAATCAGGCCGGGCGCGGTTGGAAGAATTATGGCGCAAAGGCAAGGAATTCCTGGGGGTTCAGTATGCCATTTTGGGCGGGGCCATGAGCTGGGTATCCGAAAAAAGCCTGGTGGCGGCGATTTCCAATGCCGGCGGCTTTGGCGTGATCGCCTGCGGCAGCATGACCCCGGATCTGCTCGATGCCGAGATCGCCGGGACAAAGGCGCTGACCCATAAGCCGTTTGGCGTCAACCTGATCACCATGCATCCCCAGATCGGCGAACTGATCGAGGTCTGCCTGCGTCACGAGGTCGGCCATGTGGTGCTGGCCGGCGGCATTCCCGCGGCCGCCGACATCAAGCGGCTGAAAGACGGCGGCGCCCGGGTTATCTGTTTTGCGCCGGCGCTGGTGCTGGCGAAAAAACTGATCCGGTCCGGCGCCGATGCGATTGTGGTCGAAGGCTCCGAAGCCGGCGGCCATATCGGCCCGGTTTCGACCTCTGTCCTGGCTCAGGAGATTCTGCCGGCCATGACCGAGGTGCCGGTTTTTGTCGCCGGCGGCATCGGCCGGGGCGAGGCCATGGCGTCTTATCTTGAGATGGGCGCTTGCGGGGTTCAGCTCGGCACGCTTTTTGTCTGCGCCACCGAATCCATCGCCCATCCGAATTTCAAGAAGGCCTTTATGCGCGGCAACAGCCGGGACGCGATCACCTCGGTCCAGCTTGACCCGCGCTTTCCGGTGATTCCGGTCCGGGCCCTGAAAAACAAGGCGTCCGAGAATTTTATGCAGGCCCAGCGCGAAATTATCACCAAATATCAGGACGGGGAACTGGATATGAAGCAGGCCCAGCTCGAGATTGAGCATTATTGGGCCGGGGCGCTGCGCAAGGCGGTGATCGACGGCGATGTGGAAGGCGGCTCCCTGATGGCGGGGCAGATCGTCGGGGTGGTGAAAAAGGAACAGCCGACCCGGGAAATTATTGATCAACTGGTCGAGCAGGCCGCCCAATATTTATCCGCGAAATGATGTGATATACTGTAATTCCTCTTCAGAAGTTATTATTGAAGATGAGGTAACGGGACAATTTTGAAAGGGGACTATTGACACCGGTTAGCAATGCGCCTCGTCAACTGTTAAGACGGCTCCACAGGGTGATGGCGGAAACGGGTAACGCCGAACAGCGCCTGACGGAAGTCGTACGCCTGGTCGCCAGAAACATGATCGCCGAGGTTTGTTCGGTCTATTTCATCCGCGGCGGAGAAATACTTGAGCTTTTCGCCACCGAGGGGCTGCGGAAAACTGCGGTTCACAAGACCCGGTTGCGGGTCGGCGAAGGGCTGGTCGGCCATATTGCGGAAACCGGCATGCCGCTCAATCTGTCCAATGCCCAGAAACATCCGAAATATGTCTATCGCGCCGAAACCGGCGAGGAGATTTATCATTCCCTGATGGGGGTTCCCATTTTGCGGGCGGGAAAAGTGGTCGGGGTGCTGGTGGTCCAGAACCAGACCCAGCGCCATTATATGCAGGAAGAGCTCGAATCCCTGCAGACCGTGGCCATGGTCCTGGCCGAACTGGTCGCCAGCGGCGATCTGTTTGATCCGCTGGAGCAGGAGGCGACGCTCAAGCGCGCCGCAACCGCCCGCTTTGAGGGTGTGGTTTTTGCCGAGGGCATGGCCGAAGGGGTTGCGGTATTTCACGAGCCGAAGATCGAGGTGGTCAAGCATCTGGCCGACGATATTCCTCTGGAAAAGATGCGTCTCGACAAGGCGCTCGGCGCCCTGCAGGATCAGATTGAGGAGATGATGTCGGCCGAGGATGTCCGCCATCAGGGCGCCCACCGGGAAATCCTTGATGTCTATATGCTGTTTGCCCGCGACAAGGGCTGGCGGGCCAAGATCGAGGATATCATTGATACCGGCATGACGGCGGAAGCCGCCGTTGAGAAGGTCCAGCTCGACAACCGCAACCGGATGCAGAAAATGACCGATCCCTATCTGCGGGAACGGCTCAGTGACATGGATGACCTGGCCAACCGGCTGAACCGGCATTTGATGGGCCTTTCCGGCACCGCGGCGTCGGAGAACCTGCCGGACAAGACGATCCTGGTGGCGCGCAATATGGGACCGGCCGACCTGCTGGATTATGACCGGGAAAAATTACGCGGGGTCATTCTGCGCGACGGCTCGCCGACAGCCCATGTGTCGATTGTCGCCCGGGCGCTTGGCATTCCCATGGTCGGGCAGGTCGAAGACGCCCTGCTGGAAGTGGCGGAGGGCGAACGGGTCATTGTCAACGGCGTCGAAGGGATCGTTTATTTTTCACCGCCGCCGGAAATCCTGCAGAGCTACCGGGAAAATATCGAATCGCGCGAGGTGCTGCTGGCGGAATATGAAACCCTGCGCGACAAACCGGCGCGGACCAGGGACGGCGTGGATATTACCCTTCTGGTCAATGCGGGATTGAGCATTGACATGGAAGGGTTGAGCCGAACCGGGGCCGACGGGGTCGGGCTGTTTCGCACCGAATTTCAGTTTATGGTCAGCGCCTCCCTGCCGCGGGTCGGGCCGCAGGCGGAATTTTACCGGGATATTCTGGAGGCGGCGGGCGACAAGCCGGTGGTTTTCCGCACCCTGGACATTGGCGGCGACAAGCCGGTGTCTTTCCTCAAGCGCGACCATGAAGCCAACCCGGCGCTGGGCTGGCGGGCGATACGGATCGCCTTTGATCGCCCGGCCCTGCTGCGCTATCAGGTGCGGGCGCTGCTGCAGGCCTCCGCCGGCCATGAACTGAATATCATGTTTCCGATGATTTCCGATGTGACCGAATTCAAGATGGCCCGGGATATTCTCAACAAGGAAGTGGAGCGGCAGAAAAAGCGGCAAAAAAGCCTGCCGAAGAATATTCGGATCGGCACCATGCTTGAAGTACCGGCGCTGATCTGGCAACTGGATAATCTGCTGCCGCTGGTCGATTTTATTTCCATCGGCAGCAATGACCTGATGCAGTTTTTCTTTGCCTGCGACCGGGAAAACCCGAAACTGGCCGGGCGCTATGACCCGATTTCGCCGCCGGCCCTGAATATGCTGAAATCCATCGCCGACAAATGTAATGAATATAAGGTGCCGGTGACCCTGTGCGGCGAAATGGGCGGCAAGCCGATCACGGCGCTCGCCCTGCTGGCGATCGGTTTTCGACGGCTGTCGATTGCGCCGGCGTCGGTCGGGCCGGTGAAAATGATGATTCGCAGCCTGGATTTATCGGGGGCGGAAGCTTATCTGAACGGTTTGCTGAGTCGTTCGGACCATAGCCTGAGGGGTCTTCTGAGTGCATTCGCCCGGGACCATGGGGTAAAAATATGACCTTTCGGGGCCTTTTTCTTCTTAAATTAACGGTATTTGCAGTTTTTTGTTGACTCTTCAAATGAGTCTACTGTTCACTATTATTTTAAGATAAAAACACTCCAGGAAACCAATGAGATCGGCCTGTATTCCGTTGGTTAACCGAATACTAAACATATCGGGGTAGGATACGCCTGAACGGAACCGGAGATGCGGCGCGGGCTGCATCGAAAAGCGCGACAGCATAATATAGTTCAGAGCAAACAGATGGTTGGGATAACATCAGTGGATCAGAATCTTGTCATTGACAAGGATGGTGATAACGGCCTGTTCGAAGCCCGGACCGGGGATCGTGTCCTGTCCGTCGGTCAGAAACTCATGCAGGCCCGCGCCGACCGCGGCGGTCTGGACCTGGAACAGATTTCCGCAGAACTCTGCATCCGGCCCCATTTGCTGGCGGCGCTGGAACAGGATGATTTCAATAAATTTCCGTCCGCCTGTTATGCGGCGGGCTTTTTGAAAAATTACGCCACCTATCTCGGGTTGGATATTGGGCGGATCGTCGCGCAATATAAGCAGGAATTCAACGGCAGCACCAAGAAAGTCGACCTGGTTTTCCCGGTGGCGGAAAGCGGTCGGGATTATTCCCAGCAGATCGTCGTTTCCCTGGTCATCCTGAGCGCGCTGGTGCTCTACGGCCTATGGTATTTTACGGGCGGACAGAAAAACATGACGCTGGCCGCCCTGCCGGATATGGCCGAGGTGGCCTCGGATATTCTTGTTTCGGCGACGGAAGACGACAGGGTGACGGCGGCCGCGACGATGGCGAATGTGACCGAACAGGTGAGCGAACCGGCAGTCGCGGAGAGAAGCGAAGTGTCGCCTGAGCGTTTTACCGAGGCTTTCGCCGAGGGCCATGGTTTTCAACTGGTTCAGCAGGCCAATGCCGCGACGGTCGAAGCTTCGTCGAAAACCACCGCGGTTGTGGCGGAGCAGGTGCGGCTGATTGCGGCGCAGGATTCCTGGGTCAGGATCATTGACGCCGACCGGCGGATCCTGGTTGACCGGATTTTACTGGCCGGGGAAGAATTTTACGCCAGCGGCCAGCCGGGCATGCGGCTGATGACGAGCAATGCCGGCGCGCTGTCAATTTATGTCGGTGCGACAGTGGTCGCCCCCTTTGGCGAAATCGGCGAAATCCGCGATAACATCAGCCTGGACCGGCAGGATCTTCTCGTCAGGACGGCGCAGTTGTCCCGCTAGAGCGCGCCGGAAAAGGAATCTGTGCCCCGCTATGGGGCGCGCCTCACAGAAAAACATGTGACTTTGGCCGATTCCCCTTGATCTTCGGGGAAACTTCTCGCATGTTTACGCCCGAATGGAACCCGCGGGGAAGCGCGACCCTGACGCGGCCGCCCCAGGGATTCCGCAAGTTATATACGGGACAGAAATTACAGATGAGCATACGACCCTACCGCGACATTATGCGCCGTCCGTCACGCCGGATTATGGTGGGCGACGTTCCTGTGGGCGGCGATGCGCCGGTGTCGGTGCAAAGCATGACCAACAGCCTGACCACGGATGTTGACGCCACGGTCCGCCAGATCCGCCAAATGGAGGAGGCGGGGGCCGACATCGTGCGGGTGTCCTGTCCGGACCGGGACTCAACGGCGGCGCTGAAACAGATCATCGCGGCGGTATCGGTGCCGATCGTCGCCGATATTCATTTCCATTACAAGCGGGCGATCGAAGCCGCCGAGGCCGGCGCCGCCTGCCTGCGCATCAACCCCGGCAATATCGGCGCGGCCGACCGGGTGCGCGACGTGGTGACGGCGGCCAAGGACCATGGCTGTTCGATCCGCATCGGCGTCAATGCCGGCTCGCTGGAGAAGCATCTGCTGGAGCAGTTCGGCGAACCCTGCCCCGAAGCCATGGTGCAAAGCGCCCTGGAGCATCTGAAAATCCTCGAAGACAATGATTTTTTTGAAACCAAGATCAGCGTCAAGGCGTCGGACGTCTTTCTGGCGGTCGCCGCCTATCAGGGACTGGCGGAGGCCTGCGATTATCCGCTGCATCTGGGCATTACCGAAGCGGGCGGCCTGCGGGGCGGCACGGTTAAATCGTCAATCGGCATGGGCATGCTGCTGTGGTCCGGGATTGGCGACACGATCCGGGTGTCCCTGTCGGCGGACCCGGTCGAGGAAGTCAAGGTCGGCTTTGAAATGCTGAAAAGCCTTGATATTCGTCATCGGGGGGTGCGGATCGTCTCCTGCCCGTCCTGCGCGCGCCAGGCCTATCCGGTGATCAAGACGGTGGAGACGCTGGAAAAACGGCTCGAACATATCTCGACCCCGATGAGCCTGAGCATTATCGGCTGCGTCGTCAACGGGCCGGGGGAGGCGCGGGAGACCGATATTGGCCTGACCGGCGGCGGCAACGGCACCCATATGGTCTATCTCAACGGCATGTCCGATCACAAGATTGATGATGACCGGATCGTCGACCATATTGTCGAGCTGGTTGAACAAAAGGCCGCCGCGCTTGAAGCGGAACGGGCCGCAGAACAGCAAGCAGAAAAGCAAAAAGCCGGACTTCAAACGGATTAAGGAGCAAATCAGTGGCGAAATTACAGCCGGTGCGCGGCACCCACGATATTATGGGCGACAAGGCGCGGACCTTTCGCTTCCTGCAGCAGACATTCCGGGACATCGCCCGGCGCTTCGGGCATCAGGAAATCAGCACGCCGATCTTTGAATTTACCGAGGTTTTCAACCGTACGCTGGGCGAAACCTCGGATGTGGTGTCGAAGGAAATGTATACTTTTGAGGACCGCGGCGGCGAGCTGTTGACGCTCAGGCCGGAATATACCGCCGGCATCGCCCGGGCCTTCATCTCCAACGGCCTGCAACAGGCGTTGCCGTGCAAGTTTTTCGGCGATGGCCCCATGTTCCGCTATGAGCGGCCGCAAAAGGGCCGGATGCGGCAATTTCACCAGCTGGATGTCGAAATCCTCGGCGTGGCGGAACCGCAGGCCGATATTGAGGTGCTGGCTTTGGCGGTGGAATTGTTACGCGAACTGGGCCTGATGGCGGACATCACCCTGGAGCTGAACAGTCTGGGTGATCAGGAAAGCCGGCTCGCCTACCGGGATGCGCTGGTCAGTTATTTTAGCGCCCACAGGGACCGATTGAGCGAAGACAGTCTGACGCGGTTGAGCAAAAACCCCATGCGGATTCTCGACAGCAAGGATGAGGGCGACCGGCTTCTGGTCGCCGATGCGCCAAAAATCTCCACCTATTATAATGAAAGGTCGCGCGCCTTTTTTGACGAGGTGCGGGGCGGCCTTGACGCGCTGGAGATTCCTTATGTGATCAATGAACGGCTGGTCCGGGGACTGGATTATTACAGCCACACGGCCTTTGAATTCATCACCGGCCGATTGGGGGCCCAGGGCACGGTGCTTGCCGGCGGGCGCTATGACGGGCTGATCGAGAAAATGGGCGGTCCGGCGACGGCCGGTATCGGCTGGGCCGCCGGCATGGAGCGGCTGGCGGAACTGGTCTCCCCCGCGCTTGTCCCGGATGAGCCGCGGCCGATCGCCGTCGTGCCGGTCGGCGCCGACTGTCAGGTGGCGGCCCTCAGGCTGGCCGAGACGCTGCGCCGGGCCGGCTTTACGGTCGAAATGTCCTATCGGGGCAATATGGCGAAGCGCATGAAGCGGGCCAACAGGCTGCACAGCCGGGCCGCGATCCTGATCGGCGAGGATGAGATCAGCCGCGGGGTCGCCACCGTCAAGAATTTCGACGACGGCAGCCAGGCGGAGGTTGCGCTCGACCGGATCATTGAACATTTCACGGACGGTTGCCCATGATACCACAGGAACGCCTGCAACAGCTGAAGGTCCGCCATGAGGAGCTGGAGCATATGATGTCCAATGCGGCGGAAATGTCGTCGGAGGAATTTGTCGCCATCTCCCGGGAATATGCCGATCTGACCCCGGTGGTCAAGGCGGCGGGCGACTATCTCGCCATGGTCCGGGAAATGGCGGAACTGGAGGAAATCATCGCGGCGGGCGATGACCCGGAAATGAAGGAACTGGCGGAGATGGAGCTGCCGGACCTGAAAAAGCACCTGCCGGAGCTGGAAAAAGAAGTGGAAATCATGCTTCTGCCCAAGGACGTCGATGATGACAAAAACGCCCTGCTTGAAATCCGCGCCGGCACCGGCGGCGATGAGGCGGCCCTGTTCGCCGGCGATCTGTTCCGCATGTATCAGCGCTATGCCCAGATGGAAGGCTGGAAATTCGACGTGGTCAGCTCCTCCTCCAGCGATGTCGGCGGCTTTAAGGAAGTGATCATTTCCGTCGCCGGCAAGGGCGTTTTCGCCAAGCTGAAATATGAATCCGGCATTCACCGGGTGCAGCGGGTGCCGGAAACGGAAACCGGCGGCCGGATTCACACCTCGGCGGCGACGGTGGCGGTGATGCCCGAGGTGGAGGACGTTGACATCAAGCTCAATGACAATGACATCCGGATCGATATTTTCCGCGCCAGCGGCCCCGGCGGGCAGAGCGTCAACACCACCGACAGCGCCGTGCGGCTGACCCATATCCCGACCGGCATCACGGTGCAGCAGCAGGATGAAAAATCCCAGCTGAAGAACAAGCAGAAGGCGATGAAGGTCCTGATGGCGCGGATTTATGACGCCAAGCGGGCCGAACGGGATGCGGAACGGGCCGCCGAGCGCAAGGGTCAGGTCGGCAGCGGCGACCGCTCCGGCCGCATCCGGACCTATAATTTCCCCCAGGGCCGGGTCACCGACCACCGGATCAACCTGACGCTGTACAAGCTGGATCAGATCATGGCCGGTGATGGTCTTGACGAGGTGATCACCGCCCTGATTACCGAGGACCAGGCCGCGTTGCTGGCCGAAATGAACGGCTGATCCCCTTATATTTCCCGCCCCGGTGCGGCCCGGAAGGGGTAAATTAACCCGGAACGCGCCTAGTCAAAGGTGCAGGAGGCGTTAAAGGTTGCCGTCGGCCCCGTGTTCTTGATCACCTTGCAGCCGGCCTCGCCAGTGGTTTGCCGCCCGTTGGCCATGGCGCCGTGGGGCGCGCCAACCTGGGCTACCCCCTTGATGACGCTGACGATTTTTATGCTGCCGCAATAGGCTTCGACCGTGATATTATCGCCCAGCCCGCCGCGCAGCTGGCGGATTTCCACCGTCACATTGTTGGGTGCCAGGCAATCAACGGCCAGCGGAACGATATTGCCGGTCTGTTCGGTTTCATGGTCGACGTCAAGCCGGACGCGGGGTGTGTGATTGCAGCTGGCGAGCAGGCTGGCGGCGAGCAGTGATAAAACGGCTTTTACTGGATAGGGCATTGGGCTTCTCCCCTGATTACTACAAGATTGTCTCTTATATAAGAGACGCATCATATAGCAATCCCATAGGGCGAACAACAGAGGATTTTATCGCGTCAAAAGTCCGCGCGATCTTAAGGCGTTGACGCCAGGGCGGCCAGAATTCCCTCTTTAAGCTGATCAAATCGGGCGGCGTTGTCACGGAGCACAGCGGTTTCGGCGGCGCTGCATTCCGTGTCGGGCGGCGCCAGCCGGTCAACGGCGTCGATCCTTTGCCACTGGTCTGCGGTGAGGGCGAAATGCCGGTTGGCCAGCAGTTTTTGCGGATTTTCATAGAAATAATGCAGCATGCGGCTGTAATCCGAAGGACAGAGGCCGGCGTGCCTGAGGATTTTAACGGTGGTGCGGTCGGCCTCCAGTTCCTGTTCGGCGCGGATAATATCGGACTTGTCAATGGCGTAGCTGTAATCATCATTGCGGTATGTCGGCCGTTCGATGATTTTGGCCCGGTCTTCGTGAAAGCTGCCGGTGGCTTGAGGCACATCGCTTTTGTCGGGATATTCGGGCCGGATCGTCGATTTTACATAGTCGCTGACCGAGGTGTCGGCGGTGGCCGTTGCTTCGTCCGCCGGCAATGGCGGTGTCGGGGTCGTATCGTGGCTGATATGGGCTGTCATATGGGCCATGGTCGCCACCATCTGATGAATATCCGTCATATTCTTCAAAAAACCATGCGAAAAGCTGATTGAGGACGGCGTGACGTCAATTCGACGCTTGCGCTCCGGGGTAATCTGAATGCGAATGGTCTCGTTCACAACGGCATGGGCGGTGGTCAGCCGGTCCTGAATGGTCTGCAGGAAGGTTATATCCGGTTGCGGCGCTTCGTCGGCGCGGGCGGCGGCAGGCAGGCCGGGCAGGAGGAGGACAGGAGACAGCAAAGCAATACTCAGGGAGAGAAATGTCAGGCGCGGGTTTTTCATGGGCTTCCCCTATTCTGTTATCCGGCGGGTGATATGTTATGGTGCGGGCCAGTTGGATCAGACCGCGTCAATTATATATAATTCTATTGACAAGAAAAGCGATATATATGAGGAAAACAGTCAAGTCCCGCGACGGGCGCGATACGGGGCGTGATTGCGCAGCCCGGGAAACAGATTGAGAAAACAACCATGGCGAAAATAATCGAATGTCGACGGCAGGCCATCCGGCGGCTTGATCAGGCGGGCGTCGCCTCGGCCCGGCTCGATGTGGATTTATTGCTGGAGCAGGCTTTGGGCCTGTCGCCCCTTGAGGTCATTTTGGCGCCGGACAGGGAGATGAGCGCCGCGGACCAGGCGGCCTTTGAGGCGCTCCTGCGGCGGCGGCTTGTGCGCGAACCGGTGTCGCAGATTGTGGGCCGCAAGGATTTCTGGAGCCTGAGCTTCAAGGTGACCGGCGATTGCCTGACGCCGCGGCCGGACAGCGAAACCCTGATTGAGGCGGCGCTGGCGGCGTTGCCCGACAGATCGGCGCCGGTCCGCATTCTTGACCTCGGCACGGGAAGCGGCTGTCTTTTGCTGTCGCTGATGGCGGAATTGCCCAACAGCCGCGGCACGGCGGTGGATATATCCGGCAAGGCGCTGGCGGTGGCGCGGGAAAACGCCAGCGCCCTCGGGTTTGCCGCCCGTTGTGAGTTTATTCTCAGTGACTGGGCGGCGGCCCTGCCGAAAGCGGCCCGATATGACCTTATCCTGTGCAATCCGCCCTATATTGCCTGCGAGGAAGCGGCCGGGCTTGACGCCGACGTGCGCGACTATGAACCGCCCCGGGCGCTGTTCGCCGGCGATGGCGGATTGGCGGAATACAAACGGCTCGCCCGAATCGTCCCCGGCCTGATCATGCCCGGCGGTCATGTGTTTCTGGAAATCGGTCATTTGCAGGGCCCGGCGGTGCGGGAAATCTTCAGTTCTGTCGGCGTGAAAAAAACTCAACTGATCAAGGATCTGGGCAAACGGGACCGGTGTGTCGCGCTGCATTTTTAAATAAATATCGCCGATTCTAAAAATAAAGTTGGCATTTTCGCCGGAGGACGTTAGTGTAGGACAGCTCTCAGGAGAGAGTAAGGGCCGGGATGGTTGTCAGCAGACGATACCCCGGCAACTAAACCTCAGATAAATAAAGAAGTAACAGCTGTCAGATTTGGTGGTTTGCATTATATAATGTGAACGACTTTTATTCAGGACAGCCACTATTTAGCGTTGTTTTCATGAAACAAAATCAAAATGCCCGGCAAAACAAGCAGGGCCGTTCAAATCAGAATACTAATCAGAAACGATCCGCCAAAGGCCGACAAAACCGAAACCCGCAGGGTAATTCAGCCAACCGGCAACTGGACAGCCGTGGACCGGCGGGCAACCAGCGCGGCAATGCAAAGCAGCTTTATGAGAAATATAAGGCGCTGGCCCAGGAAAAGCGCGGCTCCGACCGGCTGGAGTCTGAATCGCTCAATCAGCATGCGGACCATTATTACCGGATTTATGCCGAATTCGCCGCGACGGAAGCCGCCGCCCAGGTCGCCCGGGAAAATGAACGGGAAAAAAGAGCCCAGGCCGAAGTGGAACGGCGGGCAAACGCCATAGCGGAAGAACAGGCCGGGGCTGGGCGCATGGCCCGGGAAGACGATGAAACACAGGTGAAACAGGCGGCGCCAGAAAAAAAACCCGAAAAAAAGCCTGAAAAAAAAGCCGAGAAATCTCCGGAAAAACAAGAAGGGCCACAGGTTTTAGCCCTTGACCTTGGGGCGCCGACAGAAAAACCGCAAGTTTCGGCGACCGAAGAAGGCGCCCCGAAAAAACGCCGGGGCCGTCCGCCGAAAGTAAGAACCGAGGGCGAAGAGGCGCCTAAAAAAGCCGCCTCCAAGCCGCGGAAAAAACTCATTCTCTCAGCCGAAACCACCTCTGAACCCAATCTTGACGCCTAGGGTCAGGACCTGTTAATTGTATACAATTCTGTTGTTCCCGGGGCTTGGTTGCGCTACGGGCCTTGGGTTGCGGGCCTTAATTCGTATGGGCGATTTTCTCCAGATTCAAGGCGATCGACAGGCCGAGCGTCATGAATTCCTTGATGATGGAATAAGGAATCGGGACAAAATAAAGCCACAGAGCGCTGGGACCGGAATTAAATAGCCCGACGATCATAAACAGCAAGACGAAGGGGTAGGCGAGAAACAGCAGGCCGTCGAAGGCGGCCTTGACCCAGAATAATACCGGAAATTCGCTGTCCTCCAAGGTGTCCTTCAAAGGGTCCTGCCGGATTTTGGCCAGCCGGATGACGGTTCCGGTCCAGATTTCCCAGGGCAGGGTAAAGACTTTCAGAAAACAGATAATGACGGCGCTCAGCAGGGCCGGCACAAAATTCTTCTTTAATTGTTCCATTGTTCATTCCCTCTATTTCGATCTGTATAATAAAGCCGCCATAACGGCAGACCCACAAGGATAAGATACTTTTGGCAAAGAAGGATACAATAAGGGTTGTGGGCGGCTCACAGCGTAAGATATAATATGCCCGGCTGTAAAGACATAATATGTCCGGCGGACCGCATATCGCGGAGCGGGCGTCGGGCTGGATAAAATTTCCCCCGTCCCCTTGTGTGATAAAATTACCACACCATATGTAGGGCATATTGTTATGCAAATGGAGAGAGGGAAATGGATTTTGAAAAATATACCGACCGGACCCGGGGCTTTATCCAGTCCGCCCAGGGCTACGCCATCCGCGAAGGTCATCAGCGTTTCACGCCGGAACATATCCTGAAAGTCATTCTGGAGGATGAGGAAGGTCTTGCGGCCAACCTGATGAATTCCGCCGGCGCCGACGCCCGGGCGGCGATCAAGGCGGTCGAAGCCGAAGTGCTCGCCTATCCCAGGGTCGAAGGCCAGGGGGCGGGGCAGCTCTATCTCGCCCCGGAAACGGCGCGGCTGTTTGAAAGCGCGGAGGAAATCGCCAAAAAAGCCGGCGATGATTATGTCACCGTTGAGCGGATGTTGCTGGCGCTGACCCTGGCCAAGGGGACGAAATCGGCGGACATCCTGAAATCGGCGGGTCTGACGGCGCAAAATCTCAATGGCGCGATCAACGAGATCCGCAAGGGGCGCACCGCATCAAGCGCTTCGGCGGAGGACAGCTATGACGCCCTGAAGAAATACGCCCAGGATCTGACGGAAGCGGCCCGGGACGGCAAGCTCGACCCGGTGATCGGCCGCGATGAGGAAATCCGCCGCACCATCCAGGTGCTCAGCCGCCGGCGCAAGAATAATCCGGTGCTGATCGGCGAACCGGGGGTCGGCAAGACCGCCATCGTCGAAGGGCTGGCGCTCAGGATTATCAATGGCGACGTGCCGGACAGCCTGAGCCAGAAAAAAGTCATGGCGCTGGATATGGGTTCTATGGTCGCCGGGGCCAAATACCGCGGCGAATTCGAGGAGCGGCTGAAGGCGGTGTTGCAGGAAGTCTCCCAGTCTGACGGCGAAATCATCCTGTTTATCGACGAGATGCACACCATCGTCGGCGCCGGGGCCAGTGAGGGCTCGATGGACGCCTCCAACCTGTTGAAGCCGGCGCTGGCCCGCGGCGAATTGCATTGCATCGGCGCGACGACCCTCAACGAATATCGCAAGTATGTCGAAAAGGACGCGGCGCTGGAACGGCGCTTTCAGCCGGTGATGGTGGTCGAGCCGACGGTGGAGGACACCATTTCAATCCTGCGCGGCCTGAAGGAAAAATACGAACTGCATCATGGCATCCGCATCACCGACAGCGCAACGGTGGCGGCGGCGGTGCTGTCCAACCGTTACATCAACGACCGCTTCCTGCCCGACAAGGCCATTGACCTGGTCGATGAGGCGGCGTCGCGGATCAAGATGGAGGTTGACAGCAAGCCGGCGGAACTGGACGAACTGGACCGGCGGATCATTCAGCTTAAAATCGAAAAAGAGGCCCTGCTCAAGGAAAAGGACAGCGCCTCCCGGGAACGGCTGAAAAAGCTGGAAAAGGAGCTCGGCGAGCTCGAACAATCGTCGGCCAGCCTGACCGCCCAGTGGAATATGGAAAAGGACCGCATCGCCGGCGATGTCAAAATCAAGGAACAGCTTGACCACGCCCGGATCGAACTGGAGCAGGCCCAGCGCCGTGGCGACCTCGCCCGGGCCGGGGAACTGCAATATGGCGCCATTCCGGAACTGGAAAAACGCCTTCAGGCGGCCGAAACGGGCGAAGCGTCAGAAAATATGTTGCTCAAGGAAGAGGTGCGCGAAGAGGATATCGCCGCCATCGTCAGCCGCTGGACCGGCATTCCGGTCGACAAGATGCTGGAGGGCGAGCGGGAGAAGCTGGTCCATATGGAGGAAAATCTCGGCCGGCGGGTGATCGGCCAGGCTGAGGCGGTGCATGCCGTCTCCGCCGCCGTGCGCCGGTCCCGCGCCGGATTGCAGGATCAGAACCGGCCGATCGGCTCCTTCCTGTTCCTCGGCCCGACCGGGGTCGGCAAGACGGAGCTCACCAAGGCGCTGGCCGAATTTCTGTTTGACGACGAACACGCCATGGTGCGGATCGACATGTCCGAATTTATGGAAAAACACGCGGTCTCCCGGCTGATCGGCGCGCCGCCCGGCTATGTCGGCTATGAAGAAGGCGGGGTGCTGACCGAAGCGGTGCGGCGCCGGCCCTATCAGGTGGTGCTGTTTGACGAGGTGGAAAAGGCCCATCCCGATGTCTTCAACGTGCTGCTGCAGGTGCTTGACGATGGCCGTCTGACCGATGGTCAGGGGCGGACCGTCGACTTCACCAATGTGCTGATCATCCTCACCAGCAACCTGGGCAGCGACGTGCTGGCCGGGATGGAGGACGGCCAGGATGTGGAGGATGTCCGGCCCCAGGTCATGGAGCATGTCCGGGCGGCTTTCCGGCCGGAATTCCTCAACCGGCTGGACGAGGTCACCCTGTTCCACCGGCTGGCGCGCGGCGACATGCACGGCATTGTCGATATTCAGTTGGGGCGGCTGGAGAAACTGCTCACCGAGCGCAAGCTCGAACTGTCGCTGGACAGCAGCGCCAGGGATTGGCTGGCCCACGCGGGCTATGATCCGGTGTATGGCGCCCGGCCCTTGAAACGGGTGATCCAGCGCAATCTTCAGGACAAGCTCGCCAACCTGATTCTGGAGGGCAGGGTCCGGGACGGCGACCGGGTCTCCGTCACCGCCGGCACCGACGGCCTCGAGCTTTCGGCGGGCAAATGACTCACAACCTCGTGTCGGGTCATGGCTTTTGGACCATGATCCGGCGACCGACCAGAAAAGCGTTATCCTTTTTCCGCAGGGCCAGCTCACCATCGAACAAATGCTGCAGGGTCGCGGCGCCGTCCGGGGTCGGCGGAACCATATCAAGGACATAACGATAGAGATAGGGCGCATGCTCCAGATGACATTGGTCAAACTGGACAAGGATTTCCCGATACATGCGGCCCAGCGGGTGAATATGGTTCAGGTGATCATGATACCAGACCTGTTCGGGGCGCAGGCTGTTGACCAGCAGATCACAGAAGCTGTTCTCCGGTATGGCGATCTTGTGGTCTGTGGCCAGCCTTTCAAGCCGGTTCTTGAACCACTGCATGGTGAAGAGCGGCGTTTCCCCGAAGGCGAAATCCTCGACCAGTAAAACCCCGCCGGGTTTGATCAGGGCGTGGGCCTTTTCGATGGCGGCCGGCAGGTCATCCATATGATGCAGGGACCGGGTAAAAAGCAGGGCGTCAAAGCGGGGCTCGTCTTGCGCGGGATCAAAATCCGGCCAGCGGGCGAGAAGGGCGTTGACCCCCTTTCGCCGGCTGTTCTGGACCGCCTCTTCCGCCTGGTCAATGGCGGTCACCCTATGGCCCTCGTGGCCGAGGGCTTCGGCCAGGTCGCCGTCCCCGCATCCGACCTCCAGTATTTGCGCAGCCGGCCGGGGCAGGGCGGCCAGAATATAGTCAAGGCTGTGACGTGTGGCGAGGGATGGGGGCGTCATAGTGCATGTCCGGGCTGTTAACGGTGTCATGATAGGAGATCTTCGCCAGACTGTAAATCCACGCAGGCCCGGGATCGGCGACATTGTGGGTTTTGGGGTTAAATTTCGCCCTAGAGATAATAGCGCGCGATCCGTTCAATATCGGTCGGGTCGGCGAGCCGCCAGCCCTTGGCGTGGAAGGCCAAAAAATCCGCTTCATCCGGAAAGCTGTAATAATGTCCCGCCGCGGGGTCCTGCAGATGTTGGTTGACGGGCAGGCCCTGCTGTATTTTCCGCACCACCTCGACCATCAGCGGGACGGCGGCGAAATAGAGCTCGACAATATGCCAGAACAGGGATTTCTCCGCCGCGACCGGGATTCGGCGACAGTCGATAATGTCGCCCCGATCAATGCCGGGATCGGTGATATAATGCAGCGTGGCGCCGATCTCGGCATCGCCGTTGAGCAGCGCCCGGAAGGTGGCGAGCACGCCGCGATAGTCGGGCAGCAGGCCGGAATGCAGGTTGAGCACGCCAAGCCGCGGCGTCCGGATGGCGTTAAACTGCAGGATCTTGCCGTAGCGAATCGACAGAATCAGATCGGGCCGCGCCGCCAGCAGGCTCTGCTGTCCGGCCGGGCTGTTGATCGCATTGAGCCGGGTCACCGGAATCAGGTGATGATCGCAGATCTGTTGAAAGCTGAGGAATCGGCCCGGGCGAATCGGTTCCTGCTCGATCAGCGGGAAAAATACATCGCGAAAGAAAGTCTGTTCGATATATTTCAATTCGGCGAGGGCCGCCGGCTGGCGCGCGCCGGGTTTGCCGACCTGCTCGCTGAGGAAAATATGGCTGATTTCACCGGGAAAGGCGCGCAGCAACAGGTTGAGGGCGATATTGCTCTCAATATCTGCATTGGCGAGGACCGTCAGTCTCATTTCCGCTTCCTTCTGAATTCACGGTGCATATATTGTATTTTCATTATGGGATAAAATATGACCTCAATGAGGTCAGCGCCGGCAAGCCGGACAGATTCTGAAAGGATGAAGATCGGGGCCGCCGGTCAGGGGGCCGGCAGGATCAACGGCGTCTCGGCGGGGGCGGCCTGATGGAAGGCGACTTCTTGGTTCCAGGTCAGCAGGATATTTTTCTTGCGCCGGGTAACCTGGCTGTCAACATCACCGGCCAGGGTGGCGAATTTTTGCCGATCCGGACCCTTCAGGGTGATTCCGGTGGGAATTTTCAGCCGCAGCGGGTTGACCTGTTTGCCATTGACCAGCACCTCATAATGCAGGTGACGCGCCGTGACCCGTCCGGTGGCCCCGACATAGCCGATAATCTGGCCCTGTTTGACCCGTTTGCCCGCCTTGACGCCGCGGCCGTATTTGCTCAGGTGGGCATAGGCGGTCTTGTAGGTGCCGTTATGGCGGATGCGGACATAATTGCCGTAGGAGCCATAGCGCGACGCCCGCTCGACCACCCCGTCGCCGGCGGCCATGATCGGTGTCCCGGTCGGCGCCCCGAAATCGAGCCCCTTATGCATCCGGGTATAGCCGAGAACCGGATGTTTGCGCTTGCCGTAATAGGACGACAGGCGCGCTCCTTCGATCGGCGTTTTCATCAGGGCCTTTTTGGCGCTTCGGCCGTCCTTATGGAAATAGTCGGCGAAAAGAGCGCCTTTCGGCTGATAGCGATAGAGCGCGACCGGCTTGCCGCTCAGGGTCAATTGGGCGAACAGGATATGGCCTTCCTCGGCCCGGCGGCCGTCTTCCGATATTTTGCGCTCATAGAAGATTTCGAATTTGTCGCCCTTGCGAATCTCGCGCTGGAAATCCACGTCATAGCTGAAGATGCGAATCAGGTCGACGATGACGCTGTTGGGCAGGCCCTCGCGATAGGCCGACAGAAACAGGCTGTCGTCGATGACGCCTTCGACATGGCGGGTGGTGCGCAGGGAGGACAGTTGATCGAGGCGGCTGGTGAAGCCCTCTTCCGTGCGGCGGACCCGGATCATATGATCAAAGTCTTTTTGCATGTTGAGGCCGACAAGCCGGGCCTGCGGATCATAGGCGGCCTCGAGCATCTGGCCGATCTGCAGTTTCCGCATGTCGAAATGGCGGGACAGGGCCTTGATCGCCTGATAGGCGTCCCGGCGGTCGGCGCCGCTTTTGACCAGGACATCCATCATGCCCTGGCCGCGTTTGATGCGGACCTCGCGACGGGTGAGTTCCGGCTCTTCGGGCATGTCGCGGGGATCAGAAACGTCAGTGGCTATGTCAGCGGCGACATCGTCAGCGGCGGTATAATTGGCGCTGTCGAGATAATCTTCTTCCACGGCGAGTTTCTGCAGGTCCGTCTCTGCTGTCACCGCTGCCGGCGTTTGGGCTCTGTCTGATTCGGGAGACGGCGGCGTCAGACTCATCAGGCTGCCGACGGCGGCGCCGCCGATAAAAAGCAGGACGCCGGTGATAAGACGGCGATTCAGTTTCAGCCGGACAGCTGATAAGGCGCCGCCCGCAGAACGGATCCGGCGGAGCAGACGGATATGAAGCCCCCTATGGCGCGATTCCCTGTTTTTCATCTGTTCTTGTCTAACCTGTAAAAGAAAATTATCGGTTAAAAATGCCCGTAGAATCGCCGGATGTCAATTGGCCAGTGACAAAAGACTCTGGACAGCGGGGTATGTTTGCGGAACAGTGGCCTATAGCGACCCGGACGAATCGGGGGTGCGAACGATTTATCAGTTCAGCCGATTTTGGCGCGCGGCGCTTGATTCGGATATATTCAGGGAGGGGGAGATGACCCATATAGTTAGCATATTGCGACGAATTTATCGGCGGCTGCCGGAGGCGCCGTCAACCAATTTCGCCTTCCGCCGGCCGGACCTTAATCCTTATGCCCTGATGGGACCGGGGGCCCGGGTTGTCGACCTCGGCTCAAAGGACGCCCGGGGACGCTATGCTTTCGGCGCGCCGCCCGAGGACGCGCAGCTGATCTGCGTCGATATATGTGACGGGCCAAATGTCGATATTGTCGCCGATGCGGCGGACCTGCATATGATTGACGGGGACTCCGTTGACGGGGTTTTCCTGGTCGATGTGCTGCAACATGTGCCCGAACCGCACCGGGTGGCCGGGGAAGTCATGCGAATCCTCAAGCCCGGCGGCGTTATATACGCCGCCGCGCCGCTGATTTATCCCTTTCATGAGGATCCGGACGATTATTACCGATTCTCCTACAAGGGGCTGCAAAAGCTGTTTGGCGCGGCGGAATGTCTCGAATCGGGTTTTTCCCGCGGGCCGGCCTCGACCATGCTGCAGCTGAGCGTGCATTACTGGTCGCTGATTCTGTCTTTCAACAACAGATATCTGCATACTCTGCTGCTCGCCCTGTTCAAATATATGTTCTTCTGGGTGAAATATGGCGACGTGATTTTCGCCCGATACGCCGGGGCGCGCAATATTCATACCGCGTCCTATTTTATCGGCCGCAAGCCGTAACGGCGTTTTTGGCGGATTTTGGCCGTCTTTTGGCGGGCCGGGGGCGGCTTTCCCGTGCAGAAGGGATGAATTGTGAAAAAAAAGCAAGAAAAGTAAAATTAGGTATTTACAAGGTTATTTTGTTTGCCTATAACCCGCTTCACCAACACGGCGGGGGCCGCTGAGATCGCTTCTTCGGGAGATAAGAGA